>Ga0247823_10003388_pt1 | contig 12913 bp, 8 predicted proteins | sample 13C_PalmiticAcid_2_FD_192426 | JGI IMG/M metagenome (GOLD analysis project Ga0247823, IMG submission 192426) | Soil microbial communities from agricultural site in Penn Yan, New York, United States - 13C_PalmiticAcid_Day30 | ecosystem: Environmental > Terrestrial > Soil > Agricultural land...
CCGCTGCGGCGCTGGCCAGTTCGCGCCGCGCGTTGGCGCTGTCGCCCGAGGCCAGCAACGCCTCCGCGTACGGCACGCGCAATTGCGCGGTCACCGCGCTGTCCGCGCCGGTGAAGCCCGCCGACATCGCCACCGCGCGCTTCCACTCCGCGACGGCCCCCGGAGCGCCTCGACGGCTGGCGATCTCCGCCAGCAGCGATTGTCGTTCCAGCGCCGCGCCCGGATTGTCGGCCGGCACTTCAGGCAATGACGCACGCGCTTCGTCCCACAGGCCTTTGCGAAGCAGCCACTCGGCCTGCACCAGCTGCGTATTGATTCGTTCCGGCGAATCGTCGTCGCCGGTGAAGAATCCCTGCCAGACGGGCAGCGCGCCTTCCATCAATGCGCCGGCCTCCGTCATTCGCCCCATCCGCGCCAGCACGCGTGCCCAATAGACCTCGTTGCGGACCCGCGTGCGATCGCCGGGTGGCCTGCGCGCACGGCGTATCTCGGTGGCGATGCGATACAGCGGCTCGGCGGCGGCCAGGTCGCCGCGCTGTTCTTCCAGCGTGGCCAACTGGCTGGCCACCACCGCATAGTCGATGCTGTCGCGGCCAAGGACCCGCTCGGTGATGCCCAGCGCTTCGCGATAGTGCTTGCCGGCCGCCAGATAGTCGCCGGACTGCTGCAGCACCATCGCCAGTTTCATCTCGGTGTCGGCCGCGCGTTCGCTCTCGCGGCCCATCAGCGCCTCGGCCAGCGCCACGTTCTCGCGCAGCAGCTGCGCCGCTTCGGTGAAACGTCCCCGCGCCGCGAGCACCATCGCCAGCCCTTGCCGGCTGTTGTGCAGGGTCACGCTGCGCGGCGCCTGCCGCGTCTTGATCGCCAGCGCGCGGCGATAGTGGGATTCGGCGGCTTCGACATCGCCTTCCGTGCGGTACAGCAGCGCCATGTTGTGCAGCACACCCGCGGTCTCCAGCGAATCCGCTCCATACACCTGCAGATGCAGTTTCAACGCCTGCGCATAGGCCGCCTGCGCCCCGGCGAAGTCCACCGCCGTCTTCTTCGCCAGGCCCAGCACGTTGTAGGAATCGGCGAGTGCCGCCGGCGTGCGGTCATGCGCCATCCGCAATGCCAGCGCGCGCTCGGCGGCCAGCAGCGCGTCGTCGGCGCGCATCTGGTTGCTCATCAGCGTGGACAGGTGGCTGTAGGCCTGGGCCGCCAGGTCGGGCCGGCCCAGCGAAGGCTGCTGCAAGGCATCGCCGGCCTGCCGGAGCATGGCTTCGGCGCGCTTGCGCTCGCCCAGGTTGGCGTAGGCGCGGCCCAGTACCAGGCGCATGCGCGCCAGCACCGCGGGGCTCTGCGCCAGTTCGGCGTCCACCTTGGCGACGCCCACGTCCAGCACGTCGCGGGCGGTCGGCTCTTCGGTGCCCTTCGCGCCGCGCATGCGCGGATCCGCGGCATTGAACGTATCCACCAGGAAGTCGCTGACCTGTTCGGCGGTGGCGGCTTCGCGTTCCGCGCGGTCGCGCTCCACGTCCAGGCGGGCGACAAACAGCAGCGCGGCGAGCGACGCCGTACCGGCCAGCGCGATCGCGCGCCAGTGACGCCGCCCCCAGCAGCGCAGGCGATAGGGAAACGTCGCGGCGCGTGCGGTGACTGGATGGTGACTGCGGTGGCGCTGGAGGTCGCCGGCCAATGCTTCCACCGACGGGTAGCGCCGCGCCGGATCGATCGCGCAGGCGCGTGCCACGATGGCGTCGAGATCGCCACGCAATCGATGGCGCCAGGGACAATCCGGCGCTGCGGCTTCACTCGGCATTGCGATGGGCTGGAAGGCGTCATGGAGTCCACGCTCGATCCGTCGGCCCGACAGCAGTTCCGCCAGCAACACGCCGAGGCTGAAGACATCACTGGCGGTGTTCACGGATGCGCCGCCGCTGCGCAGTTCCGGACTGGCGTAGGCCGGCGTGCAGAACCCCGCCGCATCGTCACCGTCGGCCGAGCCCATCCATCGCGCGATACCGAAGTCCAGCAGCACCGGCTCACCATCCGCGCGTACCAGCACGTTGCTGGGCTTGAGGTCGCAGTGGATCACCAGTTGCCGGTGCGCCGCCTGCACCGCGTCGCAGACTTTCAGGAACAGCTTGATGCGCGCATCCAGATCCAGCTTGCGCACCTGGCAATACGCATCCAGCGCGACGCCGTCGACGTACTCCATCACCAGATAGGGCTGTCCCGCAGGCGTGGTGCCTCCGTCATACAGGCGGGCGATGTTGGCGTGCCGGAGTTCGGCCAGGATCTGCCGCTCCGCGACGAGCCGCTGCACCAGCGTGGGATCGGCCACCGCACTGCGCAGCAGCTTGATCGCCACGCATTGCCGGAACGATTCATCGTCCCGCTCGGCGACGAAGACCGTGCCCATGCCGCCGCTGGCCAGCCGGCGCATCAGGCGCCAGGGACCGATGCGGTCCCCGACGTTGAGCTCGGGCTCCGGCGATGCGTTCAGAAGATCACGCAACGGCTCCAGCGCACGCTCGAAACTGGCGGTGCGCGCCCGCAGCATCGCCATCGCTTCTTCGATCAGGGCCGGATCATCGCTGACGCGTTCCAGTTCCTCCCGCCACCGCGAGGGCGGCAGATCGCAGACGGACTCGAACAGGTGCCGCAACGACTCCCAATGCACGGATTCCATCGTCTCCCCCGTGGGGCCGCGTGGCCGGTCAGGCCAGTTCCTTGCGCAGCCAGGCCTTGGCCACCTTCAGGTCGCGGTCGATGGTAGAGGGAGAAACCCCCAGCACACAGGCGATTTCGTCACGTTCCATGCCACCGAAGTAAGCCATTTCCAGACCCTGGGCCGCCCTGGGATCCCGGCGTGCCAGGCGCTGCAGCGCCAGATCCAGCGCCAGCACGTCGAACGCCTCGTCCCCGGCAACCGATTCGGCATGCGACAAGGTCAGCATCGCCACTTCGCCGCCGCGCTTCTCGGCCAGTTGCGCGCGTGCGTGATCGACCATCACCGCGCGCATCTTCAACGCCGCCATGGCGAAAAAATGCGCGCGGTCCTGCCAGTCGATCTCGTTGCCGAGCAGGCGCAACATGGCTTCATTCACCACGGCGGTCGGTTGCAGCGTGTGGCTTGCGCCATGTCGATGCCAGCGCATCCGCGCCATCTCGCGCAGGGTGTCGTACACGTCGGACAACAGACGGTCCCGCGCCATCGCGTCGCCGGCGCGCCAGCCCTGCAACAGGCGGGTGATGTTGTCTCCCATCGCCCCTCCATCACGACCCGGCAAAGGGGTCGCGCGCATGGTAGCGAAGTTCTTCGGCGTGGCGTACTGCATGGTGGGATCAACGGGGTTTTTCCATCGCGGCGGCCAGTACGGCCTGCCTGCGGCCGCGGGCTCGCCGCGCCTCGCGGGTCCGCGCCAGACCGCGTCGTCACGAACCTGTCCGCGCACCGTTCTCCGAAGTCACGCCCGCCTCGTGGCCTCCCCCGAAGCTTTCTCCCTTTGACAGGGCTTTGAAATCATCCGCCAATCCGGTGGGCATCGGAGTGGCGGGCATCGATGCGGGCGTTGGCGGAAGCGGGCGTCAGGCCAGCACGGGAAACTCCAACCGCAGCCGGGTTCCCCCGCTGTCCGAGTCGATGCGGAGCTGCCCGCCAAGACGTTGGGCACGCGCCCGCATGCTGCCCAGCCCGGCGCCGCGGGCCACTTCGTCGCTCTGACCCGGCAATCCCTGTCCGTCATCCTCGATCTGCAACTGCAACCGGTCATCCGCCCTCGCCAGGCGGACATTCACCTGGCGGGCCCGGCTGTGCTTGAACACGTTGGTCAACGCTTCCTGCAACAGCCGCTGCAAATCCAGGCTGCGCGCGGGGCCCAGTTCGACGCCGTCCAGCCCTTCCAGTTGCCAGCGACTGTCGATATCGGCGGTTTCCAGCAGCCGTCCCAACCGATGCCGCAGCGGCGCCAGCTGCGCCGCGAGCGCCGCATGCTCCCGCGCCGTGCTGTCGATCACCAGTCGCAGATCGTCACGCATTTCCTTCAGCGTGCCCACGATCTGCGCTTTCGTCGTGTCTTCCGGCGCATTCTCCAGTTGGGCGATGGCGCCCACCAGCGTGCCGCCAAAGCCATCGTGCAGATCGCGCACCAGTTGCAGGCGTTCGCCCGCCCGGCCATGCGCCAGCTCCAACGCGTGCTGCTGCGACAACGTGTCCGACAGGCGCGACGTCGCCGCCGCCACTTCCTGTTGCAGTTCCTCGTTGAATCCCTCGATGCGCCGCATCGCGGTGACGAAGCGATGCGACAGGACGAAGCCGATGCCGATCAGCGTCAACACCGACGTAAGGCTGAGCAGATAGGTGTCGCTGTGCACCCAACCGAAGAACAGGGCGAAGTCATAGAAGGACACCAGCACCGGCAACAACAGGCAAGCCGCCAGCACCAGGAAGTCGACCCGGCGACGCCGCCACGCCTGCGCCAGGAAATAGCCGATGCCGAAGTAGAAGAACAGGCCTCCCAGCACGATCCACGGTGTGCGCGTCGGTCCCATCCAACCCGGCGCCAGCAGGGCCATCGCCACCGCGACCACGCTCGCCAGCGCCATCAGTCTCTCGATGCGCGGAAAACGCCGCTCCGCGTAGCGGAACAGGAACATCGTGTAGCTCGCGCCGGTCACCAGATACATCGCCGCCACGAATGCCTGCCAGCCATCGGTGGTGCCGAACGGCCACGGGCTCGAAACGATGTAGTTCGCGCCGTACAGCGATCCCGCCAGTTCCGACAGGGCGAACCAGCCATAGACCGAGTCGCGGCGGCGGAACAGCCACAGCATCAGGAACAGCCCGCCCATCACCACGCTCATGGCGACGTTGATCAGCTTGATGTCGTGGCGCGCGAAGCGCTCCTGCCGGTACACCGCCTGCACGGCGGCGGGCTCGCCGACCGTCACCGTGCCGAAACCCGGCTGGTAGGCCGAGAGGCCCGAGACCCGCACCAGCAGGGTGTTCTCGCCCTGGCGCAGCAAGGTCGCCGGGATCAGCTGGTAGTACGGTGCCACCCACGCGCGTGAAAGCGGTTCGACCAGGCTCGGATCACGCGCCACCAGATTGCCGTTGACGTAGATCGCGCCGGACAGGCAGATGTAGTTCACCAGCAGACCGACCGGCTCGCGGGTCGTCGCCTGCTCCCATCGCAGGCGATACCAGACGACACCGTCATGGTCGGGCCAGCGCGTGTCCCAGAAATCCACCAGTTGCACGGGCTCCCAACCCTGCTCCGGCGGCGCGGTCGCCTCCCAGTCCGATCGCACGGCCTCGGCGCGATCGATCATGACGGTCCGGGCTGCCTGCGCGCTCGCCAATCCGGACCATGGCAGGCAGAAAATCAGGCACAGCAGCAGCATCCATCCGCGCACCGTCATGGCAACAGGCCCATCGCCCGGGCTTCGAACACCGCCGCCGTGCGCGACCCGACCGCGAGCTTGCGATAGATGTTCTTGGTGTGGCATTCGATGGTGAGCCGGGACAACGACAACAGATCCGCCATCTCGCGATTGCTGAATCCCTGCGCCACCAGCCCGAGGATTTCGCGCTCGCGATCGGACAGATAGACGTCCTGCCCCGGTTCCCGGGGAACGACGGCTGGCGGTGCCATCGCCGCCGGCAGCAGTGCCAGGATGCGGCGGGCAATCATGGGATCGATGGGGGCACCGCCTTCCCGCAGACTTTTCAGCGACATCAGGATTTCGGCGTCATCGCGTTCCTTCAGCAGATAGCCGACCGCACCCGCGCGCACACCCGCCAGGATGATTTCCTCCTCCGCCCACGCGGACACGATGACCGCCTGCGTGCCTGGCGCGTGTCGCTGCATCCAGGCGATCAGATCGATGCCGCTGCCATCCGGCAACTGCACATCCACCAGCGCCAGCGCAAAGGGCCGTTCCTGCAGGCGTGAACGCGCGGCCGCCAGGCAGTCGACGTCGGCGATATGCGCTTCCGGTTCCGCGATTCCGGCCACCAACCGTGCAATACGACGGCGTACGACGGGATCGTCTTCGATGACCAGCACTGCATCCAGTGTGATCGGCTGTGGCTGCATCATTCCCCCTGCACCGTCGCACCTTCGGCGGCTCCGGCAACCAAGTCTAACGTGACATTGATGACTCGCGCGCGCGCAAATCAAATGGAGAGCGCCTCCACCTTGCGTCTGTCCGCGTCCATGCCAGAATTCCCTCCATGGATACCGTCGCTCTCCCTCCGTCGACGTTCCCGTCGACGCCCAACCGGCGTCAATCAGGCGTCCGGCTTATCCGCGGAGTACTTCGATGAGCCCCTCTCGCCCCCACGTGGTCATCATCGGCGGTGGCTTTGCCGGCTTGTGGGCAGCCCGGGCCCTGGCCAAGGCTCCGGTGCGGATCACCTTGATCGATCGCCGCAACCATCACCTCTTCCAGCCACTGCTCTACCAGGTGGCCACCGCCGGCCTGTCCGCACCCGACATCGCCGCGCCATTGCGCCATATCCTGCGCCGCCAGGCCAACGTGGAAGTGCGGCTCGCGGAAGTGACCCGGGTGGAGCCGGAGTCACGTCGACTTCAACTGGGCGATGCCGGATCCCTGGACTACGACTACCTCCTGCTGGCAACCGGCGCCACCCACGCGTACTTCGGCCACGACGAGTGGGCGAAGCACGCGCCGGGCCTGAAGACCCTGGACGATGCGCTGTACCTGCGGCGCCACCTGCTGTTGGCGTTCGAACGGGCCGAGGCCGAGCAGGATCCGGCCCGGCGTGCGGCCTGGCTCAACTTCGCCATCGTCGGTGGTGGTCCCACCGGGGTGGAACTGGCCGGCACGCTCGCCGAGATCGCGCGGCATACGCTGAAGAACGAATTCCGCAACATCGATCCGGGTGAAGCACGCGTGCGCCTTGTCGAAGCCGGTCCGCGCGTCCTGGCTTCCTTTCCGGAAGACCTGTCCGAACGCGCCCGCCGCCAGCTGGAGAAGCTGGGGGTGGAAGTCAGCACGGGGGTGCCGGTCACCGCCATCAGCGAAGCGGGCTATCAGCTCGGCGATACTTTCGTGCCCGCGAGAACGGTGGTCTGGGCGGCGGGCGTCGCCGCCTCCCCACTCGCGCGGTCCCTGGACGTCCCGCTGGATCGGGCGGGGCGCGTGATGGTGCAACCCGACCTCAGCGTCCCCGGGTATCCCGAAATCTTCGTCGGCGGCGACCTGGCCTCGGTACAGAGCGATGGCCGGCCCGTGCCCGGCGTCGCCCCCGCCGCCAAGCAGATGGGACGGCATATCGCGGCGATGATTCGCGCGCGCCTGGCCGGCAAGGCCACGGCTGCTTTCCGCTACCGGGATTTCGGCAACCTCGCCACCATCGGCCGCATGGCCGCGGTGGTGCATCTGGGCAGACTCAAGCTGTCCGGCCTGCTCGCGTGGTGGTTCTGGCTGGCCGCACACGTGTTCTTCCTGATCGGCTTCCGCAACCGGCTGGTCGTGCTGCTCAATTGGGCATGGGCCTACTGGAGCTATCAGCGCGGTGCACGCATCATCTTCGGCACCGCGGAGGAAACCCCGCCGGATCAGTGACGATCCACGCGCGCCGCGAAACATCCGGGGCGCGCGTTGTGCAGATGCAGGTAATCCACTTCCTCGCGCTGGAAGAAAGCCTCGATCGCCTGGATCAGTTGGGTACCCTCCACGACTTCGGAGGCCTGCATCCAGCCACTGGCGTCGTAGGCACGCACCGACAACAAGCGACGCAGGAACGTATCGGGAATCCGATCCACGAATACCGCCGCCTGAGTGGCCTGTTCACGCACGAAGATCGGACCACCGGCCCGATAAGGGCCGGCCACATCATGATGCTGGAAGGGCAACAGCAGCAGGGTTTCCCCCGCGCTCGCGTTGTCCAGCGAGACACGGCACGGGAAACCGCGATCGTTGTCCGCGACCACGCGCCGGATGGCCTGCATGTCCAGGCTCGCATCATCCAACGGCCACAGGTGGGCGAACAGATCGGGGGAAAGACCGGCTATGCGGTAGGACATGGAGGACTCCTGCGAACGGGTGGACAGAGTCTCCGGAACAGCGTGGCGCCGCCATCCGATTCTTGCGCGAAAAAGAAAACGGCTCCGTTTCCGGAGCCGTCTTCATCGCGTCACGCGCATCTCTTCGGAAATGCCGTGCTCAGGCAGCGAACAATGCCTTCATCTTCTTGAGCGCATTCGCTTCGATCTGACGGATGCGTTCGGCGGAAACACCGTACTCGTCCGCCAGTTCCTGCAGCGTGATCTTGCTGTCCGCATCCAACCAGCGGCGCTTGACGATGTCGCGCGAACGCTGATCCAGGCCGGCCAGGCCTTCGCGCAGCAATTCCAACTGGTTGTCTTCGCTGTCGGCGCGCTCATAGGCCTGCGACGGATCCTCGTCTCCCGCCATCAGGTAGTTCACTGGTGACGGCGGCGCGTGTTCGTCGTCTTCGTCACCCGGTGCGTCGAAGCCGATATCACGCCCGGACAGGCGCGATTCCATTTCCAGCACTTCGCGTTCGGACACATTGAGGTCCTTGGCGACGGCGCGGACTTCCTCCGCGTTCATCCAGCCCAGGCGGGTCTTGGACTTGCGCAGGTTGAAGAACAGCTTGCGCTGTGCCTTGGTGGTCGCGACCTTCACGATGCGCCAGTTCTTCAGGATGAACTCGTGCATTTCCGCCCGGATCCAGTGCACCGCAAAGCTCACCAGGCGGACGCCCATGTCCGGATCGAAGCGCTTCACCGCCTTCATCAGGCCGATGTTGCCCTCCTGGATCAGATCGCCCAGGGGCAGGCCGTAGCCGTTGTAGCCACGAGCCACGTGCACCACGAACCGCAGGTGCGAGTGCACCAGTTCACGGGCGGCATCCAGATCTTCGTCATCGCGGTAACGACGAGCGAGCGTCTGCTCGTCATCGATCGTCAGCACCGGAATCTGGTGCACGGCACCGATGTAGGCCTCGAGCGAACCGAGGGCGCTGGGGATGGGGAGGCTGTTGGCCACCAGGGCGGTGGCGGAGGAGTTCTGGCTCATGAGGGTCATCTTAGCAGTCGGGTTGTTCGACTGCTAACCGGCAAAAGAGTTCCCCATCATCCCGGCAATGGAACGATGGAGCAAAGACGTTCAGCGTTCGTACGGGAAACGGGAACAGTGCGCACATGCTTCCCCAAAGCAACGTCATGTATGGATTTCTCTTTCCGGATCAGCCACTTGGCTATCAGCCAGGACACCTTCGCCTCGTGCCCGCCGCGGACCAGGCGGTCGGACCAGGACAGAGGCCAGGTCCGCGCTGGCCAACGGCCGGGCGAACAGATACCCCTGCAGCAGGGTTACGCCGTGCCGGGCCAGGGCATCCGCCTGCGTCCAGGTTTCCACCCCTTCGGCCACCACATCCAAGTCCATGCGCTCGGCCAGATCCAGGATAGTCCGCAGGATGGGTGTCATCCGCCCAGGCGCCACCAGCCGGGCGACGAATCCGCGATCGATCTTCAGCCGGTCCGCCCGCAGTTCCTGCAGGTGGCCAAGATTGGAATGCCCCACGCCGAAATCATCCAGTGCAATCCGAACGCCCATCCGCCGGACTTCATCCAGCACCGCGTGCACGGCGGCATCGGCATCCACCGCTTCGCGCTCGGTCAGTTCCAGGACCAGGCTGACTCTGCCCGGCGGAAACGCTGCCAGGAATCGCTGGCATTGTTCGGGCAACCACCGCCCGGTGAGGTGTGCGGGCGTGATGTTGAAAGAGACATGGAAGCTGGCCGGCAGCAGCGGGAGCATGTCAGCGAGTTCGACCGCAGCCTGTTCCATCAACTGTGCCGTCATCGGCAGAATGAGCTCGGTCTGCTCCAGACTGGGCATGAAACTGTCCGGCGCCAGCAATCCGCGTGACGGGTGCCCCCAACGCGCGAGCACTTCCAGGCCGGCCCATTCCATGTCTGCCGCGTGCACCAACGGCTGGTAGTAGGGTATGAACTCGCCTTTCTGGATGGCCCGCTCGAGTTCCGTGGGCAAGCCATGCCGGCGCTGTAGAAAGAGATGCGCCAGATATCCCGCTGGAATGCCGGCAAGCAGTGCCAACAGGATCGGGACACGAAACAGCGAGCCGGACAACGCCGGTCGTCCTGCGAACGAAGTCGAGGCAACCGCCATCGGATACCGCGACGATGCCGTCACGCTTGCATCGTTCATCTGCCCGGCTCTCCCTGGCTGCAGGCGCCCATCACTCCCTATCTGCATGTCAGCCACGCGCCACGTCATCCTGCCGGCGGCATCCTCGGCTGCGCCGCCCTGCCAGACATTCAGGGCATCCACCACCGCGATGACCTGCTGCGATCCTTGGGTCGACCGATACAGCAGTAGCGGGCGATCAGGGGTCACCGCATTGCCGTCGATCAGTGCCAGCGCTTCATGGTTTGGCCAGAACGATGCCGGGCTGGCGCTCACGTCACCGAACAACGTACTGCAATACACCACTCCTTCACGCGCCAACAACAGGGAGCGTACCTGCGGCACCACCGCCGCCCGGACACGCAGGGCATCGATCACGTCCGCGCAGCGGCCCTCAACCAAAGGCATTGCTCCATCGGCTGCGGCGTGAACGTCATCGAGCATCGCTTCCAGTTGCGTCAGCGCCCGCTTCCGCCCCTGAAGTGCTTCGTTGTCGGCGTGTAGGGTATCGCCGTGGAACCAGACAAGCGCCAGCAAGCACGGCATCGTGACCGCCAGCAAGATCAGCCCCACATGGAATGCGTGCCGCCGGAAATGCCAGCGGGCGCACCATTGGCCTACCGTGAGTCCTCCATGCGCCCTACCCCACCGTCCCACGGGAGGACAGTCTGTCGCTTCAACTTTGGCGTGTAAGGCATGCATGACTCGGGGAAAGAGAACCACTTTGTGTCGCGCACCTGATTGGTGCGGAGACTCCCACGTCGATGGTGCGGACACCACGGATCCAAGCCGCTGGCCGGGGAAGTGAGAGATTCGATCGCGACACTCATGTCGCGAGCTGTAATGTCGCCTAAAGTGATTCCGTGCAGGAATCGGACATTTCTGAAAAGGACCGCAGAAGGACAACCGTTCACGGCTGTCTAACCGTCCGGCCGCTGCCTTTCTTTGTTCTGCGTGATCGGATGGCTCAATGAGCGTTCAGGACATCACGCCGGCTCATCACGCTGCCTTTCAATTGGTGGAAGTGCGCGCTGCATCGAGCCGCGTCATCCCGTCTGGTACCGGAAAGAACCAGCCGCCGTACATCTCGCGGATCCATTTTGACGCGCTGAAATCGTCGCCCACCCCGCTGCAGGGAGGGCGCGCTTGCTCATCCAGAGCACCGACTCATTGCGTATCAGGTGAACCGTTTCTCCTGGGCCTCGCCATCACGGCGGGCGGCCAACTTCCCTTCCCTGCCAGCAAATCGGAACAGATCGACCGCCACCAAAGCATCCAGCGTGGTGGCGGCCGGACGTACTCCTACTGCTTGGGCTTTGTCTGCGCGGCAGCCTCCACCGCACGCATGACCCTCAGCAGATTGCCGCCCCAGATGGCATGGACGTCCGCTTCGGTATAGCCCTCCTTCAAGAGGCGTTCCGTGATCCTGGGCAGGGCCGATACGTCTTCCAATCCCTCTACCCCGCCGCCGCCATCCCAGTCCGCACCGATTCCCACATGTTCCGGCCCCGCCACTTTCAGGATATGCAGCAAATGCCGCATGTAGTCTTCGAACGTGGCTTTAGGTACCGGGAAGCGCTGGTCAATCTCCGAGCGTTCCTTCAGATAGGCCTGAATCTTGGCATCGTCCCGAGCGCTTTCATCGCCATACTTCTCCGAGAGTGCGTCAAGTGCGGCTTCGCGCTCGGGATTCTTCGGAATGGAGATCAGGTAACCGCCGTAGGCATTGACGTGGATGACGCCGCCTTTGGCCGCAAGCTTGCGGATGCGGGCATCATCGATGTTGCGCGGGTGATCGAACACGGCGTCGGCGCTGGTGTGCGACAGCACGATAGGCGCCTTTGAGAGTTCGAGTAGTTGATCAAACACCAGATCGCTGGCATGCGACGCATCCAGAATCAGCCCCAGCCGGTTGGCATCAGCCACCAATGTCTTGCCTTTCGGACTCAGGCCGTTCCACTGCGGTCCAGCCGCATCGGTGGATGAATCGCCGAAGTCGTTGTTCTTCACGTGGGTGACGCCGAGCATCCGCAGGCCAAGCTTTTGGTAAAGCTCCAGCAGGCTCGGATCGCTCGCCAGCGGCGAGGCATTCTCCATGCTGATGAAGGACACTCGTTTGCCGGATGCAGCAATGCGCTCGGCATCGGCTGCGCTCAAAGCCAGCTCGAAATCCGCTGCATTGGCCGCGAGCATCTCTCTGATTTCGGTCAGGCGCACCAAACCGTGATCGCGTGCCTCCCGATTGCCGGCTTCGTCGCGCGCGCCCTGCTCTGTGTAGATCACCCAGAAACCACCATCCAGCCCACCTTCCTTCATCCGCGGCAGGTCCACCTGCGATTGATCGCCCTCGTGGTCATGCCGGTCCCGGATACTCCAGCCAGGCCGCTGAAAATTGGCCGGCGTGTCCAGGTGGGTATCCAGCACAAGGGCGGACTCATGGATCTGACGCGCCTGCGCCGGAGTGACTCCCTTGTCGGCAGCCCATGCGGGTGCAGCCAGTGACACGCCTAGGGCGATGGCCAGAACACATTGCTTCATTCCCCTGATCCCCGAAGTGTTAGGAAACTCCGATTGTTGGCGATCAGCGGGCAAGAAAAAACCCCCAGCCATTAGGCTGGGGGTTTAGGGGTAAAGCCCCTGGCGATGACCTACTCTTGCATGGCTTAGGCCACACTACCATCGGCGCAGCTGCGTTTCACTTCCGTGTTCGGGATGGGAACGG
>Ga0247823_10003389_pt1 | contig 12907 bp, 12 predicted proteins | sample 13C_PalmiticAcid_2_FD_192426 | JGI IMG/M metagenome (GOLD analysis project Ga0247823, IMG submission 192426) | Soil microbial communities from agricultural site in Penn Yan, New York, United States - 13C_PalmiticAcid_Day30 | ecosystem: Environmental > Terrestrial > Soil > Agricultural land...
CAACCACCTCTGGCGCGGGTGGCTAGTCCAGGACGAAAACGACCCGGCCACCTTTGTCGACTACAAGGACAGAGACAACACGTCCTACTACGCCCATCTCGACCCGGACCGCATGCGTGCCCCGATGTACCAGAATGCCACCCAGATGCTCGTGTCCTTTGCCTACCTCGGCCTGTACACGGTTGCCATGAACACCGTGAACGAGGGCGGCGGCATCGACTTTGTCGAGGTGCTGCTTTATCTTTTCACTCTGGGCTTCATCTGCGATGAGATCTCCAAGTTCTGGAAGGCCGGCTACCACATCCTGAACTTCTGGAATGCCTTCAACTCGTTCCTGTACGGCCTGCTGACCACCAGCTTTGTGTTTCGCTGCATCGCCCTCAGCCACCACCACAACGACGGCCTGCGCCATCATTACAGCACCCTCAGCTACAGCTTTCTTGCCGTGAGCGCCCCGTTGTTTTGGACACGCCTGCTGCTGTATCTCGATAGCTACCGCTTCTTTGGCGCCATGCTCGTCGTGCTCAAGGTCATGATGAAGGAGTCCATCATCTTCTTTGCTCTGCTGGCCGTCATCATTGTTGGCTTCCTGCAGGCCTTCATCGGGCTCGACTACGCCGACGACCGCGTCATTGAAGACATCCTCTTCATCATCCAATCCATGGCCAACGCCGTGATGCAGTCTCCCGACTTTAGCGGCTTCGAGCGGTTCCAGCCGCCGTTTGGCCTGATCCTCTACTACTGCTTTACTTTTGTTGTCATGGTGCGTCTCGATCTCGCAGCCCCTGTCGTCCCTCATCCCAAACAGTTGAAGCTGACCCCCGTCCCCAGGTCGTCCTCCTCAACATCCTCATCGCCCTGTACAACTCGGCCTACGAGGACATCTACGACAACGCCAACGACGAGTACCTCGCCATGTTTGCCCAAAAGACCATGACCTTTGTCCGCGCGCCCGACGAGAACGTCTTCATCCCGCCCTTCAACCTCGTCGAGATCTTCCTCCTCGCCATCCCTCTCGAGTGGTGGATGGCCAAGAAGACGTACGAGCGCATCAACGACATCGTCATGGGCCTCATCTACTCGCCCCTGCTGCTCATCTCGGCCTACTTTGAGATGCGCTGGGCCCAGGGCATCCGCGCCAACCGCGCCCGCGGCGAGGCCGACGACGATACCGTCGAGGAGTGGGAGCAGATGCTGGGGCAAATCGACCTCGAGTCGGACGGCTGGAAGAAGAAGGTCGATCTGGCGAGGAGCAATCTCGAGGAAGAGGCTGCGGTTGTTGAGGTCAGGAAACTGCGGGAGGAGGTCGAGGGTCTGAAGGAGCTGATCTTGTCGTTGCACAAGGCCTTGGCTGAGGGGAAGGGCGAGGGAAAGGGCGAAAATAGCGAGAGCTAGACGCAGCTCTTGTGGTTGATGAGGACTGTCGGTGCGGCCGAGTTGGACTGTGGGTGTAACTCACAGGTCTTCTGGATCATGAGATTGGGAACGAGTTGGCAGAATCAAGTTTTGGTGGCTGGGGTCGCTGGTGTTTGGCGTCTTCTGGGGATATAACTTCTGTCCGGGAAAGCCTTGTTTAATATCATGGAACATGTCGAAACGTTATCATTTCTCGTAATACCCAGAATAACCATGACGGGATGAAGCCACGGAAATGACAATCCACTCAACAAATCCCATGTTCCTCTTCGTAGCCGGGGAGCCGGGTCAGATGAAGGATTCGGACCCTGCAGACACCCACTTCAAGCACACCCAGCAACTCCTGCAATGTGACCACGCCTTGGCGACCAGGGGCAAACCTTATTTTCTCGCAGGGGTCTCGATCCGGGAATTCGGGGAGGAGCAGATCAGGGGCTAAGCCACGGGACGGGCCGCCTCCCTTGCTGGGGCACATCGAGTCACCAGAGAGACGATCCTCGACGGGCTGCCTTCCGTAGCAACGGGCTCGAAATGCTACATGTAGCACCCATGTCAAGCAGAAAAGTGACTGGTAAGCATGCCCGAGAGCAAGTCAAACATTGTTGCCGTTCTCTGCCTGTCTAATTCTCGTACACGTTGACAAAAAGGCGTGTAGCGACGACAGCCATCCCACACCATATTCCCCTTAAGCGCCCCCTTGCCGCCAACCCACAAGTAGCCAGCTCCAATAACTCCTGCCGTAAGACAAAGCCCAAGCAATTCTGAGGCCTCTCCCCATCCCATACCTTAGCAAATACGGTAAACACCCAGTTGACAAATTACCGCCACTCCAAAATCCACCCAGCAGAAAAAAAGGGAGAGAAAACAACGCAAAGATAGTATTACATGCACAGCACCACGCCCTCCTCAACCTAGAGCATCCTGCTTGTTGTGACTCAAGCTTCCCCATGTGCCTCAAAAGAATTATGTCACACCAAGGTCCAACTTCCGGCCGGCACTCTCAACGGAATCCCACCTAAACGAGACGTAGAAGGCGGCGAAGTATTAGGATTTCTGCAGCATGGGGCAATGAGACACGTCGTGGCCTAGCTGGGGGCACTTGAACATGGTCAACCGACACGATCCACGGGAGGCCGGAGAATGAGAAAACACAAAGGAAGACTCACACTCCGCCCCCCATGAACGCCGCCAGGTCATCCAGTTCAAGCAGCTGCCTCTCAAACGCCCCGCAGAGTTCCATCGCCGTCATGTCCACATCCGGGCCGGGCTGCGGGGCCGGAGGAAGGCCGCTGACGGACGTCGAGGACGTCGCATCAGGCGAGTCCGCCTTGGGCATGGGCCCCGGAGGAGGGCTAGCCGTGGCCGGGGTCGAGGCGCCGGCAGATCCGCCATTGATTGTGGTGACGCCGGGCCGTCTCGGGATGGGAGGCTCGCTATCTCGGCCCTCGATGGTAGGGGCGAGCGTCGCATGGGTCCCCGGAGCCATCGTCTGGTCGTAGTCCATCGCATCGGGGTTCGTGTCAGCCTGGCTGAGGATATCGTCCTTAACGGAAGGCGAAACGCGGTGGTTCGGCTTGCTATCTTCATGCGACTCGCGAACGTCGCGCGGGGCGATGTTCACCTCGCGCAGAACCTTGGACATGACGGAGAGGTGGCGTTGCCAAGGGAGAACCAGCGGCCAGGACTCGGACCCATCCTGGCAAAGCCTCAGGCTGTCGCGGACGATGCCCGAGGCTGACTCGGTGACGTCGGGAGGCGCGAGTCCCTTGAGCGTAAGATAGGCGACGGTCGAGCCTGCGGTGAAGGCCGAGAAGAGCATGAAGATTGGGAAGCAGAGAATGCTGTCCTTGTCCGCGCCATGCTCGAGGGCCAAAAGAGAGTGGATGATGCTGTGCGATGCGGCAAAGATGCGGTCGACGGCGCGCGCATGCGCATGCGAAGACATGCGCCAGGCGTCGAGAGTGAAGTTCTCGTCGGTGACGACTTGGAGGATCCGGCGCCGGTTCACAAAAATGGTGCCGCAGTTCAGGAGCGAGTGGATCATGGCATAGGTGTAGCCGCTGCCCATGGTGATGTGGAGGTTGATCTGGCCGGGCTTGTCGGCAAAATGCAGGGGCAGCGACTGCCGGATCGCGTCGATGTCTTGCTCGAGGGCCAAGCACTGCTCCTCCGAAAACGTCTCGAGGGTGGTGGTTGTCATCATCTCAACCACGTTGCGCCAGGCCTTGGTCGCCAACACAATGTGGCCGAACTCGCCCACCTCGGCGAGAGGGCCGGTTGGGTCAACCATGGTAGATGGCGGGGTTCCGTTCAAGGTGCGGACATAAACAGGGCTGCCAAAGTGATAGTTCATATCGAGGCAAGGCAGCGAGACATCCTTGACGTCGTGAGAGGAGAGCGCCGGATGGCGGCCGGGGCTGCTGGTGAGGAAGCAGTCGAGAATGTAGATCAACCAAAGGGTGCGCCGAAACGATTCATCCTGGAGGAACTGGTCCGGCTCGGGCTGCTGATGGTGCGTGTGGACGACGCGGTACATCTGGGCCATCCGCGCGGCTTGGCCGAGATAGATGTAGGCACGCACAGCGTTGCGGCAACCCCATTCGTGGATGACCAGCAGGCAGAGAGACTGGATGTCGGCAAGGCTGGGTTGGTCCAGCGCCTGCATGATGAGACCGATGGTCTTGCTGGCGAAGTGCTCAGCAGCAGCGGAGCCACCGCCGTGGCCACCATAGCGCCGAATCATGGCCGGCGAGTGCCTGTCATCTGTGTTAGAACCATTCTCACCAACCCACACGACCGAGTGGATCGCCGATCCCGGTCGGACTCGATGCCCAGCCGGGAGCTTCGGAAAGGGGAGGCGGTACATACCGGGCACCAGTCGTCAGCAGCGCACTGACCATGGTGGGATCCATCGAGGTGTTCTTCAACTGCTGGAGGAAAGACGGCTTATGGAAAGCCACACATGCGGGCAGCGTCTTGGAAATGACGCGCTCGCATTCTTGCATGAGCTCTGGGGTGAGCCTGTCAAAGTGCTGTTAGCCATCGTCGAAAGTCGCAAAATTGGCATTTTCCTCGGCGGAAAAAAAACAAATCGTGCATTTTTTCATCACCATGTCAACCCGTCACAAAAAACGGGGTAGAAAGAAACAAAAAAAACGAGGTGCTGTCCCATCTGTGACGCCGGAGGGTTGCGACAGCTGCGACACGGGCTGTCACTGCGACGACCTCCGTTTGGTGTGTGCCAAGGCCAAGACAATCGGAGGTGAGACGGGAGGGTGCGCACGGAGCAAGGGAAAATTGCGTGTGCCGGTTTGGGAAATGAAGGCCGGGCGGAGAAAATTGGGGCTTGCCTGCGCGCCTCCGGGAGCCAACTGGCAAAACGAAGACTCGGCGGGTGGAGGCAACCGGAGAGCGGGCGAAAAAAAGGCGCTGCCGACGGGGCGCGCCCGGAAAACAGAGGGAAAAAACGAAAAGGTGCGAACCAAAAAGATGCGCGCACGCACCCAGTAAAAATCCATGCAACGCCCCGGAATGAGAGAATGCAAGAGCCTTCTCCCAGAAAGACAAGAGAGAAAAGGAGGCAACAAATGAGAATCAACGTACTTTTCAGTGGTCGTCGAGACGTGACGCGACACGCTCGAGGCGGGAGGCGCCTGGCGGTCGCCCGATGTGCTGGAGACGGTCCGCTCACTGGGGAGGGACTCGCGCGCCCGCTGCTGGACGCGTGCTGGCGATACTCCATGGCCGCCGTGGCTCATAGACTCGGATGGCAGGTAACAGTCGTGCAGGCCCTTTGCGCAGTTCTTGCACGGGGCTCTGCCGTTCTCGTAGACACACTTGGTCTTTCCCTTGCGACAGCGCACACAAGCGCCGCCGGCGCGGAGGGCTGTCGATCGCACGACCGACGCCATGGTGTGCCGGATGTCCCTTTGCTTAGGCTGAGCAGGCGTGCGGGAGGCAGATGGCGTCCTTCAGAGAGACGCGATGAGGATTGAGTAACTGCGTGGGGCCCGAGACAGGCCGATGATGTGCCGGAAGATGAAAATGGAGGTCCGGGGCTGCCCCGAGGTTGGAAACGTTGATGGGCCGATGCTGCACAGAGAGAAACGGCTTGATAGAAGATGAAAGAGTCGGCTCCAGGGCCTTCGGCGCGGCGGATGACTCGGTCGCGGAGGGGATGGGTGGGAGAGGGAAGGTGAAGACGGGGAGGGCGCGGAGGACGGGGAAGCGATGGGGTAAAAAGGGCTCGGGCGGACCTGGAACCTCAGGAAGCGAGGAAGGGAGGCGGCGGCAGCGCTCACAGAAAAGAGAGGCCACAGTCGGGCGGATCGGCTGATGGTGCCGGGGGCCTGAGGAAGACGGGGGTTAAAGTGGGGACCATCGAGACCAGCAGCAGCAGGCAGCGCAATGCACCTGGGCGTCGGCCGCCACAGGGCCGGCGCCCGGGCGGCATGGGAGGATCCGCGCAGTGAGGGCGCCTGGGTTTTGCCTCCACCGCCGGTCCAGAAGGTAAGGTTATCTTTTCAGATCACAAATAAATATCTATATTTATTTCTGCCTTCAACCCGCCCCCTCCGAGAGACGACGTGCTTTTGTGCCCTAGATGCTTGTCCTGTCGCGCTTTGGCTGTCACCCTTGGGCTGTCGCAGCACCACAGCTCCGCAGCCTCGAGCCATCATCAATCCGGCGCTGACCAGCCCGCTGATCGGTCTCCGTCATCAACCCGACACGGGAATCCGGAAGCCTTTTGCCTTCCATCTCCCATCACTCTCAACCCACCGGGGGGGTTCAGCGCAATCTGTGAGATTGCAGTCGTTTTGTCTCTCGTCGCTTTGCGCGATGCAATCGGCGTACGCACGCCGAGGGAGGGAGGGTGCATCGTCCGCCGAGCAGGCCGCCCGGCGCTTCCGTTGCACCCAGTAGCAAGCAGGGTGGCAAGCCGCAGGAGGAGCAGTCTTCCGTGCCGATGGCAAGTGACGACGGCTGCACATATAAATCCGCGACACTCCGCCTCAACCAGCAGGCCTTCTGCCCAGGCTCCCCATTGTGGTGCTCTCTCCCTTTGACCCTCCGGGCTGAATGCGGGCCCGTCATCCAACTCGAGACGGGCCCACTCCATTTTCCGGCCGCAATCGCTCTCCAGGGTTGCCGTCGACTTCGAACAGCTACGACAAGCTGCGACGCCAGTCCTCATTTTCAGGTCCTCAGCCAACGCCAGGTTTTCCAGCCCGCACAACATGCATTCCTCGGACCGACATGCTCCAGGTGCCGGCCCGCAGGAGGGCACGCAGACACGGAAGATGCGCGCAGGAATGCGACCTCACGCGTTATGTGGGGCCGTGTTCCGGCTTGGGCCGTTTCCAGCTGCGGTTGCTCTCCTCCCCCCCTCCATTTTCAACTCGACCCTAAAACCCTCGGCTCCCAATGCAGATTGATCCAGTTTGTGGGCCGTGGTTTTCCAAGGCGCGACCGGCGACCCGCCCGACAAAATACAGCTTTGGGGCAGAGACCAAACAAATCGGCTCGCAAGTGTCCGGCGTCCCAGTTCCACACTTCCCGAACCAACAGTTCCCCGCTCGGACACTTCGGCGAGCCAGACATTCCGACGCCGGATACACTGCGGATCCACTCCCTTCCCCACCATCCACGATCTACGAATAAAGGATGGGACAAATGCAAAAAGCAAGTGTCGATTTCGGCGGCCAAGAGGCTGGCCTTTGTTTCTCTTTGCAGGGCATGGTTTCTTCCAAGGAGCAGCAAGCCGCGCGCGGCACAACGAACGAGTAATTTCCGGATGCGAAACCCGCCAGTCGCGGTTGGGTCTCTGCGTGTCAAAAAAGCCTCGGGGGAACACGACACCCTCGGGAGAGGGTGGAGCAGCCGGAGGCTGCATGGACGCACCATGGGCCATTTGCTTCCGTGGGTGGGACCCAACCTCTTGAGAGCTCGGATCTGGCCACTCTTGTCAGAGACCGTCCTCCTCGCCGCCGGCCGCCTTCTCTCAGCGGTTTTGTCCTGTCCACGCAAATGCCGATTCTTGCCCTGCCGGCCTGCCCCAGCTCCAACGATCTTTGCGCGAAAGGAACTGCACAATAAATACGGTCGCTGTAAAGGGAACGAAGACAAGACGAAGGCGTCAAAAGAAAACCGGGAGAAGACAGAGATGCTGACCACCGTACTACGTACTGACTCGTTTTCGCAGCTCAAGCTTCAACGTTGTGAAGCTCGCCTGTGATTGCCCCACCATTTATTGCCCTTATGGACTTCGAGCCACAGCCCGCGCTTTGGAGATTGTGAAAATGGTCCCGGACTGAGACGGGAACTAAGTTGCCGCCAAAGCTTGTTCTGCTCCACTCATCAAGAGATCCCAACATGGTTTCAACCCAGAGTCAACAATCAGCACAGCAATCAAGCTGGTGAAGGCCCGGCCTTTATCCTGAGTGCCGAATTTGAAGGGATGCACGGGTGCGCGCTCCTGTGTCCGCCCTCCCCTCCCAGGCTTCCGGAGAACCGAATCCTCCCTGGCGAAGGGCACAAGGCGAGGCTGCCAGCCGCGTATGAGGCAAACGAACAGAACAGCCAAGGGTCAAGAGTGCTGAGTGGTTGTCGCACCGTCTTGCCCCCAGAACGACAAACGAAGCGAAGCGCCAGGGAGCCGCCGAGGCGCACACAAACCACCGAAATTGGATGGGGAATGGCTTTGTCCGCGGGGCTGCATTGTACTGTAGGCCCCCTCAAACACGGGACTCTACTCCCACTGCACACAGGTACTGCACGGGTAATACGGAGGACACACGCCGGGTGTTCGAAACCCGCCAGGGCCGTTGTACTGGAGTAGCGCAAGCTCCCGGGCGGCGCAGCCCCAAATACGCCGCGGCTGAGGACGGGACGGGTCTTGGTCTTGCGAGTTACCGGGGCAGCCCGAGAGCCCGACCAATCTCGCCCCAAAAACGCCGAGGGTTTTGCTCGTGGTCAGTGTCAGCGTCCGAGTCACCCAAAGCCATGCTGCGGGCTGGAGCTCGGAGGTCCAACATGACACGAGCTGGAAGGACTCGGCGCCATTAGCTCAGTCTTCCCCCCCCTCCCGCACGTCCAACTGCACACACCGCCCCTGAATTGCTCTCGGCGACGGCCGTTCTCATTGCGAGACGACGTCTGAGGCAGAGCAAGAAACCACACATTTATTAATAACACAAAGCCAACTGCGGCCGCGGGTCATCACTGTAGAACCTGACACACAAATCGGTCGGTGCTCTCCCCAGCTCAGCGCCAAACACAGGTATGTGCTGGGTTCAATCATAGCAGGCCTTCCCGTCAACGCTGCCGCTCGTCGATATTCAACATCCACAGAATGTCCGTTCGAAACGCATTGGCTGTTTCCACTTAACGCCATCTCTGCCCGAGAGGGAGACGATTCCCGCCGATCTCGATCGAGCCGTCATCTCTCGGTCATGGATTCCGTCCGGTGGGGTGCATGGAAAAGGGCCGGACCAGGGGCCCACCGCAGCCCGGTGACACCTCAAACAGCCGAAACACAGCCCGACACCAGAAGTCCTGCGTGTTGGCCAACCCCTCAGCTGTAAAAACGAACAGTCGTTGGTTTGTCAACGAGCATCATGGTCATTCGTGTACTGCTTGACAAGAAAATCGTCGACCTTGGGTGTTGAGGGACGGACACAGTAAAGGGGAATGAAGGCCAGGATACGCAAGGGCATGGATGGTACGGCAGGTTGCCCGGGCCCCCACAGGCCCGTTCTGTGCGCGGCGCCAAATCATCATCCACATCAAACCGAGCAAGGAGGCTATGCGGGTCGGTGCAAACACTCCGTCCCGGCCTCAGGCGTATCTACAGTGGCGGAGCCATCTTCCGCCTCTTGAGGACGTATGCCGGGTTTGATCCGTGGGGTCAAAGCACACCGATAGTCGCTTCCGAGTGAGCAGCCGGGCCGGCGGAGAAAATGGAGCGAGGGAGCGCCGGCGCTTTAGCTGATGTCCAAGCGGCTTCTCAGGCACGCAAAAACCTTGACATAGTTCTTTGGTAATTGCCCCCCCAGAATCTAAGTTTTATTGATGGGGCCCCGCTCGCCCTCTCTCCGCAAACAGGACGAGCGGGATGCGGCAGCAAAGCAGCCGGAACCGGTCCTCCGTCCGTTCAAACGCCACCAGGCGTCTTGACCTGAACCGTGCCATCAGCCATCCCGAAATACGCCGCCACGGGTTTCTGCGCGCCGCTGGCAACCTCCAACCCGTTCTTGCCAAAGAATAGCCCTATCTCGGCCACGCCGGGGATCTTGATCAGCTTGTCTGCCAGGGCGTCAACCGTCCACACGCCGTTGCTCCCGCTGCCGCCCTGAGCGCCGCTCTCGTTGTCCTTGGCATGGAGGAGCGGCGCAAAGGGCGCGTCGATGATCCACATGCCATTGTCCGTGACGATGGCGCCGGCTTTGCCCGGAAGGCCGGGGCGGATGCGCGGGTTTTGCGAGCCCAGACGCTGGAGCTCGTCCAGAACCCTCGGGGCGGCCATGGGCAGCACCTCGATGGGAATCCCCTTCTTCCAGGCAGTCCCCAGGCGCGGCGCGAGCTTGCGGAAGTCGGCCACGCAGACGAACTGCTTGGCGCTGGCGGCCACAATCTTCTCCTGCCACAAGCAGGCGCCGCCGCCCTTGATCAGGTTCAAGTCGCCGTCCACCTCGTCGGCGCCGTCGAATGCGACGTCCAGCTGCTGCCCCGCGGGCAGCTTGCTAATGTACTGCAGGTTCAGCCCGGCCGCCTCGATGAGCTCCTCGGACTGGGCGCCTGTCGGGTAGAAGGACATGTTGGCTGTGGCGGCATGGCCGAGGGCGGCAATCGCCTCGACTACGTAGACGACGGTGCTTCCGGAGCCAATGCCTACCCTGGTGTACTCGGGGCGGAGGTAGTCCTTGACGGCCTGGAAAGCGGCGAGACGCTTCGACGTCTCAACCAGCTGGGCCTGATCCTGTGCCGTCGTGGCCATGGTGCGCAAATTGGGCCGTACTGCTGTTACCCGCCGAGTGCCGATAGTGGAGGGTAATGAGGCTCTTGGGTGGCTGAATGTGGTGGGAAAAGGCGCAAGACCGGGCCGGGTGGAGTGATGCAGGAGATGTGCAGCAGCGCGGGAGAGCGGAATGGCGGGCTGAAAAGATGTTGAATAAGAAAAGCCGACCGCGGAAACGAGTGGTGCAAGGTGGGGTCTGGGTGCAGCTGCTTTTAGCCTTGTCACTGGCCCTGTGATGAGGCTATTCATGTGTTCCTCGTATTTGCGTACAGAGTGTGTCGCGAGAGTCCCGGGTCAGACGAACCAGCTTGCTTGTTGCTTCCCAGATGTATCCTCTCTTCGTGTTCCAAGTCTCAAACCTGGAACACTCAGGTGAGCTTGTGAGGTGGTCAGTCAGCGAATGGACCCCCACATGGCGGGGTCGCTCAGTCCGGGCATGGGGGGAGGTCACGTGTGTTCGTGCCATGTCCCATCACATTCCCCAGCAGGCGACGACGTGACAACGCGCCTTCCTTTCTCAAGGTCGACCGTGGATGACAGCTGCGGGAAAGAGCGACAATTTCAGACTGGAGCCAGGGACGACCGTGATTTCGACCTGGAAACGCACCACACCTTGGCAATACGTGTTCTTCCGGTTTTGCTGTGATTCCATTTCATTTCAACGCTGCAACGACGTTCTGCCAACACACGCCATCCATCATGGATTTCTCCCTCACCACCTCCCTGACAACCACCCGCAGTCACGATGCGGTTCCTTTCATCAACTTCACGACCAGACACCGACCCCTACGCACCAGCAAAGGCGTAAGAAGTCAACTCTCTCTGTCCATTCGGCCGTCGAGTACCTTTTCCTCCCTTACCCCTTCTCTTGGAAAGTCTTCTGCCTTTCGCTGACGCAAAGCACCGATGGCAATGGGCTCGGTGAGCTTGCGCCAGCCTAGTGCTTGAACCGGAAGTCCAATCTCTTATTGCCCTCGTCGGTAGTGGTGTTGAGATAGTGCACGCGCTCCTCGGCTGTCATGGCGTTCCACTTTGTGTCCCTTTGCTTGTTCCGGAAGACATAGTACGCCTTCACCAGGCTGTACAGCGCAAAGTTCATGCAGAGGATGGCAAGCAGCTGTTTATTTCCGCGCTTGTACAGCGGTGCGTCGTCTGGAGAGAGGTTAGCGACTGCCGCTTTGCCCGTTCATCCCGAAAACTTACCAGCCCGGTAAATGTTGGCCGCGATGGTGGCGCTGGCCTGCACAAACATGTTGTAGCAGGCGGCAGACACGGTACGGGACCGAACAGCGTTTGAGTTTCGAGAGTTCCACGCCACTTGGATTGGGTGCGCTGGTCTTGCTGTCAGTGGCCGTCACAAGTGTGGGAAGAGGTCGCAGCATGGGCTTCCTTACCGTTGGGGTAACTGAGCAGCAGAGTGGTGACTGTCCAGATTACCCATCTGTTTACTTTTGCCGTGTCTACCACATTGAGGTAGATCAGGAACGGGAATGCCCATATCTGTGAAAGCCCAGCCACCAGCGTCAACTGGCCAGTTATTTCAGCAAGGTAAGCAATGGCAAGCATCGTCACGACTAAGGACATGTGTCAGAATCCCAAGCTCTGGTCGCATCTTTGGCAGAGATGTCGACCACTTACTGTGGAAAACGGTGTAGGGCATCGTCAACAAGTTTGTCTGGAACGTGTCGAAGCCCAAGCCCCTGAGCGAGAGTGTCAGGTATTGGGCGGGTGGGATCATTGGGATCTGGAACGTGAGGCCCAGGATGTACAGCGGCCTGCATCACGGTCAGCTTGCTCTGTCCTTCTCGGCTCAGATCGTGATTCTCGTACCAGAGGTCAAAGTCTTTGAGGCTTTGCCACAGGAGCTTGAACGTGATGGGCTCGCGGTTGTGCATGTCGCTCTTGCTCGGGTCTTCCCGCAGGACGCGGTTCACCATGATCTTTTCCTCGCTGAAAGTACAAGATTAGTATCAGCATTGTCTGGGCTTTTTTGATTCGACGGAGATATGTCTCACCGCTCTGTAAACCACCCGTTCTTGCCGCGGAACCAGCTCGCCGTTTGGCATGGCCCAGCTGGCATGAGCGCAAAGGACAAGATGCCAATAACAAGCGTCAGAAGGCCCTGTCCACATCGTCAGCCGGGCCCAGGTTAATGGCTCACTGAACTCTTACCTCGATCAAGAACAGCCACTTCCAGCCAGAGTGGCCTTGGACACCCCGCATGTGCAGAATTCCGTATGCGAGGAGGGCCGAGGCAATGTCCGCGATACTCATGGCGGTCCAGAAGAAACCCAGCCGCACGGTCAGTTCGTGGTGCTTGTAGAAATACGAGAGATACAAAATGACCTTCACGACGTGTTAGTGTTCAACGAAAAAAAAATAAAAAATCATAAAACGACAAGAGGCTCGGAAACATGGAACGAGAGAGCTTACATCAGGAATAAAACCGCCTTGAAGCACGCCCAGCAGGCAGCG
>Ga0247823_10003390_pt1 | contig 12906 bp, 14 predicted proteins | sample 13C_PalmiticAcid_2_FD_192426 | JGI IMG/M metagenome (GOLD analysis project Ga0247823, IMG submission 192426) | Soil microbial communities from agricultural site in Penn Yan, New York, United States - 13C_PalmiticAcid_Day30 | ecosystem: Environmental > Terrestrial > Soil > Agricultural land...
AATGCTCAACCCTTCTCCCTCTATGATTTGAACGGAAAGAAACATGACGGACTCGTTGCGAATTGCACCGGACACTTTGCAAGTGATGTCGGAAATCTCCTCGCTGAGAAGTCAGGAACCTACGGTGCTACTTGGTTCACCGACGGATCTGGCAAGGTTAAGTTCTCTCTGCGCTCAATTGGAGACTATGATGTCTCCGCTCTTGCAAAACCATTCGGAGGTGGAGGACATCGCAACGCTTCGGGATTTAGTCTTTCAAATCCCACCAGTAAAGAAGGTGGAGTTGCAGTATGGTCCATGGATGCTAACCTTCAGAACGTTCCTCATGGAGGCATGTAATGCACTATCAGATGTTTGATGAGCGATTAGTTGCTCTCATGGATGAGATTATGAAACATCATCCACACATCATCTGGCTTTGTTCCCATGCGCAAGATAAAGATTTCTACGTGCAACTGCAAGAAGTAGCTGCTGCTGTAGGGATTGTGTTAGATGGTGACTATGGTGCAGAAGATGTTTATGAGATCTGTGAGAAGCTTACTAAACATTTGTACAATGCACGGCAAGTAGTTGTTATGCCACTCTCTGCGGAAACGATTGTGGCTTCCCCGAAACTGTTAACTGGAGATACAGATGGAAAACCAACATCGTCAGATTAAAGGATACCGAGAACTCTCTCAAAAAGAGATTGATCTCATGAATCGAATCAAAGAGTTTGGCCCACAGCTTAAGCAACTTGTAGATGATGTGTACGAGCATGTACTTGAGCAACATAAAGAAGCAAGTGGTGAAAGTCCACATGAAGCTAATCAACGAGAGTTGTTCAGGCTTACCGAAGCTAAACCACTTGATTGGTTGACTGAGGGTAAAGGGGAACTTCAGAAAGGTTTGATGTTCCTTACCCGTGCAGTTGCACAACCAACATTCTTCTGAAATAGAAAAAGCCCCCAAGGACTAAACATCCAAGGGGGCTTTTTTACGTCTATCAATTTCCTAAATCATAATCCCATTGACTTACTTACCTTAACGTTCAATCTATTCACATCCCACAAACCAGAGGTTCCAGATCCACCTGCCGGAATGAAGAAGATTCCTCCATTCCCTCCAAAGACAACCCCGCCATTCGGAGCAATGACATGATCGCCACCGAAGTTCGCAGTTCCTCCAAAGTCAATTCCTCCAGAAGGTGAGATAACTTTTTCCCTTTGTAATGTAGCAGCTCCACTAAACACAACGCCGCCACTTGGTTCAATACTCTTTTCTCTGATAACATCTGATGTTCCCCCGAAGGTAATTCCTCCACTCGGGGTAATAGTATACTCCGTACTGGAGTTAGGGAAGAATGCAATACCTCCATCACCGCCAAATACAATTCCACCTACAGGTACTAGAATCCTCTCATATACCTGAGTAGCTGCCCCTCCAAATAAAACTCCCCCGGATACCGGAAGAATTCTTTCTCTAATCTGTTCAGCTCCGCCAGAGAATACAATCCCCCCACTAGGACTAATGATGTATTCTTTTGAAAGCACCATTGGTGCAGTTCCGCCAAAAACAACACCTCCACTTGGGACGATTGCTTTCTCAACTGAAACACTTGGGGCACCTCCTAATACTACACCGCCACTGGGAGTAATGATGTAATCAACTGGAGTAGGTCCACCTCCAGCTGCAACCATCGTACCACGGAGCCACGCATAACCACCGTTGGTATTCTGAAGTGTGATGGTTAATGTCTGACCTGCTGATCCAGCTGCTGCAGTAATTTGGAATCTTTTACTACCTCCTCCAGTTAGATCAACCGGAGAAGCAGATGCACTACTATCACTAAGAACAGCAGAACATCTAAGTCCATCACCTGTTTCTGCACCTGCATCTACATAGACATCAATTGTCCCAGTTCCAAGAGACACTGGAATAACAATGGTACCGTAGGAATATCTCGAGTTATTGGAACTACCCGAGGCAGTCGGAGTACCATCTATCCAACTAACAGTTAGCGGTGAGTCAAAGTTCGATCCTGTATATGCAGATGATCCAGTGAAACTAAGTGTACCAATTGCACCAGTGCCTCCTGACTTTGTAATATAGTTCCCCATACTGGGGTGTTCAATTTTATAGTCACTGGTGCCAACCGTTGTTAGGTTGGTATTGGTAGTTCGTGCACCTCCGCTAATTGATAGTGTTGCCATATTCCCTCCGGGAAAAGATTACGAAGCAGTAATCGTAGGCGTAAGTTTCACAGCATCGCCCGCCGTAGCAATGGCGAAGGGTGCACCAGTAGCACGTTCAGCCCACAGAAGAATACCGCTAGTAACTTGACTAACAGTATAACCATACACGTTCTCCGATGGAGTACCCGTGGCAGTGAAAGATTGTTGAGCGTTATATGCAATACTTCCAGATGCAGCTGCGTTCCAGTTTGCACCAGTCAAGGTAATTGCAGCATATCCACTGAAAGTACTCTGTGTGTAAGTTGCAAGAGTATCAGTTTCAGACGGAGTAATGTTGTTGGAGTATAACCGCAGGGAGAGATTCTCCGGTGCAGTCTTGTTCACAATAGTTTCAAGAATGCGGTTCTCACCAACATCAGGAACAACGAGTGCCATGATAGTTCCTTTCTATATTAGTTAAAGTAACCTTTGGATAAAGCAGCTGCCTGGGAAGGTCGCCGCGATTCCGGAATCTGAGACCAGCGAGCTTGGGAAAGTGTCGCACCTTGTAACGTTGCAGTAATCACAGTGGCACCAGTTTCATCAACTAAGTCCACCACTACAAACTTACCCAGAAGGCCAGTAGCAATACCTACCTTACCTTCAGAAGTAGCAACCCACATTCCTTTACGCAACTCACCAGTAAAGCCAATCTCCTTTGCAACTTCAGGATCTTTGTTCAAGACCACTGGCTTAACGGAGCCCTTGGAATTAATGTTCAGTGTACGCTTGATAGCTTCGAGCATGATGATTCCTTTAACTTACCACATTGCAACCATGGAACTAGCCGTGGTGCCTGTAGATAAAACTTCAATAGCCTGAACAGGTAAGACACCCACAGGTACATTAGGAAAGGTAACTAACGCGCCATCACCAGCCATACGGACAGTGACGTTGCCAGTTACCCCAACATAAATAGATCGTGTGGGTGTGATACGTACAGCATCTGCAGGAACAATAGCTGCTGCATACTTTGCGGGATCGCCTACGTTACTCATTGCGGTTCTCCAGTAATTGGGTTAATTAACACACCAGGAGGTGGATTGGTTGGTACTAACGGCGGAGCAAAAGGATAAGGAAGTTCACCAAGAAATTGTACTCCCTGATCACTTCCTGGACGTTTAGGTTTAGACACCTGGATCACTGTACCAAATTCGTAATCCGGATTCCGTACTCCATAGCCTGGATATAGAGCCATCTCATTTCTCCTTCGCAGTAATAGTTGCTGCCATTACCGCAGTTTTCTCACTAGATCCTTTTGTGGATCCGAAGTAGTATGCCATGATCGCTCCCCAAACACCACCTAGGGATCCAATCATGTAGGTGATTACAGACTCATTTCCAGTAGGCAAACCATTCTTGATTACATAGCCAAGGATGGAAAAGAATCCAACCGTCACAGAATAGGCTAAGATCTTTGGGGTATTATCCTTAACTTGGATCTCTCTATTCCGTGCACTGTCCCGATCCTGTGCGGCGATCTTCTCCAGATCCACACCTATTTGATCATAATACTTCTTAAGATCTGCATCAATCTTCTTAAGTTCAATCAGTGTCTCAGGTTTCTGTGTAGCACTAGTGACTAGGTCATTAATGTTATTTACAGTCTTGTCCGACACACCAAGTCTATCAGCAATAAAGCCAGCAGCAACTCCGGCCAATGGTCCGCCAAGAGCTGTGGCAATTGTTGGTACAACTTGTTTAAGGAAGCTAAGGTCCATGAATTAATCCTCCGGAGTTCCGCCCATAAGAAGTTGCATCTTATAGGAATGTGGGTTACTAAGTGAGTTAGCCAGGATTTCACTTTGATTCGTGTTCGCCTGCTTGTAAAGATTCATCATGTACTTATTGAAGTTCGCTTGCTTACCTCCGAGTTCGGTGTAGCGATTAACAAACTTCTCCATACTCTGATTGGTGATATCAACTTGCCCTTCAACCATATTGGTCCGCAGAGCTTCACCAAGATCCTTAAGTTTCTCCTTACGAGTTGCCTCATAAGATTTCACTCGGAACATCTGATCGTTAATAATTGCTTCATCTAATGGACGACCACCTGCGATACGAGTGAACGAAGCCCAGCTCATAAGATCATTGGAATACAGCAACGATCCATTCTTGCTATACGATTCCACCGTACCATCCGTGAAACCATTAAGCACTTGAGCGAATCCAGCAAGAGGACGACTCACACCGTTGTGTTCCAAACCTTGAAGAAGAGATTGCCAGATGTCTCCACCTTGTGCAATGTTCTTCATGGTGTCCTTAGTATTCCCAAGGAACTTACCCCAACCTTGCACGATTGGAATCTCTTGCATGTTCGTGGGAAGGACAGTAATCTGACGTGGGTTAATATCACCGCGGCTATAGATGTTAGCTTGAAGGATATTAGAAGGAACACCGTACAATAACCAATCGCCCGCAGTTCTACCGACCATTCCATACACCTGATCGTATGCATCACGATGCTCGGTGTTCCCACTCATTTGTCCAACAATGTGGGTGTTAATAAACTGGAAGCCTGGGAGAGATTGAAGACCATACAGAGTGCTCTGAAGTCCCAGTAAAGTTGCCAGATCTTTTTTAGTTCCTTCTGCTGAGTAACGGAACAGCTGTTGTAAAAGGTTGAATTGATAAGATTGGAATAAGCCGATCGCTTGTCCAACTGGTCCCTGGAAGATAAGGGGTCGTTGAGATGCAAGGATATTCCCTTCGACTCGATTAACAAAAGTATTGATGTAAGCTTTTGCTGTTCTTCCATCCATGAGTCCATGCTTCTCTCCTACTTCCGTAATCTGGCGCATCACATCTGCGCTAATGAATCGGTTGAATTCCTCTGCCAGTTGGTTAGCAGTAAGCTTCTCACCTTTCTTTTGGAAGTTATCAAACATTCCCTTAGCACGGGCGAACCCGGTATCTAAGCGAGTATTAAGATCCGCAACACTCTCAGTTCCCTTAAGGGTGAAGTCATCAGCAAGGAGCTTCAATTGTTCCAGTCGATCCTTGATAAGCCCATCACCTTTGTATCGGTTCATGAGCGTACCATCATCATTCCAGAAATTCTTGATAGCCGATGCAACTAACTTAGAAGGACTGAGAATAGAATCGTCAGTACCAGGAACACGGCTACGAGCCAATCCGGCAAGTTCTCCAGCCACTTCATTGTTGCCCTTTGCAATTGCGCTAGTTAAGTGTTTGAGTTCAGTCATGCGAAGGATATTACTACCAATCGCATTGTTAAGACTGTTCAGCGGATCAAGACCAAGGGTGAATAAAGAGAGTAAGGAGTTAGCTCCACGAACAAACTTAGTAAGTTCCCCACGTGGTGCAGTATGGTTGGCTAACATTTGCAGAGAAGCATCATAGTAAGCAGGCTTCATCCCAAACTTATCCAGAGCAGCATTGATCTGATCGAGTTGACCAGTGCTCTTGGTATTAGCAAACACATCACGGATACTGCTAACCGCTTTGGAAACTGCCTTGTCCAGAGTTTGGTTGAACGAATACAGCAGACCCATCTCATTTGCCTTGGAAATATCCAGAGCAGTTTTGATGTAATTGAAGTACGGATTATTGGCAGTCTGCTCAACGACATCCCGCTTGCTAGCGAACCGAGAAACATCCAGGCGAGAGTATTCCTCTCCCAAGTCCTGGAGCATATTCATTTGCGGTTCGTAGTTAAAGCGAATTAACTCACGATTCAGTACATCAGATTCCCGATAATGTTGTTGAATGATGTCATCCACAATTCTCCCACTATCACTCTTAGGGAAGAAGTTGCTCATCACACCATTGTTCTTCAGATCCGTATCAATGTAGTTCTCATGGAGTGAGCGATTAAACTCATACTCTTGACGAGCCTTATAGAAATCTTCCGAATCACCCTTGAGAATTACCTCGTAGTTTTCCGGAACACGGGCACGGAGAGCAGCAAGTTCTTTCTCGCTAGCTGCATGCACCATGGACATATGGCCAGAGCCAGTAACTTGTGGGTCCTTAACAAAGAAGAAGAAAGGATATTGCTTCAGGTCCGGACGAATAGGACGGAAGACATTAGTAATCTTCTGATCCTGTAATCCTTGAACTGCACGCATTTCCTTGTACGCAGTAGTACGCGCACCAGATAAAGCAATATGACTCTTAACTGCAGCAAGGGTATCGGCAGTAGTAATGGGAATGTAATCAGGAAGGATATCCGCATTCTTCTCCAAGGATTGTAATGCAGAGCCATCCTCAGATAAGATCCATTGCTTACCAGACCGAGAGATCTTCTGGTTAATAGATTCAAACTCAATTGCCGCCTCAGGATTACGAGTCAGCTGAGTAAGAGTAGGGGCCAGATAATCATTGATGTGTTTCCGAGAAGCTTCGATTGCTCGACGAGTCACGGACCCAATAACTGCCATGGTAGATCCGAGAGTCCCGTAGTTGGAGTTCTCGAAACTAAATAACCCAGCGCCCGCACCGTTGCGATTAGCCATGAGTAAAGCAGAATCACTGATAGGCAGTAAGTCATCAGCAATAGATCCCAGGTTCTTTGAAACCACATTACGAGCCGCATTCATATACTCCCGTTGTTGGCCTTTAAAGAACGTGATGGCATCCATGACATTCTCAGGAACATCATCAGTCTGGTTATACACCACCTTACCATACTTCGGAAGGAAGCGGGTATCTTTGATTTCCTCCTGGGTCATAGAGATACCCTTCTCACGCATACTCTCCAGATACTTCTTCGTCGTATCCTGAGAAGCCATGAGATCACCATAGGTGTCCGTAGTAGGAGTACCTTCTAAGTAACCACGCTTGGTATTAACAATAGCCGCTGCTGCTTCCGTACCTTGTTCGATAGGAATATTACCCTTGAGAGACATCTTCTCCAGGATCAGGTTAGCAGTTTGTTCCTTAGTATCCTTGAGGATATTCCATAACTCATAAGCCGAGTTAGGGGTAAGGACCTGTAATGACGGACCTTCGCCAGTAACGATCTTGATATTAAACTGCCCCGTTTCCCACGCACGTTCAAGCAGAGGAATATCGTGCAGGTTAATTTCCATCCCTTCCTTGATGGTTTGATTGGCCGCCCAGATATAACGAGCTTCAGCTTCCAGGTGAGCCTTAGGTCCCTTCAGAGCAGTAGCATCCCACTGATTCTTAGTAGAGAAACCATAGGTCTTAACAACACCCATGATCTCCTTTTGACCATTGTATAAGTCACCAAGGGAAAGGATCGGAGGGGCACCATCCATAACAGTGCCAGCATCTTCACCAATTAAACGAACAACACGACTGGCGATTGCAGGAACTTCATCAGCAGTAATCTTACCCGCTTCCTTAGCAGCCAGTGCCTTAGCTAATTCCTTCTCCGGCTTAGTAACATGAGTCACTCTGGAAATCTTCAGTGCGTTGGCAAAGTTACCCAACACAGTTTGTGCATCAGCACCCTGAGAAATGTTAGCTACGATATTCCCAAGTTCTTTATCGCCATCAGACAGATTATGAATACTGGTGCGAATCTCATTATTGTTCTTAGCAACTTTGGAATCATAGAGATTCTTATTCACCGAGTAGTTGTTAATGATATTGCCATCCGCACCTTTGATAATAACAGGCACAGCAGCAGTTTGATTATCCCATGCGAGTTGGATAATCTTTTCGGAATCAGAAGTACCAGCGGCAAACTGGGTACGTTGTTGGAATGGCATGCGCAGAGCATCCTCCGCAGCTACAGCGGACTTGATACTTCCACGCAGTTTAGCTGCAGTGAAGGCACCAAAGATAGTACCCCCTACTGCACCACCTAAAGCAATGTTAGTTACGATGTCCATTCCATCTTGTTGTTCCAGGATGGGACTACGGAACATAGTAACCTGGGCAGCAGTTTCAAAAGCAGCAGCTTCTAAAGTATTCTGCCAGAAGCCTGCACCGAGCGCCTTTGCAGTATTACGATTGAGTAAGTTTAATGCAGTGGTATTTGCATTGATTTCAGTAGCTGCGAGCTTAACAAACTTCTCAGTATCTGGGGCAAGTACACGCATTGCCTTACCCATGTTACCACCTACCAGACCATAAGCCTTGGTAGTTTTAAGAGCAACCTGCCCAGCATTAAGAAGTTTAGTTGCACCCAGACCTGGAATTAAAGAACCGAGAATAAAACCACCCACATCAGCAGCAGTTTTATTGTCTCGGTAATAGGAACCTAAATCACTATCAATACCAGAAATCCAGGTCTGAGTGTCATTCTCACTCATTGACGCACCCATCCAATTACCTACCGTAACAGCGGTATTGTAAAAAGAGTTTGCCCCACTAAGGATACTAGATGCAGCCATCTTCCCAGCATTACCTAATGCCTGACCCCACTGAGTAGGATCATACCAGGAAGTTTGGGTATTGCCAATATTGTGACTATCGGCGGCTGTAAGATATTCTGGATATGCCATAGTTTATTCTCACTTCATTGGAACTTCACGAATGGACCCAGGATCAATTCCCCAACCCTTAGAACCAGTCAGAGGAACACCTGAACGACCGGTAAGTCGCCCACTGGTAATTGCACCAGAAAGTTCATTCATCATGTATCGACCAAGATCGGTACTATTAGTCATGTCCACCGTATCACCGAAGGTACTCAGTTTAACACGATAGGACATACCATTCTCAGGAACCGGAAGACCATAACCCTTGAGGTTCAGAGATTGCAGGTTAATCAGATTAGCACGTTGATACACATCGGCCAGTCCTTGGAATTCTTGACTGGTAATAGTACCACGCTTAACCGCTGCAACACCAAGGGCAGTAACTTTCTTCGGATCATCTAAGGTAATACCTGCTGCAGCTGCATCCTTAAGAACCTTCTGAACAATCGGAAGACTTGCAACACTAGCAATTTCAAAGTAGTTCTTCAGTTCACCCACGTTGAACATATTCGTGAGATCATTCTTATTTGCCAGATACTGTTGCTTAACTGCTTGAATGGTGAAATCATTGATGAATGCAGCACGGGCATTCTTATCTCTAGGATCAAGAGTCTTGTTCTTATTCGCTGCATCCTCAGCTTGACGGATGATATCAAGAACCTTCATAGGTCCAGGCGGAGGATTGAACGGAAGATTCTTCACGTTATCAGCTGCATCGCTTGGAGAGATACCGATGCTGGGAATACCAGTGTTACGAGTACGTTCACCAATTTGCCAATAACGATTCAGTTCTTCAGTACCTCCGCTAGCAAGAACCTTCTTAGTAGCTAAGATCGCAGTACCGGAAATAGGTTCAAGACCAGTAGCTGCACGACCAATGTTAATGGTCTCCAGCATATAGTCATCAACCGACTTACCTTCTAACTTAGCACCAACTTCCGCTTCCTTCTGAGCAACCTTCCAGCTCCATTCCTTCTGATCTTGGTCCCACTTCTTAAGTTGCAGATCAAAGTATTTCGCCTGTTGATTAGCATTCACCAGATTATACTGGAGATTCAGGCGAGCTTTATCCATCTCCATCGCAGCTAATGCATTGTCGGAGTTGAACTTAATTGCTTGGCTTCGAGCTTTAATTGCCTCAACTTGAGCTGCAACAGCTGCATTACTAGTTGCAGCATCAGCAGAAGCTGTCGTGATAGTAGCATCAATAGTTGCACTATTGTCTGCCACATGTTTGAGTGCTGCATTGGTAGCCTGAATGTTATTCGCGGCCATTTGAGTATCTGCCACGGAACGTTGAACTTCACGACGAGCTGCAGGAAGAGTAACCAAATCTTTGACCCATTGTACAGGATCATCGAACAGGCTGGAATCTTCCTTCTGGCGTACCTTAAGAATGCCCTCTTGAGTTTTAACCATACCCTGACGAAGAGCATCAACCTGATCTAACAGGAAATCCGCACCTCGTTCAGGATCAATACCAAAGCGAACAGCAGCTTCCTGAGTACGAGCTTGCACCCGTAACTTAGCTGCTTGTTCTGCTGCTGCAATAACTTCATCATTCTGGGCCTTCATTTCCAGAAGATTAGCAGCAGTATTGGATAAGTTAGTTTGTGCTTCGTTGTTAGCAGTGAGCTGGGACTGAGCCATACTCGTGGTAACTAACGAGGATTGAGTATCAGCTACAATATTCTGTAACCAGCTCAATGCCTGTACTTCATTAGATGTGCTGGAATCGGCCATCTTCAACTCCAATCATAAGACCAACGAAGAAGGAGAATGGTTCCATCAGGTAGATGGTACTAGCACCCAGAAGGTTAAATCGTTTGTGGACAATCATTTCATAACGGCCACGCACAATAGGCTTCCAGAAGCGTTCCATCAATCCACCTGGATTCTTCTCCATATGAGCAACAATACCCTCACTCCAAAACTGGTAACCAATGAGAGTTTTATCGCTAAGCTTAGAATTCCATGCATGTCCCCGTGCCCAATCTCGACGAGAAAGGAATCCACGGTTCATCATGTGAGTGCAAATAATCGTACCGATGCCCTTAGCAAGTGGAGTCTGATTATCTACTTCAGTCTTTTGATAAGTACCAGTCACAGTTTCAGCGGTAAGGTTAGCAATCTCACCTGCTAACTTAACACTCAGATCCTGGGTAAGTAACCCACGACTGGAAGAATTGAATCCGCCAGAACCAGCTTCACCAGTAGCTAACGAAGATAATCCTTCGGTACTGGATAAGATATCGTACATGATCTTATCAACAGCTTCCTGAGAAATGTTCTTCTTCGTTGTCTGAATACCGTCCACGTTAGTGTCAGTATTCTTGTTATGCTGCATGATGTCGCCAGCAAGCTGCATTACTGCTTGACCCCATCCCATGATGTATTCCTTTCAGTGTTTAAAGAATCCAATGATCGTGGAAATATTCGACACGACCGCTCCGATAAATCCTCCAATAGCTAATAGCATCCACAAAGAGCCTTTGCCCTTATTAGCCATAGCTACTAGTTCCTCAAGAATTCTGTCTTGTTTATCTAGTACACGTTTCTGATCATGAAGCATATCTGTGAGATGTTTAATCTCAGCTTTCATGGTCGCAACATCCGCAATCATTTGTGGACTCGCATCGTTCATACAGGAACTCCCTGCTTGTTAGTTAGCCCAACTGCGTACTTTTTATTATTGAGTAAGGTTAACACCTGTCCACGTGGTTTAGCATTGGGGTCAGGGAGGAAGGAAATATGGATCCACGTATGTTCATAGATCAGTTGGTCAAACTTAATCAGGTCCTGATATTGAATAATCTTTCTACATACATCTAAAGGTCCGCCGAAATCAGGGCAAACGAAATCAACTGCTTCTCCTTTAGAATGTTGGCTACTAGTAGATCCGCCTACTGCTGCATTGACTTCTGGTGAACGATACCAGCTATTAATGTGAATCCCACGGTTACCTAAGATAGCCCTAACTCTCTCCATTTGTCTAGCTGTGTTAATAATTACTCGCTGTAGTTCTGGTGGAATCTTGTTATTTAAGTCCCGATGAGAAGTGGTTTCGGCTTCTTCCCAAGAGAAATGCTCAGTGATATTGCCCATAATGTTACTGCCTCTTCCGTGATAAAGTTTGACGAACTCACTGTGGTCCATGGTCCCCGGTCCTTAAGTTCCCCACGCTAGCCAGGTGTATTGATTAGCCACAGATCCATTAACCAGAGTGAAACTGTTCTGGCCTGGATTTGCAGCCGCTGATCCTGCAGCAGATCTGGGAGTAAGAATCACACCCATACAACGCTGCGGATAACCTACATTATACGGAACTGCCACTGTTCCGCTGGCAGGGATACTCCCCGTAACACCTGCCTGGATTAGAATACCTGAGATTGTAATGTAGAAATTATCAGCACCTGGGAATTGAGCAACTCCCATGGCATTTAAAAGTTCCTCTACACTGGAATACTGTAATCCTGCTAGTGCGTTGTTGTTCATAATTATCTCCGTCCTGCATCAACTGCAGTCATTTCCACACCAACCAGATCGTAACTTCCTTGGACCAAGAAGCAGAAGTTCTGTGCCGTAGTTCTGGTCTTGTACACCATTTGGATACCAGTGCTACGGGTAAGATCAACGTAGGGAATTACAGGGGCAAGGAATGTTTTACCGTTAAGAGAAGGAAGAAGTTGCAGAGTATAAGAGGGAAGCTCATTGGTAGCTGCGTTATTCCCAGATTCAAGGACAATCCCCTGAATCTGAATCATGTGATCCCGCACAAGGCAGAACTTACCAAGGAGAAGTCTGGAGATAGTTTCAATATCAGGATCATTGATATCGAAAATCACCTTCTGCTTAGGTCCATTAAAGTGAACAAAGTAGAAAGAATGCTCGGAAATTAATACTTGATTAAAGGAAATATTGATCTTGCCATAGCGTTTCTGGAGAATATCAAATACGATTGCAGCTCTGAAATAGGTTTGGCCTCCAGTTTCCGTAGTGTAATAGCCAAGGATAATGTAGCGATCCAGAGCTAACCAAATACGATACTTCTCATTTGCAGGAAGTAATGAATAAGTGATGTTCTCGCTAACTACTTCAAAGCCATCACCTCCTGGATTATAGGTATCCCAGCTGGTGGACCGTTCAAAGAAGTTCGTTGCTTCCTGAGCGATTAAGTCTGCAGTCTGTGGTTGGATTGCCTGAACGATTCGAGAATTAGCAATGCCATATTGAAGATCACTATTGGTATCTCCCACCACTTGTTGAGGGTAGGTATA
>Ga0247823_10003392_pt1 | contig 12903 bp, 11 predicted proteins | sample 13C_PalmiticAcid_2_FD_192426 | JGI IMG/M metagenome (GOLD analysis project Ga0247823, IMG submission 192426) | Soil microbial communities from agricultural site in Penn Yan, New York, United States - 13C_PalmiticAcid_Day30 | ecosystem: Environmental > Terrestrial > Soil > Agricultural land...
GATCAGGCGCTGGGCCGCATCCCCGAACCGCTCGATCCGGTGATCCCGCCACAAGCGATCGTCGCGCAACAGCGCTTCGCCGAGCCGATCGCCACCGCCGAAGCCATCGAACATTGGCTGAGCACCCTCGTCCCCCGGCTCGCCACCGCGCTCGAAGCCGAGGGGCTGGGCGTGCAGGCGCTGGAGTGCATCGCCGACCGGGTCGACGGCGTGCCGCAGCGCATCCGCATCGGCCTTGCCCGGCCGAGCCGCGACCCGGCGCACCTGCTACGCCTGCTCAAGCGCCGGATCGAGGATGTCGAGCCGGGCTATGGCATCGACGCCATCGCGCTGCATGTCCGCCGCGCCGCGCCGCTGGGGCCGGAGCCGGTGGTCGAGCGGCTGGACGAGGAGGCCGCGCCCGATCTCGCTCCGCTGGTCGACACGCTCGCCACCCGCATCGGACTGCGGCGGCTCTGGCGGATGCGCCCTGTGGAAAGCGATGTGCCCGAACGCATGGCGGCGCGCAGCCCGGTGCTCGATCCGCCCGAACGGTCCGTCCAGCGCGGCAAGGCCGACGATGTGCGCCAGCTCGACCGTAGCGGCGCGCCCGATCCGTGGCAGCCGCAATGGCCGCGCCCGGCGCGGCTGCTTGCCCGTCCCGAGCGGCTCGACCATGTCCTTGCCGAACTGCCCGACCAGCCGCCACGCCGCTTCACCTGGCGCGGCCAGCCGCATCGCGTCGTGCGCGCCGACGGCCCCGAGCGAATCACCGGTGAATGGTGGCGCCACGCCGCAGAGACGCACGCGGTGCGCGATTATTTCCGCGTCGAGGACGAGACCGGCCGCCGTTACTGGCTGTTCCGCCGCGGCGATGGCGAGCGCGACGTGACGGGCGATCTCAGCTGGTACCTGCACGGAGTGTTCGGATGAGTTACGCCGAACTTCAGGTGACGACACATTTCTCGTTCCTGCGCGGCGCCTCCTCGCCGCAGGAGCTATTTCGTCAGGCCGCTTTGCTCGGCTTGCCCGCACTGGGCATCGTCGATCGCAATTCGGTGGGCGGGGTAGTGCGTGCGCTGGTTGCCGCCGAGGAGCTTGCAGCGTCCGGCATCCCGATCCGGATGATCGCGGGGTGCCGGCTCGACCTCACCGACGGCAGCGCGGTGCTGGTCTGGCCCGAGGATCGCTTGGCCTGGTCGCGGCTCACCCGCCTGCTGACCCTCGGCAAGTCGCGCGCCAATGCGCAGAAGGGTGAGAAGGGCCAATGCTTCCTGCATTGGGAGGATGTTGCGCAAGCCGCCGAAGGGCTGGTCGGCGCGCTCGTGCCCGGGATGGCCGATCCTGGCGATCCGCTGTCGCTGCGCTGGATGGCGGATCTTTTCGGCGACCGCGGTCACATCTGCCTAACCCAGCATCGCCGCCCCGGCGATGCGATGCGGCTGCATGCGCTCGACACCGCTGCCCGGCGTTTCGGTCTCACCCCGCTCGCAACCGGCGACGTGCTCTACGACGCGCCAGACAGGCGGATGCTTCAGGACGTGGTCACCGCGATCCGCGAGAAATGCACGATCGACGAACTCGGCTTACGCCGCGAACGCAGCACTGATCGGCACCTCAAATCGCCGCAGGAGATGGCACGGCGATTCCGCAACCATCCCGAAGCGTTACGCGCGTCACTGGCGATCGCCGAACGCTGCACCTTCTCGCTGCGCGAGCTTGATTATCAGTATCCGGACGAAATCGTGATGAGCCGGCACACGCCCCAGCGAGCGCTCGAACGTCTGGCCTGGCAATCGCTACGCGCAAAGTTCAGCGGATATCGGCCAAAGATATATTCGCGCCTTTTGCGGAAGGAGCTGCGGCTGGTCGGGAAGCTAGCCTATGCGCCCTATTTCCTCACCGTCAATTCGATCGTCCAGTACGCGCGCAGCCAGGACATATTGTGCCAAGGCCGGGGGTCGGCGGCCAACTCCCTCATCTGCTACGTGCTCGGCGTCACCTCGATCGATCCGATCAAGAACCAGCTGTTGTTCGAACGCTTCGTCTCGGAAGAGCGCAACGAGCCGCCCGACATCGACATCGATTTCGAGCATGAGCGACGCGAGGAAGTCATCCAATGGATCTACGAAACCTATGGCCATGACCATGCTGCGCTGACCGCCGTCGTGATCCGCTTCCGCTCGCGAAGCGCATTGCGCGAGGTGGGCAAGGCGCTTGGCCTACCGGAGGATCTGACCGCGGCGCTCTCCTCGCAAGTCTGGGGCTGGTCCAACGAAGTGGACGACAAGCATGCCGTTGCGCTCAATCTCGATCACAATGATGCGCGTCTGGCCCTGACGTTCCAACTCGCCCGCCAGTTGATCAACACACCGCGACATCTTTCGCAGCACCCCGGCGGTTTCGTCCTGACGCGGGACCGGCTCGACACGCTGGTGCCGATCGAGCCTGCCGCAATGATCGATCGCCGCGTGGTCGAATGGGAGAAGCTGGACGTCGAGGAACTCGGTTTGATGAAGGTCGATGTGCTGGGCCTAGGCATGTTAGGCTGCATGCAGCGTGCCTTTACACTGCTTGAGCAGCACAAGGGCGAGCGGCTGACTCTGGACGCGAACGAGCTTCAGGGCACCGACCCGCCGACCTTCGCCATGATCCAGAAAGCTGACACGCTCGGCGTGTTCCAGATCGAAAGCCGTGCGCAAATGTCGATGCTACCACGGATGCTGCCGGACTGTTTTTATGACATCGCGATTCAGGTCGCGATCGTCCGTCCCGGCCCGATCCAGGGGAATATGGTCCACCCCTATCTCAAACGGCGGGAGCTGCTGCGAAACAACCCCAAGGCGAAAATCGACTATCCTTCGCCGGCGTTGGAAACCGTCTTGACCAAGACACTCGGCATTCCGCTGTTCCAGGAACAGGCGATGCAGGTTGCAATCAAAGGGGCCGATTTCACCCCGACCGAAGCCGATCGCCTGCGACGAGCCATGGCAAGCTTCAAAGCCAAAGGCGACATCGGCGAATTTGGCCCGAAGCTGATCGCGGGCATGCGCAAAAACGGTATCAGCGAGGAATTCGCCGAGCGCATGGTTGAGCAGATCAAGGGCTTCAGCAACTACGGCTTTCCGGAAAGCCATGCCGCGAGCTTCGCCAAGATCGCCTACGCCTCGTCCTGGATGAAATGCCATCATCCCGACGTGTTCTGCTGTGCGCTGCTCAACGCGCAGCCGATGGGGTTCTACGCACCCGCCCAGCTGATCCGCGATGCGCGCAGTCACGGCGTCGAAGCACGCCCCGTGTGCATCAACGACAGCGATTGGGACACGCGGATGGTGCATAGCGAACCCAATCTGCGTCCGCGCCACGCCGGCTTTTGTGGAACCGATGCGGATTGGGCGGGACAGCTTCCGCTAAGGCTGGGCATGCGGATCGTGCAGGGGCTTGCAAAGGAAGATGCCGGAGAAATTCTGCGAGCGCGCGCCGGCGGCCCCTTTACCTCGATCGAGGAGGTCTGGCGCCGCTCAGGCGTTAGGCCCGCCGCGCTCGAACGGCTGGCGCGCGCCGACGCCTTTCAGGCGCTCGGGCTGAACCGGCGGCAGGCGCTGTGGGCGATCAAAGGAATGAGTCTGAAGCCGCTCGACCTGTTCGCCGCCACCGATGCGCGCGAAGGGCGAACCGTGCCCGAAAGCGCCGAGCCGCGCGTCGCGCTGACGCCGCTCACCGCGGGGCGGGAAGTGGTGGAGGATTACCGCGCGACTCAACTTTCGCTACGCGATCATCCCGTGCGGTTCCTGCGCGACCGGCTCGCGGCGACTGGAATCACGCAATGCGCGGATCTCGTAACGATGAAGGACGGCGCACGTGTCGAGGTCGCCGGCCTGATCCTCGTCCGCCAGCGACCCGGCACCGCCAGCGGCATCGTGTTCGTGACGCTGGAGGACGAGACCGGCATCGCCAACGCGGTACTGTGGAGCGACCGGTTCGAAGCCAACCGGCGCACCGTCATGTCCGCGACGATGCTCGCGATCCGAGGCCGCGTGCAGCGCGAGGGGATCGTCATCCATGTCATCGCGGAGACGATCACCGACCTCACCGGCATGCTGCGTGAGGTGAGCGAGATCGATTTGCCGAACCCCGCAATGCCCGGCGACGGCGCAACGCATGGCAGCACGATCGACCCGCGCGACCGACTGCTGCCCCGCCAGCGCCCCGCCGACAGCTGGGGGTCGCGCAGGAGCCTCAAGGCCCCGGACCTGATTCCGGTGAAGTCGCGGGATTTTCACTAAGGAGAGAACAAATGTCTATTGTATGCCATCGCTTCTTCTACGGACTGCAGCCGCCAAGACGCGAATGTGCACTGATAGGCGTCCATCGGGACGCCATCGAGGGCGCACACGGTCATGTAACCGACGATCGTATCCATCTCACCTTGAGCATTACCGAGGACTTCGACGATTATCCTGAAGACTTGGCTCAGACGCTCCTGACCATTGGCAATGACACGGCCGCAGCGCCTTTCCTTGTTTCGCTTGATCGGCTCTCGGGCGGTTCACGCTCGATCGCCTTGCGCCCCAGCCGACAAATCCGAAACCTGTCCGATCTGCATCGTAAGCTGGACCACGGCCTCACGCGTCGGCGCATTCGCCGCCGCGACTGGAGTTTCAGCCCTCATACGACACTGGCCTATCGAACAGGCAAACCCTTCCAGCAACCGGTCACGCCGATCGCTTGGGATGCGACAGATTTCGTTCTGATCCACAGCATCGTCGGCGCCACTCAGCACATTGAACTTGGCCGCTGGCCATTGATCGACCGGCAGGGATCGTTCGGCTTCTGACCCGCCTAGAAGCCCAGCCCCAGCTGCGGTAGCTCCCGGGTGACGACGCCGTCCTTCACTTCGACGCCCTCGATCATAAGCATCCGTGCCTTGGAGAGCGAGCCGCCCGGCGCCGAGAAGCCACCGATCTTCCCGTTCGCCGCCGTCACGCGGTGGCAGGGGATGATCAGCGGCACCGGGTTGCCCGCCATTGCCTGCCCGACATCACGGGCGAATTCCGGCCCCACTTCGAGCACCCTGGCGATCGCGCCATAGGTCGCCGTCTCGCCCCAGCCGAGCTGGCGCACGACAGCGTAGACGCGTTCGAAAAAGGGCAGTTGCACGCCGAGATCGACGGGCACGCCGGTAAAATCGACGCGCTCCCCGGCGAAATAGCGCCGCGCATCTTCGATCACGATCTGCACCGGCGCGGGGGGCACCGCCGCTTTCGTGCCCGGCAAGCGCCGGAGCAGCGACTGCTCCGTCTCCCGCGCGGTGTCCGCGGGCAGCCGGAAGCTGTGGATACCCTTCATGTTCCAGCCGATCGCGGCGAAGCCCGCCACGGTCTCGAATATGTGATAGCCGTTCTCGACCGTCATGATGTTCCACCAGCCTGCAACACCGTTGCGCACAGGCTGAAGATCGGCACTCCACCCGGCGTCCGCAACTAGCTTTTAGCGCTCGCTGCGCCGCCAGGGCCGGCCACGCCCGATCGCATGCGCGGCACCGTGCGGTAGGCGCGTCTCGAACCGGTCGAGTTCGTGGCCAGCATCGTCGTCGCCGAGCATCTGCGCACGCCGCAGCCATAGGCGATAGCCCTGTAAATCGCCGATGTTGAACCGGCTCATCGCCAGATTCTGCGCGGCGAACCGCGCATCCGCCCCGCCCCGCCACCATACGCGCCGATACAGCCATGCCGGTGTTCTCACGCGCGACATCGCGCCTAGATCCGCCGCGTCGTTATCGCGCGTGAACAGCCCAGCCAGCTCCAGCATTGCCGGAGCATGGCCACGCCGGGCGAGATGATCGAGGATCGGCAGGTAATGGCCATTGCCCTGCCGCCGCATGATCATTTCGGCACGCATGAACAACCTATCCTCGCGCGTCATTCACCCCCCGACGGTCTGCTCGATCACCCCGAAGATCGGGTGGTGCTTGTCGTCCTCGGCCCAGATGCGGACGGTGTCGCCCGCCTTCAGGAACGGCGTCACCGGCTTGCCGCCATTGATCGTCTCGACGGTGCGCACTTCGGCCAAGCACGAATAGCCGACCCCGCCCTCGGCGATCGGCTTGCCGGGACCGCCACCCGCATCGCGGTTGGAGACGGTGCCCGATCCGATGATCGTCCCCGCGCCAAGCGCGCGCGTCTTCGCAGCGTGTGCGACCAAGGTGCCGAAGTCGAAGGTCATGTCCTCGCCAGCCTCGGCGCGGCCGAAGGGCTGGCCGTTGAGGTCGACCATCAGCTTGCGGTGCAGCTTGCCGTCTTTCCACCAGTCGCCGAGCGCGTCCGGCGTCACGAACACGGGCGAGAAGGCGCTAGCCGGCTTGGACTGGAAGAAGCCGAACCCCTTGGCGAGCTCGCCGGGGATCAGATTGCGCAGCGATACGTCGTTGGTCAGTCCGACCAGCCGGATCGCGGCGAGCGCGTCCTCGCGGCTCGCGCCGAGCGGCACGTCGCCGGTCACCACAACCACCTCGGCCTCAAGGTCGCAGCCCCAGCTCTCGTCCGCCAGCGGAATCGGATCGCGCGGGCCAAGGAACCCGTCGCTGCCGCCCTGATACATCAGCGGATCGTGCCAGAAGCTGTCGGGCATCTCCGCGCCGCGCGCCTGCCGCACCAGCGCAACATGATTCACATAGGCCGATCCGTCCGCCCATTGATAGGCGCGCGGCAGCGGCGCCGCGGCCTGGCGCTCATGGAAACGCAGCATCGGGATCGTCTCATGCTCGAGATCGGTAGCGAGGTTGCGCAGATCGCCTTCGACCCGGTCCCAATTGTCGAGCGCGGCCTGAAGCGTCGGGGCGATGTGCCCGGCATCGGCGCACCAGGCGAGATCGTTGGAGACGACAACCAGCTTGCCATCGCGGCCATGCTTGAGGCTTGCTAGTTTCATTTGTTACTCCTTTTGCTTCATCTACCCTTAGCGCAGCCGTTCATCCGCGCAACGCCTCTTGACGCGGTGGCGTGCGGGGGCCATTGGCGCCCCCGCATTTCCGAAAACCCCGGTCGCCGAGTCCTGTCGAAGGGCGGCCTTGGGGCTGCCTGGCAGGCGGAGACGTGTATCCATGGCAAATGTCGCAGTAATCGGCGCCCAATGGGGCGATGAGGGCAAGGGCAAGATCGTCGACTGGCTCGCCAGCCGCGCCGATCTGGTCGTCCGTTTTCAGGGCGGGCATAATGCCGGCCACACGCTCGTCGTCGGCGAGAAGGTCTATAAGCTCTCGCTGCTCCCCTCGGGTCTGGTGCGCGGCACGCTGTCGGCGATCGGCAACGGCGTCGTCTTCGACCCCTGGCATTTCCGCGATGAGGTCGCCCGGCTGCGCGAGCAGGGCGTCGAGATCAGCCCGGAAACGCTTCAGGTCGCCGAGACCGCGCCGCTGATCCTCCCCTTCCATCGCGACCTCGATGCGCTGCGTGAGGACGCGTCGGGCGCGGGCAAGATCGGCACCACGCGCCGTGGCATCGGCCCGGCTTATGAGGACAAGGTCGGCCGCCGCGCGATCCGCGTGTGCGACCTTGCCCATCTCGACGATCTCGACGCCCAGCTCGACCGCCTTTGCGCGCACCATGACGCGCTGCGGGCTGGGTTCGGCGAGCCGCCGATCGACCGTGCCCGGCTGATCGAAGAGCTGCGCGAGATTGCACCCTCCGTCCTCCCCTATGCCGCGCCGGTATGGCTGACGCTCAAGGGGGCCAAGGAAGCCGGCAAGCGCATCCTGTTCGAAGGCGCGCAGGGCGTGCTGCTCGACGTCGATCACGGCACCTATCCCTTCGTCACCTCGTCCAACACGGTGAGTGGATCGGCCGCCTCGGGCTCGGGCCTCGGGCCGGGATCGGTCGGCTTCGTGCTTGGGATCGTCAAGGCGTACACCACGCGCGTCGGCTCGGGACCCTTCCCGAGCGAGCAGGACAATGAGATCGGCGAGCTGCTCGGCACGCGCGGGCGCGAGTTCGGCGTGGTCACGGGACGCAAGCGTCGTTGCGGCTGGTTCGATGCGGTGCTGGTGCGCCAGTCGGTCGCGGTAAGCGGCGTCACCGGCATTGCGCTGACCAAGCTCGACATCCTCGACGGGATGGAGAAGCTGCGAATCTGCACCGGCTATACCGTCGGCGATAAGCATTACGACTATCTGCCCCCCAGCCCGCAGGATCAGGCGCGCGCCGAGGCGGTGTATGAGGAATTCGAAGGCTGGAGCGAATCGACCGCGGGCGCGCGCAGCTGGGCACAGCTTCCGGCCCAGGCGATCAAATACATTCGCCGGATCGAAGAGCTGATCGGCTGTCCGGTGGCGCTGGTATCGACCAGCCCTGAGCGTGAGGACACCATTCTCGTCCGCGACCCGTTCGCGGACTGATCCTCAAAAATCGTCGTCCCGGGCGCAGCCGGATCGCTGCGCCCGAAACGACGAAAGCTCGATCAATAGAAGGTCGAGTTCGGCTCCGGCGCCGATTCAGTTCCGTTGTTGGTCGGATCGGTGCTCGGCTCGACATCGGTGGTGTTCGATGTCGTTTCGGGCGCCGTCGTTTCCGGCGCTGGCACGCCCTGATTGCTCATCTCGTTCTGAAGCGGCGGCTCGGTCTGGCCGGGCGCGATGTGCGCAAGCGCGGCGGTCGAACCGCAAAGAAGAAGAAGGCTGGCGAGCGTCTTATGGCGCATGGGATACTCCTGTTTACGTGGCACAGGAGAAACGCTGTGGCGCGCTAAGGGTCCCGTTTTCGTTCCTCGTCTCGCCGCTGCATTGCAGCAACTCACCCTCCAGCCGTCCGTTCAGCGGGACGAGACGTTCACCCCACCTGCGCGCGGTGGAGCAATTTCTGGTCGGCGAGCACCAGCGCCATCATCGCTTCGACCACCGGAACGCCGCGGATTCCGACGCAGGGGTCATGCCGCCCCTTGGTACGAATCTCGGTCGCTTCGCCATCGCGGCTGATCGTCTCGACCGGCGTCAGGATCGAACTGGTCGGCTTGAACGCAACGCGCACCCGCACCGGCTGGCCAGTCGCGATGCCGCCCGCGATGCCGCCGGCATGGTTGGCGAGGAACACCGGCGCCCCGTCATTGCCCGGCCGCATCGGATCGGCATTGGCCTCGCCGGTCAACGCCGCTGCGGCGAAGCCGTCACCGATCTCGATGCCCTTCACCGCGTTGATGCTCATCATCGCCGCGGCCAGCTCGCTGTCGAGCTTGGCATAGAGCGGCGCCCCCCAGCCCGCGGGCACGCCTGTCGCCTCGCACGCGATCACCGCGCCAAGCGAGGACCCCGCTTTCCGCGCGTCATCGACCAACGTCTCCCAGCGCGCCGCGGCATCGGCGTCGGGGCAGAAAAACGGGTTGTTGCCGATCTCACCCGCGTCGAATTTCGCATAGTCGATCGAATCGCCACCGATCGCCTCGACCCATGCGAGGATCGAGACCTCGGGGATCACCGCACGCGCGACCGCGCCCGCCGCGACCCGGCTCGCAGTTTCGCGCGCCGAGGAACGCCCGCCGCCGCGATAATCGCGAAAACCGTATTTCGCGTCATAGGCATAGTCGGCATGACCGGGGCGGTAGGCCTGCGCGACCTCCGAATAATCCTTCGACCGCTGATCGACATTCTCGATCATCAGACTGATCGGCGTGCCGGTCGTCTTCCCCTCGAACACACCGGAGAGGATACGGACCTGATCGGGTTCCTGCCGCTGCGTGGTGAAGCGCGACTGGCCTGGACGGCGCTTGTCGAGGAAGGGCTGGATATCGGCTTCGGACAGCGTCAGCCCCGGCGGGCAGCCATCCACCACCGCGCCGATCGCGGGGCCATGGCTCTCCCCCCAGGTGGTGAAGCGGAACACGCGGCCAAAACTGTTGAAGCTCATGGCAAGCGTCCTCGCCCAACTCGGCGCGATTTGGAAGCAAGAAGCATCGACGGTCGGCCCAAGGCCGCGTAGCCGTCGGCGCCGGCCTCAGTCATCCTGCCCCAACGCCGCGAACGCCGACGCATGCGCAGCCTCTCCGCGCACCCCGCACGGCACTTTCCCATCCTGCAGCGCCAGCGCCATCAGATAGTCGCCCGCATAGGGCGAGGCGAAGCCGATCGCGAGGTCGGCAGCGTAGCCGAACCGGCCATAATAAGCTGGATCGCCCAGCACAAAGCTCAGCAGATAGCCGGCATCGGCAAGATGCTGGTGCCCTGCGGCGATCAGCGCCTCGGCCACGCCCTGCCGGCGATAGGCCGCCTCGACCGCAACCGGTGCCAGCGCGACCGCGGCGAGCGGAGACTCGTTGACCGTCACGCCCATCCGGCTGAACGCGACCATGCCCGCAAGTGCGCCGGTCTCCTCATCATCCGCGACCAGCGTCAGCACCATATCGCCGTCGATGCACAGCCGCTGGACCAGCAATGCTTCGTCCGGCGCCGGAAAGCTGCGCCGCAGCAGCGCATCGATCGCCGCAACGTCGCCGCCGGTCGCCGGGCGGATCGCAATGGTCATCGGGCGCCCGCCCGGTCAGACAAGCGCGATGTCCGGCGCGTCCTCGGCCTTCATGCCGATGACGTGATAGCCGGCATCGACATGATGGGTTTCACCGGTGGTGCCGCTCGACAGGTCGGACAGGAAGTAGAGTCCCGCGCCGCCAACATCCTCAATCGTCACGTTGCGCTTCAATGGCGAATTCAGCTCGTTCCATTTGAGGATCAGGCGGAAGTCGCCGATGCCGCTCGCGGCCAGCGTCTTGATCGGGCCTGCGCTGATCGCGTTCACGCGGATATTCTGCGCGCCGAGATCGACTGCGAGATACTGGACGCTGGTCTCCAGCGCCGCCTTGGCCACGCCCATCACATTATAGTGCGGGATCACCTTCTCGGCACCATAATAGCTCAGCGTCAGCAGCGAACCGCCCTCGGGCATCATCGCCTGCGCGCGCTTCGCCACGGCGACGAACGAATAGACGCTGATGTTCATCGTCATCAGGAAGTTGTCGAGGCTGGTGTCGACATAGCCGCCGCGCAGCTCGTTCTTGTCCGAGAAGCCGATCGCATGGACGACGAAGTCGATCGTCGGCCAGCGCGCGGCCAGCGTCTCGAACGCGGTGTCGAGCGCGTCCATGTCAGACACGTCGCAGTCGATCAGGAAGTCGCTGCCCAGTTCCTCGGCCAGCGGGCGCACGCGCTTCTCCAGCGCCTCGCCCTGATAGCTGAAGGCCAGTTCCGCGCCATGCTCGCGCAGCTTCTTCGCAATTCCCCAGGCAAGCGAGCGATCATTGGCCAGGCCCATGATCAGCCCGCGCTTGCCCTGCATCAATCCGGTCACGTCTTACCCTCCGGTCTTTTCTTGGCGTCCCTGTAACCCGTTCTCGGGCGTTTCCGCCAGCGCGGCGTTGAGCTCGGCGCCGATAACGACGCCAAAGCCGATGAGGAAGAAAAAGATCAACGCGACCATCACGCCAGCCAGGCTGCCATAGGTCAGGCCATAGCCGCCGAACGCGCCGATCACATGCGGCAGCGCCGCGGTGCACGCCATCCACCAGATCGTGACGAACAGCGGCCCGGGCCATTTGGGGCATTTCGACTGGCGGTAACGCTGAGGGGTGAGCGTGTAGAACAGGATGTAGAGCGCGCCATACAGCGCGATCGCGGGCGCGATCTTGCTGACCGACACGATCCGCGCCGCGTCCGATGCGAACGGGATCACCCGCCAGATGAATTGCTCCGCGCCGATCAGCAGCACCTGAAAGCTGAATGCCATCATCGCGAGGATCACCGATCCGATCACCATACCGATCGCACCGAGCTTCAGCCGCCAGAAAGGTGTGCCCGACTGGACGCCATAGGCCTGACGCAGGATCGCGCGCACCGTCTCGATAAAACCCGATGTGGTCCACAGCCCGACCAGCGCGCCGAGCCACAGCAGCGAGCCGGAGCGTGCGTCGAGCACCTCAAGAATCGCGGGGCGGAGCAGCCCCCCCACCTCGGGCGGGACTGTCTGCAGGAACGCCGCGACCGCCTGAAGCCCGTCCCCGGTTCGTCCCACCAACCGCGCGATCGCGGTGGCGACGATGAAGAAGGGGAAGAGCGTGACGAGGCTGAGATAGGCAAGGTTTCCCGCATGGGTGAAGCCGTCCGTATAGGCACCGACGACCACGCGCTTCACCACCTCGATCACGCGATCGGTGATGCCCAGATCCGACAAATGCTTGTGAAAGCCGCGCCGCCTCGCTTCGGGGGATTCAGGAGAGATCGGCTCGGTCACGCGCTCTCAGACGCCCAGGCGCGCGCGCGGGTTCCCGCCCGCGTCCCACTCGGCGACGAACGCCGCGAGCTTGGCGTCATCGGCCGGAAGCTCGATCATCAGCGACACCAGCAGGTCGCCGCGCGCGCTCTTGCCATGGAATCCGCGCCCTTTCAGGCGCAACGTCTTGCCCGAGCTCGAACCGGCCGGAACCTTGAGGTTCACCGCCCCCTCGGGCGTCGGCACGCGCACCGCCGCGCCCTCGACCGCTTCCTTGAGCGTCACCGGCAGGTCGAGCCGGATATTGTCGCCGTCGCGGGTGTAGAAGCGATGCGGCTCGATCTCGATCGTCACGATCGCATCGCCATTGCCGCCCGGCCCGGCATCGCCCTTGCCGCCAAGCCGCATCTGCGTGCCGGTCTCGACACCCTTTGGAAGCTTGAGGTCAATGGTTGCGCCGTCGCGCAGCTGGATGCGCTGCGGCTTCAGCGCCGCGGCATCCTCGAACGGCACGCGCAGGCGATAGGCGACATTGGCGCCCTTGGCTGGCGGGGGCCGGCGCCCAAAACCACTGGCGAAGCCGCCCGACTGGCCGCCCGCGCGGCCGCCGAACAACCCCTCGAAAATGTCGCCGATATCGGGATCACCACCCCCGCTGCCGAAATCGAACCCGCCGCCG
>Ga0247823_10003393_pt1 | contig 12902 bp, 12 predicted proteins | sample 13C_PalmiticAcid_2_FD_192426 | JGI IMG/M metagenome (GOLD analysis project Ga0247823, IMG submission 192426) | Soil microbial communities from agricultural site in Penn Yan, New York, United States - 13C_PalmiticAcid_Day30 | ecosystem: Environmental > Terrestrial > Soil > Agricultural land...
GAATTGGAGAGGGCGGTTGGGGAAGGGAACGCGGGCCTTGGGGGTGGGGAGAAGATGGAGGAGTGAAAAGGTGGTTTTATTATGGCGTTGGTAGGTTTGGGTTTGTGGATTGGAGTTTGGGCAAAATCAGGATTGGCGTTAGTTAGGGTTGAGAGGGTGGGTGTGGGTTGGCGGCATGGATATACCATTGAAGCGAGCATACATCAAAAGTTCTCCTTTGCTGGGTGTGTCCCTTCAGCCCTTCCGTGCTGTCACGTTGGTAAAGTGTGATGAATACGTGTGGGTTCTAGGTATCTCAATTGGAAGTTGAGTCTTTCAAGAGCACACCCAAAGTGCGATCAGAAAATATGCCTCCAGGCCGTCCACACTGTACCCTAGGACGAGCGGTCGCAGAGCCTGTCGTAGGCGCCCGAGGTGATGGTGCCGTTGGTCTCGACAAAGACCGAGGGAGGGATGCTGTGAACCGTCAGTGCCGTGTACCATCCTGCCGCCTGCCAGGAGAGAGGGTTTTCTTACATGGCATCAAACAGCACACAATTGAGGTACTCATCGTCTGTCCCGACATTGTCTGCCAACAAGTTGTCAGCTTCAACCCAAATCCTACGGGCAACAGGGTAGAATATGTACTTACCATACCACACAAAGTAAGCATTGCAGCTGGCATCTGCGTTGCACGTGTACTGGCACTTGAACGGGCCGTACGGATCGCTCTTGTGGCTGAAGCTCATGACCTGCATCCGGCATCAACATCGACCCATCCATCCCATCAACCTAAAAACGAGGGAAAATTTACATGCGGTCCAGAAACAAAGTGGTCATCGTGCCAGTCCTGCTTGACCGCGTACGAGGTCCAGTTGCTGGCAGCCGCAGTCACCATGGTGTAGCCGGTGATGGGATAGCCCGCAGAGTGCTGCTTAGACGCCGGCAGGCCATTAGTGCATGCCGAAGCCATCGCATCACGCGTCGGACTGGCGTGGATTGGGGCCGGGATGCGGCGGTGGATGACCTCTTTAATGATGTTGCCGTGGCTGGAATGCGGAGGAGCAGCGAAGGCCACCAGAGCAAAGGCTGAGAGCAGGAGAGTGAAGATGGACTTTATGACGGAAGCCATCTTAAGGTTGTTGGGGCTGATGTTGACGAGGTTCGTTGACGGTTGGGAGGTGCTGCTGGGTGAGGGAGCAGAGCAAGTGTCGAGGAGGGTTGTGGGCGTGGCCAAGTTACCTGTTCTCTGAGGTCGGTGCAAATTTGCGCTGAACGAGGCTGGGAGAGACGATTCTGAAAGTTATTAAATACTGCCTCCTATCTAGGCTACTGAGGTGACAATTTTAAAAGGCCGACCTGGGGGTGGGATGAGACGGAAGGAACGAAAAGCCCAACCAAGCCGGGTGCCCTTCGTTCCCTCAGCTATGAGCTGACCACACCAGCAGCAATGGGCAGGCACGCCTAGATGCACTCAAGGTTGGTTGACTTTGTCAGTGTGAGGAAGCCACAACCTCTCATCTTCAATCTTCATCAAAAGCTTTCCATGCTGGTTTGACCTCACTGCCTTGATCTGGTCAAGTTGTCTCATAAAACAGTCCGACCTGACAGATCTCCGGCCCATCTTCCGGTTCCACGGTTCCAGGCACAATGACGACCGTCTGTATCTGCCGTTACAGAAGTCGACGAGTTGATCACCGTTTGTGCACTGCTCGTCAGCACACTGCTACAGAGATCCGTCATACTGGTGACACCGGGCCTTTTGTGGCCGTAGAGAAGGCTGCCTCTGTCTCATAAGAACCGGGTCAGATTTAGTATGGTGAACTTCTTGGACCTCGCCATGGCAAGTCCATAGGGTTACACAGAGACTCTACCTCATGACACGGTACTTTGTTTTAACCGTGTCGAGGAGAGGGCGCTCAGTGCGACTTGCACCCCAGAGTCCGCTTATCTATTTTTTCATTTTTTCCCCCATTGGAAAGTTACATAACTTATCTAGAAAAGTCTCGAGTGACAACATCCCAGTTATTGTTTCCGCCACAACACTACGATCTCTCGCGCAATGTATCTCAAGGCCTCCCGTCATACAGCCGGAACGACTGCACCATCGACAGATTGAAGGGGACATGTGTGACCGGAACAGCAACCCGCGACGGTGCAAGCGAGAGAAAGGCTGTGGGCCTGAAATATCCGTCCATCGATGTTGCCGCTTGTCTCAGGGGTCGGTACAGAGCAGGATTGACGAGAGAAGTGATGACGACGACGGGGTCACACTCGAGTTACAGCCATCTACCTCCCACTGTGACCAGAGAGAAAAAAAGTAGATTTGGTCTCCAATTCTGCCCAAAGAAAGTGAGAAGTAACGTGTGCCTTTATTAGATACCCTCCAGACCAGTGTCACCGAGCCAACCCAACCAACCCCCTTCTCCGAGATGGGACTCGGCCAAGTACTGTACACCAACTCCCAATTTGCCAACGAAATCCCCCATTCACCAAATGAGTTGCACTCCAACAAGAAAACTCCATGGTGCAGCCAGGCCATCGCTTGTGAGTCCCGCACTCGTGCGTATGCTAGACTCCTCAACCTGACCATCTCCCTCCTCCCAGGTGCTCTTCCGCTCATACTTCAAACCCCTTTCTCCCTTCCACAAGCCCCTCGGAGAACTTCGTCACCGCCGCCCAAGCCGGCACAAACCTCAACGCCTCATCCAGCGCCGGAATCGTGCCCTCAATGTTCGCATCGCTCCACATGCAAGCGACCGACCCCTTCAAGCCGTCCCTGCGCTTCCTCAATTCTTCATCCCCAACCCCACTCCCCACCTCCTCATCTTCAGAACCATTCAATGCCGGCGCAGACGCCGTATCCTTCCACTCAACTTCCACAACCCACGGCTCATCCCACCGTCTGTGCCACAGCCTCAAGTTCTTGACCCCCGCGTCCGGGTACTGCCCGAACCTCTCATCCCACCCCGAGCTGCCCTGCACCCTCAACCCCGACACGGGCTGCTCAAACTCCAAGAAGCACGCCTTGGTGTTATTCGCGGCAATCTCGATCCGCGCAGCATTGCCCCCCGTACGCGTGGCATTAACCGTCACCAGCGTCTCCAACCCCTTATCACCTCCCCCGACAGCAGACTCCTCCTCCTCCGCCCTCCCAAGGAGCAGATTCGGCTCCAACCCCTTCCCATCAAAACAACACGCAACCAACCCCTTCCTCTTCGACTCCCCACAGACCACCTCCCTCCCCGCCGCCGACGGCAGCGCTGCAATCACCGGCCTCACAAACTCCTCCACGCCGTGATAGCACACCCTATTCCCGCCCCCGGCATCCAGATCCAGCGTCTGCACGAAATACACCTTGTACCGCGCCCCCTCCCCAAACGGCTCCCGCACCAGGTTGAACACCAGCGTGCCCGCAAACACCACCAGCAGCGCCACGGGCACGTGGTGCGACACGCGGTGCACAAACGGCGCGAGCGGCAGGACCAGCAGCACGGCGCCCAAGAAGACAATCAGGTACGGCAGGAGCAGGCTGCTGCCGTCGGCGCCGGTCTGGTGGACGGCGTCGACGAGCATGAGGGCGGTCTGCGCGGCGAGGACGATGGTGAAGGGGCCCAGGAGGAGGAACTGGAGGAACCAGGTCCACGAGGGCAGGCGGGCGGACCAGGGCTGTTCGTGATCAAATGCCTCGCCCGGGCTGGTGGTGGCGCTGGTGGTGGCGTCGCTGGCGCGGCGGGTGGTGTTGACGATGGCCGAGAGGGAGCGGCGGTAGGTGGTGGCGAAGGTGGTGCGGCCGCGGTCCGTAGTGGTGCCGCCTACGAGGGGTGTTCGCTCGGTGGGGGCTTCGGCGTCATCGTCGTCGTCTTGGTTGGCAGGAGCGGGACCACTGTTCGAGTGCCGTGTTCCAGGCGGTGTGGATTCTTGGTGAGGGACTGGTGGAGGGAGCTGCGACGGGGAGAGGTCGCCGTTGGAGCGGCCCCGCTGGAGGTGCCTCTCTTCTTGCTCCTCGCGCATCTTCCAGGCCCATTCGGCCTTCTTTGGCAGTGCGAATAGCTCGCAGAGCGCGATGAAGAGGGATAGGAAAATGGCTGACTGGAAGAAGACAAACATGTACCCGGCGCCGATCCGCAGTCTGTCCTCGGCAACGGTGACGGCAACGAGCATGGCCCACCCAGTGATGAAGAGCCAGATTTGGACGTAGCCTCTGTGCAGTGCGCTTGGCCGTGCAAAGTTGGCACCCCGCATGATGGCCCAGAAAGTAAAGTAAAATAGCGAGACCATCATGGCCAATCTTGCTGCGTGTTAGCGCGGGCCCTCTTCCCACCTCGGAGAGAGTAGGGGTACTTACACAGTATATCGACTGCTGTAGATAATGAAGGGGTTTACCTTCCTCATCAAGTAGGCCGCCCCCAGCGTCAAGGACCCAGCAACCAGCAGCGCAAAGGGAAACCGGAAGAATCCCTTCCACCCGCCAACTGATACAAGCTCATCGTCGGGCTGGTCACCGATCTTAACGCTGGAGCTAAACAGATAATACTTATCCACCCGGTGTAGGATGTAGCTGACCAGGACCAAGATTAGCGGCGTCGCGATCAGCACGGTCAGCGACCAAGCAAACATCCCCCTAAGACCGAAGAGAACGAATCCCTTGCCAAAGAGGTCAAACCAGACCCCGTCGCTTGGGTTGCCATTATGGACCTTGCCACGCGCTCCATCAGGCCGGGGACCGATAAAGGTGTTCCCCGAGTCGCTGGACAGCTGGGTTGCGGTGTGGATGGAGGCGGAGAGCATGTGCCAGAGACTGCCCCTGGATGCGTGCCTCGCGTCGTCTTGGTTGGTGTGGTACCGTGCACGCGGCTTGAAGAAGGCGAGGTCGAGCCCACGCTGGCCGAAGACGTCGTAGAGAACGGAGTAGTCGGTACCGCTCCTGATGAAGCCGAGGCCAAAAGCATCGGAGCCGATGACAGTGCCAAACGGATCTGGGGATCCGGCGTAGGCAGCCGTCACCTCGCGGTCGGTGGAGCGAAAAAGGATCGCCCGGCCCCCGGCACCGGCTCCCTCGAGGTTCAAGAAGGTGTGGATGTATGGGTTCAAAGGGTGTTGCCCCAGCGCCCGGGCGCCGTAGAGGTAGTCTTCCTCCCCGTTGTTGAGCATAACCACGATGCCCCTCTCCGGTTTGTTTTCGGGATGGGTAAAATGTTGAATCAGTTGCAGGCAAGTGACAACGCCCATGCCGTCATCTGTGGCACCATACCCGGTAGACACGCTGGAAGAAGTCAACGCGTCAAGTTCTCGCCGGGCCGGATTCTGGAAGGAGACCTACGAGTCATAGTGGGCGTTGACCAGCGTCAAGCCCTTCTCACTGCGCCTGGTATCATGGGCGTCTGCCGTGTTCCACCATTGGCCTTGGTCATCGGCTTTGCCCCTGATGTAAACAAGAATGTTTGTGCCCTCAAAGTAGGCCGCCACTTGCGGGGTGTTGGGGGCGGGCACGACACCCGAAGCCATGAGAAATGTGCAGTTTGAGGTCAAGTCGTCAAACACGGTGACAGCAGCATCCGAGTCGTCTGGACCGGCCCTGGAGTTGCATGGGTCAGCAACGCATCAACAGGCAAGCATGGGAATACTCACCCGTCGGTCGTCCAAGCCACGCGATTCAAATCCAGAATGGAATGTATCCGCTGGAGGAGATACTCGCGGAGGTCGTCATTGTAGTGGCTGTTGTATGGATGATAGCCCTTGGTGAGGGTGGACAAGTCGAGCCAAGCCTCGGTGAGGTTGAGGCCCTTGACTGGCGACTCCGCACTCGGCGCTGGGGGCGTGTTCTCATTGATGACGATGATGGGGATGAGCAGAGCGAGGTAGGTGATAGTGGTCCAGAAGGTTACCGGCCCCGGCCGGAATGAAAAAGGGTTGATCATATCGCCCGTGGGGGCAGGAGCTGCCCCTTGAGTGATGCGAACGATGAACGCGCTTCGACGTCTCCTGCCGGCTCATCAACAAAGCCGCTGGTTTTGAAATGACATGAAAACGGTGAGAACTGTAGTCTTAGATATGATAGACCGGTGGCACACAAAATATCCCAGAAAGCCGCAGACAAGAAAGCGGCCTGGCGGCTCAACACGAGCTGCCAGCGACTTCGTCGAGCACTTGTCGCGATGCGATTGATGAGAGCGCCCTTGACTCTGGTCGGGTTCGGCGGCTTTGGCTGGGGCCCTGCCAGCTGCTCCCGATAGTCCTACAGGATACGTGCAGCCTGGAATAAAACCTCAGGATGGAGCAGGGACCACGGACCAGTGACCATGAAAACGAAAGAGCAGAACCCTGGGCACATGCAAGTGGTGGATGAAGCAATCCCGAAGCGGGAAGCGTCGGATTCGGGGGAGCTTGTGAGTGAGTGGGGTTCTCAGGCTCCAGGTGGCCAAAGCTCCCTTGTGGTGACGTACCCCTGTGCCTGAGCTTCAGCGCCTTACTGGTGGTTCCGCAGATGGGCATCCGACGGGAGAGTAGGATGCTCTCTCTCTCCTGGAATCCATACTCAGTATCGCCCAGGGAACGAATCCTTGTACAAGCATCACTCCCAGAAACGGCATGCAAGTCACTCACTCACACCTACACAGTCACTCTAGCAATAAATGTCAAGCCTGAATTAACCTTCGTAACCCATTTTTGTTCTCTACTCGTCATACAGTTAACAGTTAGTGCCCACTATCTCGTCCAACGGGCGTCAATTCCATGAACCAAGCTGTGCAAGTTATGCTATGGAAAGAGCGATCCATGTGAAAATCAGCAACGTCCTATCAGTCAGTAGCATCGCCATTGCCCAGTGCAATATGCACCGCTGCAGGTTAGTGCGCCAGCATCTACCATAGGCATCTACCACAGGCGTCTACCCTAAGCGCCAGGGGGAGGGGGCGGCAAGTCCATGGGTGGAGGAGGCGGCGGAGCATCCCCAGACGGAGGCGGAGGCGGAGGCGGAACCGCGTTGGCGTACTGCTGGATGAGCGCGTTGAGTCCACCAGGAAGGCCAGGCGGTGCGCCACCAGGAGGCGGAGGCGGCAAGCCGGGAGGAGCACCACCCATGCCGGGAGGAGCACCGGGAGCGCCGTAGCCGCCGTAGCCCGGGTATCCGCCGTATCCGGCGGCCTGAGCGCCCATCGGCTGGTGCCAAGGAGCGGTGCCAGGAGCTGAAGGAGCTGAGGGGGCGCCGCCGTACGAATTGTGGCCACCGGGGTAATAGCTGTCGCCTCCATCACGGCCATCTGAGCCGCGGTAACCACGATCCCTATCCCGATCGCCGCCACGGTCACCGCCGCGGTCGCCGCGGTCGCGAGCCCAAGGCGCGGGTCCGCCGGAAGAGCCGCCCTCGTTGTTGCGGTCGTCCCGGGAACGCCAAGGAGCGGGGCCACCGGTCGGCCCACGTGCCCAAGGCCGATCGCCGCCGCCGCCACCACCGCCGCCGCCGTTGGCAGGACCATAGGATCCGGGCCCGGCTTCGATGCGTGCAGGAGCAGCGCCAGTGCCACCGAGTTCCTGCATGAGTTGCTGTGGCGAGGGTTAGCACGGAGCTGACAATTCAGGTGGCTAGGGTCATCAACATACCTCATACTCGCGATCCACGGCATCGCCGCCGCCAATGCGACCAGCGCCAGGTCGAGCGCCCATAGGGCCGTCGTTGCGCCAGCTAGCACCCCGCTGCCTGTCGGGGCAGTCACGAGCCATATGCCCGGCGTTACCGCAGACACGGCAGATGATGTTGGCAGTATAGTTCTGCTTCTCGGGGCAGTCGTACTTGCGGTGTCCGATCTGGCCGCAGTTCTGGCATGCCTGGTTCTCATCATCACGGAGGGTGCCGTTCAACGCGGCAAGCTCGCGAAGTTGGTTCCGCTTGAGCTCGTTTTGGCCCTCGGGAATAGATGCAGCCTATAGATATCATCAGTGCAAGTTGCGAAAGAGGGAGAAGCAGACGAGGGACGTACCGTCTCGATCACGTTGTGGATCAACTTCTTGGCCTTGTTAACCTTGTCCTCGGTGTCGGCCATAATCAAGCAGTGCAGATCCTCTTCCTGGTTGCTGGAGTGCGCAGCATCAGAGCGACCCTTGCCCTCCTTCACGGAGCCTTTCCCACGAATGGCAATCTTGGCGCCAGATTCGGACTCCATTTTCTTGAGCGTGTTGCCACGAGGTCCGATGAGTAAGCCAACTTAGAAGGGAGAGCTAGGTGTTAGTAAATCGGATCAAACGGGAGAACAGTGATCGGGTTAGAATCCAGCAGGGTTAGTCCGCGAGGCGCAGCGTCACAGCAGGATGCTGACAGAGGCGCCTGGCAAAGTACCACGGGGAAAGGAGGGAATTCAAAGTGGTTAGGAAGGTTAGAGGGTTAGCAATCATACTGAAGTTGATCTCTGGATAGTCGTTCACCGGCACATAGACCTTCTCTTGGGTCTTGGTCGGCCGGCGGTAGTCCTGAGGCGGGTGGTAGTTGGGGATCGTCTTCATGGCCTTCTCGATCAGCTTGTGGCGCTCGTCCTCGAGGCGCTTCCGGTAACGGTATTCGCGAGTATTGACACGGCGGCCTTGGTTGTCGTACTGCGGAGGCGGTGATGGAGACCTATTTGCAGGCAAGTCAGCACAAGCACTGAGGGCAACGACATTCGAGTTCACGTACCTGTCTCCGTCGGCCGGGACGACGTCGTCGATCTTGAGCTTCTGGGTAATCTCCTCGATGCGCAAATGAAGGGTATAGGCCTCGAGTTGTTCGCTGGTCATGTCGGCAACGATGGCGGTGGGAAGGCCCATCAAGCCGGCAGCCTTGTTCTCGGTCGCTTCGCCCCAACGGTTGCGCTTCTTGCGGCGCCTCGGTCCATCGTGTTCAGATCCTGGAAGCGGTCAGCACCAAATTTAAAAATCTACCAGCGGGTGATGGACAGAAGGCGGGGGAGAACGTACGCTCAGGGCTGCGACCGCGCTTGATGTCGCGGTCGCCATTCGCAAAGCCATTGGGGGAGGCACTGCCGTTCGCAACGCCATCTTCGTTGCCATCGCCGCCAAAACGGCGCTTTCCCAAAGGGATGTTGTTAGATCCGGTAATTCCCTGGTTTCTCCACGCCATCTTGCCGGTTCGTTGTTGCGGCTTTGCTGGGTCGAGGAAGAATGGTTGATGAACGAGATGGAGACACGGTTAGAAATTAAGAATTGGGCGTCGCGCGGCAAAGGAATCCAGGCTCGCTTAAAGTCGCCACCAACGCTAACTCCCGTCAGGATGCCTAACCAGAGCACAACCCATGCTGCTGTCACGTGAATCAATGGAGCAGCTTCGCGCATTGGGCCCTTATTACAGTGCGAACCGACCAGACCCGACAAAGCAAAGGTTCGAAACCAGAGCACCGGCTTGCTCTCATGCTTGAGATACTGTGTATTGTCATGCCTCAAAAACGCCAACAACCGTCACAAGTGGTATCAATCCCGACTCAAGGCTGAGGCTAAGAAGCCTGAATCATCTCATTTCTTCGCATCTCCCTTCATGCCCTCCTGCACCCAGGCCCTCGTTGCCGAAGCGGCCTTGTCCAGCTCGGCCTCGGTCTTGTGCCGGTTCTCCAGCGCCGTGTGCGGCTTGGGTACGTGCCTGCCCTTCTCGCTGCCGGGACGAGCCACGATCTTGTCGATCCACGCGTTCAGGTGCGGGAACTCGTCGAGCGAGATGCCTGCCCAGTCTTCGCAATCGGGATCTGTTAGCAAGAGATGCATTCCCCACGCTTCGCGCTCTGAGAGGACACTCACAGCTAGCGGCCACCCAGCCCCAGCACGAGATGTCGGCAATGGTGCACCTGTCCCCGACGAGGTAGCCCGATGTCGACTTGCTTAGCTGGGTGTCCATGACACGGTACAGGCGGCGGGTCTCGTTCTGGTATCGGTCGATGCCGTACTGGATCTTTTCAGGCGCGTATCCTGGCTTGTGTTAGCGACGGGCCGTGAGCCTCCCTCCTTCGTGCCACATCATATGACATACTGGCAAAGTGATTTGCTTGCCTGATTCCACGAGTCAGCATCTCTCCAATGGAAGCCAGTCAAAAGGTAAAGCTCACCCTTGCATTGGCCCGAGACCACCCATCTGCCAGAATAGCTGTCCCGAACAACCTCCATCAGCCACGCGCGCTCAACAACTCGAGCCGTCAAGGCAAACATACCCAGTTGTTCACCTCCCAGTACTCCCTCGAGCCCCGCGGATACGACACCTTGTGCTCGGTGTCATAGCGATCGACAAGATACTGCATGATGGAGCCGCTCTCAAACAGGCGGATGGGCGAGCCATCGGTGAAGGTGTCAGTCAGCGCGGGGATCCGGCCGTTGGGGTTGATCTCGAGAAACCACGGTTCCTTTTGGGACAGAGGTCAGTTCAGCTCCTGTGTCGGGTCCATTCATACAGGAGTCATCGTATGGCGTACCTTTTGGGTATTCTGGCTCAGCTCAATGGCCGTCACTTTGTACGGCAGGCCCAGCTCTTCCAGCAGCATCGAGACCTTGATGCCGTTTGGCGTCTGAGCCGTGTACAGATGGATATCTGGCTTTGCTTCGGCCATCTTGTCAGTGGTATTGGTGCTGTGGCTGGTGCTGGAGTGAGTTGGCGTCAAGTGCGACCCAAGCAAAGTGACCCGTTGCATTTGGAGATTCAAAGCCTGACTTTGTCAGTGAAGCTTCTCATTTATACGGTTTCGCTTTTGTATGGGAATACCGAAGCATACATCATAGGCATGCGGGGCTTATAAATCAGGTCCCCCCTCTCTCCCTGTAACGGAAAGGTACTCCACAAGAAAGAGGGGAATGGTTCCCGAGGTTACCATGCCTTGGGACCTGCCACCTACACTGAACACACCAGAACCTGATGTTATTGAAGGGACCATGATGCTTATGCAACGCCATCTATTCATCGGACCGGAGATGACCCGAATCAACGGCTACAGCGGGAAATCCAACGCTCGTCTGAGAAATCACTTAAACCAAACATGGAATGTCGCAGCAGGACCCAAACCCCGACGGAGGTGCGATGTTACAACGCTGGTATTAAAGATACCGACAAAAAGACTGTCGTGTCGCCCCCATGGTCATGGAAAGCGGTGATTAAGTATCCCACATCAAACAGCAACCCGCTGGCTGCCCTCATCGCCCATCCCGTCATTACTTTCCCACAACCCACACCCGGGCTGTACGGCAGAGCCCCCAAGTTCTTAACGGACCTTGCACATGCGCCCATCGTTCTGCACGCTCCACTTCTCGCTGCCGACCGCGTTCCGCGCGTAGAAGAAGCCCTCGGGATCATACTTCTTCTTGATGCAAAGCAGCTTCTTATAGTTGGACCCGAAGAAGGCCTCCTGGAACCCGGGCTGCTGGAAGTCGGCCTCGTTCATGTAAGCGCCGGACCCCGGCGTGACGGCCTCGATGGCGGGCATGATGTCGTAGGTCATCAGGCGCTGGTTGGCGAGCATCTCGTCCCACTTGGATGGCTCAAACGACCACGGCGTCGTGAGCGTGGCGTGCACGAGCGGCTGGCGCCAGGCCGGCAGCACCGAGTTGGCCTCCTTCTTGCCAAAGGGCGAGACGTCGGTGCCGACGCCGATCCACGTCACGCCCTTCTCGGCGATGTAGCGGGCGACCTGCGACATGGCCGTCGCGTTGGTCTCGAAGGCCGACAGCGGGACCAGGCGGCCGCCGTACTGCGCGATGCCGACCTGGATGTTACCCACGGGCAGCGGGCCGAAGTACTTGTCGTAGTGCTCGTAGTAGGTCGCCGCCTGGGAGTAGCCCGAGGTGTACTTGACGCCCAGGGCAGTGAGGCTGGTAAGGAGGGGGGACATGATGGCCTCGACCTCGGCCGTGGACTTGTTGTAGGCGGTCACGGGCGCGATCATGAAGAAGCTCGAGGTGAAATAGTACACGACCATCGCGCCGGCTTCGATCATGGCGGGGAGGGCGGCGTGGAAGACGTCAATGGCCTTGTAGAAGGTCTCGGTCGGGTTCTCGGAGGTGAAGAAGGACAGAGTAGCACCACCCACGGGGGCGTCGGGGAAGGACTTGACCGTCATGCTGACCACGACGCCATAGTTGCCGCCGCCGCCGCCGGACAGAGCCCAGTACAGATCGGCGTTCTTGGTCCGAGTCGCGGTGACGAGCTTACCATCGGCCGTGACGACTTCAAACTCGAGCGTGTTGTCGGCAGACAGGCCGAACGAGGTGCTCAGGGCGGAATGGCCACCGCCCTGTGTGTACCCGCCGGCAACACCGACAGTCGGGCACTCACCGCCGACGACAACCTGCTTCTTGGCGAGACCGGCCGACAGGATGTCGAAGCCCTGGACACCGGCACCGAGCTTGACGGCAGTACCCTTGTAATACTTGTCGCTCCAGTCCTTGAAGTCGATGTTCTTGAGCTTGTGGGTCCAGACCGAAAGGGCTCCGGCGCCGGTCGACCGGCCATTGTAGTCATGGCCCGTGTTCCGGATGACAAACCGGATGCCGTTCTTCTTGGCGAACTTGATGGTAGCAACCACGTCGGCAGCCGACTGGGCCTCGACGGCGTAGGTCACATAGTTGCCGAGGGTGCAGGGCTTGGACTGCGCGGTGAAGGGGTCACAGCTCTGGTTGGCAAAGAACGGGGCCATGACCGAGGCCGAGTCGTCCATGCTATATGCCGCAGGGTCTTGTCAGTGATCGGCGCCAATAACGGAGGGGGTGCCCATGCCATGTCTCATGTGTTGCCAACCCTGTGACCGTGCCGATCAACGACGGCCATCCTCGGGCCCAGCTTTCAGCTGCTGGGTGGAAGTGAAAGGGAGCAGAGAGACATGTCTTACTGAGTACCGGGGTTCTGCCAGCCGTCACGCAGCGCCTGGCACCGCACAGGGTCGTGGTTGGGATCGTGGCATGCC
>Ga0247823_10003395_pt1 | contig 12901 bp, 11 predicted proteins | sample 13C_PalmiticAcid_2_FD_192426 | JGI IMG/M metagenome (GOLD analysis project Ga0247823, IMG submission 192426) | Soil microbial communities from agricultural site in Penn Yan, New York, United States - 13C_PalmiticAcid_Day30 | ecosystem: Environmental > Terrestrial > Soil > Agricultural land...
CTGCCCAACCCGCCGCCACCCGTGCCGCGCATCTGCGGCGGGTTGGGCAGCACGCCGTGCTCCATGTATCGCTGGATCTCGCGGCCGGTCATCTGCGCGATGCCATCCGCGCCGCCGAGTTCCTGCACGATGTTGCGCCGCTGGCCTTCCGGAAGGCTCGCGATGCGCGTACGCAGAAGCATCTGGTACTGCCGCGAAGGCGGCGTGCTCGGGCTGTCGAGAAGCACGCCCTCCTGCCGAGTGCGCGCCGCGTCGGCGAGGCGCGCATCGGTGACCTGCTGCTGCATCCCGAGGCGCTGGCGCTGGATGTCCAGCCCCGCGTCGCGTTCACGAGCGGTCTCGGCAAGTCGCTGCTGCGCGATCGTCATCTCCTGCTCGCGCGCGGCGTCACGTTCCGCGCGGGCGTCCATGCGCTGGACCTCGGCCGCCTTCGACTGCTCGCGGCGCGCGATGCCCTGCTGGCGCTGCTGCGTGAGTTCGTCCGCTTCGCGTCGAGCGCGCACGCCACCGCCGCGGCCCGAGTAGCCAGCGAAGCCACCGGCGAGCGCAGCGGCGATGAGCCGCATTACGTCGCGCGCGCGGGCGTCACCGATCTGACCTTCGGTCGGCAGGCCCTCGTCCATGCGGCCGGGCTCGGGACGCTCCGGCTTGCGAGCGATCGCGGCGCGCTGTGCGAGCACCTCGTCGCGCACGGCCTGACGCTGCGGCGCTTCCTCAGCGTCGCGCAGAATCATCGGATCGACCATCGGAGCGCGGAACGTCGGCGACGGAGGCTGCTCGCGCGGAGCCGCTGCCTGCGGTGTCGGCGGAGGCTCAGGGCGAGGCTGCGGCTCAGGCCGGGCACTGCGGGCCTCCTGATGTTCGCGCAGCGTCTCAGCCGTCTGAGGCTCGCCACGTAGCACGACGGCGCCGCTCCCCATGCGCTGCGCGCCGGGGATATCGGCGTACGGCGTGGTGACGCTCCCGCGGAAACGCTCCGGGCTCTCGGCAGCATCCCCACCGCGAGCGAGCTGCTCGAGCTGCGGGGCGACGCTATCGAGCGCCTCGGAAGCTGCACGGCGCGCCTCGTCGTCGCGGCGCTGCTGCTCTTCGCGGCGGCGTCGCTCCTCGTCCGAGATGCCGATGACGATGGGCTCCAGTTCGTCCATCACGACCCCGCCAGTGCGGAGAGAATCCCGCCGAGGAATCCGCCCGTCCGATCGTTGCTCTCGTCAGAGACCTCGCTCGGGTCGCGCGTGCCCGGCACCTGGCCCGTGCGGAGTTGCGCGATGTCGGTGCGGTTGCCGAACGCCTGTTGCCGCGACTGAGCGCGGCTCTCGCGCGTGGCGTTGCGGTAGGCCGTGTTGCGGCCCTCTCGAGCGCGCGCGTAGTCGGTCTGGTAACGGTTGAAGTCGTCCGCCGCGCTGCGCCGCTGGTAGTCCTCCGAGAACGACTGCCCGCGCATCTGCGAGCCGAGCCCGCCCGCTGCACCTGCCGCGCGATCGCCGCGCGCCTGCGCCTCGATGAGCATCAGCGCGTCTTGCTGCGCGAGGCTCTGCGCTGCGCCCTGTTGCGCGCCAAGACGCGACGCGAGAGCGGCCCCGCTGCCGCCCATCCCGCGCGCCTCAAGCGCTGCGAGGTCGGCGTCACGAGACGCGCGTGACGCCTGCCCCGACTGCATCCGCGCGAGCGTCTGCCGCGCGCGGTCGGCCTCGGTCATCCCGCCGGAACGGTAGACGTCTTGGAGGTACGAGAGCGCGTCTTGCTGCGCCTCGATGCTGCCGCGGTCGGCCTGCGCACGCGCTGCTTCGGCGCGGTCGGGGCCCTCGACGAGCCCCTCCTGCTCGTACTGGACCCAGAGGTCGTCTGCCGAGGGGATGTAGTCCTCGGCCTGATCGATGTACCGCTGGCGGAGCCACGTCTCGCGCTCGCGGTCGGCCTCGGCCGCTCGTCGATTCGCGCCGCTGATGTCGCCCCAGAGGAACGTCCCTGCCGAGCTCTCGTCGAAGTCGCTCGCGCGCCCCGAGGGCCCTTGCCCGGCGGTCGCAGGATCGCCGCGCGAGACCTGGCCCGCGTCACGCTCCTCACCTGCGCGTCGCTGCCGTGCCTGGTACTCGCTCTCGCCGTCGCGAATCTCGACGTTCTGGCCGCGGTCGTCGATGTAGAAGTCGGCCGTGCCGTCGCCGTCGCGGTCCTGGTAGCCGTAGCGGTCTTCGCTCGAGACGCCCGAGCGCTCGCGCTGCTGGACCTGCTGCGCGGTCTCGCCAGTCTCGTCGTCGTACCCGTCAAAGTCTTCGTCGCGGAAGGGCATGAATCACTCCATCACCGCGAGAACGGCGTTGTAGCGAGTGGAGGCGCTGAGCCCGTCGATCGAGTGGATGAGCAGCGCGCCAGAGCGCCACTCCCACGTGACTGCGGCGCCGCTGATGACCTGCCCAGTGGCGGTGCGCTGCGGCACGGCAGAGAGCAGGAGCACGGCAGTCGGGCTCGTGACGACCGCGGGGACCGCCACCTGCACCGGCAGCACGTCAGTGTCGATGACGGTGGAGACGACGCCGCGCACTTGCTCGCGCCAGCGCCAGCCACCATCGAGCACCTCGCGGACGACGCGTAGCGACTCGTCCACGACCTTGCGCGCGCGGTCGTACGTGTCCGGCAGCAGATCGAAGCGGAGGCGGCTCATCGCTTCGTCCTTTCGCTGGTCGGCTCATATGTCAGCGTCACGCCGAGAATCGCCCAGTCGAGACCGATGTCGCAGGTCTCGACGAGCGGGTAGAGGTGCGTGCAGCGCGCGAGGTCGCGCGGCACCGTGACTCGAGCGCTGTCGCTGAGAAGAGCGGCGCGAGTGCTCGTCCAAGCCTGGGTCGCCTCGTCGGCGCCGAGGTTCGACATGCCGCCGATCTCCAACGAGGCAGTCGTTCCGCCGACGGTGCCCGAGTAGGCGCTCCAGTCGAGCTGAATGGACATCTCGCGCCAGATGGCATCGAGTTGTGGCGTACCCGGAGTGAGCGCCTGCCACTGAATGCGCGAGACGATGCCTTCGTATGCCACGCGATCGACAGGCGACGCCGAGAACGCGCTCTCGAGCGTGCACACGTAGTCGGAGCCGTCGAGCTCGACAGCGGTGATTTTGCGGTACTCGGTCGAGCCGCTGACGGTACCGGCGACCCAGTCGCAAGCTTTGGGCACCCAGTTGCCGCGCTGCACCGTCGTAACGGTGATGGACGGGTCAGAGCTGCTGTACGTCCAACCAGAGATACTGAACTCGCCGTCGTAGCCGACGGTCTGGTTCCCGCCCACGTAGTTGAGCTGGGAGACTTCCCAGATGCTTGGCGCCTTTGCGACGAAGAAGCCGCGGATGTTGCGCTGCTCACGCGCCGTGTACGCGTCAACGTCCCACGTCGACCACGCGTTGGTGTTCTTGCTCCAGCAATAGAGTGTGGAGGAGTAGGTCGCAGTCGACGTAGCGGGAACGCCAACAAGCACATACCCGTCGTTGTTGTTCGCGGCGACGAACGGCGAATAAAGCGTCGCGCCGTACGTCATCGCCCACTGCTGCACGGCTTCGAGCTCGACGCCGATGAGCCCCTCGCTGATGTTGCGCACGCCGCCCTCGTCGACGAGCACAACTCCGTGCTGCGTCCACGCGACCGCGCTCTCGCCGAGCACGTCAACGCACTCGGCGCGAAGCGGGCGGAGCACCGGGTCGAGCAGGTCGACGCGCCAGCCATCTGGAGGCGAGCCGGTCACGCGGTAGATGCCGTCGGTCTTGAAGACGAGCAGCGCCGCCCGGAGCGGAGCGAGCGCCACGATGGGGTCGCTTTCGCTACCGATGGTGATGAAGTTGATCTCGGGGACGTGCTCCGGCTCGTCCGGCTTGCTGTAAAAGAGCTGGTTCGGCCGGTTCTCTCGATCGACGAGAACGCCGCCGCTGCCGTTCACCTCGTACGACAGCGCGCCATCGCGAGTGCTCGTCACCGTCCATTGCGTGTCGTCGAGTGCGACGCTGCGAATGACAAGCGTGCCGCGCGTTGCGTTGCCGTAGACGTCGGTGGGCGCGTACGGGTCTTCGATGGCGTAGGCGAAGACAGTCGTCGACTTCTGCGAGATGATGTACGCGAGCTCTCGCGCGGTGCGCTCCGGGTCTCCCGAGTACACGCCGAACGCGGGGTATGTCGCCGTCCCGCTCGTATCGGTGGACGAGCTCGCGTAGTAGCCCTGCCCATCCACCGTGACGACGTCGTGGAAGTACGCGGTAATAGCGCCGCTCGCAGTGGCGTTCGCACTCATCGTGACAGTTGTTGCTGTCTTGCTGAGTACGGTGGTGCCGTTGGGGATAGTGCCAGTCGACACCCCAGGAATGCCGTTGTCCGTCACGAGCTGCCCGACGACCACGCTCGTCGTGGACACGAGGCCCGTCAGGGTGGGATTGCCGCTGGTCGCCGTAGCGGCGCGAGAGAGCCGCTGGAGGCCCTCGAGCCCGTCCGTCGCCGTGGTCCCGCTGACGCTCACGATCTCGATCGCGCTCGTCCACGGGCCGATGCAGCGGCCGAACCACATGCACGTCGACCAGCGCGTAATCGCGCCGCATGCCGGAGGGCGCCCGTTCGCCTTGAGCAACCCCTCGCGCGTCGGATTCGTGTAGAGCTCGGCGCCGAGGTCGGCATCGACGCGAGCGTCCTTCACGGTCGCGTAGCCAACGGAGACATCGCCGGAGACGATGGTGTACCGCTTGGTCAGGTACATCATGTCGCTCGGCGTCGTGGACGTCGCGACCGTCTGCGTGGCGTAGAGCTCGATCTGGTCGCCCACTGCCGCGTAACTGGGCAGGGGGATGATCCAGTTCATATCGATCGTGCCGCCGGTCGTGTTGTCGTACGACTGCCACGGGCTCGGCGCAGAACGGGTGATGAGCCCGTTCGCATCGCGCTTCACGAAGCACCAGCGCCACGCTCGAGCGAAGTTGTTGGGGATGGCGACCGCGCCGACGGTGGCGATCGAAAAGAGGCCGCTGGACGCCTCGTGCATCCCAGCGAGCTCGGCCGTCGTGTCGCCTTCGCTCGTGAGCTTCACGGGACCGATCTTGCTGGCCCAGTAAAGGTTCTTCCGCGCGTCTGCGAACTGCGGGAACGACGCTGCAACCGCGAGAGGCTCAGCGCCTCCGCTCGGAACGGTGACCGCGGTTCCACCGGGAGCGGCGCGGATACCCCACGCGCTCGCGCCGTCCCACTCTGAGACGAACGTCCACGTCCCGTTGTACGCGTGCATGCGCCGCGGGCGGTTGCTCGTGGAGACGCGCGGCGTGGCAGAGATGCCAGGGCGAATCCGCGCCACCCCGGGGCGATCGATGATGACGTTCTCGGCGACACGGAGACCACCCTGCGCCGCCGTGATGAGCGGCGAGCGGTCCGTGGCGAGCCCTGCGCATGCTGCGATGACACGCTGAGCCATCTCAGCGCCTCCGCAGGTAGCTGCTGTGATTGATGAACGTGGGCACTTGCCGCGTTCGCGGCGTGGTGATGCCCTTCGCCGCCGTGAGGCGCTGCTCGAGGATGGCTTGCGCGCGACCTGCCCCACGATCGTCGCCGAGCTCGTCGAGCACCGTGCGCGTCACCGCGCGAACGAGCACGGGCCAGAGCGAGGCGGGCACCTGCGGATAGCAGGTCTCTCCAGCCTTGCAGAGATAGTCTACGCGCCCGCCCGTAGCGATCGTCGTGTCTGCGATGTCCGCGACGACGACCGGCGTGTCAGCGCTGAGCGTGACGGTGCCAGAACTGTAGCCAGTGCCGATGCCATCGGCGAGCGCCAGTTCGTGAGCGCCATCCCCGCGCACGATGTCGATGTAGCGATCGTCGTCGTCGATCTGCGTAATCCACTGCGGCACGCTTCCGGAGAGGTCGATCGTCGTGGCGGACGTCGCCGCCTCGATCGCGCCGCAGGTGGTCGTGAGCACGCAGCGCGATGGCTGGCGCTGGTAGCGCATGCGGAGCGTGAGCCCCGCATCGGCGTCGGTCGGCGTCGGAAACAGCCGAACGAACGCGCCGTCAAGCACATAGCCGAAGCGGCCGAGCCACGCGCCGTCACGCGTGCCGTTGGCCCACCGCCAGAGGTCGTGCTCGTTCAGCGCGACGACGGGCTGGCGGTTGCCGGCGCTGTCTGCGAGCTCGACGCGCTCGAGGCCGGCGCCGATGGCGCGCGAGGGGAGCGCGTAGGCGGCAGTGCCGCTGACGAGCGTAGCGGTGCTGGTGGTGAGCCAGAACGACGGATCGATGGCTCGGATGGGCTCGGAGAGCGTGGTGGCGATTTCGTCGTCTGCGATGCCGAGAATCTCTGACGAGCTGATGTCCGTACCGGTGGGAAGCCGCGAACGCAGCCTCACCGCGGACTCAAGATCGTCAGACGTGTACGCCACCCATCACCGCCTTTGTCGCTCGTCGATGTCGTACCGGCGAATCTCCTGAACCCAGTTCCCGTTGGCGTCGCGGTCCTTGCCGCGCTCACGGTCGCGCATGCGTTGCACGAGAGCGTCGAGGGCTTCCGCTTGCGCAGCGAGCTCCTCGTCACGCGCTTTGCTCACTGGCGCCCCCGCTTCATGCGCACGCCGTTGGACTCGACGTGCATACCGCTCGGGCGATTGGGCGCGCCCTCGTCTTCCTGGCGAGGGCCGCGCGACGGGTAGCGCGCGTCGTTGCCGCGCCGACCGGACACCAGCACGAGAAGCTGCTCGAGCGCCTCGTGCTGGATGTCCTCGTCATCCTTCACGGCGCACCCAGCGCGTAGGTGCGCGTGGCCACCGTGTTGGTGAGCGTGCGACTGATGGTTGCCTGCGTGATGACGAGCCCGTCGGCGTCGCTCGTCTGGAGCACCATGTGGCGCGCCACCCGAGGGTCGACGGTGAACGTCAGCGTGATCGTCCCGCTCGCGTTCACCCCAGTCACGAGGCCGAGCAAGTCGGGGTGCGCGTTGATTTTGGCGACGAGGTTGTCCCCCATCGCCGTATTCGACGCGCCGAGGTTGAACTGGTTGTCGCCGCTCGCGCCACTCGCCTTCGCGGTGAACGTCGTACCGCCGATGGACACGGTGTCGTCCGCGTCGGTATTGGCGACCACGCATGCGATCGTCGCGGTGACCTGCCCGCTCGTATCGATACCGCTGGCGAACGCGCCGCCCGCGGGCGATAGGCCGTTCACGGTGCCGTCGAGAACGGTGTAGCCGTTGCCAACGGTGCCGTAGAGGTTGGCCGTGAGGATGAGGTTGCCGCTGTTCGTCGTCGCGGTGACCCAGTCCTTGAGGCCGAGCATGCCGTTCACTGCCGCCGCGATGTTGGTCGCAGTGACAGCGTTGCTCGTCTGAGAGACGAACTGGCCGAGAGTGACATCAGCCCCGCTCGTGACCGCCGTGACGCGGTAGGCGCCGCGGCCCGGAATGACGATGTCGAGATACTCGCCAACAGCGATGTTGGCCTGGGTGACAGCGAGCGTGAGAGTCGCCTGAGTCGCAACGCACGAGTCGGTGCGCACGCGGACCTTGCAGGGGCGGACGCCACCCGCGGCAGCCGCGAAGAAGCGCGAGAGCGCCTCCGCTTCCTGCCGCGGGCTGCTCTCCTCGCGATTGAGCCGCTCGCCTACGGAAGCCGGCGCATCGCCGCCGCCGTGGTACACGGAAATCACCGTGATCGCATTCGTGCTGGCCATGCGCCGTCCTCAGATCACGCGTTGCTGTTGACGATGTCGGTGACCTTGCAGAGCGTGCGGGGCTTCCGGAGGATGATCCCCTGGTCCCAGAACGAGCGAATCTCGAAGCCGGCGTTGTCCGCCAGTTCACGGAAGAAGCGATCGTTCTGGATCTTCCCGTCGACGCCCGGCAGGTTGAACGTCACATCCGACGCGCCGACTCGGCGGTACTCGTCGAAGTCCTGGATGAACGCCTCGCCGCCCTTGCACATCGCGTCGGGGACGATCTCGAGCGGGCCAGTCGGCCCGTGGTACACGATGCTCTGCGCACCGAGTTCGACGCGGCCCTCGTTCTTCGTCAGGCGACGAAGAGCCGCAGTGTCGTTGTTCAGGTTCGACCACGTCGGGATCGACACGCTCGCGACGAGCGGCATCTGACCGACGCGCATCGCGACGAGGCCCGCGGCCTGCGTCAGCTTGCCCATCGTCGCAGCCGCCGAGCCCGCCGAGTAGGTGTTGGCCGACCACGTCGAGTAGGTGCTCGCCGAGATGCCGAACAGCGACCCGGTGTTGGTCGCGATCGCATCGACGCCGGTCATCGCGCCGTCCTTCATGCCGCGGAGCACGAAGACGTCGGTCGACACGAGCGCGTCGAGGTCGGTCGTGTTGCCGGTGACCGACAGCGTGACCTTGCCCGTCGTCGCGCTGTAGACCGCCTTAGTCAGCACGATCGCCGCGTTGCTGTTGCGCTGCGTGGTGAGCGTCGAGTCGTAGGCGTCGAGCTCGGCGTTCTCGAGCATCGCCCACATGCCCATCGCACTCGATGCGGCGGTGATGACGAAGTCCTGCGGGCTCGAGGCCGCGCCGGCCGTCTCGTTGACGCCGAGCGACGAGCCGCCGTAGCGCATCGTGATCTCGAGGATGGCGTTGGTCGTCTCGAGCATGTCCTCGACGGCGTCGTCGAGGAGGTTGCCGAACGCCGTCTTGCCGCTCGAGACCGCCGAGGCGACCGCCTTGTAGGCGAACGACTCGCGCATGACGAACGACGAACCCGAGAGGGTCGCGTCCTTCATCGCGCCAGTGCGGACCGCGTTCAGCGCGAACGCAGTGCCCGCGGTCGCGCCGCTCGCCAGCGTCCAGCCGTGCGAACGCGTGAGGCGAACCGGGAAGTGATAGCTGTCGCCGAGGCGCTCAGCGTCCTTGAACTTGATGCGCTCGCGGTAGAGCGCGAAGGACGGGACGGAGTTGACCGCCTCGCCGTAGATCTCTTTGAACCAGCCGTCCGCAGTTGCGATCGTCGTTGCCATGGGAGGACCTCGAATCGCGCCGTGAGGCGCAGTCAGAGGGCTCTGCCGATGACGACGAGGCGGGTACGCAGGCGACGAGGCTGGTGCGTTCCCCCGCGGCGGTCCGCGCGGAACCTGAGTTGTGCTTGCAACCATGACACGGGTCACTGGCGCACGCAAGGATGGGCCACCGAACGGTGCGCTTCACGGCGGTGCGAGTCGGGTTACCCTCGGCGCCATGCAGACGCGGATGATGGTGGTGGGAGCGCTCTTGCTCGTGGCGTGCGGCGAGGCGGAGCCCGTGGAGTGGTCGGGGGCCTACGAAGGCTCGGTGCTCATCGAGTCCTTCGACTGCGAGACAGGAGAAGCGCTGGAGCCAGAGGCTTTCTCGGGCGTGGTCACGATCGCGGAACTCGGCAACCGAGTCACGGTCAACCGCGAGTGTCCCGTCGTCATGGAGAAGAGTGGGGATGCGACGGCGCGCGTCACGGAGACCGCTTGCAACAGCACCTTCTCCGATGGCACGCCGGTTCGCGAAGAGGTGCTCGGCGGAAGCGCGTCGATCGACGGGGACGAACTGTCCCTCAACTTCTCGCGTCGGATTACCTACAGCGGCGTGTGCGACTCTGTTCGCGACACGTTCGTTGGAACGCGACGCTAGTAGCTGTCCCGGCGCTTCTTGAAGAAGTCCCGCATCGACTGCGGCGGCGCGCTGCCCTTCGACTGGAAGCGGCCCGTGCTGGCGTCGCGCGGGGTCGCCACGGGAGCCGGAGCGACCGCGGGCGCCTGCGACGCCTTGAGTCGCTCGATGTCGCGGGCGCGCACCGCCTTCATGCGCTCCTCGCCGATGAGGTCGAGCACCGCATCCACGTCCATCTCGCCATGCAGCGAGCCCCACTCCTCGCGGAGCTCGGCGGCCACGTTGCGCGCCAACTCCATCGGCTCGATCGGCTGATTGGCTGCGAGCGCCTCGCGGGCGTGAGCCACCATGCGCGCGACGGTCGCCTTGTTCATCGGCAGCTTGACCGCCTTGAGCGCCTCGGGGAACTCAGCCTGCCAGCGCTTGGCGTACTCGTCGCGCACGCGTGCTCGCTCTGCCTGCTGGCGCTCTTCGGCGTGGCGCTGCTTCTCGGCGCGCATCTGATCGAGCTCGCGCTGTAGCTTCGCGTGCTCGCGCTGCTGCGGCGTCATCTCCGACTCGCGGAGACGTTGCGCGTAATAGCGCTCCATCGCCGCGTCGACCTTCGCAGCGTCTCCGCCGTGCAGCTCGAGCAGCGCGTCCACCATCGAGTCGCCCTTGAGGCGGCCCATGATGCTCTCGCTCTGCTTCCGGAGCTCGGCGGCTTCCTTCATGCGCGCTTGAGACGCCGCGCGGATGCGGTAGGTCGATAGCGCCTCCTCCTCGCCGGCTGCCTCACGCAGCCATGCGGGAATGTCCTGCTCGCCCACCTCGACCTCGCGGCCGTCGATCTTGACCTTGCGTCGCCACTCCGCCTTCTGCGCTTCGGTGGCGCCTGCGGGCGGCTGCTGCGTGGACGGCGGCCCGTTCGCTGCGGGGCTCGCTGCCGTCTGCGTCGTGCTCGGCGTGGACTGCGGCGCGCTCGGAGCGGAGGCCGCGGGAGCGCTGCCACCAGACGGCGCGCTCGGGGTGCTGACTGCATCACTCATCACGCCACCTGTCCTGCTGCGGGCGGCGTTCCGTCAGGTGCGGTTCGCTCGCCGGTTTGGGGGTTCTGCGGCATCAGGGGGCCGCTGCGTCCGAGGTCGCCACCAGCGGGCGCGGCTCGAGGCGCAGGAGGCTCGCCGCTGCCCTGAGCGGGCGGACCGTTCGCGGCCGGCTCCATCGGCGGCTCGTTCGCCGGGGCGCCCGCACCGAGAGCCATCATCATCTCCATCATCGCCGGTTCGAGCGGCTCCTGAGTGATCGCCCACAGCGCCGGCTGCTCGTTGCGCAGGGCGTCGTACTCGATCGCGTGCTGCGCGATGTGCTGGAGCACCGGACCGCGACGCGCCTGGTCGAGACGCACTTCCGGGTCGTCGAGCAAGCACGCGTGCTCGGTGATGTGCCGGTAGTGGTTGTCGGTCGGCAGCACCTCGACGGGCTCGCCGCGGCTCATGCGCTCGTTCTCGGAGCGGATGTTGCGCACCTGCCCGGTCTGCCGCTTGTAGACGGGAGGAAGGCGCCCAGTCGCGAGCATCGTCATGTACGAGCTCGCCGGCACTTCCTTGGGTCCGTATGCCTCGAGCACCTTGTCGGCGATCTCCATCTTGCCGGCGAGCGTGCGCATCAGCGGCGGAGCGAGGTCGACGCGGACCTGGCGCACACCAGCGATGTCGCTGCCCTTGAAGCTGCGAGCGATGGGCGCTTCGTCCGGCCCTGCGATTTCGACAGTGCGCTCGATGGTCGCGAAGCGCTGCCAGATGCGCACGCGCGCATTGGCGAGGCCGCGGTACAGGCCGGCGACCGCACGCACGAAGGCGCTCGCGTACTGCTGCGCCATCGACTGCACGAGAGCCTGAGACGCGCCGCTCTTCGTGTTGTCGTTCGGGTTGCCGCGCGCCACCGAGTTGATGCCGCTGTTCGTCTCGAGGTCGGAGAGCAGCACCTCGCGCAGCTTGAGATTCGCCTCGTTCATCGGAGGCGGAGGCATCCACGCGGGCGGCGCCGTGCGGCCATCGCTCTTGTACGTGACGAGCCGTCCGCCGGAGCCCATCATCGTCACGTTGACGTCCTGCCCATCCGCCGCGAGCAGATTCGGCACGTTCTGCACGTCGTGCGTGGTGACGAGCGACGAGACAACCGAGTCGTACGCCTCCTGGCTCGCGATGAGGTCCCAGAAGTCGCTGTACGCCATGTCGAGCTCCATCTCGCTCGACGGGCGAATGCGGTGCACGGGCAACTCGCCGTACGCCAGCGCGCCGTCGGTGAGCCAGACGTCACCGGTCACCTCGATCATGCGACCGCCGGCTACTGCGGGCGTGTTGGCGTGATAGAGCGTGAAGACCGGAATCCAGTCGCTTCCCTCGCGCGCCTGCTCGCGCCAGAGACCACGAAGCAGTTCGTTGTCCGGCTTCACCGAGAGCAGGTCATCGCGCTTCTCGGGATACTTCGCGATGAGGTCCCAGCGCTTGTACCAGCGCAGGACGATGAACCACTGGGGCTCGGAGCGCGGCGGCGCGTCGAGGTCGCGCGCAACGTTCAGCGGCGTAAACGCCTCGAGCACCACGTCTCCGGACATCACGGGCTTCGCCTTCGTGCGCGGCATGCCCATCTCATCGGTGACAGGCTGCCCATCGTCGCCGAGCTCAGGCACCTGCTCGACGCCGACGACTTCGCCGCGATCGACGTCCCACCACTGGTAGACGTAGCCCTCGGCGTAGCTGCACGTCATCTCGGCCGCGTTGACGACGTGCGACTCCATGCCGCCGCCGTTGTCGTCCAGCGCGTCATCGAGTAGCTGCTTCACGAGCTGCACCTGGCCCTGCGCGTCGCTGCCGTCGTTCTTCGCCGTCGCGTCGAACGCAGGTCGGTCCGCGGTCGCCATCATCAGGTAACGCCGGAACAGCGACCGGAAGTGGTTGGAGCGGACGCGGATGGCTTCGCCCTGCTCGCCGCCGAATCCGACAGCGTGCGAGGTCGCGTAGCCGCCTTGCGCGTCCTGCCCGTAGTAGAGCCGGTAGCTGCGCCGCCACGTCGCGAGGAGGCCACGCGTCTCGAGTTGCTCGAGGTAGCGGCGGAAGCGCTGCATGATGAGCGCCGGCATCTGCTCGGGGGGCTCAGTGGCCCAGTAACGATCGACCGGCTCAGCGGCCGTCTTCTGAATCGCCATCACTCATTCTCCAGCGCGGCGCATCCCGCGTTCGTAATCTGCCAATCACCTCGACAGCCGCATGCGCAGCCATCGATCAAGCCGCGACGCTTCATCGCTGCCAGCTTCGCGAGGAGCACCTTCGGCGGCGCAT
>Ga0247823_10003397_pt1 | contig 12896 bp, 13 predicted proteins | sample 13C_PalmiticAcid_2_FD_192426 | JGI IMG/M metagenome (GOLD analysis project Ga0247823, IMG submission 192426) | Soil microbial communities from agricultural site in Penn Yan, New York, United States - 13C_PalmiticAcid_Day30 | ecosystem: Environmental > Terrestrial > Soil > Agricultural land...
CTGCAGGAATCCACGGAGCATTGATGCGGTGCCATCAGGTCCCCAAACGTGAACATCCGCACGACGGCCTGTGCTCCAAGCAAGACCCATGAGCGTGCCCCAATCGGCGTTGTGGTCGTCGTGGTTATGGGTGATAAAGATGTTGTCGACCTTTCGGAGATCCAAACCAGCCGCCAGGATCTGACGACCCACACCATTGCCAGCATCCACAAGATAAATCCGATCGTTGACAACCACCGCATTCGCAGGTTGTGCGCGCTCAAGCGACAACAAGGGGCCGCCAACGGTGCCGAGCGTGATGATGCGGGTTTGCGCCGTGGCCACAGCCGCGAACACCATCAATGCAAAGGCGACCATATTCGTTCGTATTTTTCCAATGTTCATTTTTGTCTCCGGGGTTAGATGAATCTGAAATCCCACGTGTCAAGGACCCAGCAAGATGCTGCGGGCTTGGTCCGTGGTGGCGACTTCGTAGCCGAGATCACAGATGATCCGTGCCGCCTTGGCTACCAGTTCGGCGTTGTCACTCGCGAGTTTTCCCGGTGACACGTACAGGTTGTCCTCCAGTCCAACCCGCACATGGCCGCCAAGAATGGCCGCGGTCGCCACCATGGGAAACTGGTCTGTTCCGATGCCGAAGGCACTCCACTTGGAGCCAACGGGCAGCAGACGCCGCATCTCGTCAGTCACCGGGGGTGTGGCGGGTGCGCCCCAGGGGATGGACAGGCACAGCTGGAAGTAGGCACTCTTCGGGATCGCGCCGGAGGCAATCAGGTGGCTGGCCAGGCGCGCGTGACCGAGGTCGAACACTTCCAACTCCATAACCACACCCGCCTGCGCGATCAGCGCAGCCATCTCGCGCAGGTGGCTTACGGGGTTCACGAAGGTGGCCTCGCCAAAGCTCATGGTGGCAACGTCGAGGCTGCAAATGTCGGGCCTGAGCTTCACCACATGGGCCACACGCTCTTGGGGTGTCATCAACTCGGCATCAGCAATGGGCACCACCCGGAACGGCGCGTCCGTCGGAATCGTGAGCATGGTGCCGGGGCCGGTGGTGAGGTTGATCAGCACGTCGACGCTCGATGCCCTGATGCGTTCCACGACTTCCTCATAGAGAGCCAGCCGGGTCGATGACTTTCCAGTGTCCGGGTCACGCACATGGATGTGCACGATGGACGCGCCGGCCCGTGCCGCGTCGATGGCCTGCTCTGCGATCTCCTGCGGAGTGGCGGGCACCGCCGGGTTCTTGGCGCGGGTGTCACCCGCTCCTGTCAGGGCGCAGGAGATGATGACGGGAGGACGCTTGTTCATGGTGTGTCTCGTGAAGAATGGAAAGAGGCGGGCGTGGCAATGCGCGTCGGACGATGTTCTTATGCAATGTATCGATACGATTCGTATCGATTGATATCGTACAGCTCGGCAGCACGATGCGTCAATGACGGTCTCCATCGAATGCCGGTGCCTGAAACCCAGGGACAACACCAAGCACTGTGCGCTTGCTTCCGCTCACGGCATGCCCGGTAAGGGTTTACATCCTTTGATGGCGGCAGTCGGTTCAAACCAAAAGTCGATCAAGCCGCCTTCCCGGCGGCCACACTCCGGGTTTGTCCCAATGAGTGAACGTGTCGGGAAGACTACATTGCTTAATAGCAAGACGCCACGGATCGTATTGCTAAATTCATACAGATCTGGCACCCATACCGGGTGCCGCAGCACAGGAGATCAGCATGGTCCAAGGTTTGATTCGAACGCTCCCCATGGCGCTGGCGCTGGTTGCCAGTGCTTTCACGCCCATTGGGGCACACGCGCAGAGCGAGCCCATCCGCATGGGGGCCGTCGTATCCGCCACTGGGCCGGCGGGCTTTGTAGGCGACCCGCAGCGCAAGACACTTGACGTCCTCGTGCGCCGGGTCAATGAGGCTGGCGGCCTTCTGGGGCGAAAGATCGAACTGACGGTCTACGATGACCAGTCGGATCCCAACAGCGCCAACACGTTTGCGAAGCGGCTGATCGAGTCCGACAAGGTAGACATCGTGCTGGGCGGCACCATTTCGCCGGCCGCCATGGCCATGGCGCCGCACGCCGAGCGCGCTGGCGTGCCTTACATCTCGACGGGGGCAGCGCAGGCGCTGGTCGATCCGGTCCGCAAGTGGGTGTTTCGTGTAACCCCGTCGGACCGGCTGCAAGCCCAGCGGATGCTGCAAGACGTGAAGGACCGTGGCTTCACGCGCATCGCGATGCTGTCCGAGAACAGCGGCTTTGGGCAGTCCGGACGCAAGGAGATCCTTTCGGTGGCGGAGAGCCTGGGCGTGCAGGTGGTGGGTGAAGAGACCTTCGGTGCCAAAGACAGCGACGTGGTGCCGCAACTCACCAAGCTTCGTGGGTTGAAAGACGTTCAGGCGCTGGTCTTCTTCTGTGGCCCCGGCCCCGCCGGCGCGATGACCATGAAGAACTACACACAGCTGAGCATGACGCAGCCGGTGTACATGCCGTCCGCCGTGTTGAGCCCCGAGTTCATCAAGGCCGGTGGCGCAGCAACCGAGGGTGTGCGCATTCCAGCGCAGGCTTTCGTGGTACCCGATGCGCTGCCCGACAGCGACCCGCAAAAGAAGCCGGCACTCGACTATCACCGCGTCTACCGCGAGGAGTACAAGGTCCCGGCCATGCCGTTCGGCGGCCCCACTGCCGATGCATTCAACATGGCTGTGGATGCGATCAAGCGCGCTGGAAGCACCGACAAGGCAAAGGTCCGCGATGCGCTCGAGTCCACCTTCGGCTATGTGGGCCTGCTGGGTGTCTACAAGATGACGCCCGCCGACCACAACGGCCTGAGCGTCGATTCCTTGCGCATGCTTGAAGTCCGCGGTGGCCGCTACACGCTGGCCAAGTGATCCCGGTCTGACTGGAAATTTTGACAACCATGGCCACCGATCTGCTGCAGTTCCTGTTCTCGGGCCTCACCGTGGGCGCTATGTACGCACTGGCCGCGCTCGGCTACGCCTTGATCTACAACGCCAGTCACATCGTCAACTTTGCCCAGGGTGAGTTCATCATGGTCGGCGCGATCACGGCGGCAGTCCTCGTTGAGCAGGGGATCGCCCTGCCAGTGGCCATTGTCGGCGCTGTGCTACTCACCTTGCTGGTGGGGGCGTTGACAGAGCGGCTTGCGATCCGGCCGGCGCAGGGGGCGCCGCTGGTGACGCTTCTGATCATCACCATGGGGGTGGGCCTCATCATCAAGGGCGCAGTGCAACTGGCATTTGGAAAAGGCACCTACAGTCTGCCCGCGTTCTCGGGCGATACGCCCATCTTGCTGGGCAAAACGGCGTTGGCGCCGCAGAGCCTTTGGGTGGCAGGATGCACAGCGGTGGTCGTGCTGGTGCTCGCTTGGTATTTCACGCGCACGCTCGGTGGCAAGTCCATGCTGGCCACCTCGTACAACCCATTGGCAGCCCAGCTCATGGGCATTGACACCAGGCGGGTGCTGATGATGTCGTTCGCGCTCGCGGGCGCACTGGGCGCGATCGGCGGTGTACTCACCGCACCCATTACGTTCACGAGCTCCGAGGCCGGCACGGTGTTGGGCCTGAAGGGATTTGCGGCCGCAGCGCTCGGAGGTATCGGCAGCGGGGCAGGCGCCCTGGCAGGCGGACTGCTGTTGGGGGTAATCGAAGCACTCACGGCTGGGTACGTGTCATCCTCCTACAAAGATGCGGTTGCCTTCGTTCTCCTGCTGCTAGTGCTGATCTTCATGCCCCGCGGGCTCTTCGGCAGCAAGGTAACAGAGCGCGTATGACCCCCCTTTTTCGCACCCACGCGGTATTGGCAGTTCTGGCTTTGTTGATGCTGGCACTGCCGCTGCTCGACCCCAGTAGCTACATCTTCGACTTGGCAACGCGCGTCGGCTTCACGGCCGTGGTGGTGATCGGGCTGAACCTGCTCTTCGGCTATGCCGGTCAGGTGAGTCTAGGGCACGCCGCCTTCTTCGGCCTCGGCGGCTATGCCTCGGCCATCCTGACCACGCACTTCGGCTGGCCCTCAATGGCGGCACTGGCGATCGGCGCGGTGGCCGTGGGCGCACTGGCCTTTGTGATCGCGCGCCCCATCCTGCGGCTGGCTGGCTATCACCTCGCCATGGCCACCCTGTCACTTGCGTTCATCGTCACCATCGTATGCACCAACGAACAGCGCTGGACCGGTGGATCCGATGGCATGCCGGTCCCCCCCTTCACACTCTTCGGCTGGACCCTCGAGGGAGACCTGTCCTGGTATGCGGTTGCTTCGGCATGTCTGCTGCTGGTCACCTGGGGCGCGCTGAACCTCGCCCGCTCGCCGGCAGGCAGGGCGCTGCAAGCCATTCGAGGCTCCGAGGTGGCCGCCCGCCTGTCGGGCATCGACGTGGCCCGTGCGAAGACCCGGGTATTCGTGCTCTCGGCTGTGCTGGCCAGCGTGATGGGCAGCCTCATGGCCCATCATGCCGGCTTCATCACCCCCGCAGCAACCGGTCTGCCCCGCTCGGTCGAGTTCCTGATGATGGTCGTCTTGGGCGGCATGGCGTCGATTTACGGCTCCATCGTGGGTGCCGCACTGGTCATGCTGCTCCCACAAGTGCTTCATGCGTTCGGGGCCTGGGAGACGCTGGTGATGGGTCTCATCCTCACCGGCACGCTGATATTCATGCGAAACGGCATCGTGCCGACGCTGCGCTTCTGGCTGCAAATGCCGAACAAGCGCGTCGTCAGCTCTGCACCGGAATCAGCGCAGCCCGAGGGCTCGTCGAAATGAGCGCGTTGATCGAGGTACGCCACCTCTCTAAGGCCTTCGGAGGCGTGCATGCCATTGAGGATCTGAGCTTCGACGTCGGCCCGTCGACCGTGCTGGCCATTGTGGGGCCGAACGGTGCGGGGAAGACAACGCTGATCAACCTTCTGACCGGCAACTATGTGGCTGACGCAGGCACGATCGACATGTTCGGCGCCCGCGTCACGGGTCGCCCTCCAGAGCAGCTTGCGCGCCTGGGCCTCAGCCGCACGTTCCAGAACCTCCAGGTGTGCATGAACATGAGCGTGATCGACAACGTCCTGATCGGTGCGCACCTGAAGATGAACGACAGCTTGCTCGCAGGCATTCTGCAGACAGCGTCGTTGCGAGAGCGAGAAGCCCACTGGCGTGCACAGGCCCGGCAATTGCTGAACTTCGTGGGCCTCGGTGCGTTTGCCGATGCGATGGCGGCGCAGCTCTCTTACGGTTCGCTCAAACGCCTGGAGATCGCGCGCGCGCTCATTGGCGAACCCCGGCTGGTTCTCATGGACGAGCCCGCTGCGGGACTGAATCTCTCCGAGAAGACCGAGATAGCGGATCTCATAAAGAGCGTCTCGGCACGGGGTGTTTCCATTGTCCTGGTCGAGCACGACATGAAGCTGGTGATGGGCGTGTCGCAAAAGCTGCTTGTTCTTAACCACGGTCGCCGTCTGGCGTTCGGCACCACGAACGAGGTTCGCCACGACCCGGCTGTCATTGAAGCCTATCTGGGAGCCGCATGACCACACTGCTGCGCATCGAGGGACTCTCGAGTCACTACGGACGTATCCAGGCGCTTGACAGCATCGACCTGGAGGTTCGCGCCGGGGAGCTTGTCGCACTGATTGGTGCCAACGGAGCTGGCAAGAGCACGCTTCTTCGTTGCATCTCAGGTGTGCAACCGATGTCGGCCGGGCACATCCGTTTCGAAGGCAGTGACATCTCGCGTATGCAGCCCAAAGGGCGCGTGAAGGCGGGCATATGCCAGGTACCCGAGGGCCGGCAGGTGTTCGGCCCGATGTCGGTGGCAGAAAACCTGGCCCTGGGTGCCTTCTGTCGAAAGCAGGACGAATCGGTGGCGGTCGATATGGACACCGTGTACTCGATGTTGCCTGTCTTGCACCAGAAGCGACATCTTGCGGCTGGCACGTTGTCTGGTGGACAGCAGCAGATGCTCGCGATGGGACGCGCACTCATGGGGCGGCCCAGGCTGCTGCTTCTCGACGAGCCGTCCATGGGTCTGGCTCCGCTCATCGTGCAAGAAATCTTCGGGATCATCCAGCGACTGCGCACGCAGGGAACCACCATCCTGCTTGTCGAGCAGAACGCGCATTTCGCACTTTCAGTGGCGGATCGCGGATACGTGATCGAGACAGGCCGGATCACCTTGACCGGTGCAGGGCGTGAGCTGATCGCTCGGCCAGAGGTGCAGGCCGCCTATCTCGGCATGCAGGATCCAGCAGACAGCGAGCAAATCGGCTGATACAGCCGTCTCGCAACCACCGTGGTGACAGGACATCTTGAAAGTGTCGTGTGTCGCGGTCGCCTCTGCATGAGGAAATCATACTTTATTAAGATACAAACCGTATCGAAATATGTCGAGCTCTGATTTTTTCCGATTTTCCAATAGAGAAACTGCCATTTAAGCTTTCTATTTTCTAGGGTAAGTACCAGTACTGTCTTGCATAAACGAGACGCATAGTATCGAAATACCAACCACCATTATTGGAGTCACAGTGAAGCTCGGAAGGTTTGTCATCCAAGGCCTCGATGGTCCCGTTCAGCGCCTCTGCATGGTGCTGCCAGAGCAATCGCGCGTGATCGATTTGCGTGCTGCAGAAGTCTTGCGGCAGCAGTCGCGCGGCGCCAGCCGGGAGGCGGCCCTGCGTTACGCCTCGGTCGTTTTCCCCGAAAGCATGTCGGCGGCCATCGCCCTGGGTGATCAGTTCCTCGACACAGCAACCGAGGCCGCCCAACGCTTCGGTGACGATGCTTCGCTGTCGTTTGAAGGCTTGCACTGGGGCCCCGCATGCGACCCGTCGATCGTGCGTGACGGCCTCACCTTCGTGAAGCACATCCGACAGTTCCACGAGCGCATGAAGCTCACGCCCGCCCCTGCACTGCTGCAGGTGCCCGGCTACTTCAAGGGTTCTCCATGGACCGTCATCGGCCATGAAGCCGAGGTACCCTGGCCTTCGCGCGCCGAGAAGATGGACTACGAGTTGGAAATCGGCTGGGTCATGGGGCGCACGGCTCACAACATCACCCCCGACACCGCTCGGTCCCATCTCTTTGATGTCACCATCTTCAACGACTTCTCTGCCCGCGACCTGCAGGCCAACGAGTTCGCTATCGGTATGGGTCCCACCAAGAGCAAGGATTTCGCCTACGGCATTGGCCCGTGGATCACCACGATCGACGAATTCCCTCGCCTGGACAACATCCGCATGTCGGTGCGGGTCAACGGAGAAACATGGGGCGAGGGCGACAGCTCCGAACTGCTCTGGAGCGTCGAGGAGTTGATCGCCTACGTGTCTCTGGGCGACCATGTGCAGCCAGGCGATGTTATCGGCTCCGGCACCATGGGCAACGGCTCGGCGCTGGAACTGGGGCGCAGCCTCACACCGGGCGACGTCGTAGAGCTTGACGTGTCGGGCGTCGGCGTCCTGCGCAACCGCATGGGGCCGCGACAGCAGGACACGTGGTGGCCCACGCCGCGCCAACCGTTCATGTGAGTGGACAGAAGCGATGACATTCTCGTTGGGCACCTTCTCACGGCAGGGTGAGCGGCGCTTCGCCGGTCTTTGCTTCGGCGAACACGTCATCTCTTTCGACGACGTCCACGCCGATGCAGTGCGGTGCGGTGCCCGCTGGTTCAGGGGGGCCTCGGTTCTCGATCTCCTTCAGGACTGGAACGCGAATCTTGGGGTGATGCGCACTCTGGCGGAGCAGTTGTCGCCGCAGCACCCTGCGGCGGTCCCCTTGTCCAGCCTGCAGGTCCATGCGCCGGTCGACCTGCCTCGACAGGTGCTATGCACGGGAGCCAACTACCGCAAGCATGTCGTGGACCTCACCCTCGACATGAGCGTCGGTCCGGCGGGCCTGGAAGGAGACGCTCTGCGGAAGTGGGCAGAGGACATGATGGACGAGCGAGCAGCCACCGGAGAGCCGTATGTGTTTCCCAAGCTGCCGTCGGCCATCACGGGCGCCCTTGACCCTGTCATTCTTCCCGCCACCACACAGAAACCCGACTGGGAGCTGGAACTCGGGGTGATCATCGGTCGCCCGGCACGCCATGTGCGGCGCGAAGACGCTCTCGACTACGTCGCCGGTTACTCAATGGTGAACGACGTCTCGGCACGTGACCTGATCGCGCGCACGGACTACAAGATGTTGGGCACCGACTGGCTACGGTCCAAGTCGCCTCCGACTTTCATGCCCTTCGGCCCCACCCTGGTGCCCGCGTGTTTTGTGCCGGACCCTCAGAACCTGCGCATCACGCTGAAGCTGAACGGGCAGACCATGCAGGACGAATCCACGGCCGACATGCTGTTCGATGTGGCGCGACAGATCGAATACATCAGCACGCACGTGCAGCTGTGGCCCGGGGATCTCATCGCCACCGGCTCCCCGGCGGGCAATGGCACCCACTACAACCGCTTCCTCCGTCATGGCGACGTGATGGACTCGGAAATCGAAGGCCTGGGCAGGCAGCGCAATACATGCGTGCAACACGACCAGAACCATGGAGTCCGCCGCCCATAGGCGAGTGAGGAGACACGACATGACACAGAAAAAGAAGGTATTGGTGGTCGGCAGCGGTGTCGGCGGCTCTACCTTGGCGTACACATTGCAGAGGGCGGGCATCGACGCTCACTGCATTGACATCAAATCGTCCACCCCGGCGACCGGATCGGGGATCAATCTGATGCACAACACCCTGCGAGCCCTGGGCGGCATCGGCTTGGCGGAACAATGCCTGGACAGTGGATTTCCATTCAACGCGTTCAAGCAGCACGCGGCCGCTGGGCAACTGCTGATGACCAACCCCGCCCCACCCTGCTGCGGCATCCGCCGACCCGAGCTCGCCCGGATTCTCGAAACAGCGGCGGAGTCGACCGGCGCCATGCTCGAGAAGGACTTGACGGTTGCCGATCTGACCGACCGCGGTGATCGGGTGGAAGTCACCCTGTCGGATGGTCGCCAAGAAACCTACGATCTGGTCGTCGCTGCGGACGGCGCCTACTCGAAACTGCGAGACCGCGTCTTCGGCCTGGAACACCGAGTCTGGTTTGCGGGCCAGAGTGGCTGGCGATTCAATGCGCCCCGCCCCAGCGACGTGGATGCCTTCTGCCTGTGGCGATCGTCCGACGGCAAACGCACCGTGGGTGCCTTCCCCACGTCCAGGGACACCTGCTATTTCTTCTTCCTCGAAAGCAGCGCGGAACACATCCATCTGGCGAATGACCAGTTGCACACGCTGCTGTACGAGCGCCTCGAGGCGTTCAGCGCCCCCGCGCTTCGCGAATCGTTGGCGCACGTGACCAGTGCGAGCCAGGTGATATTCCGCCCCTTCGATGTCAATCTGGTTCCAGCGCCCTGGCACCGCGGACGGGTGGTCTTGCTGGGAGACGCGGCGCATTCACCGACGCCCCAGATGACGTCCGGAGGCGGCATGGCCATCGAAGATGCGGTGGTGCTTGCTGAATGCCTGTCCCAGACGGACAAGGTACCTGAGGCCCTGGCGCACTATTCAAAGCGCCGCTTTGAGCGCGTGAAAACCGTCTGGGAAGCATCCCTGCAACTGTGCAGGTATGAGCAAGAGCCTGTGCCGAATCCGCAACGGTCGGCGGCTCTGCTACTGGAGTCCTACCAGTACCTTGGTCAGCCCATGTGACTCGTCACCCGCCCCCCAAACAACCTCAACAGGCAGAACCCGACGTGACCACTGAAACCTTCATCGAAAATCAACCGGAAAAAGCATCGGTGCACCTGCGACCGGTTCGCCGGATCGTCACGGGCGAGAACGCACTCGGCAAATCCGTCTTTGTCTCAGACGCCCCAACACCCAACCACACGGGCGGCAAAGGCTCTCCCCCAGCCCAGGTGGTCTGGGCGACGGGCGAGGCCGCAGCGCCCGGTGCCGATCCAGCCCCTGCCGGCCAAGCGTTCGCATTTCATTCGAAGGGGGGCTCCCTGCTGCGTGTCGTCGATTTCCCGCCCGACGAAAGCTACGACACCCAGGAGCTGGCACGCTTCCTCGATGAGCACGGCGTTCGCGACCACGGCAATGCGCGCCACTTCTGGTTTCACAAAACCCCATCGCTGGACTACGCCATCGTGCTGGACGGCGAGATTTACGCACTCATGGATGAAGGCGAGACCCTCATGCGCGCGGGTGACATCCTGATTCAGCGAGCCACAAACCACAGCTGGTCGAACCGCTCCGGCAAGCCTTGCCGCATGGCCTTCGTGCTGCTGGACCTGGAACCAGGTGCGATAGGCTGAGCCGAGTATGACGTGCAGTTGCAGCGCGAGTACAACGTCCGAAGCACGGCTCTTTGTCTAGCATAGCGCTGGGTAGTCATGTCCCGGATAATGGCCTCGTCATATACGCTTGCGGACCAACTTGTCTACCAAATCGACCTCTAAAGGGACAGCAGCCAAAGCTGACACCCATTCTGCGGCCCGTTCTTCCACTCGCTCTGGCAAAGTCGGGGCGGGATCGCCTCGTGCGCGCCCTCCCGGACGCGCGCGCAGCGATTCCTCTCGGGTTGCCATTCTGGATGCCACGCTCAAGCTGTTGGAAACAACGCCGCTTCAGCAGATTTCCATCGAATCCATTGCCCGCCAGGCTGGCGTTGGCAAGGCCACGATCTATCGCTGGTGGAACTCGAAAGCGGCCGTCGTCATCGAGGCGTTTTTGCACGCGCACGTCAGCCACACGCCGATGCAGAAGGGCGGGAGTCCTCGCGAAGCGCTGATCAGGCACATCCACCTCCTGGTCGAAGAGTACAGCGGCTGGTCGGGACGAATCGTCGCGCAGCTGCTCGCCGAGGGACAGGGCGACAAAGACGTGTTGCGCGAATTCCGCGAGCGCTTCTGGTATGGGCGACGCGCGGTTGTGCGAGAGGTCGTCGAGGACGCACGCCGATGCGGCGAGTTCCGCAGCGACATGGAGGCAGAACTGCAAATGGACATCCTCTATGCACCCATTTATTTCCGACTCCTGGTAGGCCACCTCCCGTTGGACAAGAAGTTCGCAGACGCGCATTGCGCGACCATGATGCAGATGCTGTCCCCACCTGAAGCCATCGCCGGCGCGAAGCCGACGCAGCGACGCAGGACGGCCTGAGCAGCGCCGGAAGAAACGCGCCCTCAAGGGCCATCGACGCGCCACCACCATCGCTCCAGCCCAAGCGAGCATTCCCAAGAGAGCTGTCGTCAAGTATCCGCTTCGGCCTCGGGTGCCGGCAAGACAGTTCCAGTGCACTGGCCAAAACCAATCCTGCGAAATCCGGCCCGCTCGCAGGAGGCCGCAAGGATCAGCGTGTCGCCATCCTCGAGAAACGTCCGAAACTCGCCGCCGGGCAGCCGGATCGGTTGCATGCCCCCGTTCGTGAGTTCCAAAAGGGAGCCGGCCGCGGCGGGCTGCCTCCCGGACAGGGTGCCTGAGCCGAGCAAGTCCCCAGGCTGCAAATTGCACCCGTTGCATGTGTGATGCGCAATCAATTGCCCCGGCGTCCAGTATGCCGCCTCGCTAGCCAGACTTGCTGACAGCCGAACGCTTGCTATACCGAGCTCACGCATGCGAGCGGTCTGCATCCAGGCTTCCAGTTGGATGTCCAGCGCTCCTTGAGACTGGGTTTGGGTCGAATCCAGATACGGCAAGGACTGTGGACTCGTGCTATCACGAACCAGCGGAGAGCGGTAAGGCGCGAGGGCTTCCATGGTGACGATCCATGGAGAAAGCGTGCTTGCAAAGTTCTTGCCGAGAAATGGTCCGAGCGGCTGATATTCCCAGGCCTGTACATCACGAGCGGACCAATCGTTCAGAAGAGTCACGCCGAACAGGTGGTCTTCCGCCCGCGAAATCGGAATCGCAGACCCCATGGCATTTCCTTGGCCGACAAGAAATCCCAGCTCCAGCTCAAAATCGAGTCGCTCACTGGCACCGTACGCCGGCTGTTGCGACTCCGGACTCTTGGTCTGTCCCCTTGGCCGGCGGATGGGATGGCCGCTCGCGACAATCGACGACGTGCGGCCGTGATAGCCGATGGGAACCCATTTGTAGTTGGGCAACAGCGGATGGTCGGGTCGAAACAGACGCCCCACCGTGGTCGCATGATGGATGCCCGTGTAAAAGTCCGTGTAGCCGCCAATCGTGCAGGGGAGCGACAGCTCTATCGAAGCCAGTGGAGCGATACAAGCGCTCAACGCGTCCTGGCCTCCACCTCCAGCGGTCAGTGCATTTGAGATGGCTGTTGTCTTCCACTGAAAACTGACCCAGTTAGAGCAGCAATTTCCATTGAAAGCTGACCCACGTAAGAACCCTATCCTGCTGCTTTTGGCAGCAGGAGATTTCAGGAGTGATAGACGTGGCGACACTGAGTGTCATAAGACGCTGGGCACTGCGCGAGCAGATGTCCATCCGCGAGATCTCCAGGCGTACAGGCCTGGCTCGCAACACCGTTAAGAAGTACCTGCGGGCGGGCGATGAAGAGCCCCGTTACGCCAAGCGTGCGAGCTCCAGCAAGCTCGATCCTTACGCTGAAAAACTCTCCACCTGGCTGTCGATCGAGGCAACAAAGTCGCGCAAACAGCGGCGCACTTTGCTGCAGCTCCACACACCCTAGATCTGAAAAGGAGAAAACGAAGCACTTATCCACACCGTGAGCTACTTTGCTCACAAAGCGGGTGGGTCAGTATTCGATGGAAATCTCGGGTCAGAGATCGGTGCAATTCAACAAACGGCGGTCCTATGCCACATCCGACCCAGCGCGTCTATCAACGCGAAATGGCCACCATGCGAAAAGGCCTCGAAGCGTCGAGATTGAACCCGACGAGCGACCCAGACGAAGCATTCTTCATCGGCC
>Ga0247823_10003398_pt1 | contig 12892 bp, 9 predicted proteins | sample 13C_PalmiticAcid_2_FD_192426 | JGI IMG/M metagenome (GOLD analysis project Ga0247823, IMG submission 192426) | Soil microbial communities from agricultural site in Penn Yan, New York, United States - 13C_PalmiticAcid_Day30 | ecosystem: Environmental > Terrestrial > Soil > Agricultural land...
CCAGCGACTTCAGCCGATAGTCCTTATAATCCTCGCGCAGCTGGCGCTTGAGCAGCTTGCCGGTCGCGGTGTGCGGCAGGTCGTCGACGAAGATCACCTCGTCGGGCAGCCACCATTTGGCGATCTTGTCGCCCAGATAGGCGGTAATGCTCGCCTCGCTGACATCCGCCCCCGGTTTCTTCACCACCAGCAGCACCGGCCGTTCGTCCCATTTGGGGTGATAGACGCCGACCGCCGCCGCCTCCTGCACCCCCGGTGCACCGAGCGCGGCATTTTCCAGTTCGATCGAGCTGATCCATTCGCCGCCCGACTTGATGACGTCCTTGGCGCGGTCGGTGATCTGCATGACCCCATCGGGGTGGATCAGCGCGACATCGCCGGTGTCGAACCAGCCGTCTTCGTCGGCCGCATCCTCATCGGCGCGGTAATAGCGCTGGATGATCCACGGCCCGCGGATCTGCAGCCGCCCGCTCGTCTCGCCGTCGCGCGGCAGGATCTGATCCTCGTCATCAACGATCCGCAGCTCGACACCAAAGGGCGGGCAACCCTGCTTGGCGACATTGTCGACCTTTTCGTCGAAGCTCATCGCGTCCCAGTTCCACGGGCGCTTGCCCATGGTGCCGATCGGCGACGTCTCGGTCATGCCCCACGCGTGGGCGACCTCGATATCGTCCTTCATGAAGCGTTCGATCATGGCGCGCGGGCACGCCGAACCGCCGATGATCACCCGCGCGAGCTTGCCATAGCCGATGCCGGTCTTGTCCATATGCGCGAACATCGCGATCCACACCGTCGGCACGCCCGCGCTGTGCGTCACGCCTTCATTATGGATCAGGTCGCAAAGGACCTGCGCATCGTTGCTCGCCGAAAACACCAGCTTCGCGCCGACAGTGGCGGCGGCGAAGGGGATTCCCCAGCTGTTGGCATGGAACATCGGCACGATCGGCAGCACCACGCTGCGGTTCGACATGTCGAACACATCGGGCTGGATTTCGGTGATCGCATGAATGACGTTCGAGCGATGCTCATAGAGCACACCCTTCGGATTGCCCGTCGTCCCACTGGTGTAACAGAGCCCGACCGGATCGCGCTCGTCGAGCTGGACCCACTCGAAACGGCCGTCCTCGGCGCCGATCAGATCGCTGTAGGATTTATAATCGCCCTGCGCCGGCGCATCGAACAGGATGAAATGCTCCACCGTCGGCAACTGGTCGCGCAGTCGCTCGACGATCGGCAGGAACATCGCGTCGAACAACAGCACGCGATCCGCGGCGTGGTTGATGATGTAAACGAGTTGCTCGTCGAACAGCCGCGGGTTCACGGTGTGCAACACCCCGCCCAACCCCGCGCTGCCGTACCAGCTGACCAGATGATGGCCATGGTTCATCGCCAGCGTCGCGATGCGGTCGCCCTTGGCAATACCGAGCCGCGTCATAGCCGCCGCGAAGCGCCGCGCATCCTTGCCCACCTCGCCCCAGGTCGAGCGCGTCACACTGCCGTCGGCCCAGCGCGACACGATTTCGCGCGACGCATGTTCGCGCGCGGCGTGATCGATCAGGCTGGTGACGAGTAACGGCTGGCCTTGCATGGACATAGGGGCATCCTCTTTGTGATTTTGCCTTGGAATAGAGGCGGCAGGGCGCGCCGCGCAAGGCCAAAGGCGCATTTTGCTGCCGTCACCGGCGCGCCTCAGCCGGGCAGCCCGTCCAGTTTCGCGACATGCTCCAGTTCGACATCCCAGTCCGCGCGGCTCGCACAGCTGATATGCGCGGTCGGCCGGATGGCGACCGGATCGTCGAGGCTCCCCGCCGGCACGACAAGCATGGCGCCGTCCATCTGCACGCTCGGCAGCGCGCTGCCGCACGCGCTGCAAAAGCTCCGTTCATGCCGGGTGCCGGGAAGGCGCCAGGATTTGGCGGTCTCTTTCCCCGCCAGCCAGGCGATCGTCGCGCTCGACGAGAACAGGTTCGCTGCGTGCGCCGAGCCGCTATCCTTCCGGCACCGTGAGCAGTGACAGAGGAAAAACGCGTCAAACGCGCCCGAAATCTCGAAGCGGACGGCGCCGCAAAGGCAGGAGCCACGGGTCGTTCGCGTCATCCGCCTAGCGCACCCGAAAATCGCGCGGTGCGACGAGCGACAGCTTCGGATCGGTCACCCCGGCGACCGTTTCGAGCCGCGCGACGAGGTCGGGGTCGAGCGCGAAGCGGCGCCCGAGGTTGATCCGGATATCCAGACCGGTATCGGGGTCGAGCGTCGTGATGACGATTGTCCCGCGCGCATCGTCGCGCTGCTCGGCAAAGCGCGCGAGGTCTGCGATCGCGCTCGCCGTCTCGATCCGGCATTCGAGCTGCAGCGCGGCGGTCGCGGCGATATCGGCGAGCGGCTGAGCCCCGCGCACCGTCACGCGCGGCGTCTCTTCACCCTCGAGCAGGTCGAGTTCGACCGACAGCATCGCGCAGCCGCCGTCGACCGCGAGCGCCTCCAATATCTTGCCCGCCTGCTCGTCGAAACAGCTCGACTGGAACTGACCGCTACGGTCGGACAGCGTCAGGTTGAGGAAACGATTGCCGCGCTGCGACATGCGCGGGCGCGCGCTTTCGACCATCGCCGCCATCATCATCGGGATACGTGTTCCCGGGGTCATCGCGACATTGGTGCAGATGTCACCGTAACTCCGCGCCCCACGGGCAGCGATGATCGCCTCATAATTCTCGACCGGATGCGCCGAGAAATAAAAACCGAACGCTTCCTTCTCGCGCGTCATCCGCTCGCCGAGCGTCCAGGGTTCGGCGGTCGGCAGTTGCAGCGCCGGGGCGATCGCGATGTCGCCGCCGAACAACCCGCCCTGCCCGGTCGATCGCTCATGCGCCGAACTGTTGGCGCAGGCGAGCAACGCCTCCGCCCCGGCATAAGCGCGCGGCCGTTCGGGCTCGACCGGGTCGAACGCCCCGCCACCGGCGAGCGCCTCGATCTGGCGCCGGTTGAGCTGCTTGGGATCGATCCGTCCGGCAAAATCGTCGAGGCTCGCGAAGTCTCCATGCGCGCGGCGCTCGGCGACCAGCGCCTCCATCGCCTTCTCGCCGACCCCTTTCAGCGCGCCGAGCGCGTAACGCACCGCCAACCCGTCGTCCGCCTCGCCGACCGAGAAATCGGCTTCGCTGTCGTTGATCGAGGGCGGCGCGATGCCGACGCCCAGCCGCCGCATATCGTCGATGAAGATCGAAAGCTTGTCGGTCTGGTGGCTGTCGAACGACATCGATGCCGCGAAAAATTCGTGCGGATGGTGCGCTTTTAACCAGGCCGTCTGGTACGATAGCAGCGCATATGCCGCGGCGTGGCTCTTGTTGAAGCCATAGCCCGCAAATTTGTCGATCAAGTCGAACAGCTCGTTCGCCGCCTTGGGCGCGATCTGGTTATGCTCGCCGCAGCCGGTGACGAAGGTCTCGCGCTGCGCGTCCATCTCGGCCTGGACCTTCTTGCCCATCGCGCGGCGCAGCAAATCTGCGCCGCCGAGGCTGTAGCCGGCGAGAATCTGCGCCGCCTGCATCACCTGTTCCTGATAGACGAAGATGCCGTAGGTTTCGGCGAGGATACCCTCGAGCAGCGGGTGCGGATAGGCGATCGCCTCGCGCCCGTTCTTGCGCGCGCCGAACAGCGGGATATTATCCATCGGCCCCGGGCGATACAGCGCGACGAGCGCGATGATGTCGCCGAAATTGGTCGGCTTCACCGCCGCCAGCGTGCGCCGCATGCCTTCGGATTCCAGCTGGAACACCCCGACCGTCTCGCCGCGCTGGAGCAGCTCGTACACGGCCACATCGTCCCATTCGAGCGTATCGAGATCGACGTCGATCCCGCGCAGCGCGAGCAGGCGCTTCGCTTCCTTGAGCACCGACAACGTCTTGAGACCGAGAAAGTCGAACTTCACCAGCCCCGCGCTCTCGACATATTTCATGTCGAACTGCGTCACCGGCATGTCCGACCGCGGATCGCGGTAGAGCGGGACGAGTTGGTCGAGCGGCCGGTCGCCGATCACCACGCCCGCGGCATGGGTCGAACTGTGGCGCGGCAGGCCTTCGAGCTGGCGCGCCATGTCGAACAGCCGACGCACCCCGTCGTCCTGCTTATATTCGGTCATCAGCTCGGCGACGCCGTTCAGCGCGCGTTCGAGCGTCCAGGGATCGGTCGGATGGTTGGGCACCAGCTTCGCGAGCCGGTCGACCTGCCCATAGCTCATCTGGAGCACGCGCCCGGTGTCCTTCAGCACCGCCCGCGCCTTCAGCTTACCGAAGGTGATGATCTGCGCGACGGTATCGCGGCCATATTTCTCCTGCACATAGCGGATCACCTCGCCGCGCCGCGTTTCGCAGAAGTCGATATCGAAGTCGGGCATCGACACGCGTTCGGGATTGAGGAAGCGTTCGAACAGCAACCCCAGCTTGAGCGGGTCGAGGTCGGTGATCGTCAGCGCCCAGGCGACGACGCTGCCCGCGCCCGAGCCGCGCCCCGGCCCGACCGGGATATCATGCGCCTTGGCCCATTTGATGAAGTCGGCAACGATCAGGAAGTAACCGGGAAAACCCATCTGGACGATGACCCCGACCTCAAAGTCGAGGCGTTCGACATAGGCCTGCCGCTCTTCGTCGCCGAGCTCGGGATAGAGCGCCAGCCGCGCCTCCAGCCCAGCGCGCGCATCGACAGCAAGCTGCGCCGCCTCGCCCTCGCGGTCGCCGGCGAGGCTGGGCAGGATCGGCGCGCGTTTGGGTGCCATGAAGGCGCAGCGCCGTGCAATGACAAGGCTGTTGCGCATCGCCTCGGGCAAATCCGAGAACGCGTCTTCCATCGCCTCGGCGGGCTTCAGCCAGGCTTCGGGGCTCGACACGCGCCGGTCCTCGCTCTCGACATAGGCCGATTGCGCAATGCACAGCATCGCGTCGTGCGCGGCGTGGAATTGCGGCTCGACGAACGACGCCGGGTTGGTCGCGACGATCGGCAGCGCGCGCGCATAGGCCATGTCGATCAGCGCCTTTTCGGCCGCCTTCTCGGCCGCATCGCCGCGCCGCGACAGCTCGATATAGAGCCGCCCGCCGAACAGCGCTTCGAGCTGTTCGATATAATCGTCCGCCGCCGTCTTCTGTTCGCCCGCGAGCAATTTCACGAGCGCGCCCTCCCCGCCGCCAGTCAGGCAGATCAACCCATCGGTGCGTCCCGCGAGCTTGGCGAAGGTGACATGCGGATCCTGGTCGACCGGGCGGCCGAGATGCGCATCGGACACCAGCGCGCACAGATTGTTATAGCCCGCCTCGTCCTGCGCATAGAGCGCGATCCAGTCGATCTGCGGTGCGCCATTGGCGAGTCGCGGCCCGGGCCGCGCGACGCTGAGGAAAATGCCGACGATCGGCTGGACGCCCGCCGCCTTGCACGCCTCGCCGAACGCCATCGCGCCGTACAGCCCGTTGCGGTCGCAGATCGCTACCGCCGGAAATCCGCGCTCGCGCGCCGCTTTCGCAATGGCTTTCGGGTCGATCGCCCCCTCCAGCATCGTGTAACTGGAAAAGACGCGCAGGGGGACAAAGGGGCTGTAGGCCATCGAATGACGCTAACCTGTGCCCGATGATTCGACCATGGCCTCGATTCACAAAAACGTCATTGCGAGGAGCCGAAGGCGACGCGGCAATCCAGAGTAGGCATAAACCGCCCTGGATTGCTTCGCTCCGCTCGCAATGACGAATATTAGGAGGCTAACCCAGCAATTCCTCGATCTCTTTGCGCAGCGCTTCGGGCTTGGTCGTCGGCGCGTGGCGCGACACCACCTTGCCGTCGCGGCCGACCAGGAACTTGGTGAAATTCCACTTGATCCCGCTGCCGAGCAGACCGGTCTGCTCCTTCTTCAAATGCTTGAAGATCGGGTCGGCATCGCTGCCATTGACGTCGATCTTCGCCATGAGCGGAAAGGACACGTCATAGGTCAAGGAACAGAAATTCGCGATTTCCGCCGCATCGCCGGGCTCCTGCGCGCCGAACTGGTTGCACGGAAAGGCGAGGATTTCGAGCCCTCGATCCTTATAGTCGCGGTACAATTCCTCCAGCCCCTCATATTGCGGGGTGAAACCGCATTTCGACGCGGTGTTGACGATCAGCAGCACCTTGCCCTGATAATCGCCCAGCGATTGCGTGCCGCCGCCCGGCAGCTTTGCCGAAAGATCATAAAGTCCCATCTCGCCCTCCCCTCAGATCCGCCATGATGATTTCTTCTTCGATCCGCCCTTCGTGCAGGCGCAGGACGCGGTCCATCCGCGCCGCGAGCCGCTCGTTGTGCGTCGCGACCAGCGCCGCCGATCCATTGTCGCGCACCAGCGCGACGAACTGGTCGAACACCCGGTCCGCGGTCGCCTCGTCGAGGTTGCCGGTCGGCTCGTCGGCGAGCACCAGCAAAGGCCGGTTGGCCAGCGCGCGCGCCACCGCAACGCGCTGCTGCTCGCCGCCCGACAGCTTGCTCGGTTTGTGGTGCAACCGCTCGCCCAGCCCCAGCCGCGTGAGCAGTTCCTCGGCGCGCGCCTCGGCCTCGGCCTGCTTCGCGCCGCGGATCAGCTGCGGCAGCACGACATTCTCGATCGCGTTGAAATCGGGCAGCAGATGATGGAACTGATAGACGAAGCCGATCTTCTCGCGCCGCGTCTTGGTGCGCTCGCCCTGGTCGAAGCGCGTCGCATCCTCGCCATCGATCATGATCTTGCCGCCAAAGCCGCCTTCGAGAAGCCCCACAGCCTGCAGCAAGGTCGACTTGCCCGACCCCGACGGGCCGAGCAGCGCGACGATCTCCCCCGGACGCAACCGGGCATCGATGCCGCGCAGCACATCGATGCGCGCGCCGCCCTGTTCGAAGTGGCGCGTCAGCGCGGTCAGCTGCAAAATATCATTCATAACGCAGCACCTGCACCGGATCGGTATTCGCGGCCTTGAACGCCGGATAGAGCGTCGCGAGGAAGCTGAAGACGATCGTCATCACCACCACGACCCCGATCTCGACCGGATTGGGTTTCGACGGCAATTCGGTCAGGAACCGCACCGACGGATCCCACAGATTCTGCCCCGACAAATAGCCGATCCCGTTCAATATCCCCTTGCGGAAATAGAGCGCGACAAAGCCGAGGATCAGCCCGACCAGCGTCCCGCCGACCCCGATCGCCACGCCGATCGCGACGAAGATGCGCAGCACCGAATCGCGCGGCGCGCCCATCGTGCGGATGATCGCGATGTCGCGCGTCTTGGCGCGCACCAGCATGATCAGCGACGACACGATGTTGAACGCCGCGACGAGGATGATCAGCGACAGGATCACGAACAGCGCGACGCGCTCGACCTCCAGCGCCTCGAACAGGCTGCTGTTGGTCGACCGCCAGTCGGCGACGATCGCCGTCGCCGCGAGTTTTTGCGACAGCGGCGCGAGGATTTCGCCGACCTTGTCGGCATTTTCGGTCTGAACCTTGATGATTCCGATCTGGTCGCCGGTCAGCAGCAGCAACTGCGCATCGGCCATTGGCATGATGATATAGCTTTTGTCGAAGTCATAGACCCCGATCTCGAAGATCGCCCCGACCGAATAGCTGATCTCGCGCGGCACCGTCCCGAACGGGGTCGAACGCCCGGCGGGGTTGATGATCGTGATCTGCGACCCGACGTTCGCGCCCAGATTGCGCGCCAGTTCGGACCCCAGTGCCACCTCGCCCGACCCGTCTGTCAGGCGATTGAGATTGCCCTGAAGCACCTCGCCCTTCAGCACGTCGTTCTTGCGGATGTCGTCGACCAGCATGCCGCGCACCGCGACGCCCTCGACCCGGCCGTTGAAGGTGGTCAGCAGCGGTTGTTCGATGATCGGCGTCGCCGACGTCACCCCGGGGGTCGCGCGCACCTCTTTCAGCACGTCGCGCCAATTATCGATGCGGCCGCCAAAGCCCTGCACCACCGCATGGCCGTTGAGCCCGACGATCTTGTCGAACAACTCGCCGCGCACCCCGTTCACGACGCTCATCACGATGACGAGCGCCGCGACGCCGAGCATCACCGCGACGAAGCTGAACGACGCGGCGACGAAGATGAACCCCTCGCCGCGCGCCGGAAGCAGATAGCGTTTGAAGATGGTGCGTTCATAGGGACGCAGGATCATAGGGTCGGTCCGTGAAACGCGCTGGAAAATGCGGTCATAGCGCCGCTTTAGGGGGCCTCCCGGTTGCTGGCAATGGGCGCCGTAAGCGGAGAGTCCTTGCGAGCGATTCGCAAAATCTGTTGCCTATCGGCCACAGGGCTGCGCAAAAGCATCGCAAGCTAACTGCCAGAGGGTGACAAGCGGCGCCCGGGAGCCTAGCCCGATGACTTCTGGATCACGCGGCTAAAGGCCCGGTTTCAGGGAGTGTGGACGCTTCGCCTCGTCCACGCAAAGGGGGATGGCGGTAGTTCGTCACAGGCGCCCGGGTCTCGAGATCGAGGCCCGGGCGTTGTGATTCTACCCCTCGCTCTCGCTGATATCCTCGAGCATGTCGGTATCGAGCACGCGCACCCGCCCCTGTTCGAGCGAGATGACCCCCGATTCCTCCCAGCTGCGCAGTTGGCGATTGATATGCTCGCGGCTCATCCCCGCGAAATTGCCGAGTTCGGTCTGGCTGAGCTCGACGCGGTGCGTCGTCTCGATGCTGTCCTTGCGAATCAGGCGCTTGAGGTAGCGCGCCAGCCGCGGCCCCGACGCATAGGCGCGATCGCTTTCGATCGTCTGGTCGGCGGTGCGCAGCCGCCGCGCCAGCTGCTGCATCAACGACCAGGCGAAATCGGGGTGGCTGGTGGCAAAATCGCGCAGCGCGTTGCGGCCAAGCTGGAGCGCGCTGCCGGCGCTCGTCGCGGTGACCGAAGCGGTGCGCTCGCCGCCGTCGAGCAGCGCGATCTCGCCCAGCACCGCGCCCGGCTCGGCATAGGCGAGCACGATCTCGCGTCCCCCGGCGGTCAGCATCGACACGCGCGCCGTGCCTTCGGTCAGGATCAGCATCATGTCGCCGGGATCGCCCTGGACGAGCAATTCCCTGCCCTTGACGAAGTTGATCTGCACCGCGCGGCTCGCGATGTCGGCCCAATCCTCGACCGACAGGCCGGAAAATATGCTGTCGGGACCCTGTAGCTCGGCGAGTTTCGCGTGATCCATAAGCCCCGTTGCCCCTGTTGCCCGGCGTCAGACCAGCCGGCTGTGCTTCACCGCCGCTTCGATGAACCCGGCGAACAGCGGGTGCGGATCGAAGGGTTTCGACTTGAGTTCCGGATGGAATTGCACCCCGATAAACCAGGGATGATCCGGCCGCTCGACGATTTCGGGTAGCATGCCGTCGGGCGACATGCCCGAAAAAACGAGACCGCCCGATTCGAGCCGTTCGCGATAGGCGCCGTTGACCTCGTAGCGGTGGCGGTGGCGCTCGCTGATCGCATTGGCGCCATAGACCGCCGCGACATGGCTGTTCGGCGACAGCTTCGCTTCATAGGCGCCCAGCCGCATCGTGCCGCCAAGGTCGGTGTCGGCGCCGCGCTGCTGCAGCCCCTCATCGCTCATCCATTCGGTGATCATGCCGACCACCGGCTCGTCGGTCTTGCCGAATTCGGTGCTCGATGCTGCCGCGATGCCGCTCGTGTTGCGCGCGCCTTCGATGCACGCCATCTGCATGCCAAGGCAGATCCCGAAGAAGGGCACGCCCCGTTCGCGCGCGAAGCGCACGCTCGAAATCTTGCCCTCAGACCCACGCTCGCCAAAGCCGCCGGGGACGAGGATGCCGTGCAGCGGCTCGAGATTGGCGGCGAGATCCTCGCCGCTTTCGAACATCTCGGCATCGAGCCAGCGGATGTTGACCTTGACCCGGTTCGCCATGCCGCCATGGACCAGCGCCTCGTTCAGGCTCTTGTACGCATCGGGCAGCGAGACATATTTGCCGACGACGCCGATCGTCACTTCGCCCTCGGGGTGCTGCTTGCGGTCCATGATGTCGAACCAGCGCGTCAGGTCGGGGTCGGGCGCATCGTGGATGCCAAAGGCGCGCAGCACTTCGTTGTCGAGGCCTTCGCCATGATATTGCACCGGCACCGAATAGATGCTGTCGGCGTCGAGCGCGGGGATCACCGCTTCCTTCCGCACGTTGCAGAATTGCGCGATCTTGGCGCGCTCGCCATCGGGCAGCGGCTTTTCGCAGCGGCAGAGCAGGATGTCGGGCTGGACGCCCAGCGACGCGAGTTCGCGCACGCTGTGCTGGGTCGGCTTGGTCTTCAATTCGCCTGCGGCGGCGATGTACGGCACCAGCGTGACATGGACCGACAGCGTCTTGTCGCGGCCTTCCTCGTTGCGCAGCTGGCGGATCGCCTCGATGAACGGCAGCGATTCGATGTCGCCGACCGTGCCGCCGATTTCGCACAGCACGAAATCGAGGTCGTCGATGTCGGTCCGCGCGAACGCCTTGATCGCGTCGGTGACGTGCGGGACGACCTGCACCGTCGCGCCCAGATAGTCGCCGCGGCGTTCCTTGGTGATGATCTGCTGATAGATGCGGCCCGAGGTGACGTTATCGCTCTGCCGCGCCGCGACGCCGGTGAAGCGCTCGTAATGGCCAAGGTCGAGGTCGGTCTCTGCGCCGTCGTCGGTCACATAGACTTCGCCGTGCTGATAGGGCGACATCGTCCCCGGATCGACGTTCAGATAGGGATCGAATTTCCGGATACGGACGCGATAGCCGCGCGCTTGCAGCAAAGCCGCGAGGCTTGCCGCCATCAAACCTTTGCCAAGCGAGGAGACCACGCCGCCGGTGATAAAAATGAACCGCGCCATGGGAGGAAAGACTTACTCAACAGGAGGGGGACGGCGCAAGCCGTCGAATCGCAAACGGCGGAAATAATTCCGCCGCGCACGAATGCGGGCAGCGGGAGGCGCCTTGCGGCGCCGCCGCTTATTTCTTGGCGGGAGCCGGCGGTGCGGCGGGGGGCGTTTCGGCAGCGGCGGCCGCCGCGGCGGCGGCCAGCGGATCGTCGCTCGGCAGTGCCTGCGCCGGGGCGCCGTTCGCGGGGGCCTGCGCCGGGGCGGTCAGCCCGGTCGCCGCACCGCTTGCGGGCTGCGCCGATTTCGACAGCGAGGTGTCGAGCGTGGTGCTGCCCGAACCGCCGACCGAAGCCATGGCGGCGAGCACGATCGACAGGCCGACGAACGCCGTCGCGAGGATCGTCGTGGCGCGCGTCATGAAATCGGCCGCGCCGCGCGCCGACAACAGACCCGCGGGGCTGCCACCGACGCCAAGCCCGCCACCTTCCGACTTCTGCATCAGGATGACGCCGATCATCGCGGCCGCCACGACGGCCTGGACGACAAGCAGGAAGGTGAAGAGGTTCGACATCATATCATCCTGAAACGGGGTGCCGCAAATGGGCCAATCTGGCGGTGCACATAGAGATGGCGCGCGAAATCTTCAACCCGCAAGGACCAGCCAGGGTCCACGCAAGAAAAACGATGCTGTCGGCCCTCCCCTTTCCCATTCGTGTCGAGCGAAGTCGAGACACCCCGCGACCGCGCGCGACCGATCGGCATCTCGACTGCGCTCGATGCGAACGGACTTGGAAGCCTATTGAGAGAGGCTCCCTCCCGCCGCGACGATCGGCAGGAACTTGCCCGCCGTCAGGCTCGCCCCGCCGACCAGCGCGCCGTCGACGTCGCCGGCGCCCAGCAGTTCGGCGGCATTGTCGCCATTGACCGACCCGCCATAGAGCAGCCGCAGCACATCCGATCCCGTGCCGATCCGCGCGGACAGCGCGGCGCGGATCGATCCGTGCATCGCCGCGACATCCTCGGTCGTCGGTACCAACCCGGTGCCGATCGCCCAGATCGGTTCATAGGCGATCGCGAGCCGCGTCGGATCGAAACTGTCGGGCAGCGATTCCCGCACCTGCGCCAGCACATGGTCGATCGCACCGCCCGATTCGCGGACGCTGCGCGGCTCCCCAACGCACAGGATGACATCGAGTCCGGCGCCCAGCGCCGCCTCGGCCTTCGCTTTTACATCCTGGTCGCTCTCGCCGCAGCCTTCGCGGCGTTCGCTGTGTCCGACGATCACCAGGCTGGCGCCGGCATCGGCCAGCATCGCCGCCGCGACCGACCCGGTGAAGGCGCCCGATGCGGCGCTGTGGCAATCCTGCCCGCCGACCGCCCCGCCCGGCACCGCGGCGACCATCGCGCCGATCAGCGTGAAGGGCGGGCAAAGCGCGACATCGACCGCCTTGTGCTCGGCGGCGGCGGCGAAGATCGCCTGCGCCTCGGCGAGCGATGCCGACACGCCGTTCATCTTCCAGTTGCCGACCACATATTTGCGCCGCGCCATCGCCATTTCCTCTCGCTGTTGTTCCGGTTGCGACGCCCCTAGCGGCGGGCGATGGCGCTAGGCAAGACGCGCCTGCGGCGCGCCGGGCCACTTTCGCGCCTTGATGCCGCTGCCCGACCCGCCTAAAGCCGCACCGAATTGCGCGCCCGCGCACCCTATTCGAAAGATTGCCCCTTCGATGATTACCGCGATCCGCAGCCTCTTTTCCTCCACGATCGGCAAGATTCTCGCCCTCGCCTTCGTCGCGCTCGTCGGCGTTGCCTTCGCGCTCGGCGATATCGGCGGCAATTCGCCGCTCGGCGGCGGGGTCGGCGGCTCCAATGTCGCGCGCGTCGGCGATACCGACATCGGTTATGCCGAACTGCGCGACCAGGTGCGCCGCTCGTTCGATCAGGCACGCCGCGACCAGCCGACGCTGACGATCGACGCCTTTGTCGAGGCCGGCGGGCTCCAGCAGACGCTCGACCAGCTCATCGACGGCGCGGCCTTCACCCAATATGCCGACA
>Ga0247823_10003399_pt1 | contig 12892 bp, 11 predicted proteins | sample 13C_PalmiticAcid_2_FD_192426 | JGI IMG/M metagenome (GOLD analysis project Ga0247823, IMG submission 192426) | Soil microbial communities from agricultural site in Penn Yan, New York, United States - 13C_PalmiticAcid_Day30 | ecosystem: Environmental > Terrestrial > Soil > Agricultural land...
ATTCAATTGATTGTTTTTATTCTCTTGAGAGAGTTATTCATTTATTGGGTATAGGCGACTAAAAAGAGTGAGAGAGGACGCTAAAGAGTATGGCGGCATTTTCAGGATTTTTAGCCAATTATTTTGGCTCCAGATATGATTTGGCGGGTACTGGTTATCAACCGAAGCGGACCGTTAATACCGGGTATTTTAATACGGTAAATACGCCGCTGACTGGCTACGGTAATAATAGCGATAGTTATACCGATTCCCTGAGTCTGGTTGCGGCCAATTCCCACGCCAGAATGTGGGGCGATCCGCATATTGATGATGCTGACGGGGGCAAGTATGAATTTCAGGAGACGGGCTTTTATAACATTCTGGAAGATAAGGGCCTGACGATTAATGGCAGCCTGAATAAGAGCAAAGACGGTAAAAGCACCTATTTAACCGAAGCCGGGCTGATGGTAGAGGGTAACAAGCTTCATATTGGCGTTGATGGCAGTATGACTTACGGCCCGAATGGCGATACCTTGAACCTGAAAGACGGGGAGTCCCAAAAGCTGGGGCAAAACAGCAACGTGACTCGCCAAGGCAATATCATTCGTTTGAACACGCCGGAGTATAACGTGGAATTCCTGACCAACCAAAACGATAACGGTAACCGGCATTTAAATGTGGATATTTATTCCAAGGAGAACGGCGTCAATGCGGATGGTATTCTACCCACCGGTTTGCTGGGAGAAACATTCGATGAGGACAGTATCGCTCAGGATAAAATCCGGCTGAAAGCCTCGGCTTACCAACGCGAAAACCTGTTTGAAACTGAGCAGTCCGACACGCCGAAGAAATTTCGTACCTTTGGCTAGAAGACGATAACCTGCATTAGTCTTCAGAACGCGGTCAACTGGGCCTTAATTGAGCCCTTTAGCGGAAGCGATAATCTTTTAGTTATCAACCGCGGGAATGGCGTCTTCATCCTCGCCCATATCCGAACTCTGGTTTGAGGGCGGGGCTGAGTACATACCCATATCCGGACCGGCGGACGGACTCACGGCTGGATAGGGTGCAGTGTTGTCCATAGTCATAGCGTTTGGCATGTTGGGCTGTATGGGCATACCATTCAGCGCGGATGCGCCCGGTTGCTCCATAGGAGTGCCCATGACCACGTTCGTGACTCGCAGGCGATTGATTTTTTTCAGGCCGGTGGCTGTTTGCAAGTCAATCTTGAATTTATCCACATACAAGATTTCGCCATAAAGCTTCTCCTTGTCGCGGGTTTGCACCATGTCTTTCCGGTTGCTCAGCAGCAATCGCTTCACGTGTTCCTTGTTGCCAAACACGTCGCCTTCGGTAAATTCAATAATGTCGCCGGTTACCCGGTTGACTTTGCCGCGCATGACTTTGCCGCTATGGAAGTGCAGCACATCCGCCAGGCAGGGACTGACAACGCTTGCCAGTATTAATAACGCCAGGCTGAAACTGAATCCAACGGCAAATCCGGGTTTGAAGAAACGCATGCCCATATGCTCCTGCTTGGTACTTTGCTTTCAGCATACTGGGCAGCGTTCAATCTCGGCATCGGTTGCCTGATGGAAATTTACCGGAATCGTCGGAATCGGCGATTCGCTTATTTTTTCTTTTTGGGCGCAGCCGGTTTGGCCTTGGGTGGTTTGCGATCCGTCGGCTTTTTGGTTTTCGGCGCGGCTTTGCTGCCCGGCTTGGCTTTGGCCGGTGCCGTTGCGGCGGCCTTGGCTACCTTGGCTTTCACTTTGGTAGTGGGCTGCTTGACGGCTTTGGTTGTTGCAGCGGGCTTTGCGGTGGATTTTACCGCGGCCTTGCTACCTGCCGAGAGTCGGGCTGCCGGTTTGGAGCCGCCATTCAGGCTCTCATCCTCATTCAGCAGGTATTGAATAATGGTTTTTACCGAAGTGCCGGTGGCTTTCTCGTCCGGTGTCATGTCGGCTCCGGCAATGTCCAGGTGCGCCATCGGCATATCGTCCGGCGCGCCGCTCATCACAAAGGCCGCTGCGGTTTGCGCGCCCCGGTGCTTACGCTGGGAGGTGTTGATGATATCCGCGCCATCCAGCTTGCTTTTAATGTTGTCGAAGTCATCTTCGGTGACATCCAGCGTTTGAATCGGCTCGCCCAACGAGCGCCCGGCCTTGGTGACCCGATCGCGCAGCGCCTCGTTGTTGCCCATCAGGGCAATATAGGTGCCGACCGCTTGTGAGGCCGAGCCGGTCAACGTGGCGATGGTGATAATTTCATCGGGCTTGTTTTCCACCGCTTTGGCCACGGCGTCAATCAGCGTCAGTCGGCCTTCGGCGTCCGTGTGGCGAATTTCCACCTTTTTGCCGCAGGTGGTGTTCACAATGGAATCCGGGATCATGGCGTCGCTGTCGATTTTATTGGGCGTGGCCGCCAGATAGGCGCTCACTTCAATATGCTGAGGTTGCAGTTCGACCAAAGCCCGCATTGTGGCCAAGGCAACGGCGCCACCGGTCATGTCGCCCTTCATGGTCACCATGTAATCGCCGGGCTTTACCTGATAGCCGCCGGTATCAAAAATCACGCTTTTGCCCACAATGGCAATGTGCTTTTTGGCCTTGCCGCTTTTCGGCTTGTATTGCAAATTGATGAACTTCGGCGGATCGGTAGCTACCGAGCCTTTTGCCACCACAAAGAAGCAGGGCATGTTTTTCTCAATCCACTGGGTATTGGCTTGCACGGTGACTTTAATGGCGGAATTTTTACCGATGGCCTTGGCCTGCTCTACTAGCGTCTCCGTAGTTTTCAGGTTGGAGGGGTGGTTCACCAAATCTTTCACCAGGCTGCGGGCGGCGGCCAATGCTTCTGCCTGTTGTAATGCAGTGTTCAGCCCGCCATTGGATTTCTCCTGGGAAATCAAAATAGCGTTTTGCAGATCTGGGCTGGGATCTTTGGATTCCATTGATTTATAGGTGGCCTGAAACACCGCATCCACTGCCAGGGAAACAGCGGTGTTGGCCGTCAAATTTTCGGTAGCGGCGGGCAGCAAAATGGCAACCGTTTTGGCGTCTTTCAATCCTAAAACGGAAGCGACGGCCTTTTGCACATTGCTTTCCCAGTGGCGAGCCTGCACCTTGTCGGCCTCTCCCAAACCGAGCAGTACCAACCGGCGGGCGCTTAATTTGTTGGAGCCGGATTGGCGAACAGTCAGCAGTTTGCCTTTGGCGCCGTCAAATTTTTCCTCGTTGGCAATGGCTTCAATTTCGGCTTGCAGGGCTTTATCCAGCGTAACGGGCCATACAATGGACAGGGCGGAATCCGCTGCTTTTTTGTCGTCTTTTTTGCCGGTTTTTGAGCTGCTGTTTTTTGGTTCCGGTTTTTTAAAGACGGGAATGATCAGGCCATCCGCCTTGATGCTGGTGGCTTTTTCGCTAGAAATGCTGAAACGGGTTTTTGCAGACCCCATAAATAACTCTCCTAATCCTTAGTCGATGTTTTAAGTACAGATGATTTTGAATTGAACTCTTTATCCGAACCGCCTGAAATTCAGTGATGAGGCTGATTTAAGCTTTGAAACGGCAGACCTGTGCCTGACGTTACCCATTTATTGTACCGAATAAGCGCTGATTTTGGGGAAGGCTTAGCGTGATTCGCTTAACCAGCCGTGGTGTTGACGGCATTCAGCAATTGCTGTCGAACCGGCGCAATGACCTGGTCCGGCACCGGTGCCGCCTGCCAGAGTTCAAAGGCGGCAATGCCCTGATAAAGCAGCATATCCAGGCCATTGATGGTGTGATATCCCAACGCGGCAGCATCCTGCAACAAGCGGGTTTCCATCGGGCGATAAATCAAATCGTATACAAACGAGCCAGCCGGCAGGGTTTCCAGTTGAATGGGCGTCAGCGGGCTTTGCGCCACATCCGGCCACATGCCCAGCGGGGTGGTGTTGATGATGCCGTTAAACCCTTCCAGGCTAGGCAAAGAATGAAGCGAGATCGTCGCCATTTGGGTATTTTGCCGGTACGCCTGCTTAATCACTTCGGCATGGCTGAGCAGGGCGACTGCTTTGTTGGGATCTCGAACGGCTAACGTGATAGCGGCGCATCCGGCCTGAATCAATCCGGTAATGACTGCGCGGGCTGAGCCACCCGCCCCCAGAACGAGAACATTGCTCTCCGGCAGGCGATCCAGTATGGCAGCAGGCAGGCCACGCATGAAGCCGGTAATATCCGTATTGTAGCCTTTTTTATGGGCCCCATCCTGCTCGAATACAATGGTATTCACGGCGCCCGCCAGTTCCGCCTCCGGGCTGAGCCAGTCCATTAGAGACATCACCGCCACCTTATGTGGAATGGTCACGTTCAGGCCACGAATGCCGTCCTTGGCAAATGTGGGGATGGCCCCGGCCAGTTCAGCGGGCTTCAGTTCATATTTTCGGTATTCGCCATCCAGCTTCAGCAGGTGCATCAGCGTGGCATGCAGCACCGGAGACAAGCTGTGGGTCAGCGGCTGACCGATAATACCCAGTTTCAGCAAGGGGCAATACCCGTCTTAAACGGTGGCTGCTTTGGCGGCTGGGGCAATCGCTTTTAACGCCTGCTCCAAATCGGCTTTCAGATCCGCCACGTCTTCGATTCCTACGGACAGGCGCACCAGGTTGTCGGTAATGCCGATTTCCTGGCGGACTTTGGGGTCTACGGACAGGTGGGTCATGCTGGCCGGGTGTTCAATCAGGGATTCCACCCCGCCCAGGCTTTCCGCCAGGGTGAAGACTTTTACGGCCTTCAGCAGTTTGCGGGCTTCCGCCTCGCCGCCTTTGACGCGAATGGAAATCATCCCGCCGCCTGCTTTCATCTGCTTGTTGGCAAGGGCATGGTGCGGATGGGATGGCAGACCCGGATAGAATACGGTTTCCACCATCTCATGATTTTCCAGAAAACGGGCCAGTTCCAAGGCGCTGGCGCAGTGGGCGTCCATCCGTACGCCGAGGGTTTTCAAGCCCCGCAGGGTCAACCAGGAATTGAACGGATCCGGGTTGGCGCCAATGGTGTTCCGGTGGAAGCGCATCACCTCGTTATGGGTGTCGTCTTTTAAAATCAGCGCGCCGCCGATGACATCGCTATGGCCGCCAATGTACTTGGTGGTACTGTGCAGCACGATGTCCACACCCATAGCGATGGGGTTTTGCAGGTAGGGGCTGGCGAAGGTGTTGTCCACGCAGGTGGTAATGCCGTGTTTCTGGGCGATTTTGGTGATGGCTTCAATGTCCACTAGCTTCAGCAGCGGATTCGTGGGGGATTCCATGTACACCATGCGGGTATTCGGGCGAATGGCCTTTTCCACGTTTTGCGGATTGGTCATGTCGATAAATTCCGGCTCCACGCCATATTTGGAGAGCACCTTGGTAGTGTAGCGGAAGGTGCCGCCATACACGTCATCGCCAATCAGCAGATGATCGCCGGGTTTGAACAGGGCGTTGCACATGGTCACCAGCGCGCCTACACCGCTGGAGAAGCAGTAGCCGTGCTTGCCGCCTTCCAGATCCGCTAAAACGGCAGCCAGGGTATCCACGGTGGGGTTACCGCAGCGGGAGTAATCCCAGCCCTTGTGAACGCCCGCATCCTCTTGCGCGAAGGTGGAAGTCTGGTAAATGGGATTAATGACCGCGCCGGTCACCGGGTCCGGATGCTGATGACTATGGATGGCAAGCGTTTTGAACTGCATGGGACAATTCCTCTGCGTTTGTTTGAGTAAAAATCAATACGATAGCTTACTGCAAGCGGCAGCCCAAAACAATGCGGAATCGCTACTATCGGAGGCTGATCCGAAAATAAAGTCGCGATTACAGCAGTTTGTTCTCGACCATCCATTCATCATTGTAGATCTTGGTCAGGTAGCTGCGCCCGCTGTCGTGCAACATAATGACCACGGTTTTACCGGACATGTCATGGCTTTGCAGCAACTTGCGGGTGCTGGCCAATACGGTGCCGGAGGAGCCGCCCACCAGCATGCCTTCTTCCTTCGCAATGCGACGGGCTTCGGCAAATGATTCCTTGTCCGTAATGGTGAACATTTCATCCACCAGTTTCACGTCGAACACCTTGGGCCAGAAGTCGTAACCGATGCCTTCCACCAGGTACTGCCCGGCTTCACCGCCGGAAAAGATGGAGCCAAGCGGATCGGCGCCAATGATTTTAATATTGGGGTTTTGCTCTTTTAAGTAGCGGGACGTGCCGGTGATGGTGCCGCCGGTGCCCATACCGCACACAAAGTAATCGAATTGACCCTGGGTTTGCTCCCAGATTTCCGGGCCGGTGGTTAAATAATGGGCTTCCGGGTTGCCGGGGTTTTCATACTGGTTCAGCATGTGGGCGTTGGGGCGCTCGCGGGCAATGCGCTTGGCCACTTCGATGTAGTTGTCCGGGTGATCGTGGGCCAGCTCGGTGGGGGCCAGAATCAGCTCCGCGCCAAACGCACGGATGAGGCGGCGTTTTTCCTCGCTCATCTTCATGGGCATGGTAATTACCAGCTTGTAGCCTTTGGCGGCGCAAACCATCGCCAAACCCAGACCGGTGTTGCCGCTAGTCGGTTCGACCAGGGTATCGCCCGGCTTAATACGGCCTTCCTGCTCGGCCCGTTCAATCATGCGCAGGGCAATGCGGTCTTTCATGGAACCGTTCGGGTTTACGTATTCCACTTTGGCCAGTACGGTGGTGTTTGGGAATTCGCTGAACATGCGGTGCAGGCGTACCAGCGGCGTATGCCCGATGGCATCCGTAATGGAATCGCAAATGCCCTGGTAGTGGGCGGGAACGTGTTTCGGTTCAAGCGTGGAGGTCATGGGCATAATTTAACCTTTTGATCAAAAGCTGAATAAACGTGCGTTGAAATAAGACGTGCGAGAAAAACCCATCAAACGCAATGCTAAGAGATAGAAGACAATCATTCTAGCAAAAACAGGCCGCCTGCTTATAGCGAAGCAAGTTTATCATTTACGGCGAAGTAGGCTGATCCAGGCTGCCTAAACATTGGTGAAGCACGTCCAGATCCAGGCGATTATAACCGGACTGGCCTTGCTTTCGCTTAATCAGCAGTCCCGCCTGGGTTAAGGTATTGGAATGATGGCAGAACAGGGCCAATGTAATGCCCAGGCTGTCCGCAATGTCTTTGCTGGTGCGCTCCTGGCCGTCTGCCAGTTGCTCCACGATTTGCAGGCGCGTAGGGTCAGACAGCGCGTTAAACACCTTGGCTCTTTGGTTGAGATCGAGTTCCGGCATGAGGATGGGCCTGCTGATTAAAAGTGCTTCCCTGATTGTAGCGGAAGATTGGTGCCAGTTCAATACTCTTGCAACTGTTTTAGTAAAATGGTTAAATGACTACTTGACTATTAGGGGAATGAAGCTATAGTGAAACTACAGTCCATCAAACCAGTGAACGTGTGAAAGAGGTGTCGTGATGAGTCTTTTCAGCCCGTTAAAAATCAGGGATATTGAGTTCCGCAACCGCATCGGAGTCTCTCCCATGTGTCAGTATTCGTCGGACGATGGCTTTGCCACCGATTGGCACCTGGTGCATTTGGGTAGCCGCGCGGTGGGTGGCGCCGGGATGGTGATGGTGGAAGCCACCGCCGTATCGCCGGAGGGCCGTATTAGCCCGGCGGACTTGGGCTTATGGAAAGATGAACATACCGAAGCCCTCAGGCCGATTGCCCGTTTTATCGAAGGGCAAGGGGCGGTGCCTGCGATTCAGATTGCCCATGCGGGCCGAAAAGCCAGTACGGCGGCCCCCTGGGACGGCGGTGAACCGGTTGGTGCAGCACAGGGTGGTTGGACGCCAATAATTGCCCCCAGCGCCATTCCGTTTGATGAGCAGTCTCAAACGCCGGAAGCGCTGAGCGAAGCTGGTATTCAAGGCATTGTGAAAGCCTTTGCGGATACCGCCAAACGCGCGCTGGAGGCCGGGTTCAAGGTGGTGGAAATCCATGCGGCCCACGGATACTTGCTGCATCAGTTTTTGTCCCCCTTATCCAATCAGCGGACGGACGCATATGGCGGCTCTTTCGAGAACCGCACCCGCATTGTGAAAGAAATCGTTCAGGCGGTGCGACAGGTTTGGCCGGAGCAGTATCCATTGTTTATTCGGTTTTCCGCAACCGACTGGGCGGAAGGCGGCTGGGATGTGGAGCAATCCGTCCGGCTTTCCGCAGAATTGAAACCGTTGGGCGTGGATCTGGTGGATGTTTCCTCCGGCGCGCTGGTGCCCTATGCCAAAATCCAGGTAGGGCCGGGCTATCAGGTTCCATTTGCCGAGCAAATCCGCAAAGAGGCCGATATCGCCACAGCAGCGGTCGGCATGATTACCGATGCCGCCCAGGCGGATGAGATTATCCGAAATGGTCAGGCGGATATGGTGTTATTAGCCCGTGAGCTGCTGAGAGACCCATACTGGCCCTTGCATGCCGCCTTTGAATTAGATGTGGACGCTGAGTGGCCCAAGCAATATCAACGGGCCAAACCCCGGCTAAAACAACTGCAACGCCAATAGAATCTTAAATCTGTATTCACCACGCTGTGCTGCCCTGTTTCTTTCAACCGGGCGGCATTTCTTTTGGGACTGGTGTGAAATATTTTTCTAAAGGAAAATCGAAAACGACCGAGATGCTTCATTAAAGCAGGTAGCGTGTTGACGATGAAAAGGGCCGGATAATGTCGCTTGAAAGTACAAGTTCTGAGTTGGGCAGGGAAGTTGCCGTTGAAGGCGCGGCTAATACAAATGAGGCGCTGCAATTATCCAACGATTGGAAGCAATGGCTGGCCTTTAACCTGATGAACGGCATCGAGCATGAGCATTTGGTCAAGGTGCTGCAAAAAGAAGGCTTTTCCGGCGAGGTGGCCTGGCAGGAAATCAATGCGGCTAAAGATCATCCATACCTGGCGGCCGGGCACTCCTTTGTGCAAAAGCTGAAAAAGCGGGACTGGGTGTTGCATTCCCTGAGCATGTTGCAAGAGATGTCTCCCAATTTTGGGACGGTGGAAACGCGGCGCCAGCTTTCCCGCGATGAGTTTTTTGAACGCTACTACTATGCCAACCGCCCGGTGGTAATTACCGGCATGCTGGACCAATGGAAGGCTTTAACGGCGTGGACGCCGGAGTATTTGAAAAGCAGGTTCGGGCATCATACGGTGGAAGTCCAGTCCGGTCGCAATTCCGACCCGGAGTATGAAATCAACAGCGCCCAGCACAAAAAGCAGATGCGCTTTTCGGAATATGTGGATCTGGTTAACAGTGGTGTGGAAACCAACGACTTCTACATGACCGCCAACAATACCGGCATTAACGGCCAAGTGTTGAAAGGCCTATGGCAGGACGTGCCGGTGATTGAGGAATATCTGCGCCGGGATGAGGCCAATCCGGGCTTCTTTTGGTATGGCCCGAAAGGCATCGTAACGCCCCTCCATCATGATTTGACCAACAACTTCATGGCCCAGGTGCAGGGGCGCAAGCTGGTGCGGATGATTCCGCCCTGCCGCCTGCCTTACATGTATAACCACCGCCATTGCTACTCCCAGGTGAATTTGAACCAGGTGGACTACGAGCGCTATCCCGATTTCCAGCACGTCAAAACCATTGACGTAGTGCTGGAGCCGGGGCAAATCCTGTTTCTGCCGCTGGGTTACTGGCACCATGTGTCCGGTCTGGATATTTCCATCACCATGACCTATACCAATTTCCTGCAACGAAACGACTTCAGCTCGTTCTACACGACTTACGGGCATTTTTAACGAACAATCCGCACAGCAGGCCGTTGTATTGCTAATTCACCGACGTTAAGCCGGTTATTTTGGCTGGTGGAGCCGGTTTTCGAAATGATCGATCGTTCCGGTTGTTTAAAGGAGGCGTAAGCCGAAAGCCTTCTGCCAAAATCGAAGAAGATATAAAGCTTTCCCGAAATTGGGATGCTTTCCTGTTAAGATAGACGCACTTTATAGATTGAGCATTTAATGGCTTTTACTCACAAGGTATATCACCTTCATGCCGCTCGCAATATCCTGGCTTTAACTCGTATTGCTGGCTTTGCGCTGATTGGCATGACCGTTTGCCAGATGTTCAATGCTCCTTCAATGGCGCAACCTGTCCATGCTTTAGCCCATTTGGCGAATACGGCGGCCACGACTAAGGAAGAACCGGCCTGGTTGATGCCATACCAGCGTAACCGCCACAGTCTGAACCAGATTTACGAGTTTGACCGTACTCCGCTGGGTGACCGGATTCCGGTGATTCTGGTGCCGGGTCGGGCGGAGGAATTTCAACACAACTCCTGGTGGCGCGGTTTGCATCGCAGTTGCGATCGTAATCCTGACTTCACCAAGAATTTTAAAGTGTACGTGTTTCTCTACGACTCCAAGGAAGAGCTGGACGTGCAGGCCCAGGCGCTTAGCCAGGATATCAAGCGACGTTTCTCTCAATTGCCCTCCTCTCAGCCGTTGATGCTGGTAACCTACAGCCTGGGTGGCGTTATCTCCCGAGAAACCCTTCAGGATCCGGTGATTCTGGATCAGGTGGATACCATGATTGCCATTGCGGTGCCGTTTCATGGTTCTCCCATGTTTGACCCGGACTGGTTCAGCGAGTATTTGAATCCCCCGAACCGTTCGCCGGTGCGCCGCTTTTGGGATCGCACGGTTTACCGGGGCTATATGTTCAGCAAAAGCAATTTGACCCGTGGGCTGAAGTGGGACAACTTCGACAGTTCCAAACCCCAGTTTGATGTGGAAGAAAAACGGCGGCTTTCCGTCATTAAGAAGAAGGGTAAAAGCGCCCAAGGCAAAACTATTCTGGCAGGCGATCAGGCATTGTCCCTGGTCAGTCCTTACGCGGAATATCCGCATGCGGATGAAATTCGGGCAAAAACCATTGTTTACACCAGCTTTATGGTCAACGGCTATACCAAAACCAACCAGCCGTTCAGCCCGTTAAAGCTGCCTAAATACGTGCTGGATAACTCGTTGGCCTTCCCCAAGCAAATTGTAGCCACGGTGCTGCCGTTCTACGGGTTTACCGTCCATTCGGTGTTCACCTATATGAACAACCAGATGGCCAACATTCCCACCTACACGCCGGAAGATCCCCAAGGAAAGAACACCCATTTGTACCGCTATAACGACGGTGCTATTCCGGTCAGCAGCATGTTGTTTCTGAAACCCAGTAAGGAGCCTTACGCTCAGGATATTCAAGGTCTTGTCGATCAGGCCACGGTGCGTAAAACACGGGTGTTTGTAAACCTGGATCATTTGCACGTGGGTGAATATACGCCGTTCAAAAAATCCCTTATCAAGCCCGATATGGAGCATCCGGTAGAGGGAAAACGCTCTCCGAACGAGTGGATCATTCTGGACTTGCTCAGCCGCCTGCGCGAGATTCAAAAAGAGCAAATGGTTCGCTAAATCCGGCGGGGGAACGCATCAAGCGATTTATCATTTTGTAAGATGCCTACGCTTTGCTGCCTATGCTGCCCTTGTGCCAGTATGAACCTTGGCGGTATGGCATGGCCGTTGAGGCTGACCCGCTGCCGTTATTTCAACGGGGCGAACAGGGCGAAGACTAAAAAGACCAGATAGAACAGCCCGCTGATGAAAAGCATTTGGGGCAGGCGGCTGGGCTTTTTCCAGGCGGTTACATAGACCACAACAGAGGACAGCAGGCATAGCACAACGCTCAGGATGCCCTGGCCGGTCAGAATCCACGGTGTAAACGCAATACCAATGGCGGGGGGAATACAACTTTGAAACACCATAGCGCCGGTAATGTTGCCCAGGGCCAAATTGTCCTTTTTGGCCTTAATCCACACCACGCTGTTGAATTTTTCCGGCAGCTCGGTCGCAATCGGGGTGATGATCAGGCTGAGCAGCATGGCGGGAATGCCGAGCGTTGTGGCGATATCGTTAATCTCTTCCACAAAAAAGTGGACCAGCACCAGCAGAATGATGAGGCTGGCCGCCACTTGTCCCAAAATCAGGAAGGTGGCGGGCTCTTTTTTGCGCGGGGCAAACATCAGCGCGGGCAAGTCGAATTCCTCATCCGGCACATGCTCCCGAATGAGCGTTCTGTAAACGTACAATCCATAAAAGGCCAGCAGGCCAATGGCAATGGCTATTTTTACGCTGTGAACAGGAATAAAGGCGGCTCCGAACACACACAGGTAGGCCGGAAAAAAGTAGTGAAAATCGCGGCGAAACAGGTTAGTATCAATTTTCAGGCGGGCATCCCGTTTTTTCAGGGCTGCAAAGTAGAACAAGGCGGAGCCGGTGACGAACATGGCCAGTGTGCCCAGCAGAAACGGCGCACCCAGAATGGCCCCGATGCCGATATCATGCCCGGTTTCCTGACTGACGTTGGACAGGCCGAACAAGCCGGAGGCAATTGCAATCATAGGCACCAGGGTTTCCGGCAAGGCTGTTCCGACTGCCGCCAATACGCTGCCAACCGCGCCTTCGGAAAGCTGAAAGCGATGCCCCGTCCACTCAATGGCGTTGGTAAACAGGCTACAGCAAGCCACAATCAACACCAACAACACTAAAACTTCTATTGCCGAGAGAAAAACGTCCATTCTTCGATTATATCGGAAGGGCGTCAATTGCAAATCAACCGTCTGGCTTAAGCGGTTTCCTTGAAATAAGTTAACTTACCGGGGTTATATCCGGTGAATCAGCCTATTATAATAAAACAATATGATGGACTCTCATTCAGTGCAGCAATCAGACACCGATATTCTGAAGGAAGACGAGTTATTCCAGCAATTGCTGGATATTCTGCGTGGGCAGGATCGCCCTGAAGCGGACTTGAATATCGTCTCCGAGGCGTTTGAGTACGCCCGGAAGATGCATGACGGCCAGTACCGCAATAATAACGAGAACTACATTGT
>Ga0247823_10003400_pt1 | contig 12887 bp, 11 predicted proteins | sample 13C_PalmiticAcid_2_FD_192426 | JGI IMG/M metagenome (GOLD analysis project Ga0247823, IMG submission 192426) | Soil microbial communities from agricultural site in Penn Yan, New York, United States - 13C_PalmiticAcid_Day30 | ecosystem: Environmental > Terrestrial > Soil > Agricultural land...
GCCCTGCGCCTCGCCGCCGCAGCACTGGGGCTGTTCGGCAAGACCCCGGCGACGCTAACCCGCGACGATGCGCTTTTGCTCGCGGCGCTGCTGCCCAATCCGGGTGCCGGATCGACCGAAGTCGCGCGCCGGGCCTGCGCGTTGGGGCGGGACAAGGATTGCAGCCGCTTCGCGGGCGCCGCCGCCTCGATGCTCGGCCCGGCGCGCAGCCTTGCGCTCGATCCAGGGCTCGCGCCGCATCTCTCGGCGAAGCTCCTCGACAAGCCCGGCGCGCGAGTCGCCTCCACGCTCGATGCGCGCATCCAGTCGGTCGCGATCGCGGCGCTTCGGCGGCAATTGCAGGGGCTGGGCGGCACCCGCGCACGGGACGGTGCAGTATTGGTGGTCGACAATGTCAGCGGCGACGTCCTCGCTTATGTCGGCGGGATCGGCGGCGAATCGACTGCCGCCGCAGTCGACGGCGCCTCGGCGTACCGGCAGGCGGGATCGACGCTCAAGCCGTTCCTCTACGCGCAGGCGATCGAAAAGGGCTATCTCACCGCGGCCTCGATCCTCGACGATTCGCCGGTCCAGCTCGACACTGCATCCGGCCTCTACGTCCCCCAGAATTACGATCGCGCCTTCAAGGGGCCGGTGTCGGCGCGGACCGCGCTGGCGGGGTCACTCAACGTGCCTGCGGTACGCACCCTGCTACTCACCGGAGTCGACGCGTTCCGCGACCGGCTCTGGGATACCGGATATCGCGGGCTGGTCGAGGACGGCCAATATTACGGCTATTCACTCGCATTGGGTTCGGCCGAGGTGACCTTGCTCGAACAGGTCGCGGCGTTTCGTAGCCTCGCGCTCGGCGGGCGCTGGTCGCCGCTGCGGCTCACCCTCGCCGCGCCCTGGGAGCCGCTGCGGCAGATCACCTCGCCGCAGGCGGCGTGGATCGTCGCCGACATTCTGGCCGATCCCAATGCCCGCGCCGGCACGTTCGGAGTCGATTCGGCATTGCGGCTGCCATTCTGGGCGGCGGCCAAGACGGGCACCTCCAAAGCGATGCGCGACAATTGGTGCATCGGCTTCAGCGACCGGTTCACCGTGGGTGTCTGGGTCGGCAATCTCGAGGGCGATCCGATGCGCGCCGTCTCGGGCATCAGCGGCGCGGCGCCGGTCTGGCGTGACGTCATGATGGCGCTCCACGTCGCCAATCCCGGCAAGGAGTCATCGCCGCCGCCGGGGATCGAGGCGCGGACGATCCATTTCGCCGAGGGCATCGAGCAGCCGCGTCGCGAATATTTCATGAAGGGGACCGCGCTCAGCGAAGTCGCCTCGGCGCCCGCCGCGGCGCGGCGTCCGCGCATCGTCAATCCGGTGGCAGGAAGCGTCTATGCGCTCGACCCGGACATTCCGATCGACCGCCAGCGCCTCGCCATTGCCGTGGCGGGGGAGGTTGCCGGGCATCGCCTGCTGCTCGACCGGCAGGACCTGGGTACTGCCGACACCCGCCCGCTGATCCTGCCGCAGCGCGGCCAGCACCGGCTGAAGCTGGTCGATCTCGGCGGCCGGGTAGTCGATCAGATCCTCTTCACGATTCGCTGAAGAATCGAATTTCGCTACGGGAGCGAAATGCTTTTCCGCGCGTTCAATCACGCGGTCCTATCCCTTTCGGACCGTGCTCTCGGGCACCGGCCGCGCCGCCGCATCGGCGCGGCCGAACCCCGGGACGCCGAAGCGTCCTGGGGCGGCGGATTTTACCAATAGAAGCCGGGGATCGTCCTGATCACGATGCCGCGCCGCGTGTCGATCAGCAGCACGTCGTCATAATGACGGACCCAACGCTGATAGCGCCCGGCCGAGGGCAAACGGTAACGCCACGGATCGGCGATCACATAGCGCGAGCCCCAATAGGCGGGCGCAATCCGGATGCCGGGACGGAAGCGCGTGTAGCGGAACGGCGCGCGCCAATTGCCGCGGGCATAGACGCCGCGATTGCGGCCGCGATAATCGCGCCAGTCATTGTCGCCCCAGCGGCGATCGCGGTCGCGCAGATCCTCGCGATATTCCTGACGCGCCTCGCGGACGTCGCGGCGCTCGTCGCGAATGTCGCTGCGGTCGCCGCGGCGGCGGGCGTCGCGCAGCTCGCGCTGTTCCTCGCGGATATCCTGACGGTCGCGGCGCAGTTCGCGGTTCGATTGCGCATTTGCCGCAGTGGGCAGCGCAGCGGCCGGCATCGCGACGGCGGCGAGCAGGGCTGCAGTGATGAACTTCTTCATGTGGATTCCTCCAGATTCACGGGGCCGGGTCTGCCCGGCACCCCTGCAATCTGGAGAAGGCTGGCTGAACCGCGCGGGAATGCCGCAGTCAGCGAACAGCAAGCTTGATTACTGGCCCGAACCGCCAGGTGCGCCGCCCCCGGTCCCCGGAGCGCCGACCGTGCCGATATTGCCGAACAGATCGCTGAAGAAGCTGCGCTTGCGTCCCAGAGTCGGGGTGGTCTTGCCGTAGGGATCGACCGAAGCGATCAGATCCTGGTTCATCCGGTCGACCGCGGCGACGTTGCCGGCCGCATCGAAGCGCACGCGGATGGTGGTCTGCTCGCGCACCTTGGGATCGCTATAGCCGAAATTTCGGCTGTCGCGCGAAACATAATACCATTCGCCCTGGTTGAACTGGCTGGTCAGCGTCGGGCGGCCGAGCGTCTGCATCACCGATTCGCGGGTATCGACGCCGGGCTGAACCGAATCGACCAGTTCCTTGTCGATCACATAGCCCTGATGCGACTTGATCGGCGCGCAGGCGGTGCTGCCCATGGCGACGAGGAGCGCGGCGCAACCGGCAAGACGAACGGGGAAGGGCATCGAAATCTCCAGGGCAACGCGAGCACCGGCGCACGCATTGCATCGCGCGCCATTCGCCTCAATATGCGGCAAAATGCGGCCAAACAAGGTCGCGCCGGCTTTCACACGGACGAAGAACCATCATGGGACTGCTCAAGCGCCTGTTCGGCGCCTCCGATCGCGGCACTGCGCCGCAGCTCTACGCCGCGATCGTCGCCACCGGCCGTGCGCCGCATTGGTACGCGCAAGGTGGAGTTCCCGACACGATCGACGGCCGCTTCGACATGATCGCCGCGATATTGTCGCTGGTGCTGCTGCGGCTCGAGAAGGAGCCCGAGGCGATCGCCCCCAGCACTGCGCTCGCCGAATGCTTCATCGAGGACATGGACGGCCAGCTGCGCGAGATCGGCATCGGCGATGTCGTCGTCGGCAAGCATATGGGGCGGATGATGGGCATGGTCGGCGGTCGGCTCGGCGCCTATCGCGCGGGCCTGGCGGGCGAGGGGCTCGGCGCGGCCCTGGTCCGCAACCTCTATCGCGGCACGGCGCCGGCCGATGCCGCGCTGGCTCATGTCGAGACGCAATTGCGCGAACTACGCGACAGGCTGGCTGCCACGTCCACCGCCGCGATCCTCGCCGGAGAGTTGCCGCGATGACCCCCGAATTCCCGCGCCCGCAGCGGCTCGACCAGATCGGCGCAGGTGAAACCAGCGTCGAGATCGAAGCCACGCCAGAGGAACGCGCAGCGCTCGCCACGCGCTTCGATCTGGTCGGCATCGATCGGCTCGCCGCGCGCTTCGCGCTTCGTCGCGACGCGATCGGGATTTTCGCGACCGGCCATTTGTCTTCCGCGGTGACCCAGTCCTGCGGCGTCACCGGCGATCCGCTGCCCGCGACGATCGACGAGGATTTCGCCATCCGCTTCCTTCCGGAGCCGGCCGAGAACGAGGCCCATGACGATGTCGAACTCGACGAGGAAGAGATGGACACCGTCTTCTACACCGGCAGCGTTCTGGATCTCGGCGAGGCAGCGGCGGAGACGCTCGCGCTCGCCCTCGATCCCTTTCCGCGGAGCCCGAACGCGGCCGCGATACTCAAGGAAGCCGGGGTGATCAGCGAGGAAGAGGCAGCGCCGCTGAGCCCGCTGGCGGCGGCGCTCAAGGGCAAGCTGGGGAAATAAGGCTGTAATGGCGCGGCAAAGACGGTGAGCCCGTGCTTCTGCGAAAGCAGGGGCCCAAGGTAGCGGAGGGCCGCACGACCCTGAGCTCCTGCTTTCGCAGGAGCACCTATGGCCGTCACCCCGGACTTGTTCCGGGGTCCACTGCGCCTCGATCGACAGCGTTTCCTCTCCAGGTGCTTCGCTCGCCTCCCGGTGGAGCCCGGAACGAGTCCGGGGTGAGGGCAGGGCCGAACCACCCACCGCACCAATCAGCCAGCCGTCCCGATCCCCCGCGCCAGCATCGCCGCCACCGTCTCGGCGATCGCCTCGGGCGCGATATCCTCTTCCCAGACGCTGTAGCGCAGCCCGAGAAACACGTTCATCCCCATGATCGCCCAGGCATGGACCTCGCTCACATCGTCACGCACCTCGCCGCGTTCGGCCGCCGCGCGCAGGCGTCTGGCGATGCGATCGGCAGTGGTGGCGTAATGCATGCGGAAGCTCTCGGGATCGACGAACTCGGCCTCGTCGATGATCCGGTAGATTTCCTTGTGGGTGCGTGCGAACCGGATGAAGGCGAGCAACGCCGCCTGCTCGGCCGCGATCTGGCCGGGCGCATCCTTGAGCGCAGGCGCGACATGCTCGCGCACCTGTTCGGACATGTCGCGGACGAGGGCGCGGAACACGTCGTCCTTGGAATCGAAATAGGTGTAGAAGCTGCCCAGCGCGACTCCGGCCCGCCGGGTGATTCCACTGATCGAGCCTTCGTGAAATCCCTTTTCGCCAAACTCCTCGGCGGCGGCGTCGAGGATCGCACGTAGCGTCTTGCGGCCGCGCGCGGTGCGCGGCTCCTTGCCGGCGCTCGCCGCCTCGGCAGCTACCGGAGAGTGCGACGCGGTAATCATGCCCCTTCCGCTCGTCATCGCCGCCCTCCTGTTCTTCCAAGTTGAAACCCGGTTCAGGTTTCAGTATAGCGTCCTTCGACAGCTTACAACCCGCACAAGACCGGGTCGAATTCTGGGGAGGAAAACCATGTCACGCCTGATGCCGTCTGCCCGCACGATTCTCTACGCCGGCGCCGCTTTCGCCGCGCTCGCCACCGTTCCGGCACTTGCGCAGGACGTCGACACTGCCGCTCCGGCCGAGGCGCAAGCGGAGACGCAAGGGTATGATGGCGAAATCGTCGTCACTGCGCGCCGCCGCGAGGAGACGCTGCGCGACGTGCCGATCGCGGTCACGGCCTTTACCGGCGAACAGCTCGAGGCATCGGGCGCGCTCGACATCACCGACATCGCGAACACCACGCCCAACGTCACGCTCGAAGTCTCGCGCGGCACCAACTCGACGCTGTCCGCCTTCATTCGCGGCGTCGGCCAGCAGGATCCGGTCGCCGGGTTCGAAGCAGGCGTCGGCATCTATCTCGACGACGTCTATCTCAACCGTCCGCAGGCTGCGGTGCTCGACATCTACGACGTCGAGCGGATCGAAGTACTGCGCGGGCCGCAGGGCACGCTCTATGGCCGCAACACGATCGGCGGCGCGGTCAAGTACGTCACCCGCCGGCTCGGCGACAAGCCGACGCTCAAGCTGCGCGGCAGCTATGGCTCCTACAACCAGCTCGACGGCGTGATCAGCGCCAGCGCGCCGCTGGGCGATACCGGGCTGCGCGTCGGCGGCGCCTTCGCGAAGCTCACGCGCGATGGCTTTGGCGAGAATCGCACCACCGGCGCGGAGAATTACGACAAGGATCTGTGGGCGGCGCGCGGGACGATCGAGTTCGAGCCGAGTGCCGAGGCCTTCTTCCGCATCTCAGGCGACTATACCAGGGATACCAGCCAGCCGCGCGGCGGCCATCGCCTGATCCCCGGCATCGCCACCGGCGCACCGGTGCTCGACCAAGTCTATGACACCCGCGCCGGGCTCACCAGTCCGGCACAGGAAGTCGAGGCATGGGGCGTCACCGGGTTAATCGAATTGAAGCCGGCCGATTGGCTGACCTTCCGCTCGATCACCAGCTATCGCAAGGACGACAGCGCGACTCCGATCGACTTCGATTCGCTCGCCGCGGTGCAGGTTGACGTTCCGGCTTTCTACAACAACAAGCAGTTCAGCCAGGAAGCGCAATTGCTGGTCGACACCGGCGCCTTTTCTGGTCTGCTCGGCGTCTATTATCTCGATGCCGAGGCTCGCACCGTGTTCGACGTGCGGCTGCCGGGCGGTGTGACCGCGCTGACCTATGGCAATGTCTTCACCGATACTGTCGCGATCTTCGGCGACTTCACTTATGATCTCGGTGAGATGTTCAGCGTCTCGGCGGGCGGGCGCTACACCTGGGATCAGCGCCGGTCGACGGTGCTGCGGCAGACCTTCCTGGGCGGCGGCTCGCCCTTTTTCGGCGGCGCCGGCACTTTGTTCGCCACCACTTCGAATTTCCGCGGCGAGGCCGATTTCGCGCAATTCACCCCGCGCGCGTCGATCAGCTTCAAGCCGAATGCCGATCACAATCTCTACGCGAGCTGGGCCAAGGGCTTCAAGGGCGGCGGCTTCGATCCGCGCGGCCAGTCGACTGCGTGCCGCACGCCGGCCGGTGGGGCGTGCACGCCGCAACAGATATACGACTTCCTCGCTTTCGATCCCGAGAAGGTCACCACCTATGAGATCGGTTACAAAGCGGGCCTGTTCGATCGGCGCGTCAATCTGGCGATCGCCGCTTTCCAGTCGGACTATACCGACGTCCAGGTGCCGGGCTCGATCGGCACGACGGTGGGTGGCCAGCAGACCTTCATCGGCGTCACCACCAATGCCGGCAAGGCGCGGATCAAGGGCGTCGAGTTCGAAGGCAATGTGATCGCCTCGCGTGATCTCGGCGCGCCCGGCGGGACGCTCAACCTCAGCTGGACGTTCGGCTATCTCGACGCGAAATATCTGAGCTTCATCGATGCGCGCGGCATCGACGTGGCGAACCGCCGCAAGATCCAGAACACGCCAGACCTCACGGCGAGCGGCACTCTGGCCTATACCGTCCCGGTCGGCGAGGGTTCGATCAACGCGAGCGCGACGGTCTCGTATCGCGGCGATTCGCAGCAGTTCGAGCTGCGCACGCCGATGCTCGACCAGCCGGCCTATACCTTGTTCGACGCCAATCTGGTCTGGGACATCAACCAGACCTTCTCGCTGGGCGTCCATGGCCGCAATCTGGCCAACAAGCGGTACATCGTCTCGGGGTATAACTTCCTCGCGCAGAACCCCGACACCGGCGAGTTCCTGCGTACTCCGGCCGGCGCCTATGTGCCGACGCTCGGCACCGAAGGCGTGCTCACTGCCTATTACGGCAATCCGCGGCAGGTGTTCGTGACCGGCACGGTGAAGTTCTGATTGTAACCTCCCTCTCCCATCGGGAGAGGGAAGGGGCCCGCCGCGTAGCGGTGGGAAGGGTGAGGGTCCAAAGGCGGTGCGCAGCGAATGAACTTCTGGTCACCCTCACCCTCCCGCCCGGCTTCGCCGGGCGGGGCCCTCCCTCTCCCGACGGGAGAGGGGAAGTACCCCGCCGTGGTGTTGGCGATGCTCCTGCTCGTCTACACCTTCAACTTCCTCGACCGGCAGATATTGAGCATCCTCGCCCAGCCGGTGAAGAAGGATCTCGGGCTCGACGACGCCCAGCTCGGGATGCTCGGCGGGCTCGCCTTCGCCGTGCTCTATTCGACCTTGGCGATACCGCTGGCCTTGCTCGCCGACCGGACCAGCCGGACCTGGGTGATCACCGTGTCGCTCGGAGTGTGGAGCGCCTTCACGGCCTTGTGCGGGTTCGCGCAGAACTTCACCCAGATGTTCCTTTTCCGGCTCGGCGTCGGAGTGGGCGAGGCGGGCGGGGTGGCGCCGAGCTATGCATTGATCTCGGATTATTTCCCGCCCGAGCGCCGCGCGCGGGCACTGTCGATCTATTCGCTGGGCATTCCTCTGGGAGCCGCCGGCGGCGTGCTGCTCGGCGGATATATCGCGCAGAATGTCGAGTGGCGGACGGCGTTCATCGCGGTCGGACTGGCTGGCGTGGCGATCGCGCCGATCTTCCGCCTCGTCGTTCGGGATCGTCCGCGTCCCGTAGCTCCCGCCGATCAGGTCCCGGTGGCGCGGGTGTTCGGCATTCTCGCGGCCAAGCCGGGCTTCTGGCTGATGGCGTTCGGCGCGGCGGCGGGATCGATGTGCGGTTACGGCGTTGCCTTCTGGCTGCCGAGCCTGATGCAGCGCAGTTTTGGACTCAGCCTGGTCGAAACCGGCCAGTTCTTCGGCGCGCTGCTGCTGACCGGGGGTGTCACCGGCATATTGATCGGCGGCTGGCTCGGCGACCGGCTGGGAGCGCGCAACCGCCGCTGGTACGCGCTTGCCCCGGCGATCTGCTATGTCGCGGGGGCGCCCTTGTTCGTCGCCGGCGTGCTGTCGAGCAGCTGGCCGATCGCATTCGCCTTGTTCCTGTTGCCGCAGGCCCTGGTCTATGTCTGGCTCGGCCCGGTGCTCACCGCGGTCCAGCACCTCGTCCCGGCGCATATGCGCGCGACCGCGTCGGCGAGCTTCCTGCTGATCAACAATCTGATCGGGCTGGGGCTGGGGAGCTGGACGATCGGGTCGCTGTCGAAGGCGCTCACGCCAACCTATGGCGATGAAGCGCTGCGTTATGCGATCGCCGCGGGGCTGGGGCTCTATGTAGTCGCTGGCGGGCTGATGGCGCTGGCGAGCCGGTTCCTGTCGCGGGACTGGGTGGATTAAGCAGAAAAATCCTCCCTCGCGCAGCGGGGAGGATTTAGGATTTATCGCTCGCGCGTCGCCGCGAACTTCACGTTCGAATAGCGGTCGGCGATGTAGCCGACTTCCCATGCTGATTTGGCGAGGAATACCGGGTTGCCGTCGCGGTCCTTGGCCATTGCGCCGCGGTTGAGCGCCATGAACTCCTCGAGATCCTTCGGATTCTCGCTCGATACCCAGCGCGCGGTCTCGAACGGCGCAGGCTCGAGCCCCGCCGCGACCTTGTACTCGGCATCGAGCCGGCTGAGCAGCACGTCGAGCTGGAGCTGGCCGACGACGCCGATGACCCAGTTGGATCCGATATCGGGATAGAAGACCTGCGTCACCCCTTCCTCGGCCATGTCGTCCAGCGCCTTGCGCAGCTGCTTGGTCTTGGTCGGATCCTTGAGCACGACACGGCGGAGGATTTCGGGGGCGAAGTTGGGCAGGCCGGTGAAGCGCACATCGGCGCGTTCGGAAAGGGTGTCGCCCACCCGCAGCGTCCCGTGATTGGGGATGCCGATGATGTCGCCGGGATAGGCCTCGTCGGCGAGCTCGCGCTCGCGGGCGAAGAACAGGATCGGCGAGTGGATCGCAATCGGCTTGCCATGGCCGCTGGGCGTTAGCTTCATGCCGCGTTTGAAGGTGCCCGAACACAAACGCATGAACGCGATACGATCGCGGTGGTTGGGGTCCATATTGGCCTGGACCTTGAACACGAAGCCGGTGACTTCGTCGCGCGAGGGCTCGACCGGGGCCGGTTCGGCGGGCTGGGCGCGCGGTGGCGGTGCGAAGACGGCGAGCGCCTCGATCAGCGAATCGACGCCGAACTCCTTGAGCGCCGAGCCGAAATAGACCGGAGTCAGATCGCCGTGGCGATAGGCTTCGGCATCGAATTCGGGATAGCCGACTTGCGCGAGCTCGACATCCTCGCGGAGCTTGGCGAGGTTCTCGGCGCTCAGGATTCCGTCGAGCTGTGGATCGTCGAGCCCGCTGGTCTGGATCACCTTGCCCTGGAATTCGCGGCTATTGCCTTCGGGGAGCAGCAGGCGCTTCGTCGCGAGGTCGTAGATCCCTTCGAAATTGCCGCCCATGCCGACCGGCCACGTCATCGGCGTCACGTCGAGCGCGAGCAGGTTCGCCACTTCGTCGAGGATGTCGAAGACCTCGCGGCCCTCGCGGTCGACCTTGTTGACGAAGGTGATGATCGGCACGTTGCGCAGGCGGCAGACTTCGAACAGCTTCCGGGTCTGGCTCTCGATGCCCTTGGCGACGTCGATCACCATCACGGCGGAATCGACCGCGGTCAGCGTGCGATAGGTATCTTCGGAAAAGTCCTCATGGCCCGGCGTGTCGAGCAGGTTGAAGGTCACGCCTTCGCGCTCGAAGGTCATCACCGAGCTGGTCACCGAGATTCCGCGCTGTTGCTCGATCTTCATCCAGTCCGAACGCGCACGCCTTGCCGCGCCGCGCGCCTTGACCTCGCCGGCAAGGTGGATCGCGCCGCCGAACAGCAGCAGCTTCTCGGTGAGCGTGGTCTTGCCCGCGTCGGGGTGCGAGATGATCGCAAAGGTACGGCGGTCGTTGATGTGGTCGGAAGGCATCGCGCGCCCCTAGCGGACTACGCGGCCAGCGTCACCTGCATGCTGAAGGTGCGTGACTCGCCGGGGGCGAAGCGGAGGATGCCCGGCTTGTCCCAGATCTCGCCGGCAAACCCGATCGGGTCGGCGATACCGTGCCACGGCTCGATGCAGACGAAGCGCGCGCCGGGCTTGGTCCAGATGCCCAATTTGGGCATTCCGGCGAAGCCGATATCGAGTGCCGGGCCGCCGCCGCCGTCATAGCGAAGCGACTGGCTCTCGAGCTGATCCCAGACCAGCGCGTCGCGCTCGAACATTTCGTCGTCGAGCATCAGCGCGTCCCCGCGGAGCGGGCTCGGCCAGCTCTCGGGCGCGATCCAGCCGCCCTTGACGATCGCGGAGAGCTCGGCCGGCTCGTTCTTCTCGAAGACGATGCGATGGTCTGCGCGCGGTCGGCCGAAGGGCAAGGGCCAGGCGAAAGCGGGGTGGAAGCCGAAGCTGGCCGGCATGTCGCGGCCGCCGGTATTGGTCACCGTGACGTCCATCGCCAACGTCAGGCCGGTCAAGGTGAAGGCCGCGTCGAGGGTGAAGGCGAAGGGATAGACTGCGCGCGTCGCTTCGTTGTCGACGAGGCGGAACACCGCGCGGTCCGCCGCCTGCTCGATCAGCGCGAACATCTGCCGTCGCGCGAATCCGTGCTGCGGCAGTGGGTATTCGTGCCCGTCGAGCCGATATCTATCGTCCATCAGCCGCCCGACGATCGGGAAGAGCAAGGGTGCGTGCCCGCTCCAGAAGGCGGGATCGGCATCGGTCATCAGCTCGCGGCCTTCGGCATCGCGGAGCGAGGACAGCTCCGCCCCGAACGGATCGATCGCGGCAGTCAACTCCGCGCTGGCGATCTCGACCCTTGGCGATTCGGCCATGCTCAGGCCTCGCGGTGGACGAGGAAGGGTGACCAGGCCTGGTTGACCGGCATCAACTCGAGCGCGTTGATGTTGAGGTGCGGCGGCTGCTCGGCGACCCACAGCATGGTCTTCGCGATATCCTCGGCGGTCATCGGATTCACCCCGGTATAGATCTTGTCCGAGGCGTCCTGACTCCCGGTGCGCACGAGGCTGAATTCGGTCTCGACCATGCCCGGCTCGATCGAGCAGACGCGCACCCCGGTGCCGATCAGGTCCGAACGTAGATTGAGGCTGAACTGGCGGACGAATGCCTTGGTCGCGCCGTAGGCATTGCCGCCGGGATAGGGGTAATTGGCGGCGACCGACGACAGGTTGATGATCGCGCCCTTGCGCTCGATCAACTGCGGCAGAAGCTTGTGGGTGATCGATACGAGCGCAGTGATGTTGGTGTCGATCATCGTCGTCCAGTTGGACAATTTCGCTTGCTGCGCTGGTTCGAGGCCGAGCGCGAGGCCGGCATTGTTGATCAGCAGGTCCACGTCCCGGAACGGCTCGGGAAGCGAATCGAGTGCTTCGTCGCGCGCCGCCTCATCGCGGATGTCGAAGGCCAGGGTGTGGACGCGGTTCTCGCTGATAATCGTCGCCAGCGCGTCGAGCCGCTCTTTCCGACGCCCGGTGGCGACCACGTGCCAGCCCGCAGCGGCGAAGGCGCGAACCGATGCCTCGCCGATGCCAGCCGTCGCGCCGGTGATGAGAACGGTGGGCATGCGTCAGAACTCCTCGATGCTGCGCGGCTCGCCGAGGTGCCAGCGCTCCCCGTCGTACCGATCCTCGTAATCGCCATATTGGACGAGCGTTCCCTCGGGAGCGCCAAGTTCGGGTATGTGCAGACGTATCAGCGCGCGGGCACCCTCGACATCGGTCGCATCGACGTCGAGGATGCACGAGACGATCTCGTCTTCGCTCTCTTCGTCGGACTCGAAATCCACGTTGCGATAGAGCGTGCCGCCGCCGACGCTGCAGCCGAGGCCGGCGAGCCTGAGTTCGGCATCGATATGGATGCTGAAGCGATAGTGGCGATCGAAGGGGTCGAGGTCGCCGGGGACGACCACGATCATCGGTTCATAGTCCTCCGGATCCTCCATCTTCTCGTGAAGACCGTGGAGGAACCGTTCGATCACGCGATCAGCCCCGCAGACTCGCGCCGAGCTTGGCGGCAGCAGCGACCACCTTGTCAGCAACGGCCTTGATTTCGACGTCGGTGAAGCTCTTCTCCCCCGGCTGGAGCGTCACTTCGATCGCGAGGCTCTTCTGCCCCTCGGGCACGCCGGTGCCGGTGAATATGTCGAACAGCCGGGCGTCGACGATCACGGTCTTGTCGGCAGCCTTCACGGTACGGACGAGATCGCCTGCCGCCAGTTCCGCCGGCACGAGGAAGGCGAAGTCGCGCGTGACTGCCTGCAGCGCCGGGGGCGTGTAGGCGGGGCGCATGAAGCCGGTGCCCCGCTTCGCGGGCAATGCCTCGAGATAGATCTCGACCGCGGCGACAGGGCCGTCGAGGTCGAACGCCTTGAGCACCGAGGGGTGCACCATGCCGAATGCGGCGAGCACTGTCTTTGGCCCGAGCCGCAGCGTCGCCGACTGG
>Ga0247823_10003401_pt1 | contig 12886 bp, 14 predicted proteins | sample 13C_PalmiticAcid_2_FD_192426 | JGI IMG/M metagenome (GOLD analysis project Ga0247823, IMG submission 192426) | Soil microbial communities from agricultural site in Penn Yan, New York, United States - 13C_PalmiticAcid_Day30 | ecosystem: Environmental > Terrestrial > Soil > Agricultural land...
GTCGGCGAGGTCGACCTGCTCGAACTCGACCTCGCCGACGGGCATCTGCTGGCGGGCTTCCTGTCCCCGCTCACCAACCGACGAGACGACGAATGGACTGGCTGGGCCTATCCCCTCTCGGTCATCGACGTCGTCCGGGCCGTTTGGCAGGGACCGCTGTCGGTCCGGCTGACCGTCACCGACTGGACCCCGCGCGGACTCACCCTGGCCGACGGCATCCAACTCGCCTCGGCGGTGCACAGCCACGGCGCCGACCTGATCCACGTCCGCGCCGGTCAGACCACCGCCGAGGCCAAGCCGGAGTTCCGCCGCGGCTACCTGACCACGCTTTCGGACCAGATCCGCAACCAGGCGAGCGTGCCGACGATGGTCGGCGGCTACCTGACCACACCGGACGAGGTGAACACGATCGTCGCCGCGGGCCGGGCCGACCTGTGCGTGCTCAGCCCGGCGCCATCGGCGATCGAGGCGGTGGTCCTGTCGTGACACGGTTCGCCGACCTCACCTCACCCGCCGTCGCCGAACTGCGCACCGGCCCGACCCCGGTGCTCCTGCTGCCGGTCGGGGCGATCGAGCCGCACGGCCCGCACGCGCCGCTGTCCACCGACCCGATCATCTCCGCGGGCATGTGCGACCGCGCCGCCGCGCGGCTGGCCGACGACCCGGACGTCCGGGTGCTGACCCTGCCGCCACTGCCCTACGGCGTGACCCGCTACGGCGCCGCGTTCCCCGGCGCGGTCGGCGTCAGCGAGGACACGCTGCACGCCATGGTGGTCGACGTCTGCGCTTCCCTTGCCCAGCAAGGGTTCCCGCGCGTCGTCATCGTCAACAACCACTTCGAGCCGGAACACGTGTCGACCCTGCTGCGCGCCGTGGCCACGCTGGAGAATCGAGGCGTCCGCACGGGTTACCTGAACCTGCTGCGGCGACACACGGCGGCGCGGCTCACCGACGAGTTCCGCTCCGGGTCGTGCCACGCGGGCCGCTACGAGACCTCGCTGGTCCTGGCCGACCACCCCGACCTTGTCGACGTCGAGGCGATGCGCACGCTGCCACCGCTGGTCGTCGACATGCCCGCCGCCATGCGCGACGGGCGCACGGACTTCCCGGCGATGGGCATGGATCTGGCCTACTGCGGCGCGCCCGCCGAGGCGACCGCGGCCGAGGGACTGTCCACTTTCGACACACTGACCGAGCTGCTGATCGACGTGATCCGGGACCTGGCCGAGCAGGACTGAAGGGACACCGCGGTGTTGCGCTACGAGACCCTCCCCGAGCGGCTGAACCTGGCTACGTACTTCCTCGACCGCAACGTCGACGAGGGCCGGGGCGACCGCACGGCCCTGATCGGCGCGGGCGGCGCCACCACCTACGCCGAGCTTGCCGCGCTGACCAACCAGGTCGGCCACGTCCTACGTGACCTGGGCCTGCGCGCGGGCCACCGCGTGCTGCTCGCGCTCAACGACGGCGTCGAGTTCGTCGCCACCTGGTACGCCGCGCAGAAGCTCGGCGCGGTGACCGCCGAGGTCTACACGTTCCTGCCAGCCAAGGACTACGCGTACTTCATCGACTACACCCACGCCGATGTCATCGTGGTCGACCCGGTGACGCTGGACCGGGTCCGCGAGGCGGGCACCGCGGGCAGGCAAGTCCTGGTCGTCGGCGCGGGCGGCCTTGAGCTGCGGGACAACGAACACGACTTCGAGGCCCTCGTGCCCGCCGCGCCAGCCGAGCTGGAAGCCCACCACAGCTTGCGCGACGACGTGGCGCTGTGGAAGTTCACCACCGGCAGCACGGGCGCGCCGAAAGCCTGCGTGCACACCAACCGCGCGCCGGTGCTCAGCCACGACTGGTACGCCAGGGGCGTGTTGGACATAGGCCAGGACGACATCGTCCTGCCGGTGCCCAAGCTGTTCTTCGGCTACGCCCGCGACCTCGCCGCGCTGTACCCGTTCGGTGTCGGCGCGGCCGGGATCGTCTTCGCCGAACGCACCACACCGGAGCGGATCTTCGAGCTGATCGCGAAGCACCGCCCGACGATCCTGGTGAACGTGCCCACGATGATGAGCGCGATGGTCGCCCACCCGGCCGCCGCCGAGCAGGACCTGAGCTGCCTGCGGCTGTGCACGTCGGCTGGGGAGGCACTGCCACCGGAGCTGCACCGCAAGTGGGACAAGGCTTTCGGCGTCGAGGTGGTCGACGGGATCGGCTCGTCGGAGGCGTATCACATCTACATCTCCAACCGGCCGGGCGTTCCTTCGACCGGCGTAGGCACCTTGGTCCCCGGCTACCGCGCGCGGGTGGTGGACCCGGACGGGGTCGAGGTGCCCGACGGCGAGACCGGCACGCTGGAGATCATCGGCGGTACCGCGGCGCTGGGCTACCACGGCGACCCGGAGAAGTCGGCCCGCACGTTCCCCGGCGGCGACACCGTGCACACCGGCGACCTGTTCAGCCGCGCCGCCGAGCCCGCGGTCCACTACCAGGGCCGGGCCGACGACCTGCTCAAGGTGAGCGGGATCTGGGTGGCGCCCAGCGAGATCGAGCACTGCCTCATCGGCCACCCCGACGTGGTCGAGTGCGCCGTCGCCGGGCACGAGACCGACGGCCTGGTCCGCCCGTACGCCTACGTCGTGGCCAGGACCGAGCTGGACCCCGACGACCTGCGCGCCTACGTGCGCGAACGCCTGTCGCCGCACAAGACCCCGGAACGAGTGATCTTCGTCGACGCCCTGCCCCGAACCACCAACGGCAAGCTCGACCGGCGCGCCCTGCGTCAGCTGGACGTCGCCCAGTGAACCGGCTCGTGGTGGTCACCGGCGGCACCCGCGGCATCGGTGCCGCCATCGCCGCCCGGTTCCGCGACGACGGCGACAAAGTGGTCGCGGTCGGTCGGGCCGAGTGTGACGTGACCAGCGAGGACGCGGTGGCGGCGTTCTTCGCCGGGATGGCAGTGGACGTGCTGGTCAACAACGCGGGCATCGCCACCAGCGCACCGGTCTCCCGGACGAGTGTGGCCGACTGGCGATCCCAGATGGACGTCAACGCCTTGGGCGCCTTCTTGTGCACCCGGGCCGTGCTTCCCGGCATGGCCGAGCGCGGCAGCGGCCGGATCATCACCGTGGCGTCGGTCGCCGGGCTGGCCGGGTCGAAGTACACCTCGGCCTACACCGCGTCGAAACACGCGGCCGTGGGGCTGACCAGAGCGGTGGCCGCCGAGGTCGCCGGGTCCGGCGTCACAGCCAACGCCGTGTGTCCCGGCTTCGTGCGGACCGACATGACCGCCGAGACGATCCGGCGGATCGAGGCCAGGACCGGCAAGGACGGGGAAGCGGCGCTGGCCGCGATGTCCCCGCTGGGTCGGCTCATAGAGCCCGAAGAAGTCGCTTTCGCGGTGGGTTTCCTCGCCGCGCCCGAGGCCGGGGCGATCAACGGCCAGACGCTTGTGCTTGATGGAGGAGGAGTTTCATGAGTCCGTTCCGGGCTTCGCCTGGCTTTACCGAGAAGTGGGAGCACTTCGGATTCGACGTCACCGACGGCGTCGCCACCGTGACTCTGAACCGGCCAGAGAAGCTGAACGCGCTCACCTTCGACGTCTACGCCGACCTGCGCGACCTGCTCGCCGAACTCCCCCACCGCGGCGACGCGCGCGTGCTCGTCCTGCGCGGCGAGGGCCGGGGCTTCTGCTCCGGCGGCGACGTCGAGGAGATCATCGGCGAACTCCAGAAGATGGCCCCGGCCGAACTGCTGGACTTCACCCGGATGACCGGCGCCGTGGTCAAGGCGCTGCGCGAGTGCCCGCTGCCGGTGATCGCGGCGGTCAACGGCGTGGCGGCGGGCGCGGGCTCGGTCATCGCCCTGGCCAGCGACTTCCGGCTGCTGGCCGAGTCGGCGTCGTTCGCGTTCCTGTTCACCAAGGTCGGCCTGGCGGGCGCGGACATGGGCTCTGCCTATCTGCTGCCCCGCCTCGTCGGCCTCGGGCGCGCCACCGAGCTGCTGATCCTCGGCGACAAGGTCGACAGCGCCAAGGCCGACCGGATCGGCCTGGCCACCCAGGTCGTCCCCGACGCCGACCTCGGCGCGACCGCCGACGCCCTGGCCCGCCGACTCGCCGACGGCCCGGCGCTGGCCTACTCCACGACCAAGGTGCTGCTGACCCGCGAACTGGACATGGACCTCGGCAGCGCGATCGAGCTGGAGGCCATCACCCAGGCCCTGCTGATGAAGTCCACCGACCACAACGAGTTCTACACCGCGTGGACCGAGGGCCGCCGTCCGAAGTGGACCGGCCGGTGACCCCGCACGAGATCGTCACCGCGCCCGGACTGGCCAAGCCGGTCGGCTTCGCGCACGCCGTCGTCGCCGCGCCCGGCCGCACGGTGTACCTGGGCGGACAGACCGCGCAGGACGCCGACAGCCAGATCGTCGGCACGACCATGGCCGAACAGTTCGACCAGGCCGCGGGCAACGTCGTCGCCGCGCTCGCGGCGGCGGGCGGCGAACCGGGGCATCTGGTTTCGCTGGTGATCTACGTGACCGACGTGGCCGGGTACAAGGCGGCGCTGCCCGAGCTGGGACCGCTGTGGCGCAAGCACTTCGGCAGGCACTACCCGGCCGTCGCGCTCCTCGGAGTCGTCGAGCTGTTCGACGCCGAGGCCATGATCGAGCTGATCGGGACGGCGGTCATTCCGTGAACGAGCTGAGCGCGCACACCGAGAAGGTCGCGGCCGGTCCGCTGCGCGAGATCGCCAAGAACGGCGTCGCGGGCCGGATCAACCGCCCCCTGCTGTCGGCGCTGGCCGAACACGGCCTCCTCGGCCGCATCTTCCAGCGCGGCGACACCGGCTACATCCCGACGTCGGCGATGGACCTGTGCCTCATCCGCGAGGCCCTGGCCCGGCACTGCACGGAGGCCGAGACCGCGTTCGCCCTGCAGGGCCTCGGCGCGTACCCGATCCTGCTCGCCGGGTCGCCCGAGGTCGTCGAGCAGTGGATCCCGCTCATCGCCACGGGCCGCGCGGCGGTCGGCTTCGCCCTCACCGAACCCGACGCCGGCTCCGACGCCGCGTCGCTCACCCTGCGCGCCACCGCCGACGGCGACGACTACGTCCTGAACGGCGAGAAGACCTACATCTCCCACGCGCCGGAGGCCGAGGTCTACTCGGTCTTCGCCAGGACGACCGAGGGCGTCGGCGCCAAGGGGATCACCGCGTTCGCCGTCGCCCGCGACACCCCCGGCCTGACCGGCGAACACATCGACCTGATCGCCCCACACCCCATCGGGCGGCTCCGCTTCACCGACGTCCGCGTCCCCCGCGACCGCGTGCTCGGCGAAGTGGACGGCGGCTGGTCGGTGGCCATGCGCACCCTCGACATGTTCCGCCCCAGCGTCGGCGCCTTCGCCGTCGGCATGGCCCAGGCCGCGCTCGACGCCGCCGTGGCCCACGCCGCCCAACGCCACGCCTTCGGCCGCTCCCTGTCCACCTTCCAAGGCGTGTCCCACCAATTGGCTGACGTCGCCACCCGACTGCGCGCGGCGCGCCTGCTTGTCCACGACGCCGCCGCGGCCTACGACGCCGACCCCGGCCACACGGGTCATCTTTCGGCGATGGCCAAGCTGTTCGCCACCGAGACCGCCCAGGTGGCCGTCGACCTGGCGATCCAGGTCCACGGCGCCCGCGCGCTGGAACGCGGCCACCTGCTCGAACACCTCTACCGGGAGGTCCGCGCCCCACGGATCTACGAGGGCGCCTCGGAGATCCAGCGGGAGATCATCGCCCGCAGCCTGTTCCGTCCTGTCGGCCCTGATCCACGATGATCGGCGTGACCGAAGCAGCCTAGGCGCGTCCCCGGTTCCCACCGCTCCGCGCTGGCCGCCTACGAGCGCCGCATGCGCCCCTACGCCGCCAAGTGGCAGCGCGGCGCCAACCCCGGCCGGTTCCTCGCGCCCGCCAGCGCGACCGGCCCGCGAATCCGCAACGCCCCTGTTCAAACCCGCCTGGTCCGGCGGATCCTGGTGTCGGGTACCAAGAAGCTCGCCACCGACATCACCCTGCCCGACTATCCCGCGGCCTGGCCTTTCCTGATAGCGCACCTGAGAATTGGGGGATTCCGCGGTGCGGCTATCGCTTGCTCCAGTCCTCAGCGCCCTTGACCCCGGCGGCGGTCAGTACCCGATCCCACGGCAGGACGGTGGTGTTCAAGTAGCCGAACTCGCGCGTCTTCGTCGCGCCCGACAGATGACTCGGCAGCGCGGTGCGCGCCTTGCGCTGCTCCAGTTCAGCCACCATGGCCCGGTTGAAGTTCGTGAAGATCGGGCTGCTGTCGACGATGTCGAACTTGCGGTCCCCGATTATGATCGTCAACGTCCAAAACATGCTGAAGTCTGCCCGCGCCTCTGCGCAGGGCACGTCGAATGCCAACTCCTTGGCACTCGTCAGCCGCAAGCGGCCCGCGTCGACCGAGAAGATCGCGGGCACGCACCTGAACCCGTTGAACCTGCTTTTACGCCAGTACAGCCCCGACGCGAAGGTAATCGCTGAAGTCACGGCGGGAGTCTATGCGGGAGATCATCGCCCGCGGCCACTTTCGGCTGTCGCCCTGACGAGGGGTTCCGTCCTGTCGGTCCCCGGTGGGACGATGATCGCCATGACCGATGAGGCCTTCTGGCTGCTGATCACCCGCGCCGCCGAGCAGCCAGGCGACCGCGACGAGCAAGCCGAGTGGCTCACCGAGGAGCTCACCCGGCTCCCGGTCGAGCAGATCGTCGCCTTCCAGGTCAAGCTGTCCGAGGTGCGCCTCCGCGCCGACACCTGGCCGATGTGGGCGGCGGCCAGGGTGATCCAGGACGGCTTCTGCTCCGACGACAGCTTCTGGTACTTCCAGCTCTGGCTGCTGAGCCTGGGCCGCGCCACGTTCGACCGGATCGTCAAGAACCCCGACACCCTCGCCGAGTTGGAGGCCGTTCGGTCGCTGGCCGCCCGCCCCATGAAGGCATGGTCGGACCAGTGCTGGCCGGACTGGGAAAGCCTCGACTACGCCGCCCACGAGGCCTACCAGGACGCTACCGGCCGCGAAGCGGGCCTGGAGCAGGCGCTGCTGGCCGCCGGGTTCGATCTACCGTGCGCCCCGGACCCCGCCGACATCGACTGGGATGTCGCCGAGCCGGACGCCGTCGCCCATCACCTCCCCCGGCTGACGCTCCTCTTCAGTGCCAAGGTCGCGCAGCGAGCGGGACTCAGCGCCTAAGCAGGGCCAGACTTGGCTCGGACGTGCATCCGCTCGCCCTGCCGCCCGAACAGGCTCAAGATCTCCACCGGACGCCCGTCCGCGCTTCCGAACCAATGCGGCAGCCGACAGTCGAACTCGGCGACCTCACCGACCCCCAGCGCCAAGTCCTTGTCGCCCAGCACTAGCCGCAAGCGGCCGTCGAGCACATAGAGCCACTCGTAGCCCTCGTGTGTGCGAAGGTCCGGCTCCGGCCCACGATCGGGGATGATCATCTTGTACGCCTGTAGCGGGCCGGGCCCCCGGGTCAGCGGGATGTACGTCCCGCCGCCCGACATCGCCCGCGGCTTCATCCTGACCCTCGGGTCGCCGACCTCGGGTGCCCCGACCAGGTCGTCCAGCGGCACCCGGTAGGCCCCGGCGAGCGGCAGCAGCAGTTCCAGGCTCGGCCGCCGCTGCCCGGACTCCAGCCGGGACAGCGTGCTCTTGGAGATGCCCGTGGCCTCGGCGAGCGCGGCCAGCGTCATCCCGCTTCGCGTCCGCAGGTCGCGCAGCCGAGGCGCGACCTCGTCGAGAACTGCTTGGTAAGGCGCCGGATCGTCCATGCCACCATTTCACCCCGCCGTCCCGGAATCAGCAACAAGAGTTGCCACTCGAACCGCACAGGATGCACGCTCGACGGCATGAGCACCCACAGCGAACACAAGCACGGCCACGGCCACGGCCACGGCCACAACACCGAGATCGACTGGGCCGTCATGGCCACCTGGCTGGAGAACACCGGCGACCTGCAGCTCCCCGCCCTCCGCCAGACCGCCGCCCACCTGAAGGGCCTGCTCGACCACGAAGCCGACCGCGTACTCGACATCGGCAGCGGCCCCGGCGTGATGACCGGTGTCCTCGCCGAGGCGTTCCCGGCCGCCGAGGCCGTCGCCGTGGACGGCAGCCCCGAACTGCTCGACCGCGCGCACGCCCGAGGCCAACGGCTCGGCCACCCGGTGTCCGTACTGCACGCCGACCTCCCCGACGGCTTCGCCGACCTCGGCACCGCGGACCTCATCTGGAGCGCCAAGGCCGTGCACCACCTCGGCGACCAGCAGGCCGCCCTGGACACTTTGGCCGGTCTGCTGCGTCCCGGCGGCGTGCTCGCCGTCGCCGAAGGCGGCCTGCCGATGCGCTTCCTGCCCCGCGACATCGGCGTCGGCGTCCCCGGCCTGCAGGCGCGGCTCGACGCGGCGCAGGAAGGCTGGTTCGAGGAGATGCGATCCGGGCTCCCGGGCAGTGTCTCGGTGGTGGAGGACTGGCCCGCGATGCTCACCCGCGCGGACCTCACCGATGTCCGTTCCTTCACCGCGGTCCTCGACCTGCCCGCGCCGCTGACCGAACCAGGCCGCGCATATCTGCACTCCTTCCTGACCCGGGTGCGGAACACCGTCGGCGAGGGCATCGACGCGCAGGACCGCAAGACACTCGACGTGCTGATCGACCCGGACTCCCCCGACAGCATCCTGCACCGGCCCGACGCGTTCCTTCTGTTCCCCACCACGGTCTTCACCGGCAAGCGCGCTCAGTGACAGCACCCCAAACGGCAGCACCCCAGCTGACAGCCTCTCCTGCGATCCGGTGGGCGCTGGCCTGCCTGTCCCTGTCGATGCTGCTGTCCTCACTCGGGACGAGCATCGCCAACGTGGCCCTGCCGACCCTCGCGCAAGCGTTCGCCGCGTCCTTCCAGCAGGTCCAGTGGATCGTGATCGCCTACCTGCTCGCCATCACCTGCCTGACCGTCGCCGTCGGCAGGCTCGGTGACCGCACCGGCCGCCGACGGCTGCTCCTGGCCGGAATCGGGCTGTTCACGGCGGCGTCGGTGGTGTGCGGGCTGGCGCCAGCGCTTTGGCTGCTGATCGCCGCCCGAGCGGCGCAGGGCATCGGCGCCGCCGTGATGATGGCGCTCACCATGGCCTTCGTCGGCGACACCGTGCCCAAGGCGCGGACCGGCGCGGCCATGGGTCTGCTCGGGACGATGTCCGCCATCGGCACCGCGCTCGGGCCGTCGCTGGGTGGCCTGCTGATCTCCGGGCTCGGCTGGCGGGCGATCTTCTTCGCCAACGTGCCGCTGGGGGTCCTGGCGATCTTCCTCGCCTCCCGGCACCTACCCGTCGATCAGCGGTCGACCGGACCCGCGGCGCCGATGATCCGCCTGGCGTCACTGCGGGATCCGGCGCTGGGCGCGGGTCTGGCGATGAGCGCGCTCGTGTCGACGGTGATGATGGCGACGCTTGTGGTCGGGCCGTTCTACCTCGCGCGGTCGATCGGACTCGGCGCGGCCGGAGTCGGGCTCGTGATGTCGGTCGGCCCGGTGGTCACGGCGCTGACCAGCGTGCCCGCCGGCCGCGTCGCCGACCGGTTCGGTGTCCGCCGCATGACGCTCCTCGGACTCGTCGCGATGACAGTCGGGTCCCTCGCGCTGTCGGCCCTACCGACGGGCCTCGGCATCCCCGGGTACGTCGCGCCGATAGTCGTTCTCACGATTGGCTACGCGGTGTTCCAGACGTCGAACAACACCGCGGTCATGGCCGATGTCCGCCCGGACCAGCGCGGCGTCATCTCGGGCACGCTCACCCTCTCGCGCAACCTGGGCCTCATCACCGGGGCGTCGGTGATGGGCGCGGTGTTCACGTTCGCGTCCGCCTCGACCGATGTCGCGACAGCGGATCCAGCGGAGGTCGCCACCGGGATGCACGGCACCTTCGCCGTGGCCACCACCCTGATCGCCATCGCGATCGGCGGCTGGACGCTCGCCCGCCGAGCCGCCGACCGCTGAGCGGCTACGTCAACACGGGAAGTTCGGCCAACGCGCGGTCGACCTCCTCCTGAGGCAGATCGTGGTCGACCATTTCCCCGCTCAGGTAAGCCGCGTAGGCGGGCATGTCCAGGTGGGCGTGCCCGCACAGCGCGGTGAGGATCACCTTCTCCTCCCCCGATTCCCGGCACCGCAGCGCCTCCCGCACGCACTCCGCCAGCGCGTGCGTCGGCTCCGGCGCCGGGATGATCCCCTCCGTCCTGGCGAACCGGACGCCCGCGCTGAAGCACTCCAACTGCGGGATCGCGACCGCGTCGATCAGGCCGAGCTCATAGATGTGCGACAGCAGCGGCGACATGCCGTGATACCGCAGCCCGCCCGCGTGGATCGGGTCCGGGACGAAGCCGTGCCCAAGCGTGTGCATCTTCAGCAGCGGGGCGAGGCCCGCGGTGTCGCCGAAGTCGTAGGCGTAGACGCCCTTCGTCAGCGACGGGCACGCCGCCGGTTCGACCGCCCGGATCTTCGGGTCCATCCGGCCCGCCAGCTTCTCCCGCAGGAACGGGAAGGCCAGGCCGCCGAAGTTGGAGCCGCCGCCCGTGCAGCCGACGATCACGTCCGGCGTGTCCCCGGCGAGCTCGAACTGCTTGAGCGCTTCCTCGCCGATCACCGTCTGGTGCATGAGCACGTGGTTGAGCACGCTGCCGAGCGCGTACCGGACATCTGGGTCACCCGCGGCCATCTCGACCGCCTCGCTGATGGCCATGCCCAGGCTGCCCGTGGAGTCCGGGTGCTCGGCCAGCACGGCCCGGCCGGACGCGGTGCGGTCCGACGGGCTCGGGTGCACGGTCGCGCCGTAGGTCTCCATCATGATCTTGCGATACGGCTTCTGGTCGTACGACGCGCGCACCTGCCAGACCTCGCAGTCAAGGCCGAACACCGCGCACGCGAACGCCAGCGCGCTGCCCCACTGGCCCGCGCCGGTCTCGGTGGTCAGCTTCCGCACGCCCTCCCGCGCGTTGTAGAACGCTTGCGGGACCGCGGTGTTGGGCTTGTGCGAGCCGACCGGGCTGACACCCTCGTACTTGTAGTAGATCCGCGCGGGCGTGCCGAGCGACCGCTCCAGGCGGTGGGCGCGGAACAGCGGGGACGGCCGCCAGAGCCGGTAGACGTCGAGCACCTCGTCGGGAATGTCGATGTAGCTCTCCTGCGACACCTCCTGAAGGATCAGCGCCATCGGGAACAGCGGCGCCAGATCCGCCGGGCCGATGGGCTGCTTCGTCCCGGGGTGCAGCGGCGGCGGTGGCGGCTCCGGCAGGTCGGGAACGATGTTGTACCAGCGTGTCGGCAGGTCGGACTCGTCGAGCAGGAACTTGGTGCGCATGCTCCGCCTCCCGGAGACTCGGTCGATCCGACCACGCTAGATCCACCGCACCCACCCGGCCACCGGACGCGTTCTTGTTACGGTGGGAGAGTGAACGTCGAGGTGACTCCCCTGCCGGGCATCGGCACGCGTCAGGACTTCGAACTGCGCTCCGGGCGCCGGATCGGGGTGATCACGCATCGGGACGGGCACACCGACCTGATCGTGTCCAAGCAGGACGACCCGGACTCGTGTGTCGCGTCGATCCCGATGACCGTCGAGGAGGCGGGCACCCTCGCGGGCCTGCTCGGCGCGCCACAGCTCGTGGTGCGGTTGGAGGAGCAGCACCGGGAAGTCACCGGGATCTCCACCCGGCAGCTCCCGATCGTCCCCGGGTCCCCGTTCGACGGCCGCACCCTCGGCGACACCGCGCTGCGCACCCGCACCGCCGTGTCCGTCGTCGCCATCGTCCGCGGCGGCACGGTCCACCCGTCGCCGCGCCCGGACTTCCCGTTCGCGGGCGGCGACCTGCTCGTGACGGTCGGCACGGCCGACGGCCTGGCCAAGGCCGCCGACGTTCTCGAAACCGGCTGAGCCGCCCGTGCACAACCCCGCGATCGCCCTGATCGAACTGGGCGCGGTGTTCTTCGGCCTCGGACTGCTCGGCAGGCTCGCGTGGAAGATCGGCATCTCGCCGATCCCGCTGTACCTGATCGGCGGCCTCGCCTTCGGCTCCGGCGGGCTCGTGCCGCTGGAGGGCATCGAGGAGTTCGCCGACCTGGCAGGCGAGATCGGCGTCGTCCTGCTGCTGCTCCTGCTCGGCTGAGTACTCAGCCGAGGAACTGGTCACCGGCCTGCGCCGATCGTGGCTGGCGGGCCTGCTGGACATCGTCCTCAACGCGGCGCCCGGCGCGGCCGTCGCGCTGATCCTCGGCTGGGGCCCGGTCGGCGCGATGGCGATGGCGGGCGTCACCTACATCTCGTCATCGGGCATCATCGCCAAGGTCCTCGGCGACCTCGGGCGGCTGGGCAACCGCGAGACGCCGGTCATCCTGTCGATCCTCGTGTTCGAGGACCTCGCGATGGCCGTCTACCTGCCCATCCTGACCGCGGTCCTGGCGGGCGCGACCCTGCTCGGCGGGTTGACCGCGGTCGGGATCTCGCTGGTCGTGATCACGGTGGTGCTGGTCGTCGCCCTGCGCTTCGGGCGGTTCGTGTCGATGGTCGTGGACAGTCCCGAGCCCGAGGTCTTCCTGCTGCGCGTGCTCGGCGCGGCGCTGCTCGTCGCCGGGATCGCCTCGCAGCTGCAGGTATCGGCGGCGGTGGGCGCGTTCCTGCTCGGCATCGCGATCTCCGGATCGACCGCGGAGAACGCCACGAAGCTGCTGGAGCCACTGCGGGACCTGTTCGCGGCGATGTTCTTCGTCGTGTTCGGGCTCAACACCGACCCGGCGACCATCCCGCCGGTCCTCGCCTACGCCGTCGGCCTTGCTGTGGTC
>Ga0247823_10003404_pt1 | contig 12876 bp, 9 predicted proteins | sample 13C_PalmiticAcid_2_FD_192426 | JGI IMG/M metagenome (GOLD analysis project Ga0247823, IMG submission 192426) | Soil microbial communities from agricultural site in Penn Yan, New York, United States - 13C_PalmiticAcid_Day30 | ecosystem: Environmental > Terrestrial > Soil > Agricultural land...
GTGAAAGGCGATCCTTCCGCGGCGCGCGCCACGCATAGCGCGCCTCGTAATGCCGGCCGAGCCGCCAATAGGCGTCGCCGAGATGCTCGTTGGCGCGCGCCGCGGAAGGATCGCCTTTCACTGCCTGTTCGAGCAGCGGCAACGCCTTCGCCACATCGCCGCGCTGGAACAGCGCCCAGGCGAGCGAATCGGCGATCTCGGCATCGTCGGGCTTGAGCGCGCGGGCGCGTTCGAGCAGTGCCTGCGCCTCGACGAGGTTCTCGCCGCGGGCGATCTGGGCATAACCGAGATATTTGAGCGCGAGCGCTTGTTCGGGTCCCAGCGCGACGGCGCGTTGCAGCGCGGCCAATGCCTCGCCCCAGCGTCCGGCGCGATCGAGCGCGCGACCATGGAGATAATGGAGCATCCAGTTGCTTGCGCCGCCCGGCCGCAGGATCGCCGCGTCATAGGCCTGGGCCGCCTGATCGAAACGGCCCTGATCGACGAGCATGTCGCCCCAGGTCTCGCTGTCGGCGCTGGTGGCGCCCGCGTCGTTCGCCAGCGCCTCGGCGAGCGTCAGCGCCTCCGGAACCCGACCGGCGCGGCGCAGTGCGGCGACCCGGCCCGCCGCACCGCCGCGGGCGAAGGGACTGTCCTTGCGCATTTCGGCGAGCACGCCGAGCGCGAGATCATGCGATCCGCCTTGCGACAGCGCCTCGGCGAGATAGAGCCGCGCGCGATCATCGCGCGGATCGAGCAGCAATGCGGATCGGGTGAGCAGCACCGAGAGCGGCTGCATCTCCTCGCCGGCGATCTCGACCGCGAGCTCGAGGAACATCCGCGCGGCACCCGACGCGGCATCGGGCTTGCCCTGCTTGCCGAGCTGCTTGCGCAGCCGCGCGAATTCGGGCCGATCGCCGGCGAGCAGCCGTTTCGCCTGTTCGCGCGCGCCGGTTCGGCCGAGCAACAGCGCCGCGTCGATCCGCGCATCGTCGCCGGCACCGGTGGCGAGCTCCGCGGCGAGCGCGGCCATCGCCTCGTTGGTCCGTCTTTGGGCGATGAGCAGCAATATGCGGTGACGGCTGGTGTAGCGGCGCGCGAGTGCGTCGCCCGGCGCAGCGTCGAGCAGGGCCACTGCGTCTTCGCCGCGATCGAAGGCGAGCCACGCCTTGAGCGCGGGAACGAGGAAATCGAACGGTCCCCTGGCCAGCAGGTTCGCGGCATTGTCGGCACCGACCGAATCGCGACTCTTGAGCGCCATTGCCAGCGCGAGCAGCGCCGTGTCGGGCGGCGCCACTCCCGCTTTGACCAAGGCGGCGCCGGCGCGACTGGCGAGAACATAATCGCCGGCGGCAAGCGCCTGGCGATAGGCACGCATCGCGATGACCTCGTCCCCCGGCGCCTCGCGCAGCGCCGCGGCATAGCCTGCCGAAGCCAGCTGCGCCGCGCCCGCCGCATCGGCGGCGCGGGCGCGAACATAGGCGGTCGGATCCGGCGCCGCCTGCGCGAGCGGCGCGCCGGCGACGAGCAGTGCGAAAACGAGGCTACATGTTCGGGTAATTGGGGCCGCCGCCGCCTTCGGGGACCACCCAGTTGATGTTCTGGGTGGGGTCCTTGATGTCGCAGGTCTTGCAGTGCACGCAATTCTGCGCGTTGATCTGGAAGCGCAGATCATCGCCTTCTCCAACGACCTCGTACACACCCGCCGGACAGTAACGCTGCGCCGGCTCGGCGTATACCGGGAGATTGTAGCCGATCGGAATATCGGGATCCTTGAGCGTCAGATGAACCGGCTGATCCTCCTCGTGATTGGTGTTCGAGATGAACACCGAGGAGAGCCGATCGAAGGTAAGCACGCCGTCGGGCTTGGGATATTCGATCGGCGTGGCGTGGCTGGCGTGCCACAGGCTCTCGTGATCGGGGTGGTGCTTCATCGTGAACGGCCAGCGCAGCCCGATCAGCTCCATCCACATCGCCACGCCCGAGAACAGCGTGCCCCAGGTGTCGCCGAACTTCTTGACCAGCGGCGCGACGTTGCGGACGCCGCGCAGCTCCTTCTCGACCCAGCTCGTCTTGTACGCTTCCGGATAGGCGGCCAGCTCGTCGCCGGTGCGACCGGCCTGGACCGCGGCGAAAGCGGCTTCGGCGGCCATCATGCCGGACTTCATCGCGGTGTGGGTGCCTTTGATCCGGGGCACGTTGAGGAAGCCGGCACTGTCGCCGATCAGAACGGCACCGGGCATGACCAATTTGGGCACTGCCTGCCAGCCGCCATCGCTGATCGCACGGGCGCCGTAGGAGACGCGCTTGCCGCCTTGCAGGATCTTCGCGATCTCGGGGTGAGTCTTCCAGCGCTGCATCTCGTGGAACGGCGAGAGATAGGGATTCTTGTAATTCAGCCAGAGCACGAAGCCCAGGGCGACCTGTCCGTCGGCCTGGTGATAGAGGAAGCCGCCGCCGTTGGACTCGCCTTCCTTGAGCGGCCAGCCCTGGGTGTGGATCACCTTGCCGGGGATGTGCTTCGCCGGGTCCACATCCCAAAGCTCCTTGATGCCGATGCCGTAGATTTGCGGCTGGGCGTCGCGGCACAGATCGAACTGGCGCTGGAGCTGCTTCGACAAATGGCCGCGCACGCCTTCGCCGAAGAAGGTGTATTTGGCGTGGAGTTCGAGGCCGGGGGCGTAATCGGGCTTATGGGTGCCGTCGCGGGCGACGCCCATGTCGCCGGTGGCGACGCCCTTCACGCTGCCGTCGTCATTGTAGAGAATCTCCGCGGCGGCGAAGCCGGGGAAGATCTCGACCCCGAATTCCTCTGCCTTGCCCGCGAGCCAGCGGCAGAGATTGCCGAGCGATCCGGTATAGGTGCCCTTGTTGTGGAGATAGGGCGGCGTCATGAACTCGGGGAAGGCCGATTTGCCTTTCTCGCTCAGGATCCAATGGTGGTTCTCGGTGACCGGCGTGCGCGCGAGCGGGCACTCCAGATCGCGCCAATCAGGGAGCAGCTCATCGAGCGCGCGTGGATCGACCACCGCGCCCGACAGGATGTGGGCGCCGACTTCCGAACCCTTTTCGAGAATGCACACCGAAAGCTCCTGCCCGCTTGCCGCGGCCAGCTGCTTGAGCCGGATCGCCGCGGCCAGCCCCGAGGGGCCTGCGCCGACGATCACGACGTCATAGGGCATCGACTCTCGTTCGCTCATCCTCTTAATCCCTTGCGAGTCGTTCCAGTGGACGTAGCGTCGCGCCTGTCGTCGCGGTTCCGCAACGTCCCGTCTGCTTGCGATTGGAGGCAGATTGACCGCGGCGTCAACAAGGATTCAAAGAGTCGGTATGGGAGGGGAACCAGTTCAGGATTGGCAGAAGATCGCTGCGAGCGCGCTCGAATGGTGGCGCGACGCCGGGGTCGACATGCTCGTCGAGGACGAAGCGCGCGACTGGCTGGCGCGGACGCCGCCCCCTGCGCAGCTTGCGGAAGCACCGCCTGCCGTAGCGGAACCGGTGGTCGAGGTGCTGCCCGACACGCTGGAAGGGTTCGTTGCGTGGCGGCTGGGCGATACCGCGCCCGAGGCCGGATGGATGACGCCGCGACTGGCGCCGACCGGTCCGGCGGACGCCGAATGGGTCCTCGTCACCGACGTTCCCGAGGTCGAGGATTCGAATCTGCTGCTGTCGGGGCCGGCCGGCCGCCTGCTCGACAAGATGCTCGCCGCGATCGGGCAGAGCCGCGAATCGGTGTATCTGCTGCCGCTCGCCTGGGCGCGGCCGGTGACCGGGCGGATCGCTCCCGACGACGAAGCGCGCTTACTCGAGCTGGCCCGCCATCATTTGACGCTGCTCGGACCCAAGCGGCTGTTTTTGCTTGGACAATCGGCGAGCCGTGTGCTGGCTGAGACGAGTGGAGAATCCCTAACAAATCCTATACGCGACGTTAACCATTTCGGTGGCACTACGCGTGCGGTGGCGAGCTTCCATCCGCGTTTCCTGCTGGAGCGGCCGGCCGCCAAAAGCGAAGCCTGGAAGCATCTTCTGCTGTTGAGCCGGGGGACCGAGTGATCAAGCGTACCATCTTTGCCGCGGCGCTGCTGGCGTTGCCCGCCACGGCCCATGCCGATGATCTGACCGCCGATGGCCGCGCGAACAACGCGCCTGCAGCCGCGCGCGACGGTGACGGCGTTCCCGATCAGCTCGATGGCGATCAGCGCAGCGGGTATCGGAAAGTCTTCGCCGCGATCCGCGCCGGGCAATGGACCGACGCCCAGCTCCAGCTCGATTCGATGAAGCCGGGGCCGCTCCATGCGCTGGCCCGCGCCGAGCTCTACACCGTCAAGGGTTCGCCCAAGGTCGAGCTGTCGGCGATCATGGCATTGCTTTCCGAAGCGCCCGATCTGCCGCAGGCCGAGCAGCTCGTCCGCATGGCCAAGGCGCGCGGCGCGATGGACACGCCCGATCTTCCCGCCGCCCAGCGGCTGATCTGGTTCGACGGCGCCCCGGTGCGTCAGCGCGCGCGCTCGATCAAGAGCGATACCGCCGCGACTTCGGTGGCGATCGAGATCCAGCCCTTCGTCAAGGCCGATGACGGCGTCCAGGCAGAGGCGGTGGTCGAGAAATTCGCCGCCGACCTCACCCCCGAGGCGCTGACCGAATGGCAGCAGAAAGTCGCGTGGATCTATTATGTCGCCGGCGACGACAATAATGCCCGGCGCATCGCCGAAAAAGCGCAATCGGGGGTCGGCAATTGGGTCGGCCAGGCCGATTGGGTCGCGGGCCTCGCGACATGGCGACAGGGCGATTGCAACGCCTCCGCCGATGCCTTCGAGCGCGTCGCGACTCGCGCCACCGACACCGAGCTACGCTCGGCCGGCTTTTATTGGGCCTCGCGCGCCGACATGGCGTGCGGACGCCCTGAAAAGGTGAGCGTGCGGCTCAAGGCCGCGGCGCAGTTCGGCGAGACCTATTACGGACTGCTCGCCAAGGCCGCGCTCGGCATCCAGGAAAAGCCGCTCAAGGGCGAGCGCTTCGTCGCCGAGGACTGGCGCACGCTCGAACGCCGCCCCAATGTCCGCGTCGCCGCGGCGCTGACCGAGATCGGCGAGGACGGCCTCGCCAACGAAGTGCTGCGCCACCAGGCGAAGTTCTGCACGCCGGGCGACCATGCCGCGCTGACTCGCCTCGCCGGCCGTTTCAACCTTGCCGCCACCCAGCTCTGGCTCTCGCACAACGGCCCCGCCGGTGCACGGCCGCTGGTGCAGGCGCGCTATCCCTCGCCCAACTGGACCCCCGCGGGTGGCTGGCGCGTCGACAAGGCTCTGGTGTTCGCCCACACCTTGCAGGAATCGCGCTTCAATGCCGAAGTCCGCAGCGCCGCCGGCGCGATGGGGCTGATGCAGGTCAAGACCGGCGCCGCCACCGATGTCGGCCGTCGCCACGGCGTGACTTATGCCGCCAGCGACCTGACCAAGCCTTCGGTCAACATGGAGATCGGCCAGTCCTATCTCGAACAATTGCGCGACCAGCCCTTCACCGGCGGGCTGCTTCCCAAGGTGATCGCCGCGTACAATGCCGGGCCGACCCCGGTCACGCTCTGGAACAGCATGAGCAAGGACAATGGCGATCCTCTGCTCTACATCGAGAGCATCCCCTATTGGGAGACGCGCGGCTATGTGATGACGGTGCTGCGCAATTACTGGATGTACGAGAACCAGGAAGGCCGCGCCTCGGCGAGCCGCTCGGCGCTGACACAGGGGCTGTGGCCGAAATTCCCCGGGCTTCCGGGCGCGAAGGCGATCAAGGTCGGCGCGTCGATCGCGCCGCGCCGCCTCCCCCTCACGACCCAGGTCGCCGGTGGCAATTGACGAAAGCATCGCGTTCCGGCCGGTCCGGATCGCAGTGCTCACGGTTTCGGATACGCGGACGCCGGCCGACGATCGATCGGGCGACCGGCTGGTCGAACGGCTGACCAGTGCCGGGCACCAGCTCGCTGACCGCGGACTCGTCCGCGACGACGTCGAGACGATCGTCAGCCGGCTGCATGCGTGGATCGACGACCCCGAAATCGACGTGATCCTCACCACCGGCGGCACCGGCGTCACCGGGCGCGACATCACTCCCGAGGCACTGGCGCGGGTCTGGGACAAGGAAATCCCCGGCTTCGGCGAGCTGTTCCGCTGGCTGAGCTATCAGAGCATCGGCACCTCGACGATCCAGTCGCGCGCGACTGCGGGCGTGGCGCGCGGAACCTATATCTTCGCGCTGCCCGGCTCGACCGGCGCCGTCACCGACGCATGGGACGGCATCCTCGCGACCCAGCTCGATATTCGCCACAAGCCGTGCAATTTCGTCGAGCTGATGCCGCGGCTGACGGAGCGATAGGAGGCTTCAATCCTCCGACGCGACCACTGCACTCCCCTCCCCCGACCCCTCCCGCAAGCGGAAGGGGAGCGACAAGGGTTAGCGCCGGATTTCATCGCTACCCTTCCGCGTAGCGGGAGGGGTCGGGGGAGGGCGTGATCCGCGGACTATGCGCGATCCGCAAGAGGCCTCAGCTCTTCGGCTTGGCCTTCTCTTCGGGGATCTCTTCCTTGAAGAAGGTTGCGAGTTCGCTCAGCTGTGAATTCCACCAATCGATCACGTCGGTGAAGTTCGCGGCGTTGAGCCCGCCGATCGTCGCCAGATCATAAGCCACGGCGAATTGCTGGTCGTTGCGGACCGAGGCCTGGAGAAAGCGCTTCTTCGAATTCCATTTGTCGGCCAGCGCCGGCGTGTTCTCGGGTGCCTTCTCGAACAAGGTCTCGAAGCGCAGCGAATCGCAATTCTTGTGCTCCACGCAACCATAGAAATAGACGTCGAAATGATAGGAGGATTCGTCGCTCTCGATCATCGGATCGCCCTCGCCGTCCTTGCTCAATTTGGGCTTGAGACCGGCTTTCTCCAGCGCCGCCATCACCGTTTGCGGGTTGCTGGCGCAGATCAGCCCGGCACCGCAGGGCTTCGCGTCTTCCGCGAAAGCGGGTGCAGACAGGCCGAGCGCGGACAAGCCGATGGCAGCGAACAAATACAGGCGCATCAATTTAATTCCTCGGTAGAGAAGCGGCGGCTCATTGCGCAGCGGCAGGCTTCTTTTTCGCCTTCTCGGTTTCCTCCTTTTCGAGGAATTCCGACAGGCTGACGGTCATCACGCTCCACCAATCGATGAGATCGGCGAAATTGGCCTTGGTCAGCTTGCCCACGGTCGCAATGTCGAGATGCATCCCGAGATCGCCGACATCGTCGATCTCGATCCTGAGGAAGCGCTTGCTGCTGTTCCAGCGATTGGCGAGGTCCGCAGTGTAGCCGGGCTTCTTCTTGTACCAGCCGTAGAACTGGATCGAGCCGCAACCACTGGCCAGTTCGCAATTGTAGAAATTGACCGTGAACGGAGCGCCATTGGCCGAGCTGTTGATATACGGATCGCCGTCCTCGGCCTTGGTGATCTCGGCCTTGTAGCCGGCGTCCTGCAGCGCCTTGGCGACGCCGTGAGGCGTGCTGAGATCGAGAAGCGCCTCTTGCTCCTGCGCTGCCGCCGGCAACGGCGCAGCGAGAAGCATCAGGCCCGCAAGCCACGTCAGTCGCATGAATATCCCCCTTGAAACCGCGCATTCCCTGCCAAGCAATGCGCGGCAACGCAATCGGACTATTCGTGCCCTTCGGGTTCATTGACGAACACGCCGAGGATATTGCCCGCCGGATCGCGGAAGTGGAAGCGGCGCCCGCCGGGGTAGGCAAAGATCGGCACGGTCACTTCGCCACCCGCCACGACGACCTTGTCGAGTGCCGCCTCGAGATCCTCGACCTCGACGATCGGCAGCAATTGTGCGATCGCCTGATCGTCGCTGCCGTTGATGCCGAGATCGACGTCGCCGCCGGTGGTCGCCGCATAATCGGGGCCGAAATCGGTGAAGCTCCAGCCGAATGCCTTCGCATAGAAATCGCGCGTCTCCCCGACCTGCTTCACCGGCAGCTCGACATAGCTTATCCGTGCCATCAATTCCTCCACATGTTCTTGCTATGTTCTAGCGCCACGCCTAGCCTCTGGCAATGGCAAAGACTCGGGCCACACGCGGCGCCACGCATAACCAGGACAGCAGCCGCTTCAACCTGCCCGCGCGCGAGGCGGATGGCGACTGGCTCGACGAGCGCGAGACCGTGGACGGCGCGCCGCCGCCGCTGCGCACGACGGTGACGGTGGAGAAGCCGAAGACGATCCTCACCCGCAACAATTCGCCCGACATCGCCTTCGATCGATCGGTGAACCCCTATCGCGGGTGCGAGCATGGCTGCATCTATTGCTTCGCGCGGCCGAGTCACGCCTATCATGATCTGTCGCCGGGGCTCGATTTCGAGACGCGGCTGTTCGCCAAGCCCGATGCGCCGGCATTGCTGCGCGCCGAGCTGGGCAAACGCGGCTATGTGTGCAGGCCGGTGGCGTTCGGGACCAACACCGACCCCTATCAGCCGATCGAGGCCAGCTGGCGGATCACCCGCGGCTGCATCGAGGTGCTGGCCGAGTGCAGCCACCCGATCACGATCACCACCAAATCCGATCGGGTGACGCGCGACGTGGATCTGCTCGCGCCGATGGCGGCGCGGGGGCTCGCGGCGGTGATGCTGTCGATCACGTCGCTCGATCCGCGGATCGCGATGACGGTCGAGCCCCGCGCGCCTTCGCCCGCGAAGCGGCTCGCGGCGGTCCGCAAGCTGACCGACGCGGGAGTCCCCGTGTTCGTGTCGATGGCGCCGGTGATCCCTGCAGTCACCGATCACGAGATCGAACATATATTGGAGGCTGCCGCAGAGGCCGGCGCGCGCGGCGCGTTCTTCCTGCCGGTGCGGTTGCCGCACGAGGTGGCGCCGTTGTTCCGCGCATGGCTCGACACGCATTTCCCAGATCGCGCAGGCAAGGTGATGGCGACGATCCAGTCGATCCGCGGGGGCAAGGACAACGACCCCAATTTCCACAGCAGGATGCGCGGGCAAGGACCGTGGGCGGAATTGCTGCGCAAGCGGTTTCACATTGCGGCGAAACGGTATGGGCTCGATGGCGAGCGACTGCGGTTGCGGACCGATCTGTTCCGTCCGCCGGCCGGGCCGCAGGGGGAATTGTTCTAGCGCTTCTTCGCTGCGAACAGCGCGAGCGGCACCGCGTCTGCCATCGCCTGGTATCCGGCGACCGAAGGATGGAGCCCGTCCCCCGAATCCAGATCCGCCCGCAATCGCGTCGGGTCCTTCGGATCGCGCATCGCCGCATCGAAATCGACCAGCGCGTCGAAATTGCCGGGCGTGCGGATCCAGGCGTTGACCGCGGCGCGGTCAGCCTCGTTGGCGGCATCCGGATGATAATAAGCCGAGGCGCCGTCGGGCATGATCGTGCCGCCGATCACCTTGATGCCGTGCGCGCGGGCGCGAGCGACGATCTGCTCGAGCACGCCGATCATCTCGCGGACCAGCATGGCATGCTGCTCGGGCGTCGCCGGCGCATCGCGGGTGAGCGTGCCGAGATCGTTGATCCCCTCGATCACCAGCAAATGGGTGACGCCCGTCGGCGCCAGCACTTCGCGCTCGAAGCGGGCGAGCGCATTGGGGCCGGTGCCGTCGAGCCGCAGCCGATTGCCGCCGATGCCGGCGTTGAGCACCGCGAGGTTGCGCGTCGCGGGATCGGCGCGCAGGCGAACCGCGAGCCGATCGGGCCAGCGGGCATTGGTGTTGGGCTGGACGCCATAGCCGTCGGTGATCGAATCGCCGAGGATCACCAGCGCGCCCGCGCCCGGCGCATCGACCTCGACTCCCCCGATCCCGTACCAGCGCGTCGCGGTCTTCGCCCCGACGAGCGCCTCCGCCATCACTTGCTGGCCGTGCGCGAAATGACTGTGTGCGCGCGCGCCCGGATGGCCGGTCTGGCGCTCGGGCGGGCTCGGCAGGTGGAGCGTCAGCGCGAGATCGGCACCCGGCGCGACCGCCATGTCGACCGGATCGGACAGATAGTCGGCGCCCGCCGGGATCGTCACCACGGACTCCCCGCCGAAACGCAGTGCCCGCACGCTGGCCGGGACGATGCGCGAGGTCGCGTTGTCGGCGGAAAACGCGACGCTGGCCGCGGAAACCACCAGCGGCGTGGTTCCAAAGGCGTTCGACAGTCGTACCCGCAGCCGCTTGCCACCGATCGAGGCGCGAACGATCTGGCGGATCGTGGCGTTGGTGAGGTCCTCGGCGGGAGCGATGTTCTCGCCGGTCGGCACCATCTGCGAGGTCGCCCAGCTCGCCACCCAATGCGGCTTTTCCTGTGCGGCCGCGGTACCGCCGAGGCACAACGCCGCGAGCAGCCACAGCAATGTCCCGATCCTCGCCATGTGCGTCCTCCCTGTGATTCCTGGTAGCGCTAACCCGGCGTCATGACGCTGTCCATCGCCCTGCGATTGGGTCCTGGTGTGCTATTGCTCCAAGGCAGTTGCCCGCATAAGCATCGCCATCGCTTTCAAGGATTCTCGATGCGCGTCCTGCTGCTGGCGCTCTGCGCCTTCGTTCTCCCCGCTTCCGCTCTCGCCCAATCCACCGCACTCCCCACCGGCAAGCTCCCCGATACGGTCAAGCCGATCGCCTATCGGCTCGACATGACGATCGTGCCCGAGCAGGAGCGCTTCGCCGGCCATGCCGAGATCGATGTGGAACTCAAGCGGCCGGCCGCTTCGATCTTTCTGCACGGGCGCGACCTCAAGATCGGCAAGGCGGTGGTGAAGATCGGCAAGAAAGAGACGCCGGTGACCTTCACCCAAAAGAGCCCCACCGGTCTCGCCCAGCTCGATTTCGGCCGCACGCTTCAGGCCGGCAGGATGACGCTCAAGTTCGATTACGACGCAGCGTTCGGCGATGGTCCGTCGGGGATCTACCGTATCAAGGTGGGCGAGGACTGGTATAGCTGGTCGCAATTCCAGTCGATCGACGCGCGCGCGGCGTTCCCGTCGTTCGACGAGCCGGGATACAAGACCCCGTTCACGGTTTCGGTGACCACCAGGCCCGGCTTCGTCGCAGTGAGCAATGCCGCCGAGCAGGGCAGGCCGCAGGCCGTGGGCAAATTGGTCAGGCACCGCTTCGCCGCGACCGAGCCGCTGCCGACCTATCTGGTCGCCTTCGTCGTGGGGCCCTTCGTCACCGCCGAGGGAACCGTGCCGGCGACCCCACAGCGCAGCAAGCCGCTGCCGCTACGCATCGTCGGGACCAAGCCCTATGCCGGGCAGATGCAGTTCGCGCTGGAGGGATCGAAGAAGATCGTCGCGCTTCTCGAAAAGTATTTCGACCAGCCCTTCCCTTATCCCAAGCTCGACCAGATCGGCTCGCCGGTGATGCCGGGCGCGATGGAGAATGCCGGCGCGGACATTTATGGCGACGGCATATTGTTCGTCGACGAGACCTCGCCGGGCGAGGACAAGCAGACCTTCGGCATGGTCGTCGCGCATGAGCTTTCGCACCAATGGTTCGGCGATGTGGTGACGCCGGCATGGTGGGACGACATCTGGCTCAACGAGAGCTTCGCCAACTGGATGGGCTATCGCATCGGCAACGAATGGCGGCCCGATCTCAACATCGGCGTGTCGGCAATCGACGAGGCATTCGACGCGATGCAGATCGATGCGCTCGGCGCCGGGCGGCCGATCCACCAGCGGATCACCAGGGACGCCGAGATCGATGCCACGTTCGACCAGATAACGTATGGCAAAGGCGGCCAGGTGGTCGCGATGATCGCTGCCTATCTGGGCGAGGAGAAGTTCCGCGACGGGGTGCGACTGCACATGCAGCGTTATCGTCACGGCAACGCGACCACCGACCAGTTCTTCGATTCGCTCGCCAGCGCCGCGCACGACCCGCGGGTGCTCGAATCGCTGCGCAGCTTCGTCGATCAACAGGGCGTGCCGGTGGTGACCTTGAAGCGCGATGGCGAGGCGCTGACGGCGAGCCAGGCGCGCTACGCCAGTTTCGGGAGCAATCTGCCGGCGACGCAGTGGATCGTGCCGGTGTGCGTGCGCCGCGCTGCGGTGCGCAGCTGCACGTTGCTCGACAAACCGAGCGGGACGATCGAGGCGAAGGGCGACGGTGTCGTCGTCCCCAATGCCGGCGGCTGGGGCTATTACCGGTTCGACATGGACCCGGCGGACTGGTCGGCTTTGATCGCCGCCGCGCCGACGCTCCCTGAGGGCGAGGCACTGGCGGTGACCGACAGCCTGTGGGCGTCGTTCTACGCCGGCAAGGCGAACTTCGCGCAGCTGGCGGCGCTGGCGCGGTCGATGGCGGCGCATCCGGCGGAGAAGGCCGCGCTCGACAATGGCGAGCGGCTGCGCGGATTGCTGCGCCGCGGGCTGATCAGTGACACGGCGCTGCCGGACTATCGCAAGCTGATCGTCGACATCTACGGCCCGAAGCTGGCGCAGCTCGGCTTCGATCCCGCCGCCGGCGGCCATGCGGACACGCCGGATCGCAAGAAATTGCGCGGCGACCTGGTCGAGCTCGTCGGGGGCACAGGCGGAGATCCGGCGGTGCGGGGCAAGCTGATCGCAGCAGCGGATGCGTATCTGGCGGGCAATGCCGCCGCGCTCGATCCGGACTTCGCATTGCTCGCCCTGTCGCTCGACGTGGAGGAAAAGGGCGTGCCGCTGGCGAAGGCGATTGCCGAGAAGGGGCTCGCCGGGCAGGATCCGATGCTGCACGAGATTGGGTTCGAGGCGATCGGCGCTTCGGCCAATCCCGAGGTGACGCGCTGGTTCCTGAGCGAATTCAAGGACCCGCGCCTGTCGCAGGGCGCGCGTCTCCGTGTCGCCACGAGTCTGCTCGGCTCGCCGCGGACGCGCGACATCGCTTCGGACTATATGCTGG
>Ga0247823_10003405_pt1 | contig 12873 bp, 12 predicted proteins | sample 13C_PalmiticAcid_2_FD_192426 | JGI IMG/M metagenome (GOLD analysis project Ga0247823, IMG submission 192426) | Soil microbial communities from agricultural site in Penn Yan, New York, United States - 13C_PalmiticAcid_Day30 | ecosystem: Environmental > Terrestrial > Soil > Agricultural land...
ACCTACCATGATCCGCGTGATGGCCGCCCATAACACCGAGGTGATCCGCAAATCAATTACGTTGCTGAGCGTCTATAACTGCCTGATCTATCTGCCCATCATCATCATCGCCATCTGCGGTCGGGCCATCTTCCCGGCATTGGAAAAGCCGGACGAGATTATTCCGACGCTGGCAATGCATCTCACGCAGGGTATCCCGGGCGGTTCGCTGATCACGGCACTCGTGCTGACCGCACCATTCGGGGCGATCATGGCGTCGGTGAGCTGCTTCGTGCTGGTCATCGCCTCGGGGCTCGTGCAGGACCTTTATCTGCGGTTCATTCATCCTACGGCGACCGAAGTCCAGATTCGCCGGGCGACGCGACTGGCGATGATGCTCGTCGGGATTGTCGGCGTCATCGCCGTGCTGAACCCGCCGATGTATCTCCAGGCGCTGATCGTCTTCAGCGGTTCGGCCGGCGCCGCGGCGTTTGTCACTCCGGCGTTCATGGCGTGTTACTGGCGGCGTGGCACTGCGGCCGGCGTGCTCGCTGCGATGATCAGTGGTTTCAGTGTGCTTCTCGTTCTCTATGCAACAGGGTGGATTCACAACTGGGCCCTCGCGGTCGGCGACAATGCCACCGGTTGGGCCCTCTCGATTCAACGTGCTCTCGGACCGGATCTGATGATCGGCGCGGCGACCGCCTTCCGGCCCTATTTCGTGCTCGGTATCGACCCGGTGATCTGGGCCATGCTGGCTTCGGCTGTGGTCGGAATCAGTGTCAGTTTCGTCACACGGCCGCCATCCGAAGAGCATCTGCAGCGCGTGTATGACGGCCCTCAACGGCTCCAAACCGCCGGTGCGATCTCGGCATGAGATGGAAAAGCGAAGCGCAAGGAGTGCGCTGTGTCTGATTCCGGTCATCGCGTCACGGGCAACCTGCGCATCGTCAGTCTCTGCACGATTGCAAGCCGGATTCTCGGTTTGATCCGTGACATGGCGATGGCCGCACGGTTTGGCAACGGACCGATTCTCGATGCGTTCACGGTGGCCTTTCGACTGCCGAACCTAGCTCGCGCGTGGCTGGGGGAAGGAGCACTCACGACCGCATTTTTGCCGGCGTTTGTCGCCGAGTTACAGCAGCGCGGTGTCTACGGCGCATCGCGTCTCGCCGCGGCGATGTCGTACATGTTGACCGGCGTGCTGTGCGGTCTTGTGTTGATTGCCGAACTGACGTTGTGGTTACTTGGCCAGGCATTTTCGCTTGGTGAAGAAGCGGAACTGCTGCGTTCCCTGACCGCGATCCTGTTGCCTTACGTGATTTTCATCTGCCTCGCCGCCCAGTGGAATGCGGTGCTGCATTCGCACGGCCGGTTCTTCTGGCCGTCACTCGTGCCGGTCGTGTTGAACGTTGTCTGGCTGGCGTGCCTGTGGGGCATTGTGCCGCAGGTACCCGGCGCGGCAGCTCAAATGATGACGATGTGCGCGTGCGTGGTCGCCGCGGGTATCGCCCAATGGCTCTTCCCGATGCCGCTGCTGTGGAAGCTGGGTTATCGTCTTCGTGCGGATCTGCACGATGCGTGGCCTCAGGTGCGGGTGATTTTGTTGCAGATGCTTCCCGTCCTTGCCGGACTGTCAGTCACACAGTTCAACACGCTGGTTGACAGCCTGCTCGCCTGGGGATTCAGCCGTCCCGAGCACGGTGGCACGGATATCCCGTGGTGGCCCGGCGTAGATTATCCCCTCTCCCCCGGGACCGCCTCCGCCCTCTATTTCGGGCAGCGACTGTACCAGTTTCCGCTGGGCGTCTTCGGCGTGGCCCTCGGAACGGTCCTGTTTCCGGTCTTCGCCGCGCACGCCCACCGGCAGGATCATGCGGCACTGCGACAGGATTTTTCCTATGGATTACGGCTCGTCGCCGCCGTCGGCATCCCCGCCAGTGCAGGACTTGTGCTGGTTGCTCGGCCGCTCGCATCATTGTGCTTTGAACGCGGTGCGTTCGACGCCGCCGATACAGCTCAAACGGCGGACATGATTGCGGCCTACGGCAGCGGCGTCTGGGCCTATTGTGGGTTGCTCATCGGCCAGCGGGCCTTCTATGCCACGGGGGATCGGCAGTCTCCGTTGCGGTTGAGCATGGCCGCCGCGCTTGCCGATCTGTTGTTGAACCTGACGCTGATGTGGTGGCTCGGCGGCGCGGGCATGGCGGCCACCACGGCGCTCGTCGCGTCAGGACAATGCGTGCTGACCTGTTGGGCGTTCGGTCGCAAGATCGGATTGCACGACTGGAGTGCGGTCCGCGTCTCCATCTTCAAAACGCTGGTCGCCACCGCAGGCATGTGCACCGTCGGTTCATTCGCGATGGTTTCTCTGGAAGCCTGGGACGTTTCCCGTTTCTGGACCACCGCACTCAGCGTGTGCCTCGCCACCGCAACGTACTTCGGTGCGGCAACCCTCCTGCGATCCCCCGAGCCGTGGGATCTTCTGTTCCGCCGGCGTTCGTTACTATCTGCGAATGCCGTGCAGACCAGCGAAGCGGATGCCTCACCGGAATAGCATCGGCAAACATTGCGACCCGGCCGGCGTCTTAAAAGGCGCGAACCTGTGTACCGTCATGACAGTCTGAGAGTTGAAATATCCGCCTCGTAAACCACGACAGACTGAATACGGACACGTCGAATTGTCCCCGCGCCGGTGATCAGCTAAAATCGCGACGACAATCCGCTCGGAGAGGTGGCAGAGCGGCCGATTGCACCGGTCTTGAAAACCGGAGATGGGGCAACTCATCCCAGGGTTCGAATCCCTGCCTCTCCGCTTACTAGACTCGAATGAAGCCGCAAGCAATTGTCTAGCAATCGCTTGCGGCTTTTTCATTGCTGCCGACATCCCCTGCTGGTGCACATTTGGTGCACACTAAGTGCACGGGGAGATGAGATGGCACAGCGAAAACGTCGCGGTGCACCCAACCGTAGGTGCACGCGCTTCCGAGTCGGACGGGTGTCAGTCTACTTCCACCATGCCGCATGGTGGCTCTATTACCGGGAAGGCTCGAGGCCGGTTCGGCGGCGCGTGAGTTTGTTCCGTGAAGAAGCGGAACGGCTGGCCGCCGAGATCAACGCCGAGGTGACGACGCGCGCACCGACCACCTTCGCTTTCTTGCCGGTCAGCGTGACAGAGTTGCAGGCGAAGTTTCTCACTCACCATGAGGAAGTTTTGCGTTCGTCGGTGGCCACCATTCAGCGCTACCGGACAGCGACCCAGCATTTGCTGGACTTCGGTGGAAGCGCTCCCGCTCACGAAGTTTCGACTACCGAATTCGTGACGTTTTTGCGATCGCGCAAGGTCTCACCGAACGGTCACGTTAACTCTGTCAAACGTCATCTCCGCGATAAGGGGGTGCAGTTCGTTCTCGAAACCTGCCGGGCGATGTTCGCGTTCGCTCAGCGCCAGCGGCACCTCCCTCCCTACGCCAGCAACCCTTTTGCCGATCTTCGCTTGGATCGCATGCGGATCGAAGACGCGAAAAGCGTTTTTGTATTCGATGCCACGTCGGAACTGCAGTTCCTGAAAGCCGCTTATGAGTGGGAGTTTCCGATTCAGTTCACCTTAGCGAAGACCGGTCTGCGACCCGGTGAGCTGTGTCATCTGCTGATCGAAGAGTTAGATCTGGAAGGGGGCTGGCTGCATGTTCGAAACAAGCCGGAGCTCGGCTGGTCCATCAAGACGCGTAATGAACGCAGCGTCCCCCTGGTTGAGGAACTGCAGCTCACCTTGCGGTCAGTGGTGGGGTCACGCACCGCCGGCGTGGTCTTTCAGCGGCCGAAGTTTCAAGGCAAACCTGAAGCGCTGGGGCATGCCGATCGAAAGACGCTGGCTCAGGAGTTAATACGGCGTTGTCAGCACGCCGTCGAAACGGGCGGCGTGGAACTGTCCCGTGAAGGCCGGTTGCGGTTGGCGCGGCAACTCTGGCGAGACGCCGGGGCGTTAGATCCCGATTTGATCCGCCGCTCGTTTCTGCGGATTGCCCATCGCTGCGGTCTGATTTCCGCAACGTGCCCGAAAAGCTGGCGACATACATTCGCCACTTTGCTGCAAGATGCCAACGTTGACCCGCTGTTGCGGCAGATCACGCTGGGGCATCAGCCGGCTGGAGCGGGAGGCGCGCTCGGTATGACCGGGGTCTACACCCACTCCCGTCCCGAGACGCACGCCCGCGAAATCCGCCGCGCATTGGCGTTGTGGCCCGCCGCTCTGGCTTTGGCCCGCCAGCGGTCTTCGTCAGACGCGCTCACATGCTGCTCTCGTTGAGTCGCTGGCATCAGAAAACATCGTGACCCGATTCGTCGAGCAGCCGGTCGCATCCTGACGACAGTCGTGAAGTGCGGCTGCAGTATGGTTGGCAGAGGTGCCGACCAGAACAGATCGCCAGATTAAGGCCGCGGCAGAGGACGCGATGACAGCAATCGTCGCTGGCGATATGATCGTGACTGACGCTTGAAGCGATTTTGCTGACCGATAGGAGATCTTGTCCAAACCGAGGTTCGGCATTGAACCTCGTTGACATTTTGACGACGCGTGAGCGTTGGAAACTGCTTCCTCTCAAATCCGCCAAACTTTGGGGGACGGCTTCGGCCGTCTTCCCGATTTGCAAAGAGGCAGTGCCCAGTCGCCGCGCCCCCGTACGGGGGCGTCGGCCAGGCACTGTTCTTTGCGGCTCTTGGCGGAGCCTGAGAGGGGCGGTCTTGGTTCGGCGCCCTCTGTCTATTTGGGGTATCGAATCGCTCCCAACGCCTTCGAAATGCACCACCGTGCTGTCCGAGTGGCCTCTTCCGGGAGCAATCCATGATCGACCCTTCGCTGACGTGGTATTACCACACATCAGCCGGCGTAGTCGGCCCGATGTCGACGGCCAAGCTAATCGCTTTGATTCGTGCCCGAACGCTGACCTCGGCGACCCCTGTCAGCCGAGATGGAGTGGCCTGGTCCCCGGCCGGCGATGTGCCGGAGCTCTTCAGCATCTCACAGCCCAAACCTCGGGCTTCCTTCAAGGCTGCCGTTCTAATCGCCACTGGTCTGCCGCTGGCCATCATCGCGCTCACGTGTAGTGGTTTGTTCGGTCTGGCCTTCGTGCTCAGCGACGACAATTCTTCGACCGCGGTCGCTGCCGTGAATCCCGCTTACGTCGCGACCTGGAACTACTGGCACACGCTGCAATCACTCGTGAGCCAGGAGATGAAGACCGCCGACCAGATTGATCAGATCGCGGTCCAGATCGAAACCCTGGTGGTGACCGACGTCGATGCTGATGTCCTGCAATTCGCACTCGAGTTGGCGGGGATGCTGCGGCGGACCGCACAAACGCATCGCCAGCAGTCGAATCCCGGGCTGATGCTGGAGTCGTTTCTTCGCGGCTTGGGCGGCGATCCCTACGGTACCGCCCGGGAGCAGTCTCAGATCACCCAGCAGCTCCGCGAGCAATGGCTGCAGATCCAGCGGCAGAGCACAGCGCTGCGCGTCATCCTCTCGCGCCGCTACGGCGTCGAATTCGGATCCCTCTGATCTTTAGACGAAAGGCACCGATGTCGACAACTGCCATCGAGTGGTGGGTCGTGATCGATCAGGAACCGACCGGTCCTTACACCCAGGCTTACCTCCAGTCGGCGCTGCGGTCCGGACGGCTTTCAGCCACACAACTGGCATGTCCCGTCGGCACCAGCCACTGGCGGACGCTCGCCGATTGGCCGCAGTTACGCCAGGGACCGACTCCACCAACCCGCCCGCAAACCGAAATGTCCTTAGACGCGGAGACGGTTGGCGAGGTCCGGATTCAACGAGCGATTCTGTGGTTTTATCTGATCGCCAACCCAGCCCTGTGGGCTCTGTTTATAGTGTTGGGCTCTCTGAGTCCGGACACCTATCGGGCCGGCACCTCGGCGGCGATCCTCTCGTGGCTCGTGAACGCCGGCTTCAATCTCGCGAGCTTACTGGCATTGGCGGGGGCGACGTTCGGGGGCTGGCGACTGCGGCAACGGTGCGCCGACGGCGTGCCATGGATCATGGGGTCCACGATCACGAACTGGATCATCACGGGGGTCACGGTTGGCTTGCAGCTGGGAATCGACTGGTCGACTGCACCAGAGCTGGAAACCGCCGACTCGCGTGCGTTCCACGCAAGTGCCTTCGGGATCAGCGTGAGCCTCGTGGTGTGGGGAAGCTGCCTGTTGGCTTGGCTCGCCCAGATGATGAGCCTGCTGTGGTTGTGGTTGCGGCCCCCGGCGCTGCCACACTTGATCCCTGCTCAAACGGAGAACAACGGTGCCTCATCAGTATGAAGCCCGACGCGGCCCGCGTCGGGCTGGGCCGTTTGCCTGGTCGGAATTGCGGCAGCATGCCGCCTGTGGGCGGATCGGTCCCACTGATCTGATCCGTACGGATCGCTCCGGTTATTGGCGGCTGGCCGAGAGTCTTCCCGGTTTGTTCGATCCAACGGACGCTCCGGAACCGGCCGACCCGGCGACATCACCCAGACCGGCACCGGTCGCGCCGCCGCTACCCAAGACGAGCGCGATTCCACGAGGAGCCGCCCCGTCGCCGCGATCGAAAGCCGCAGCTGACGGACAGCCTGCTGCCGGGCCCAGCGTGTCCGGGGACTCAAAGTCCTCGTCGTCCGAGGAAGGCATGACCCGGCGAGAATGGTGGCATCCGTGGCTGATGGGGTTCGCCAGCTTCGCGGCCTGCGCCCGGTCGTGCCAGTGGTTTCGTGACAAGGACGGGCAGCGGAATCCCGCTAGGCCGAAATGACAGGAACTGGTCGAGGGAAGTCGCCCGACCTGCGGCGCCGACGGGCCTGCATTGAGATCATCGTCCCGCCGACCGGCGGACCCGATCCCGTCGCCCTCGCTTCGACCGCCCATCGCCGCTTGCAACCCTGAACTTTGGTGCTGGCGGCGCCCGGCCTCGTCTCATCGCCGTTGCCTGGGAAACCGGGTCACGCCACGCCCTCAGCCTATGGTCGATCGCCGCCGACAGTCATCCTCAGCGCGATCGTACCGCATTTTTTAGGAGGAGCTCTTGCTTCGGCAGCTGAAGACTTTCTGGGACAGTCTCGACCGACGACTGCGTCGATCCGTGCAGACGTCCCTCCAGATCGTGGAGTGGGCCGCCCACGGCCGAGTTACGCCCCTGGCCCCTCGGCGCCCGCCGCATTATCAGCGGCGACGTCGACGACGACGAAAGCGATCCGCGGGGGACGGTTGACCCTCGACCTGGAGCGCGCGTCAAGCGATCCTCCATCGGGGGCTGGATTGCGTTGGCCGTCCTAGTGCTGTTTCCTGACCTCGCTTTCGCCCTCTACATCATCCTGGCCGTGATTCTTTCGGTCCGCATGAACTGGCTTTTGCATCACGGACTGAACGATCTGCGGCGGCGTTATCGCTCTTAACTCGCAACAAGGACCGATTCCCGTGTCCCATTTTGTGACGATTCAAACGCAAATCCGTGATCCGGTGGCCCTCGAACTGGCCTGTCGGCGCCTGGAGCTCCTGGCCCCGATCTTGGGGACGGCGCAACTCTTCTTGACGGAGGCCAGGGGCTGGCAAGTCCAGTTGCCGAAGTGGCGTTATCCGGTGGTGTGTGACACCGATCGCGGCCAGCTCCACTATGACCATTTCGGCGGCCGCTGGGGCGATGTATCAGAACTTCATCGCCTCGTTCAGTCGTATGCCGTCGAGAAAACCAAGCTCGAAGCCCGTCGCGCGGGTCATGCGGTCATCGAGCAACCCTTGGCCGATGGGTCCATCCGCGTGCAGATCACCGCCCACGGTTGAATGTCCTGTGTTCCCTCGTCCTGAAAAAGGAGCTCTTCATGCCGGTGATTGACGTCACCGTCTCGCCCCAGGGCGAAACCACAATTGAGACGCACGGGTTCGTCGGCGGGGAATGCCAGCCGGCCACGCAGGCCCTCGAAGCCGCCCTGGGACTGGTGCGATCCGAACAACTCAACACGGAGTTCTACCAAACCATACCGCACGCCACGCCCCACATTCGCTTGCCGGACGCCGAATGAGCCGATCGCCGGCGATGCCACGCCACGATCGGTGCTGCTGCTGGTCGAAGGCATTTTGGATCTGTCGTTTCTGACGCGAATTGCCGCGGTGTTGCGCACGGCAGACCCGCAAATTCCCGATCTGGCTCATCACGTTGCCAGCGGATCCCTCGTCGCCTTGCCCATTGGCGGTGGCCATCTCGCAAACTGGGCCGAGCGCCTGGCGCCGCTGGGCTGCCCGGAATTCCATCTCTACGACCGGGAAGCGTCCCCGGAAACCGAACGTCGACAGTCGGTGGTCCGCGCGATCAATGCCCGGACGCGCTGTCACGCTCACCTGACTGCAAAGCGCTCGCTGGAGAACTATCTGCATTCAGCTGCGATCAGGGAGTCGTTCGGCGTCGCGGTCCGAGTGGATGACGACGGTGATGTCGCCGAGCTGATCTTGGCCGCCCGCGCCCGGGGCGGGGGCCGCGACTTTCCGTCCACCTGGCGGGATCGTCGCCGTCAGCTCCACCGGATCAAGCGCGTGCTCAACACGCGCACGGTTGAGGCGATGACGACGGCTTGGCTCGCGGAGCGCGATCCCGATCACGAACTCGTCGGCTGGTTGCGCCGGCTCGGCGGCGCTCTGGCAAACGGTCCTCATCTATCCCCTAGTCAGGAGAGCCCGCCATGTCGTTGGCCACCCAACTGGCCCCTTACATTCGGGCCGCCTTCAGCGGCTTGTACGTTGAAACCTTTGAACCGGAAGAGGCACTCCGGGAGATCCGTCAACTCTGTGCCGCCGAAGAGAACTGGATGGTCGCGACGTGGGACATCGATCGCGGCCTGCAGGTACCGCCGGACAGCGCGATGCCGGCGGTGAGTGATCCGCTCGCGGCCTTGCGAAGTTTGCCGGCGCTCGCGACGCCGAACGGCACGGCGCTCCTGGTGCTAAAGAACTTTCATCGGTTTCTGGGCAGCGCCGAGATCATCCAGGCGCTGCAGCACCAGCTCGATGCCGGAAAAGCCTGCCGAACGTTTGTGGTGATCCTCGCCCCGACGGTCCAGTTGCCCTTGGAACTGCAGCGATCCTTTGTCGTGCTGACGCACGCGTTGCCAGAACGGCAGCAACTGCGGGCGATGGGCGAGGAGATCGTACAGGATCGAACGCCGCCGACTGAGACGCAGTGGGCCGCACTGCTAGATGCGGCGGCCGGTCTGACGCGGACGGAGGCCGAGGGCGCGTTTTCACTGTCGCTAGCCCGCTGTGATGAATTGCGACCCCGGATTCTCTGGGAATGGAAAGCCCAGTCGCTCCGCAAGCAGAACCTCCTGTCGCTCCACCGGGGCGGGGGCAGCTTTGCGGAGCTGGGTGGACTCACGGCCTTAAAAGAGTTCTGTCGTCGCGCGCTTGAACCGGGGCGGTCGGTGGCAGCGCGGGGAGCGCTGCTCCTGTCACCACCCGGCTGTGGCAAATCGGCGTTTTGTAAGAGTCTCGGCAGTGAGATCGGGCGACCGGTGTTGACGCTCGATCTCGGGGCGCTCTATGGGTCGTTACTCGGCGAGACCGAAAAAAACATCCGGCAGGCGCTCGCCATCGCCGACGCCATGGCCCCTGCGGTGCTCTTTGTGGATGAACTCGACAAAGGACTGTCAGGGACCGGAGGGCAGGGGGACTCGGGGGTTTCGACACGGCTCTTCGGCACGCTGCTCACCTGGCTCGCTGATCATGCGAGCGATGTCTTCTTCATCGGGACGGCCAACGACATCTCACGGCTCCCGCCCGAGTTCACCCGCGCAGAGCGACTCGACGGCGTCTTTTTCGTCGATCTGCCGAGTGCCGAGCAGCGTCTTGAGATCTGGTCGCTGTATCGCCGTCAGTATGACATCGCCGCGAATCAGCCCATCCCGCCCGACGAGGGTTGGACCGGAGCGGAGATCAAGAGTTGCTGCCGGCTGTCGGCACTGCTCGACGTCTCGCTTACGGAAGCCGCCCGGAACGTCGTGCCGGTCTCCGTGACCTCCGCGGAAGCCGTGGACCGCTTACGAACCTGGGCCAGCGGCCGCTGCTTGTCCGCGGATCGGCCCGGCATCTATCAACGACCGGGAGTCGAGAGACCTTCGCGGCGGAAGGTTACGCCCCCCACTTCGACGAATTGAGCCCGTTCTCGGTCGACTCTCGCTCCCGTGCTCTCTTCAGAGACTGATCTATGACATCCCCTCCACAGGAGTGCCCATGCCCCCGCACCTGGAAGATCCACCCCGCGCCCGCTCGAAAGCGATTCCGCCCGCCCAACGGTTACAAACGGCGATGGCGGCCACCAAGGTGTCCTTCACCTGGTTCGGTATCCGAAAAACATTGTCGACGGCGCAGAAGGAACAAGCGGCCGATGCCTTTGCCGCCGAGGCGAAGCTCCTGTCCGCCGCCAAAAAGCTCCTCGACACGCGGCATGATTCCTACCAGGCTGTGACGGCGGTCCGCGGTCGCGTGCTCGCCTACTGGAAATCGCTCACGCTGCCCTATCCCGAGCCCGGCATCCGGCTGATCCGGCAGGACGATCTGTCGACCTTCGACGAACAGCTGCAGATCTTTCGGGCGGATCTCGGCGTGGCGGTGCACGGCCTGCAGAACCGCTATGACGAGTTGCAGTCCGCCGCTCGTCAACGTCTCGGGACCTTGTTCAATCCCCGCGACTATCCCGAATCGCTGCTCGAGGAATTCGCGGTGACGTGGGAATTCCCCACAGTGGAACCACCGGAGTATCTGCGGCGTCTCAATCCCGCCCTCTACGAGCAGGAATGCCAGCGGGTCCAGCAGCGGTTCCAGGAAGCCGTCAGCCTGGCCGAACAGGCCTTTCTGGACGAACTGGCTCGCTTAGTCAATCATCTCACCGAGCGGCTGGCGGGTCATGACGATGGCAAACCCAAGGTCTTTCGGGATTCGGTGATCGAGAACCTGACGGAGTTCTTCGAGCGCTTTCAGCGGTTGAACATCCGCTCGAACGCCGAACTCGATGCACTCGTGGAGCAGACCCAGCAGATCGTGCAGGGCGTGGCCCCGCAGCAACTCCGGGACAACGAGACGCTGCGGCAAACCGTCGCGACTCAGATGGCCACGGTCCAAGCCTCGCTCGACGGGCTGCTGGTGGACCGTCCGCGTCGCGCCATTCTCAGGCCCAAACAACCGGAGGGGGACTGATGGTGATGGTCATCGATCCGACCGGTACGGTCACGACGCTCTACAGCGAGCTCTTTGATCTCGCGGCACTCGGCACGCAGAACATCGCCCGCGCGAGTCACGTTGAGCCGGATGCGGAGGGAAACTGGTCCGCCCGGATTCTCAATGGTCCCACCCTCGGGCCCTTCGCGCGCCGGAGTGACGCGCTGGCGGCCGAGGTGGCCTGGCTCACAGAACACCGTCTCAGCCGCGTCGGCTGAGACCAACGCCATTCCGGACACAGAGCCGGGACGGACCACTCCGGTCTGTCCCGGCTCTGTTCATTTTCTGCCCCGTTTAGGACAAGCCCCATGACCACTCGTGATCTGCATCGGGCCGTGGCACGTGCCACTGGCGAAGACATTGAGATCATCGCCCTCCGCGGATTCTCGCTCGTGGACGATGAACATCGTCCCGAAGACGACGATCTCGTCGAACGGTTTCTCGACTGGGACGAACTCGACGCCCGCCGACCCAGGCCGGTTGCCGCGGCTTAGCCCCGCCGAGGCGCCTCGCCGCGTCGGCTCGCGAGACGGATAACATTTCCTCAATCACAACGCTTCATTCCCCCTGTCACCAAAGGAACACCGATGCGGATTCTCTTCATCAATAATGACGGTGGCGGGTTCGCCGACCACCTGGACCTTGCCGACGGCACCACGGTGCAACAGCTCTTCGACCAGAAGGTCAAAGGCCGTCCGCAGGATTATCTGATTCGCGTGAACCGCCAGCCGACGGTGGGGACGGCAGTGCTCCAGGACGGCGATCGCGTCACGATCACCCCGATCAAGATCGAGGGCGCCCGCTCCGCAGTGTCATGATTTTCCTCGTTCCCGAGCCCCGCCCGGCGCCCGCTGGCGCGGGGCTCTTTTCGTCCTGGAGAACTGACTATGCCAAACTGGGATCGCGCGCGATGGGACGCAGCCCAACAGATCGTGAAGGCGCTCCTCGCCGAGCAAGCGGCATCGCCCTTTCCGACATTCCCCGATTCGCAGATCCAAGCCCTGCATCGCCTTCGTCAACGCTGGCACTACGCAGTCGCGCGGGGCTGGCAGGTGGCCGCCGCCACCATGCAGAACACCTGGAATCTCCACTTGGAGTGGTTGATCAACGACCTGAAAGCCCGTCGCTGCCGAGCCCCGTCTCGTGCCGCCATCACGCTGACGGCAGCCCAGGTCTATCGCGATCTGGCCGGTCTACAGGATGAGTTCGAATTCGTCGACATCGATTCCCGGGCCCGGACGGTCACCGTGCGGACCGATCGGATCATGCTCGACGATGTTGACCTCGGACCGTTCGCCATCGTGTGGAGTTGGGGAAATCCGGACGACTCCCTGCGCGTGATCGCGGAGGAGCCCCAGCGTCCCGACTACCCGGAAGATCTGACCCATCCCCATGTGCGGGAGGACGAACTCTGCGTCGGCGACGGCCAGGCGGCGCTGGACCAGGCCTTCCGTTCCGGTCGTCTCTTCGATGCGTTCCTGATTCTGCGGCAGATTCTCAAGACCTATAACCCCCACAGTGCCTATGCCAGCTTGTGGCGCTGGACGGGCCGCGTGTGCCGCGGCTGCGCCGGCAGTGTGTCCGAGGACGAGAGCTGGTCCTGTGAGACCTGCGGCGAGGTGTTCTGCGGCGACTGTTCCCAGT
>Ga0247823_10003406_pt1 | contig 12872 bp, 8 predicted proteins | sample 13C_PalmiticAcid_2_FD_192426 | JGI IMG/M metagenome (GOLD analysis project Ga0247823, IMG submission 192426) | Soil microbial communities from agricultural site in Penn Yan, New York, United States - 13C_PalmiticAcid_Day30 | ecosystem: Environmental > Terrestrial > Soil > Agricultural land...
GATGTGAGAGGAACATGCGGACCGTTGGCCAAAAGGCCGCCTTTCCGTCGGCGCTTACGGGCGGAGCCGCGACATCGGTCGCGCCGCGCTTGGGCTCGCGCACCGTCAACCAGACCACCAGCGCTGTGACGATCCCGATCGCGCCCACTGCGATGAAGGGAATGCGCCAGCCGAAACGCTCGGCGATCGCTGCGCCGAACGCCACCCCCGCAGCCGCACCGATCGCCGGGCCGAGGTTGAAGATGCCGAGCGCCGCAGCGCGCTTGCCCGGCGGATAGGTATCGGTGATGATCGCATAGGAGGGCGGCACGCCCCCCGCCTCCCCAAAGCCGACGACCATGCGCGCAACGACTAACTGCGTGTAATTAGCAGCCATGCCGCACGCGACGGTCGCGCCGCTCCAGATCGCGCAGGCCGCCGACAGGACGCCGACGCGGCTGGTGCGGTCGGCGAACCAGCCGACCGGGATCGCGATGAAGCAATAGAACATCGCGAAATAGAGTCCGCTGATCAGCCCAAGCTGGCCATCGCTGATCTGGAGCGCATCCTGAATCGGCTTGGCCAGGATCGACAGCAACTGCCGGTCGAGGAAGTTCAGCACGTAGACGAAGCAGAGCATCCCCAGCACGAAGGTCGGATTGCTCCCCGGCCGCGTGGACGCTGCGGCCGGGGAGAAGGAGGCTTCTGCGTTCGCCATCGCCTAGAGCCCGTAGCCGAGGCGGATGCCGAACGTGCGCGGGCGCATCGTCCCGAAGCGGCTGTTCAGAAAGGCCTCGGGGTGAATGTAGGTGATCGAATGGTCGTCGAAGAGATTTTCGACATAGAGCTGCGCCGAAATATCGCCCTTCTTCAAACCGAAGCTGAGATTGACGTTGCTGTAGGCATCGGTCTTTCCGAACGTCGCGAGCGGCACATTCGGCGCGCCCGGGGTGTTCGGGAAGCTGCTGTTATATGCGCCAATATGCTGCGCGTTCACCGCCAGCATCGCGTCGACGTCGGACGCCAGCTTGAAATTATACGACATATAGGCCGACCCCTGGATCCGCGGCGCCGATAGCCGGTGCCCGAGCACCGCGCCCGAAATCGCCGCCTCGGCGGGCGAGAGCTTGGTGATCTTGGAGTCATTGTAGGCGCCGTTGAAGCCGATCGACACCCCGGTCGCCGGGATCACATTGACCTCGAACTCGAAGCCTTTGCTGCGCGCCGCGCCGATGTTGGTCGCGAACTGCACCGAATCCGACACGCGGTTCGCCTGCGCCTGGATGTTGCTCCAGTCGATCAGGTAAAAGGCGGCGTTGATGCTGACGCGCCCGCCCAGCCAGCGCCCCTTCGCGCCGACCTCATAGCTTTCGAGACTATCCGAGGTTGCGCCGAAGGGAATGATGATGTCGTTGGCGTCGACGACGCTCGCCCGCCCGGCAAAGGCGTTGACGATCGGCGCACGGAAACCGGTCGAGAAGGTCGCATAGGTGGTCAGCGTCTCGCTCGGCTTGAAGGTGGCGCTCGCCTTCCACGACGGTTTCGACCCCTTCGCTTTCAAACCGGTCACGGCGGCGTAGGGCGTGAAGGTCGTGAAATTGACTGGAAGATAGGCGCCCGTGGGGCCCTTCAGACCGGCCAGCGCCGCCTGAAGATAGTTGAGATTGAAGAAGCCGGGCGCCGTCGCGAGATAGCCGCCTTCCTCGGTAAAGCCCTGCGCCGAGGTCTCGCCATAGCGCAGGCCGCCCGTCAGCCAGAAATTGTCCGAGAAGCGCCAGGTCAGCTCGCCAAAGCCCGCGAGTTCCTTGCTGAGCGAATGGGTATATTGCTTCTGATAATATTGGTCGGGCAGCCCGGTCATATTGCGCGACGCGAGAAACGCGGGGTTCGACCGATAGAAATAATCGACGTCGCGGCGACGATCGAGATAGAAACCGCCGACGACGAACTGGAACGGCCCGTCGAGCGTCGATGCGAGGCGCGTTTCCTGAACGAACACCTTGTCATAGCCGTCGGCGTCGAGACCGAAGGCGATCGGCGCGCCGGCGAAGGAGCCGGGCTGGAACGTGCCGGCAAGGTCGACGTAGAAGCGCTGGTCGAAATCCGAATAGGTCAACGAACTGGTGAGCTTCGCGAAGTCGAATTCATAGTCGATCGTCGCATTGGCGATCAGCTGCTTGCCGGTGAAGCGGTCGGGCTGGTCCGAAATGCGCTTGTTGCGCCCGAGCGACGGGCTGGTCAGTGAGCTGTCCTTGGGATTGCTATATTCGTACGAGCCGAGCAGCTTGATCGACAGGCGATCGGTGGGGCGCCACAACAGGGTCGCGCGGCCGCCATAATCGATCAGCGTGTTCGAATTTTTGACGCCGGTGCCGACATTGTCGAGATAGCCTTCCTCGTCGCGATAGAAACCGACGACGCGGAGCGCGAGCTTGTCCTCGACCAACGGGACATTGACCATCGCATTGTAACGCTGGCGGATCGAATCCGAGCCGGTCAGTCCGATATCGACGAGCGCCGAGACGTCGAAATCATTGAGGTCGGGGGTTTTCTGGAGGATGCGCATCGCGCCCGACAGCGAGCCCGATCCGAAGAGTGTGCCCTGCGGCCCGCGCAGGAATTCGACGCGCTCGACGTCGAACAGATTGGGATCGACGACGGTGGTGTTGCCGATCGTCGAGACGGGAAGCTCGTCGATATAGATCGCGACCGAGCTTTGCAGGTTGGCGTTATAGCCGTTGGTCGCGATGCCGCGCGCAGTGAAATTGTTGAAGTTTGCGGTCGGCTTGTTGAGCACGACGCCCGGCGTCTCGCGCCCGATGCCCTCGTACCCGACAATGCCCTTTTCGGTCAGCTCTTCCTGCGAAAAGGCCGAGATGCTGATCGGCACGTCCTGAATGCGTTCGGCGCGGCGCGTCGCGGTGACGATGATGTCGTTACCCTCGGGCGTTTCATCGGCTTGCGGTGCGGCGTCGGCGGCATCCTGTGCGGCGGCGCCCGCCGGGATTGCGAAAAGTGCGCCCGCGCATACGGACGCAAACAGCTGAACCCTCATCTTGCCCTCTCCCATTCATCGCCGCTCGATCGTCGGCATGCCGCATTCATGGCAGCGGTTCGGAGGCGAGTCAATATTCACTCTCACGTGTGTGAATGAAATGTTGAACGAGCATGAAGAAGGGCGTGGAAGGCGGGCGCGGTCGCCGGGAGACGAAAATCATTCCCGTGCAGCCACCCGCATTGCTATGCCGGTACCAAAGCGCGCGGCCGCGCGCGCACCCGCAATCCGGAAAGCAGCAATGACCGAAGAAGCCCCCGCCCTGCTCAAGGATATTCTTGGCCCGCAAGCGCTGGAGACGATCGGCGACGCGGGGAACGCGACATCACCATGCTTCGACCGTACCGCTTTCCTGCTGGCCGCGTCCGAAGGACTTGACGCGCTGTCGGTCATGGAGCGCGTGCGCCATATCGCCGATGCGCTCCGCGCGGCGCTGCCCGGGGAGTATGCGGCGGCGATCGTGGTGGTCCGCGCGATGGCGCCACGGTTAACCCATGGGTTTCAGGCGATGGCGGTCACCGAATATGTTGCACGGTACGGGCTGGATGATTTCGACCTGTCAATGGAAGCTCTGGCCGACCTGACGCGCTTCGGCTCCGCCGAGTTTGCGATCCGTCCGTTCCTGGCCGCCGATACACCGCGCGCGCTGGCAATGATGATGCGGTGGACCGGCAGCGATGACGATCATGTCCGTCGGCTCGCAAGCGAAGGTGCGCGGCCGCGCCTGCCTTGGGCAGCGCGCGTCCCGGCGCTGAAGGCCGATCCGACGCTGGCGGCGCCAATCCTCGAAGTGCTGAAGGCCGATCCCAGCCTTTATGTTCGCAAATCAGTCGCAAATCACCTGAACGATATTGCCAAGGACCGGCCCGACTGGTTGCTCGGCCGCCTTGCGGACTGGTCGCAAGACGACGCGCGCACCGTCTGGATCATCCGCCATGCGCTGCGCACGCTGATCAAGAAGGGCGATCCCGCGGCCCTCGCGCTGATCGGCGTTGGCCATGGCGCCGCGGTAAGCGTGCGGGACTTCACCATCACTCCGGCGGCTGTCCATCTTGGCGACCGGATTGCCATCACGGTCAATCTCGTATCGGACTCATCCGACGAACAGCGGCTGGTGGTCGATTATCGCGTCCACTACGCGCGGGCGGGCGGCAAGAGCGCCGCGAAGGTTTTCAAGCTGAAAACGTTCGAGCTTGCGGCGCGCAAGACCGCGTCGCTCGCCATCAGCCAGACGATCCGCGACTTCAGCACACGGCGGCATCACCCGGGTCGGCATGAGGTCGAGTTGATCGTCAATGGGCAGACGATGGCAACCGGGGCGTTCGATATTCTGCCGGTGGACTGACACCGGCGGGAGGCATAGCCTATCCCGGTGGCGGCGCGGTGGCCGCCTCCGGCTGCGGGCGTCCTTCCTGAATCGTCGGACGCCCCTCAGACATCGGCAGGCGCAGGTCGATCCGGCTTCCGTTGATTTCGGTCGTGATCACCGCATCGCCGCCTTCGATGCCGATGCGCGTCCGGTCGCTGATCGGGATGTCACCGATGTCGGGAATATCGAGCGGCTCGACGGGACCGGTCGGATCGACCACTTTCCTCGGCGGCGGCGCGGCCTTCTTGCCCGACGCCCCGGTCATGAAGTCGCGCCAGATGCGCGCCGGCAATCCGCCGCCCGAAATGCCCTGCAGCGGACTATTGTCGTCGTTGCCGATCCACACGCCGACGACGAGCCCGTTCGCATAGCCGACGAACAGCGCGTCGCGATTGTCCTGGCTGGTGCCCGTCTTGCCGAAATTCGCCTGCGGCAGCCGCGCGGCGCGGCCGGTCCCGCGATTGACCGCGGCGCGCAGCATTTGTTCAATGTCCTCATGCTCGCTCGACCCGAAGCTACTCGGTCCCGAGATCAGATTTTCGAACCAGCCCTTTTCGTCGGCCTCGAACGCGTGCGGTTCGACCGGATAGCTGTTCGCAGCGACCGCGGCATAAGCCGCGGTGAGTTCAAGCAACGTCATGCTCGACGTGCCGAGCGCAAGGCTGGGATCGCCCTTTGCCATCGGCGCGGTGACGCCCAGGTCGCGTGCCATGTCGATGACCTTGTCGTCGCCGATCTCGCGGAGCAGGCGGACCGCGGCGACATTGCTCGACGAGGCGAAGGCGTCTTCGAGGCTGATTTCCTTCGAATAGGCGCCCCCCGAATTTTTGGGCCTATAGGAGCCGGTCTCGATCGCGCTATTGTCGATCATGTCGTCGGGATCCCAGCCGGCACGCAGCGCGGCGAGATAGACGAAGAGCTTGAATGTCGAGCCCGGCTGACGCCGCGCCTGCGTCGCTCGGTTGAAGGGCGACGCGGCATAATCCTTGCCGCCGATCATCGCGACGACCTCGCCGTTCGGGCGCATCGCGACGAGCGCAACCTGCGCCTTGCCCAGCCCCGCGCGGCCGGTCACACGGCGCGCGACGCCTTGCAGCCGTGCGTCGAGCGTCGTCGCGATCGTCTGACGCGAATAGCCGACATCGCTCAATTTGCGCGCTTGGGGCAGCGCCCAGTCGGCGAAATAGGTGCCAGTCGGCAAGGTGTTGCGCGTGCGCACGTCGATGCGCGGGGTGCGCAGCGCTTTCCGCTCCGGCTCGGTGAGATAGCCCGTTGCGACCATCGCATTCAGCACCAGCTTCATGCGCTTTTCGGCGAGGTCGGGATTTTTGGTCGGCGCGAGGCGCGATGGCGCCTGCACCAGCCCCGCGAGCATCGCGGCCTGCGCCGGGGTCAATTTCTCGGGCTGGCGATAGAAATAATGGAGCGACGCGGCGCGCAGGCCATAGGTGTTGTCGCCGAAATAAGCGTTCGACAGATAGCGTTCGAGGATCTCGTCCTTGCTGAGCCAGGCTTCGAGCCAGAAGGCGATCAGCGCCTCGCGTGCCTTGCGGCCGAGCGTGCGCTTCGGCGTCAGGAAAGTGAATTTGGCGAGCTGCTGCGTGATTGTGCTGCCGCCCTGTGTGCGTCCGCCGGTGACGTTGCTCCAGACCGCGCGCGCTATACTGCGCGGATCGACGCCCCAATGCGTATAGAAACGCCGGTCCTCGATCGCGAGGAAGGCCCCGGTGACATGCTTGGGCAGATCCGCCGCCTTCACCGGTGTATCGACGATCGCCCCGATGCGCGCGATCGGCGTGCCGTCGGACGCAAGTAGCGTAATCTGCGGCGGCGCGATCGGTTCAAGCGATTTCGAGAGCGGCGCGGTGAGCGCGAGCCAGCCGACGAGCAGGATGAAGATCACGCAGAAGATCGCGAAACCGCGCGATATGCGGCGCATCCATTTGCGCCCGCGCGTTTCGGGAACGATCGGCGGCGGCGGTGCGGCTATATCGGCAAACGGGCCACCCGGCGTCGCGGCGAGGGTAGGATCGGGGCCTTCGGGTTTACGGAACCATTTCATGCGCAGCATCCGTATTACAGCCCCAACACAGCATAAGCAATTGCGTTATATGGTGCGTCGGATCGGCCCTGTTCATCAAGAAGGACAGCGACTTGATCGGCACTGCGGGATAAGAAAAGAAAAAGCCGAGCCCATCCGGAGAGCGATGACATGAGCCAAGCAGCAACGCGATATTGCGATCTGGTGATGAAGGGCGGCATCACGAGCGGCATCGTCTATCCGAACGCGGTCCTCGCGCTCGCGCGCGACTTCCGGTTCAAGAATATCGGCGGCACCTCGGCGGGCGCGATCGCCGCTGCGGCCACCGCGGCGGCCGCCTTGGGGGACCGGAAGCATGTCGCATCGGGGTCGAGCGCCCCCTGCCCCCCAACGCTTGGCTTTTCCGGTCTCGAACGCGTCGCTGCGCAGCTTTCGTCGCACGGTTTCATCTTCGGCCTGTTCCAGCCCGCGCGCGGCGGTCGGAGCGCCTATCGCCTTATCGTCACGCTCGCCGGAAATGCGAGCGCGCTGCGCAAAGCCTTCGCCGCTGCGGTCGCGGTCGTCGCCATCGCGCCGCTCGAGGCGCTCCTCCTCTTCGGCCTGTTCCTCGCGCTCGGCTATTGGCTTGCCGGACCAGCCGGGGCAGCCGCCGTGCTGCTACCGTCGGCAATTTGCGCCTATCTGGGCGCGGCGATTGCCGCGGCGTTGCGCGTCGCCCGCGTCACGCGGCGCAATCTGCTCGGACTCTGCTCGGGCTTGAGCAGCGGTAAGGAAGCGGACAAGCCGGCGCTGACCGAATGGTTGCACGAGGTTCTGCAATCCCTGTCAGGCAAGGACATCGCCGAGCCGCTGCTGTTCGACGATCTGTGGAACGCGCCGCGTTATCCCGGCGAGCCGGGGACCGAAACGGCGATCACGCTTCAGATGATCACGACGGGCGTCTCGCATCACGAGCCGCGGACGCTGCCCTTTACCGACGCGTCTTTCTGGTTCCTGCGCGAGGAATTCGACCTGCTGTTCCCGCAAACCGTCGTCGACGCGATGATAGCGATGGCGGGCGCGCCCGACCGCGTCGGCGGAAGAGATTATTACCGCCTGCCCGGCAAAGGCCGGATGCCCGTGCTGGTGGCGATGCGGATGAGCCTGAGCTTTCCGCTGTTGATCAGCGCAGTGCCGCTCCACGAACCGGTCGGAAGGCGAACGCTCCGCGGGACCGAGGGAGACGCGCTCGACGACGGCGCGGAAGCAAAGGAAGCGACGCTCAGCCAGAGCACCGACAGCCTCGCCACCGGCGGCGAAATGCCGCTCTCGCTAATCGAGGGTTTCCGGATCTGCTGGTTTTCCGATGGCGGCGTCTCGAGCAATTTCCCGCTCCACCTGTTCGATGCGCCGCTCCCGCGCTGGCCCACCTTCGCGATCAATCTCGTCTATCCCCAAAGCGACGACAGTCCGCCGGTCGCAAACCCCGAACCCCAAAGTGCGCAGGACAGGGCCGAAGCCGCGGTGTGGCTGCCGCTGCATAACAATCGCGGCTGGCAACGCAGCTATAGCTCGATCGCCCGGCCACTCGCGCTCGCCGAGGTTTCGGCATTCGTGTTCGGTATCGTCGGTACGATGCAGAATTGGCGCGACCTGTTGCAATCGCGCGCGCCGGGGCAGCGCGACCGGATCGTCCATGTCGCGCTCGACACGGTCGAGGGCGGGATGAACCTCGACATGTCGCAGGACATATTGGACAGCATTTCGCTGAAAGGCACGGTCGCGGGCGAGCGGTTGTACCAATTCTCCTTCGACAATCATTATTGGGTGCGCTGGCGGAACGTCGCGTCGGGCCTTCAGCGCTATACGATCCAGATCGCGGCAAGCGCGAAAATGGTGCCGCCGATCCCGGCCTATACGGCGGCCTTTGCGACGGTCCGCACAGGAGCCCCGTCGCCAGTTTCGTACAAACTCCGGTCGGCCGATGCGCAACGCACCGCGGAGGCGCTGTTCGCCGATCTGGTGGCACGCGGCGAGGAATGGGCCGACCTCGGCCCCGACCTCAGCGACGGAACCCCAAGGCCGCTTCCGCAGATGCAGATCACGCCAATCTATTAGCTGGCGGGATCGTCGCGGTCCTGTTGCGGTGAAACCTGGTCGTCCTTCTTGATAAAGCTCATCTTGCCCTGCGGCTCGAGGATTGCCCACGCAACCTGCGACATCCGCCCGATGCCTGCGAGCCGCATTTCGGACAGGATTTCGTCGCGCGTCAGCCGGTCGCGCCGCAGATTTTCAGTCACAATTTCGCCGTCGCGCACGATTACTCGTGGCGTCCCTTCGAGCAAATTCTTGGCACGCGGGAACAGATAGGCGGTCCAGCTCAGTACCAACGCCCAGAAGGCAAAGGTGCAGATGGCCAGCGTCGCGCCGGTCAGGCTGAAGTCGTTGTGCGTCACGCCCTGCTGAATGAGGTCCCCGAGCACGACGAGCACGACGAATTCGAACGGCGTCATCTGCCCGAGCTCGCGCTTGCCGAGCAGCCGGATCAGCAGGAACAGGATGAAGAACATCACCGTGGCGCGAAGCATAATATCCATCAGGGCAGCACCTTGATGCGAAGCGGCATCGCGCCGATGCGCCGTTTGCCGTCAAAGACCGCGACCTCGCCCCTGGTGCCTGCAAACAGCGGCGGGTTGATCTGACCATCGACCTTGATGTGGAGGCTGTCGCCGGCAGCGAGCGGGCCGTAGGAAAAATGAAAGCGGCCGTCCTCGAAGCTCTCTTCGGCTGGGGCCGGGATCATCGTGTTGACGGTCATGTCGTGCCACAGCGCGGGAGACACCGCTACGACCGCATCGCTCATCGGAGCCTCGGCGGTCAGCGTGATGTCGGTCTCGAAAAACTCGCCGTTGCGAATGATGGTCGGCGTTTTCACCGTCAGGCGTGCATCGCCCAGATCGGCCGTGCGCGGCGGGCTTGGCTGGCCCCCGGTAAATCCGAGCGCCGCTGCCAGCAATAGGCCGCCAAGGATGAGAATCGAGATCGGGCTGGCATGCCGATCCCACAGGCGTTGCGATGGCTTGGCATCAAGTCCCTCGAGCGCCTGCATCCGATCCTCCGGCCTGATCGCGGATCCCCCCGGCCGCAATGGCCGAAGGCGCCCGCATGCGATCGGCAGCGGGCGCCTATTGGACGCTTGGCGCGGCGGTTCGTTCCGCTGCCTCAGTGGTCGGTCGCGGCATTCTCGATCAGTTCGGCGACCTCGACCGGATGCGAGACCATCAGCGCATGCGAGCCGTTCGCGACGCCGACTGTTTTGCGCGCATGGGCGCGCTCGGCCATGAATTTCATCGTTGCGGCAGGGATGTTCCGGTCCTCGGCGCCATAGATGACATAGCTCGGCAGGCTCTTCCACGTTGCCGCCTGTGATGGATCGGTCAGCGCCGCCTGCGTCACCGGTCGCTGCGTCGCGGCCATCAGCGTCGCCTGAGCCTCCGGCACATCGGCGGCGAACTGGCCGTGGAATTTGGCAGGCTGGATATAGAGATCGATCCCGCCGCCCGGCAGGCTGACCGGCGAGAGGGCATCGCCCAGCGTGCTGCCCGGGAATTTGGCCGAGAGCGTTAGCGCCGACTCCCCTGCGTCGGGCAGGAAACCCGCGACAAAGACGAGCGCCTTCACATTGGCATTGCCCTTTGCCGCCTCGGTAATCACGACACCGCCATAGCTGTGACCAACAAGGATCACACCGCCCGGGATCGAGCGCACGACCGCTGCAACGCTTTCGGCGTCACCCGCGACGCTGCGCAGCGGGTTCGCCGCCGCGATCACTGGATAACCGTCCTTCTCGAGCCGGGCGATCACGTCATTCCAGCCCGAAGAATCGGCGAAGGCGCCGTGAACCAGGACGACGGTCGGCTTTGCCGTATCCTCTGTGGCCTGAGCGGTTGCGGTACCCGAGAAAAGCAGCGCGGCGAGGGCCGCCGAACGAATGGAGCGATACATGCGATCATCCTTTTTGAAGTTTGCCGGGCCAGCATGCACAGCCCCCCGCGGCGCGCCTATCAGATCAAAGTATGCGTCGCGCACCCTCCCGACGCCTGACCCCCCAACCAAAGGATAGGACAGCCATGCGGGTTCGCCAGTCGTGAGCCTGCTTCGGTACGATGGCGCGGCGGGCGGCGGCGCTGGCACATCCGGAGCAGAGGCGGGGGGCATTCCCGTCCGGAACCGAAAGGATCGACATGACGCAGAATATCGCACCCTCCCCGCTCGAGCCCTCAACCAAGGCCTTTATCAACGGCCTGCCCGACGGCCCGCCGATCTATACGCTGACGCCGACCGATGCGCGCGGCGTCCTGTCGTCGGTGCAGCAATCGGTCACGGTCCCCCTGCTCGCGGTCGACAGCGAGGACAGCACGCTTCCCGTCAGCCCGTCGGGCAAGACGAATATTCGCGTCGTACGCCCCGCCGGTGCGACCGGTACCCTGCCCGCGATCATCTATGTCCATGGCGGCGGCTGGGTCCTCGGCGACAAGCAGACGCACGACCGGCTCGTTCGCGAACTGGCGGTGGGCGCCAACGCGGCGCTTGTCTTCGTCGACTATGACCGCTCGCCCGAGAGCCAATATCCGGGCGCGATCGAACAGGCCTATGCCGTTGCACGCCACGTCGCCGACAATGCGAGCGCGTTCGGCGCCGATCCGAAGCGTATCGTGATCGCGGGCGACAGCGTCGGCGGCAATATGGCGGCGGCAGTGACGCTGATGGCGAAGGAACGCGGTGGCCCCGATTTTCGCGCGCAGCTGCTTTTCTACCCGGTTACCGACGCCTCGATGTCGAGCGAATCCTACAGGGAGTTCGCCGACGGTCCTTGGCTCACCGCGAAGGCAATGGCATGGTATTGGGACCAATATCTGCCCGACGTGGCGCGTCGCAGCGAAATCCTCGCGTCGCCCGTCAACGCGTCGGCCGAGCAGCTTGCGGGCCTGCCGCAAACCTTGCTGATCGTCGACGAGAATGACGTGCTGCGCGACGAGGGCGAAACCTATGCACGCAAACTGGCCGAAGCCGGCGTGCCGGTCGTCGCGGTACGCTACAACGGGACGATCCACGATTTCATGATGCTCAACCCGATCACCGAGACCCCCGCCGCGCGCGGCGCGATCGGGCAGGCGATCGGTTATTTGCGCAAGGTCTTTGCAGCCGGTGCGTGATACGAAAGCGGGAGGCGGCGCGGCGCCGCTTCCCGCCAATCGTCAGGGTGCTTCGACCGGGATCTCGAAATGGAATTGCGCCCCGCCGCCCGGATGATTGGATGCCGTAATCGACCCGCCATGTTCGGAAATGATCGACTGGCAGATCGCAAGGCCGATGCCCATGCCTGCTTCCTTGGTCGTGAAGAAGCCTTCGAAAATACGGGCAAGATCGTCGGGCGGAATGCCCGGCCCGGTATCACGAAGCGTGAAGGCGAGCGCGCCGCTCTGGGTCAAATGCGTGCCGATGCAGATCTCGCGCTTGCCCTCGCTTCGCGACTCGACCGCCTGGACGCTGTTGATCAGCAGGTTCACGACGACCTGCTGCAACTGGATGCGGTCCGCCATGGTTCGCGGAAGACCTCGCGCGAGGTCTGTATTGATGCCGATCGACTGCGATTCGATTTCGTGACGGATGAAGATCAGCGATTCCTGCACGATCTCGTTGAGGTCGGTCGCGACGCGTTCGGGCTGGCGTTTCGACGCCATGCCACGGATATGCTGCACAATATCGCTGGCACGCCGCGCGCTCGCCGCAACACGCGTCGTCAGCGCCTTGACCTTTTCGACATTGGGATCGTCGCGCGACAGCCAGCGCAGGCTCGTCTCGGCATTGGTGACGATGGCGGCCAGCGGCTGGTTGATCTCGTGCGCGATCGAAGTGGTGAGTTCCCCCAGCGTCGAGATGCGCGCCGCATGGGTGAAGTCGGCCTGAAGCTGCCGGATCTCGGCCTCCATGCTCATACGTTCGGTGACATCCTCGAAGCTGAAGATCGTGACATCGAGTTCGGCGAGTATCTTGGGATAGGTCACCGACATACGGACATCGAGCACACGACCGTCGAAAGTCTCGACCTTCGTTATCTCCTCATGGCTTGCCTGACCGTTGAAACGCCCGATCATCACATTGCACAGCGAACTGCGATTGACCGTGAACAGATAGCCGACCGGCCGCATCAGATCGATCGCGCTGGTGCCACCCAGCAGTTGCACGGCAGCGCGATTGACGTCGGTGATCTGCACCGTCGTCGCGGCGAGCTCGACAAGTTCAGGGTGCTCATCGAGATAGGCGCCGAAATCAGTGACGCCCGACGCGCGGATGTCATTGTAGATGCGGCCCATATGGCTGGCATCGACCTGCCACAACGCAACCGGCATATGATGGACGAGCTTGCGGTATCGCGCCTCGCTGGC
>Ga0247823_10003407_pt1 | contig 12872 bp, 11 predicted proteins | sample 13C_PalmiticAcid_2_FD_192426 | JGI IMG/M metagenome (GOLD analysis project Ga0247823, IMG submission 192426) | Soil microbial communities from agricultural site in Penn Yan, New York, United States - 13C_PalmiticAcid_Day30 | ecosystem: Environmental > Terrestrial > Soil > Agricultural land...
GTCGATCTGTGATTCGCCATGTTTGCTGCGGATGTGACCCATGCACAGACCCATCAGCGCTTTCTTGAGGGTTTCTTCTTTGACGCCAAAGCGACCGGCAAAGAGTGAAAGCTTTTGCGTGATCGCATCGAGGTCTTCTTGTTTGGCGATCTTGGCAGACCCAGCTTTGTGTTCTGGGCTCAAAAAGAGCGGCAGGTGAATGTCGGTGGCCAGGGCAAAGGAATGGTGGATGATGCCCGCGATGTAGCTGAGATCTGCGCGCTCGATGGCCGGAAAAAACCCGCTGAGTTCGAGCGTCGTAAAGGGAACGGTAGTTTTTTCAGGCGCAGGTTCACCGAACATGAAAATCGGTCCTTTGAAACCCAGGTCGCGCAGCTCTTTGAGCCCTTCGAAACCCGTGTGTTCGATATGGAAGGAATCGATGAGCGCCGCGACACCTGTGGAGTCGAGGTGTTCGCTCGGGATTTGGGAGATCTTGGTGGCATGGCGAACCAAATAGGGCGCACTGCTCCTATCGAGTTCTTTTTGCAAACGGGCGCACGATGCATCGTCGCCCGAAATGAGCCAAACCACTTTCATGCCCATTTTATCGGCATAAATATTTAAAAAATTTATGCTATTCTTAAAGTTGTGGGGGTTCCCCGGTCCCAGGCACCTGTGCTAAAGCCGGCTGGAGAGCTACAAAGCTAATAATATGAACGAAAACAAGAACCTAAGCCGCCCGGGTGACGCATCAAGTTATTCCGACGTCTTTTTCATATCCTGCGACCGCCACGACAAAGACCGCATCGAGGTGCAGTTTGGTTTTGATGGTTTGGTGGATTCTACCGAGAAGTTTTTCAACTTCGATATCGATTTTGTGGTCTTCTCGCCCAAAACCTTGGGGCTCTTGGAGTCACAAAGCGTGGAGTCCATCCGGGCCGAATTCCAGTCCTATTTCCGCCTGCACTCCTACGTCTCCAATCCGGACTCTGAATTTTCGGTAGATCGCGTGCTCGAACGTCTTGAGGTTCTCAAAGAGGACTTCGATGTGCGCTACCTACGCCTCTTTGCGGTGGAGCTAGACGGTTACCTCAAAGGACAAAAACGCAAGGTGAAGAATCACCTGATGCTTTACAAAAAGAAAGCCTTCTCCACCGAGGGTGCCTTAGCGGACCTCGAAGAGGTGCGCCAGGTGATCAGCCGTTTTCGTGAAATCCCGCAAAGCTTTCGCGCCAAGGACGAAGAGCACGCTCAAAAGTTTTTGGCGGACTTTGAACTCCTCAACGAATACGCCTCGCACCTCTATGTGCAGTTCCTGGCGATGACCGATGCTCAGCTCAAAGAATTCGACGTTTCACACCCGATCAAGCACAAGGCGCAGTCGCTCGGCGTCGAGGAAGCCGCGTTTCGCGCCCAGAAGAGTCTGCTTCTGGGGGATATGGACTCCAGCTGGCACCATAATCGCAAAGAAGATTTGTACCTTCGCCGGATCTCTTCGCTTAAAAAGTACTTTCACCGCGCTCTTTTTATTCAGGTCACCAGCAACTCACTAGAGCGCAAACTCTTCGTTCCGGTTTACGGCATGTCCGCCGCCCTCGCTGCCGCCTGGACGATCATGGTGCAGCTCTATGCCACGCGTAACATGATCGACGGCGTGGAGATCTCCACCCTCGCAGTCATCTCGGTCGGTATCTTGGCCTACGTGGCCAAGGACATCATGAAAGACTTCTTCCGTCGCTACTTCTACCAATCGGGTCGCCGCTGGGTGCCGGATTTCGAGCGCAAGCTTTTTGCCAAGACGTACAAGAAGCCCAAGTACATCGGAATGATCCGCGAGTACCTGCGTTTTCTCGACACCTCGGAGTTGCGCAAAGAGATCGTCGAGCAGCGCTATGCCGTGGAAGGTGGCGAAGTGGAGCGCGCCCTGGGCGAAGACATCGTGCACTTCAAAAAGAAGGTCTCGCTCGATTTGACCAACATGGATTACGACGATCAATTTCCGTGGGGTCTGCGCGAGATCTTGCGCATGCGTCTCGACCACCTCACGGTGTCGATGGAAGACGCCCACAAGCGTCTGCCGGTGCTCTACTCTTCGGGGCAACTAGAAGAACGCATGGGTCGTCGGCTCTACCACATTTACGTGGTCGCCCAGATTCGGGCGCGCGGTAAAGGGGCACAAGATTTTGCGGCGTCGGTCAAAGCCTATCGCGTGACGCTCGACAAGAACGGTGTCATTCAGACCACGCAAATTCCGTGGACCTCGCTGATCCACACGCCGGCAGATTCTTAGAGCTCTTTTAGTAAAAACGTTGCAGGGCGACGACCTTGCCCAGCACTTGAAACTCCTCGTCGGGATCGACCAGGATGGGTTTCATCTTGGCGTTTTGAGGAATGAGCGCCACTGGGTCGCTTTTGCTCTTGGGGTATTGAATCGTTTTGACCGTGGCTTGATTCAGGTGTTGCGCCACAACCACATCGCCACTCTTGGTTTTCGCTTCGCGATCGACCACCAGGTAATCGCCTTCATAAATGCCGATGTCGATCATGCTTTCTCCGCGCACCTTGAGGGCGAAATAAGCGCCCGAGTTTTTGGGGTTGCGGATGGTTGCGGGACTCACCTGCAGAGTGCCCAGGGCGACTTCAAAGGCGTCTTGTAGGGCGCCTGCGGCCACTTCACCGACGATGGGGATGCTCATCGTCGGGCTCTGGCGATGCCCGCTGAGTCGAAGGCTGCGGCCTTTCTTTTCGAGGTAACCAAACTTTGTGAGCGCATGGATATGATCCTGAATGGTGCCCACCGCCGAGACGCCCAGATGTTTGGCCATCTCACGGTACGAGGGAATGCGCTGTTCTTGGTGCACGCAGGCTTCGATAAAGTTCAGCAGTTCCTTTTGTCGTTCACTTAAATTTGCGCCCATACACGTGTATGGTAATCCCTGGGCCTAAGATTGTCAAAATGAAGCGTTTTGATCGGTGCGGCATGGCTTTGGGTAAAAAAATGTCGCCAAATCTTGATACCATACGAACGTATGGTAATTTGAATGAGGTAGACGTTTCGCGAGCAGTGGGCCGATGGCGTGGTGGACTCTTCTCTCCCCCCGACTGACGATCAGCCATCCCGTCCGGCCCACTCTTCTGTCGAAAGGCTCTCCCCAAAAAAAAACGGTAATGACCCCGAGGGGTCACTACCGTTTTTTCGTTTCTCGCAAAAGTGCGCTTAGTGCGACTGATGATCGGCAGGAGCCGCTTCAGCAGGAGCAGCAGCGTCGTCAGTTACGGGTGCAACTTCTTCGGTTGCAGGAGCTTCTGCGGGAACTTCCTCAGCTTGCTTGTTGCAAGCCATAGGAGCGAGAAGGGTAGCGACGATTGCGAGTCCAAAAATCTTTTTCATAGTTGTGAATACCTCCTTGGGGTTACCTTTTTTGAGGATAGTCCAGGAATGACGGGCTGCATAGCGGGGGGGTGTGAATATATTTGATAGCTTAGGTCACTCTTTGTTGACGCTTGCTCGATGCAAAGGGGTGGAGTCTTAGGCTTGAACTGCCTTGAGGCGGATCAAGACTTCGAACTCGTTTTCCGAATTTCGGTGGGATTCAAAGGAGCCACCCATCTTTTCGATGATCTTTTCGCAGATCACCAGACCCAGTCCACTGCTCGTGGAGGTGCTCGAAGCCTGTTGTTGGGGTTCGTCGGAGCGCAGGAAACGGGACGAAGCTTTTTGGTCTAGGTAGCGAATCGTCACGTAGCGTTTGCCCGTGGGTTGTTGAACTTCTTCGATCGTGGCCTTGAGATTGCGGATGGCGTTGTTGTGCTTGATGGTGTTCATCAGCAAGTTGCGAAAGACCATCGCGAGCTGCTTTTGGTCGGCGCCCACTTCGCGGATCTCTCCCATCTGCAAGTCGAAGCTGAGTTGAGGGTCAGCCCACTTGAGACATTCGGCGTAGGCCGATTTGATGATCTGTCCGACGTCCGTAGGTTCGATCTTGATCTTGTTCAGGCTCGAACGCGTGAACTGCAGAATGTCGTCGACAAGCTGTAAGCCCGAAAAGCAATTCAGCAGGGCACGCTTCCAGAGGGCTTCGAGTTCTTCGATGGTGGGTTTCTTATCGCGTTTGAGTTGCCAGATGTGGTGCAGGCTGATGATGGCCGAGAGAGGTTCCTTGAGGTCGTGCGCGGTTGCGGCCGAAACCACCGTCAAAAAGTTGCGAGATTCCTTGAGGCCCTTCTCCATACGGTTGAAGGAGTCGATCATCTCAAAAACTTCGGCGTCGAGGCCCGGCGAGACGGCGATCGGCCCCGGAAAGCGCTCGTTCTTGAGTTCGTTCTGGGCGCGGATGATCTTTTGCATCGGAACCACGACCTGTTGCTGCAGGTAACGGTTCTTGAGCAGCATGGTGGCGCCCACAATCATGATCGACAAAAAGCCAAAGGAGAGGATCAAGTCGCGTTGACGCTCAATTTCGGAGCTGAGGTACTTGAGGGTGAGCGAAAGGTATTCCGAAAGGTCGGCCGTTTTGGAGATGTGCGATTCGCTCAAGAGACGCAGCTGGTTTTTGAGCGCCCATGAGGTGCCGCTCTCTCGGGTCAAAAGCTCTTCGCCCAGGCGCAGTTGCACACCGAGGCGTCGCTTTTCGGACTCTACGTACTTGATGATGAGGTGGTGCAGGATGTGATCGTCGATCAGCTGCCCGTCAAAGCCCTGGAGCTGGGTGTTGGCCCGGTCGCTCAGCTCGCGCAACTCCCGCATACCGTATTCCGAAGGAGCGATCTCGATGTTTTCGATCACGGACGCCAGGTCTTGGTCGATCTTGGCCACACCCGAAGTCACGCTGAGCGAAACGTTGAGGGCATCGATCGTGGTTTTGAGCTCAGAAATGCGTGGGCCGACGCCCACGAAGTAAAATACGATGGGCGCCAGTAGCGTGCCAAGTTTGATAAAATCAAAAATATGCAGCTTGGACTGGAGCGAGGATCTCATTTGAGCAGCACCCTCCTGTAGTCCACGTTCCGAAGCAGCGAAGCGTCGATGTAATCCGTCACGTTGAACTTACGGATTACCACCATAAAGGGGCGATACTCGTTCCTCGCCATGATCCATTTTTTGTAGAGGTTGTACTGAGCACGCAACGACTCGTCGATAAGCACGCGTAGTTCACGTCGCTGTAGGAGCTCCTTGAGGAGATCTTCGTGAGATTCTGGAAAGCAGGTTTTCAGTTTCGTGAGGCTTTCGTTGAGGTCTAGATAGAGCTCTTTTTCGGTGGAGATGAGCTCCTCTAAAAAGTCCGAAAGGATTTCGGCCTTTCGCTCGATCAGCTCTCGGCGCACGATCACCTGCGAGGTGATCTCGTGCACGCTGGAGTAAAAGATAGTGAAGCGGTTGGTGTCCAAGCGGCGACTGATTTCGTCCGACACGATGGCGGCGTCCACGCTGCCACTTTCGAGCGCCTTCATCAGGCTCTCGTAGTTGGCAAAGGTAGTTTGCTGAATGCTGGTCTCGTTCACGCCTTCGGTCAGGAAGAAGTAGGTTTTAAAGAAGTCTACGATGTCGCCCAAGTGTCCGAGCTTGCGCGAGCGGATGTCTTTTACCGCGCGGATGCCCGATCGCTTGCTGGCCACCACAGCAAAGGTGTTTTGGATGTTGTTGATGCCCGCGATAATTCGGAACTCTTGCGCCTGCTGGGGGTGCTGGATGGCGTACTTGAAAAAGGTCGGGGGGGCGGAGATCGCCACATCGACCTTTTTGTCTGCCAGTTCGTGAAGGCCGCGTTCGGTGCGGTCGAGAAGCACCGACTTCCATCGCTTGCTTTTGCCCTTGCTGCCCTTTTCCACAAGGCAGATGAAGGCATTGGAGGCGCGGTTATTAACCCCGATGCTGAGGCTGTCTTGCGACGACGGGGCTCTCGAACATGCTGCAAGTACCCCCAGACCTAGGAGGCACAAAGGCCTCGCTAAAATCATTCCTCGCCGTCCTCCACGAGCTTGTAACCAAGGCCCGGTACCGAGCGGATTTCGACGGTAGTGGGGCTGATCTTTTTGCGCAGGTTGGAGATGTGGGTGTCGATCGTGCGATCGACCACGTGCGAGTTTGGCCAAAGGTGCTCGAGGATCTGCTCGCGGCTCAAGATGCGGTTCTTGTTTTGGGCCATATACAAGAGCAGCTTCCACTCACGGGCGGTGAGTTCAAGGGGAGTGTTGGCGTTGGGATCCTTGCGGATGAGACTCTGTTCGGTGAGGTTCAGGCGCAGGTTGCCGACTTCGATGATATTCTCGGAGTCCGATTTGATCTCAGCCTGCTTGAGGCGGGCGTCGATGCGCGTTTTGAGCTCGAGGGGATGTATCGGTTTGGTGAGATAGTCCACGGCGCCTAACTGAAAAGCGGCGACCTTGTCTTCGATCTCGTCCGAGTGGGTGAGGAACATGACGGGGGTGGAGGCGTATTCCGGTTTTTCACGGAGTAGGGAAAAAAGCCTCAATCCATCGCCATCGGGAAGAGAAAGGTCGAGGATGATGCAATCAAACTCTTCAGACTTTTCGATAAGCTGCTTCGCAGCTTTGATCGACATGGCCGAAACCACTTCGTAAGCTTTGAGGGATTCTTGAATCAGTTCCACGTAATCTTTGTGATCTTCCACGCATAGGACACGTTTCATATCGCCGAGTATATCCATATCCGCGTATCCTATCAAAAATTCATTTTCGAACGATTCATTTTCGAATGCATCAAGAAAACTTAACAAGTTCTCCACCTTAGACTGACAGTTCGCACCGATAATCAAATTTAAGGGAGATATTTATTATGAGCACTCAACAAGAGACCTACTTTTTCGAAGACAAACTGGATTGGTGGCTCGAGCGCTACATGCTCGAGAGCGATGCGGGTGCCGTGCCCATCGTGGAAGAAGACACCGAAGAGCTCTGGCTCATTTCGGACTAAAGCCCTAAATCAAACAACCAAACGTTCACCGAATCACTAACGTCAATCTCAAGGGGGACAACATGAGATTCTCAACCATTGAAGACCAAGTTGATTGTGTGTTTCTCGGCGCTGTATTTGTTGTGCTGATCCTCTTTATCTAGGACCCTTTTTCGGGCAATGCTACCCAAGCGTAGACGTAGGGAATCAGCGAAAGCCCGCCAGAAACAAAAAGAATCACAAAAGAGACCCGTATCAAGACCGGGTCCCAGCCCAGGAGCGCTGCAAGGCCTCCGCAGACCCCGCCCAGCACTCGATCCGATTTGGAGCGGGTGAGCGGGTCGTGGGCTAGTACGGTGGGTTCTGGCGCGGGGTTTTCCTCGGCCGATGGCATAAGCACCCACAAGATCAAATAGAGCAAGATGCCGAAACCTGTGCCCAGCGTGAAGAGGGCCACGAGGCGCACCAGCGCCACCGACCAGCCCTTTTGCGTGGCGATGCCACTGCACACGCCCCCTAGGAGGGCGTGGCGCTTGGAGCGGTAAAAGCGGGTGGGGCTGGCGGGTGTCGAGACGTCTTCAGGATTCATTCTGCGGCTCAGAATCAACCGCTTTGGCAGCCTTTTCAAGATTAAACTTGGGCTTTTGCCCAGGTTGCTGAGATTCAAGAATGGCCATCGTCTTTAGCAGGCCCACGGCCTGACCAACCATATAATCCGCAGCCACTTTTTTCGCGATTTCCGTAGTGGCTTTCTCTTCGGCCTGCGCGGCTGGATGCTGAACATCGTCGGTGGCCTCTATGTGACCCGCGAGGTCGTTTTCACGAATGCTCTTTTGCTTGGCGCGCGTTTGGGCCACCACGTCGGGCGTGAAATTGTCGAGGCTCACGTCGGGCTCGATACCTTTGGCCTGAATCGAGCGACCCGAAGGTGTGTAGTAACGAGCGATGGTGAGTTTCAATCCTGAGCCGTCGCCGATGGGCAATACGGTTTGCACCGAACCCTTGCCGAAGGTGCGCTGGCCCGCGATGATCGCGCGCTTGTAATCTTGCAGCGCGCCCGCGACGATCTCCGAGGCCGAAGCCGAAGATTGATCGACGAGCACCACGATGGGAGCTGTCGAAATGCGGTGACCCTTCTTGGCGTTGGCGATGTCCTTGGCTCCCTTGTCGCGGCCGATGGTGTACACGATGGGGCCTTCGTCGATGAAGAGGTTCGACACCTTGATCGCCTCATCCAAGAGACCACCCGGGTTGGAGCGCAGATCGAGCACGATGCCCTTGGTGCGATCACGATTTTCTTTGATCACTTTAGCGAGGTCTTCGCTCGCGCGCTCCATGAACGAGGAGATGCGCACGTAGAGCATGCCCTCTTTGAGGAGCACGTGTTTGACGGCCGTGACCTTGATCAGTTGCCTCTCGAGTTCGAAGCTGAGCGGCTTGAGCTCGCCCGGGCGCTGAATGCCAATTTTGACTTTGGAACCGGGCTTGCCGCGCATCATGCTGATGGCCTCGGGCAGGGTGATGTTCACTGCGGATTTTTCGTCGATGGAGAGGATCTTGTCGCCCTTCTTGAGGCCGGCCTTCGCAGCGGGTGTGTCGTCGATGGGAGAGAGCACGGTGATCTTTCCGTCTTCTACCGACACCTCAATGCCCACTCCGCCGAATTTGCCTTCGGTTTCATTTTTCATTTCGGAGTAAATTTTGGGCGGTAGGTAAGCCGAGTGCGGATCGAGCTCGCCGAGCATGCCGTTGATTGCGTTCTCCACCAGCTGGTGCACGGGCGCGACATCGACGTAGGAGTCTTCGACAAATTGCAAAATCTTCGCGAACTTTTCGAGCGGCTGGTAGGCCGAGTCTTTGTTCGCCTGCGAGTTGCGATGGAAGCAGGAACCCACCAGGAATCCTGAACTCGCGACGAACGAAAGGGTGAAGACTTGGATGTATTTATTCTTAAAGGAGAACATCTCCCTACATTATACGGTGCAGTCTTCAGAGACCCAAGATGTCTAGATTCTGGCGTGCAAAGACAAGTCGTGGATTGACGGCTTTGCCCTTGTGGCGCACCTCGAAGTAGAGCGAATCTTGGCTGTTGCCGACCACTTCACCCGTGCGCAAGCTCGCGCCGAGCTTTACGACGTTCGCATTTGGCACCAGGTTGGCATAAATCGTCAGAAAGTCGTCACCGTGATCGATCATCACCACGTGACCGCGTCCCTGCATGGGGCCCGAAAAGACGACCTTGCCCTTGAGGCAAGCACGTACGTGCGAAGCGGGCTTTTGGCCAATCCACCAACCGAGCGAGTTCCACTCAAGACCCGTGAGGGCATCTTTGCGTGTGCCGAAATCCTGAAGGATCGGCTTCTCCGAGAGGCTGGTGAAGGAAACGGGCACGTCTCCACAGTGAAAGTTGGTGGCTTCGGCCACAGCATTTTCTTTGATGGCGGGCATGGCGCCCTTGGCGATCTCTGTTGTCGTAGGCGCAACGGGCTTGGCACCTGTGACTTCATGGCTCATCCAGTCGAGCTGAGAGGTGAGTTCGGCGTTGATTTGCTGAATGCGAGCGATTTCGTCTAGGTGACGGCGCACGGCGAGCTTTAAAATCTTTTCGATCGAGGCGCGGTTGCGCTGGGTGACGGGCACGTCCTCCCAGAGGTAGACCGGCACGCTGGCTCCATTTTGCAGCTGATTGAGTAGGGAAACTTTTTTGCTGAGTTCCGCTTTGAGAAAGGTTGCGCGCTGGGAGTTGGCGCCCAGTTGCGCGTCGAGCTCGGAGCTCGAAATGCTCGCTTTGAGAACGCTTTCGGGGGGCGTGAGGGCGGCCTGGGCCGCCGTCGCGCTGACTAAGGTAATTGCTAGGAGACGCTTCACGATCACGTCCTAGCCTTCGGTCGCAGGTTTGTTAACAAGGGGCCAGGTGAAGAGAGCACCTAGCATGGCGGCCAGCACGCCGAGGGCGAGCAGGCCGAGGTTCGAACTCATCGAGAGCGTTTCGAGCTGCGTGCCCGAAGGGAGAAGGATTTCTGAGTATTGCGGGAGCACGCCCTTCACGATCCAAAACAGCGTGCCGAGGGCGAGGGCCGAAGCCACAAAGCCGATGATGGCCGATTCAACCACGAGCGGAAAGAAAACCCAGCTCTTGGACGCGCCGAGCACTTTGAGCGTTTCGAGTTCGCCGCGGTTCGATTCGAAGATGAGGCGAATGAGGTGACTCACGAGCAGCGAAACCACCATGAGTACGGCCACTAGGAAGATCGTCGACCACGAGAAGGCCTTCGAGGAGATCGAGGTCTTGGCGGAGGGCAGCACGTCCGAGCCGTCGTCCACGTCGAGCACACCAGGCAGCGAGCGCAGTTCGTTCATCTGCACGTTCCACTCGTTTGTATTGATGGTGTTCGACTGGAGTTTGGCTTTGATCATCAGCGGAAAGGTCTCCGAGCCGAGGGCATCGGTGAGGGCTTTGCCGAATTGTTTTTCGAGTTCGGCGCCGGCTTCTTCGGGCTTGATGGTTTCGATGCCCACAAAATAGCTGCGCGAGGAGATGTTCGACTGGAGCTTGGCGACTTCATCGGCGCTCAGGCTAGGATCCACGAAGAAGGTGATGCTCGGGCTCTCGCCCGCCTTGGTCTGCGACATGCGCACCTTCTCGAGGTTTTCCGTGATGGTCCAGAACGAGCCGAGCAGCGTCAGCGCCGCAGACACGGCGAGGATGGTGAGGGCCGAAGATAGGGGTCGTGCTTGCAGGTGACGTACAAGAATTTTAGCGATCATAGTTCAGCTCCACTCCAGAAACGGGGTACTTTGTAAGCTTTGTGGTTTTTGTTTGCCGGCAAGGTGCCGGAGATGAGTTCGAGGACGCGGCCACCGAAATCGCGCACCAAGCCCATGTCGTGGGTGGCGAGCAGTACGGTGGTGCCTTTGCCTTTGATCTCACGCAGAAGTCTGACGATAGACCTTGCGGTCTGCGGGTCAAGGTTCCCTGTGGGTTCGTCGGCGATGATGAGCGAGGGGCAGAGCACGAGCGCTCGCGCCAGAGCCACGCGCTGCTTTTCGCCGCCGCTCAAGGTTTGCACGTTGTGTTTGGCGTGGTTCTGCAGCTGGATGGTCTCGAGGATCTCATCCACACGGCGCGCACGCTCTTTGGAATTGATATTCTGCAGGTGTAGGGGAACTTCGATGTTCTCTCGCACGCTCAGAGAAGGCAGCAGTTTGTAGTCTTGATACACGATGCCGATCTCGCGACGCAGTTCGCGACGCTGAGCCTCGCTCAGTTTGTGCACGGCTTGGCCGAGGGTAAAAACCTCACCGGCCGTAGGGGTGTCGAGCCCCAGGACAATTTTCAGAAGCGTCGATTTGCCCGCGCCCGATTGTCCCGTCAGAAAGACGAACTCGCCCTGCTGAATGCGTAGGGACACGCGCGAGAGCGCCTGTACCGAGTCCGTGACTTGTTCTTTGCCGCCCACTTTGTTCGTCGCGCGGAACTCTCGGTCCACATCCTTCAGCTCGATCGAAAAATGGCTGAATGCGGATTGCCCAGCTGATACCATTGAATTCATCCCCCCAAAGTCTTATTGTAAGAATCTTTTCGATGGCGAACAAGACCTTTCAGAGAATGAAGCAGCTCAATGAGCAACTGCAGGATTGGGCCTACGCCTATTACGTGCTCGACAATCCCAAAGTGCCCGACGCCGAATACGACGCGCTCTTTCGCGAGTTGCAAGCGTTGGAGGCCGAGCACCCCGAGCTCAAAGTTCCCGATTCGGTGACTCAGAGGGTGGGCGCCCCGGCGCGGGTAGAGGTGGCCAAACACTCTCACTTGGTGCCCATGCTCTCGCTCGCAAATGTCTTTGATTTCGATGGTTTAGATGACTTCATGGGCCGCTGCTCACGGGCCCTAGACATCGACGTGGCCAAGCTCAAATGGGTGGTGGAAGAGAAGATGGATGGCCTCGCCATGAGCCTCAGCTACCAGGACGGCGTGCTCGTGCGCGGCACCACACGCGGAGACGGCGCCGTGGGTGAGGACATCACGCCCAACGTAAAAACCCTCCACGACGTGCCTTTGAAGCTGCGTAAAAAAATTGACGGTCTCGTCGAAGTGCGCGGCGAAGTCTTTATGGAGATTGAGGATTTTGAGAATCTGAACCGCGAACTTGAGGTTCAGGGCAAGAAGGTCTTTGCCAATCCCCGCAACGCGGCCGCGGGTTCGGTGCGTCTTTTGGACTCTTCGGTAACGGCCAAGCGGCCGCTGCGCTTTTTTGCTTACCAAATCGTGGGCCGCGAGCTTGATCAAGATCAGACTCTCGCGGAGCTCAAGGAGCTGGGCTTTGCGGTGAACTCGAAGTACCGCCTTATCCAAAGCCTCGGAGAGATGCATGCGCTCATCGAGTCGTACGAGAAAGCCCGTCGTGAAAAAACGCTCTTTGATTACGACATCGATGGCCTGGTGATCAAACTGAACTCCGTTTCGCAGCAAAAGACAGCGGGCTACATCGCAAACTCGCCTCGCTGGGCGGTGGCCTACAAGTTGCCTGCCGTTGAGGCTCTCACCAAGGTCAACGAGATTCGCATCCAGGTGGGGCGCACTGGCACTCTCACCCCGGTGGCGGAGCTCGAGCCCGTGCGCGTTTCGGGCGTCGTGGTTTCGCGCGCTACCTTGCACAACGAAGAACAGCTGCGCCTCAAAGACATTCGCGTGGGAGACACGGTGTGGATTCGTCGCGCTGGCGATGTGATTCCCGAAGTTGTGCGCGTCGATCTCGACCAGCGTCCTAAAAAAACCGTGGCCTTTGAGATGCCCACAAAGTGTCCCGTTTGCTCGGGCCGCGTGGAAAAGATCAAAAGCGCGATCAAGTGCGTGAATGCTGCGTGTCCCGCGAAGCTTCTCGAGCGCCTCATCCATTTTGCCGACCGCAAGGCGATGGACATTCGCGGTTTGGGCGATCAGCTCATCGAGCGTTTCGTGGAACTCGGCCGCATC
>Ga0247823_10003408_pt1 | contig 12871 bp, 14 predicted proteins | sample 13C_PalmiticAcid_2_FD_192426 | JGI IMG/M metagenome (GOLD analysis project Ga0247823, IMG submission 192426) | Soil microbial communities from agricultural site in Penn Yan, New York, United States - 13C_PalmiticAcid_Day30 | ecosystem: Environmental > Terrestrial > Soil > Agricultural land...
GTGGCGTCGTCACCCTGCCCGCCGGCACCGGCAAGACCGTGCGCGTGGGCGTGTTCGCCAAGGGCGCAAAGGCTGACGAAGCCCGCGAAGCTGGTGCGGACGTGGTCGGCGCGGAAGACCTGCTCGAGATCGTTCAGGGCGGCAAGATCGAGTTCGATCGCTGCATCGCGACCCCGGACATGATGGGTCTGGTCGGCCGTCTCGGTAAGGTTCTCGGCCCCAAGGGTCTGATGCCGAACCCGAAGCTCGGCACCGTCACCATGAACGTCGCCGAAGCCGTCAAGGCCGCCAAGGGTGGTCAGGTCGAGTATCGCGTCGAAAAGGCCGGCATCATCCATTCGGGCATCGGCAAGGCGTCGTTCTCGGCCGCCGATCTGCGTTCGAACTTCGACGCGCTGGTCGACGCGGTGGTCAAGGCGAAGCCGTCGGGCGCCAAGGGCAAGTATCTGCGCAAGGTCGCGGTCTCGTCCTCGATGGGCCCGGGCGTGAAGGTCGACGTCGCCGAGGTTTCGGCGGTCTGATCTTCGGTTCGACCGAACAATGCAAAGGGGTCGGTGGCAACACCGGCCCCTTTACGTTTATGGAGCCCGGCGTGAGCCACCATCCGATCCGCGTCGCCGCGCTGTACCAGTTCACCCCGTTTACGGACCTTGAGCGGATCAAGGCGCCGCTGGCGCAGGCGTGCTGCTCGAACGGCGTGAAGGGTACGCTGCTGCTGGCCCGCGAGGGGATCAACGGCACGATTGCCGGGACCGACGACGGGATCGAACAGGTTCTGGCGCATATCCGATCGCTGCCGGGCTGTGCGGATATCGAGATCAAGGAGTCGCGCGCGCCGGAAATGCCGTTCCACCGGATGAAGGTGCGGCTGAAGCAAGAGATCGTGACGATGGGCCAGCCGGACATCGACCCGCTCGACACCGGCCATTATATCGCGCCCGCGGACTGGAACGCGCTGATCGACCGTCCCGACACGATCGTCATCGACACGCGCAACGATTATGAAGTGGCGCTCGGCAGCTTCGCCGGCGCGATCGACCCGCACACGCGCAGCTTCCGCGACTTTCCCGAATGGTTCCAGGCCAACCGGGAGAGGCTGCTGGACGGCGAAGTGAAGCCGAAGATCGCGATGTTCTGCACCGGCGGCATCCGCTGCGAGAAATCCACTGCCTTCCTCAAGGCCGAAGGGCTGGACGAAGTCTATCACCTGAAGGGCGGCATCCTCGCCTATCTCGAGACGATCCCGGCGGAGGAAAGCCGCTGGCAGGGCGAATGTTTCGTCTTCGACGAGCGGGTCTCGGTCGGCCACGGGCTCGCCCCGGGCGACAACCAGCTTTGCCGCGCCTGCCGCATGCCGGTGACGCCCGAACAGCGTGGCTCACCCCTGTTCGTCGAGGGTGTCAGCTGCCCCGCCTGTCATGGCGAACGGACCGACGAGCAACGCGCGCGCTATGCCGAACGCCATCGCCAGACCATGCTGGCCAAGGCCCGCGGCGAAACGCATGTCGGCGCGCTGCATGGCGGGCGCGACCCTGACTGAGCCCATTCTCTACAGCTTCCGCCGCTGCCCTTATGCGATGCGGGCGCGCATGGCGTTGCTGGCCAGCGGAACCACTTGCGAAATCCGCGAGGTGAAGCTGCGCGAGAAGCCGGCCGAGATGATCGCCGCGTCGCCCAAGGGCACCGTGCCGGTGCTGGTGCTCAGCGACGGTCCGGTGATCGATGAGAGCCTGGATATCATGCGCTGGGCGCTGCGCCGGAACGATCCGGAACGGTGGCTGGAGGGCGACGATGCCGAGCTTATCGCGATCAACGACGGCGCGTTCAAATATCATCTCGATCGCTACAAATATCCGGATCGTTATCCGTCGAGTCCGGTCGATCACCGGGCGCAGGCGGTGACGATCCTGGACGAACTTGAGCAAAGGCTGACACAGCGGGCGTATCTGTGCGGCGACGAGCGCCGCCTGACCGACGCCGCACTCATGCCCTTCGTCCGCCAGTTCGCCGCGACAGATCGCGACTGGTTCGATGCGCGACCGCTCCCGTCGCTACAACGCTGGCTCGCGACGATGCTCGCGTCGCCGCTATTCGCGGAAGCGATGATCGTGCGCCCGCAATGGCGCGGTTCCAGCTGACCCGCGACACCGCGAATCGCCGCCCCTCGCCAAACGTCGCGCAATGCGCTAGGGGGCAGCGCTTACCCGCGCCCTGCCCTTTGGCCGCGCGACGATTGTGAGCTGCATGACCTTTACCCACCTCCCCACCAGCCTCGCCGAGGCGCTGGCCGCACGCGGCTATACCGACCTCACCCCGGTGCAGGCCGCCGTCACGCAAGACGACGCCAAGGGCCGCGATCTGCTCGTCTCCGCGCAGACCGGATCGGGCAAGACCGTCGCCTTCGGCCTCGCCATGGCCGACGAACTGCTCGAGGACGGCGCCCTGCCCGTCGCGGGTCTCCCCCTCGCGCTGGTCATCGCGCCGACGCGCGAGCTGGCGCTTCAGGTCGCGAAGGAGCTGAGCTGGCTCTACGCCTCCGCCCGTGCGCGCGTCGTCACCTGCGTCGGCGGGATGGATGCCGCGCGCGAGCGCCGCAACCTCTCCTACGGCGCGCATATCGTGGTCGGCACGCCCGGCCGCCTGCGCGACCATGTCGAACGCGGTGCGCTCGACCTCAGCGAGGCCCGCGTCGCCGTGCTCGACGAAGCCGACGAGATGCTCGACATGGGCTTTCGCGAGGAGCTGGAGGCGCTGCTCGACGCAACCCCGGCGGAACGCCGCACGTTGCTGTTCTCCGCGACGATGCCCAAGCCGATCGTTGCGCTCGCCCGGCGCTACCAGCGCGACGCACATCGCATTTCGACCGTCGGCGAGGATCGCGGCCATGGCGACATCAGCTATCAGGCGATCGCGGTCGCCCCGGCCGATATCGAACATGCCGTGATCAACCTGCTCCGCTTCCACGAGGCGGAAACCGCGATCCTGTTCTGCGCGACGCGCGACAATGTCCGCCACCTTCATGCCGGCCTGACCGAGCGCGGGTTCGCCGCGGTGGCGCTGTCGGGCGAGCATAGCCAGAACGAGCGCAACGCCGCGCTTCAGGCGCTGCGCGATCGCCGCGCGCGCGTGTGCGTCGCCACCGACGTCGCCGCGCGCGGGATCGATCTGCCCACCGTCACGCTCGTCATCCATGTCGAGCTGCCACGCGATGCGGAGACGCTTCAGCACCGTTCGGGCCGCACCGGCCGCGCCGGAAAGAAGGGCACCGCGGTTCTCATCGTCCCTTATCCGCGCCGACGCCGCGTCGAGATGACGCTGAAGCAGGCTAAGATCGCCGCGGAATGGCTGCCGGTTCCGGGCGTCGAGGATATCCGCGCCAAGGATCGCGAGCGTCTGATGACCAAGCTGACCGCCCCGATTGAGGTCGAGGATGACGACCGCGAGATCGCCGAGGCACTGTTGGCGGAAAAGACCCCGCTTGAGATCGCCGCGGCGCTGGTTCAGGCGCACCGCGCGTCGATGCCCGCGCCCGAGGAGCTGATCGACCGCGCGCCCGCCGAACGCGGCGCGCCGGTTCATCGCCCCGGCTTCGAGGACGTGGTGTGGTTCAGCATGAACATCGGCCGCCGGCAGAATGCCGATCCGCGCTGGATCCTGCCGCTGATCTGCCGCCGCGGGCACATCACCAAATCCGAAATCGGCGCGATCCGCATCGGTGCCGGCGAGACCCGGTTCCAGATCCCGAGCAAGCTCGCCGACCGCTTCGCGAAGGAAGTCGCGAAGACCGCCGAGCAGGACGAGGATGGCGTGCTGATCCAGCAGGCCGACGGCCCGCCGCCGCCGGGCACGCGCGGCGACCATGCTCCCCGAAACCACAAGCCGCGCGACCATAGCCGCCCGGTCCATCGCGCCCGCCCCGCCAAGCCGCATCACCGCGGAAAGCCGCCCAAGAACAAGGGGTGAGCGCATTCCAGATCCTCGTTGACGCCGACGCCTGTCCGGTGAAGGACGAGGTGTACAAGGTCGCGTGGCGGCGTGAGGTGCCGGTCACCATCGTCGCCAACGCCTTCATCCGCATCCCCGACCACCCGCTGATCGGCCGTGAGGTCGTGTCGGACGGATTCGACGCCGCGGACGACTGGATCGCGGAGCGCGCCGGCCCGAAGACGGTGGTGGTGACGGCGGATATCCTGCTCGCCGACCGCTGCCTCAAGGCCGGGGCGACGGTGATCTCGCCCGCCGGCAAGCCCTTCACCACCAGTTCGATCGGCGCGGCGATCGCGACCCGCGCGATCATGGCGGATCTTCGCGCGGGCGGCGATCAGATCGGCGGGCCGCCGCCGTTTCGAAAGGAAGACCGATCGCGTTTCCTCTCGTCGCTCGACGAGGCGCTGGCCCGCCTGGCCCGCGCGGGCTGACGCGTAACAAAAACACATTCGCGCTCGTTACGGGTGCGTGATAGCTTTCGGCCTTCCATTCCCCGGAGGCGCGAATGACCGAAGAGCGGATCACCCACCCCGATGGCACCGGTATCAACCTGCATAGCTGGCCCGCGAGCGGCGCCCCCAAAGGGGTGGTGGTGCTGCAGCATGGCTTCAATGCCCATGGCGCGCATCTGAGCTGGGCGGCCGAACAGCTGAATGCCGCCGGCTATGCCTGCTATGCGGTCGATCTGCGCGGGCGCGGAAAATCGGATGGCGAACGCTTCTTCGTCGATGATTTCGACAAATATCTCTCCGACCTCCAGCTCGCCTTCGACAGGGCGCGCGTCGAGCATCCCGGGCTGCCGGTCTTCCTGATGGGCCACAGCGCCGGCGGCGTGATCGCGACCAGCTATGCGTTGCGCCATCAAAGCGAGCTCAAGGGCCTGATCTGCCACAGCTTCGCTTTCCGCGTCCCCGCGCCGCGGCTGGTGCTCAACCTGCTGCAATGGCTGAGCGGCCCTTTCCCGCGCCTGAAGGTGCTCAAGCTCAAGAATGCCGATTTCTCGCGCGATCCGGCATGGGTCGCGATGATGAACGCCGATCCGCTGATCCATGACGAGAACCAGCCCGCCAAGACGGTGGGCGAGATGTGGAAGGCCGACAAGGCGCTCGAGGTTTCCTTCCCGCGCCTGACGATCCCGGTCCTCATCATCCACGGGACGCAGGACCACGCGACCCTGCCTGCGGGCAGCCAGTTCTTCTTCGACAGCGCCGGATCGACGGACAAGACGCTCAAACTTTATGAGGGGCATTTCCACGACCTGCTCGCCGACACCGGCAAGGAGGGCGTGATGGCGGACATTCGCGGCTGGCTCGACGCGCGCCTCTGAGATGGCCTCCCTTCCGAGGGGAAAGACTGTCGCCCATTGACTGAAGGGTGCGGCGGCGCCAGATGCGCCGCACCCGGCCGGTCGCCATCGACCGGCCCCATGCGCCGCCTCTTTCGGGTTTCCGGCCCGCGCATGATGTTTCGAGCCCGCGACAGACTGGAAGTCTCATGGCGTGGGCGATCCTCGGCATTGCCGTCGTTACTGAAATCATCTGGGCGCTCAGCCTCAAATGGGCGGCGAGCGCCGGCAGCTGGCACGCGTCGCTGGTCCCCGTGACGCTCAGCTTCATCAACATGGGGCTGCTGGCGCTGGCGATGCGCGACCTGCCCGCGGGCACCGCCTATGCGGTTTGGACCGGGCTGGGCGCGGTCGGAGTGATCCTGGCCGGAATCATGCTCTTCGGCGACCGCGTGTCCCCGGTGCAGGCCGCATTCATGGCGCTGACCGTAATCGGTGTCGCGGGAACCAAGCTGTTCGCGCCGGCGTGAGAATTCCCATTGCGAACGGGTGACTTTCGCCTGCGCGCCCATTATCATCGGCGCTCGGTGAAAGGATGATGCTCTCGATGTTTGGACGATCGCGGTCGCATGCCATTGCGGCGCTGCCCCTGCTTGGCCTTGCCCTTGGCGTACCTGCGCTCGCGCAGCAGGTGACCGCGCCACCGCCCGCGACGTCGACGATCCCGGCGCCTTCGCAGACGGCGCCCCAGCCCGCCCCGGTGCAGGTCGCCCCGGTCCAGATCCCGCTGCCCGTGCTCAGCCCCGATCAGGCGCAGCAGGTGCGCCGCCTGATCGTACAAGGCCGGATCGCGCAGGGATTGCGCTATTCGACCGCCGAGGCCGAAGTGCTGCCCGCCGACGATACCGGGCTGGTGCGCGCGGCGCTCGATTATGCCCGCGCGATCCATATCGGCCGGCTCGACACCGCCGACTTCCAGGAGGATTGGGCGCTGCGCCCCGCCGCATGGGATCCGCTCCCCGGCTTTGCCAGGGCCGTCGCGGAAAATAGCCTGTCGCAATGGTTCGCCGGGCTGACGCCGCAATATGAAGGCTATGACAATCTCCGTAAGGGCCTTGCCCGGTACCGCCGGATCGAAACCGCGGGCGGTTGGGGCAGCGTCGCCGCGGGCCCCGACCTGACCGTCGGATCGAGCGGTCCGCGCGTCGCGGCGCTGCGCACGCGCCTCGCGGTGGAGGACGGCGAAGTCGCGGGCGGCGGCGACAAGTTCGACGCCGCGCTCAAGGAAGCGGTGGTCCGTGCCCAGCGCCGCTACGGCCTTGCCCCCACCGGCACCGTCTCCACCGGCACGCTCGCCGGACTCAACGTTCCCGTCTCCAGCCGCATCCGCCAGATCATGGCGAACATGGAGCGCTGGCGCTGGATGCCCAAGGAAATGCCCACCGACCGCATTCAGGTGAACATCGCCGCCGCTCAGGTCGCGGTGTTCGAGGGCGACCGCCCGGTGATGTCGATGCGCGGGGTGACCGGCAAGCCCGGCGGAGGCGAGACGCCGATGCTCCAGTCGAACATCCATTCCGTCGTGCTCAACCCGCCGTGGAACGTCCCCGCCGGTATCGCCCAGCGCGAGCTGTTCCCGAAGGGCGCGGCCTATCTCGCGCGCAACGGGTTCAAGGTGATCGGCACCGGCGCCAACCGCCGGCTCCAGCAGGCGCCGTCGCAATCGGCGCTCGGCAAGTACAAGTTCGATTTCAACAACCCGTTCGCCGTGTACCTCCACGACACGCCGTCCAAGGGCACCTTCTCGCGCTACGACCGGCTTGCGTCGCATGGCTGCATCCGGCTCGAGCGTCCGGCCGATCTCGCGCGATTGCTGCTCGAGGGCAGCACGCAATGGACGCCCGAGGCGATCGACGGCGCGCTGGCCAAGGGCGACACGGTGCGCGCCGCATTGCCCAATCAGGTCGCGGTCTACCTGCTTTACTGGACCGCCTATGCCAGCGGCACCGGCACGATGAACTTCCGCGGCGACCCCTATGGCTGGGACAAGACGCTCGCGACCAAGATCGAGAAGCGCTCCGCCGCCCAGGCGCTCGCCGCGCGCTAGAAATGAACGGCACCGGCCCGCTCCCCCGCCCGGCCACCCAATAGGATACTGGCGTTGGGTGGCCGGGCGGTGGAGCGGGCCGGTACCGCGACCGGTTCAGCTTGCTGAACCCGCAAAAAGGAGAACCGAATGACCCGCCGCCTGCCTCTCGTCGCCGCGCTTCTCGCCGCCACCGCGCTCGCCGCCTGCTCGGGCGGTTCGGATGCGCCGGATGCGCCTGTCAACACGGAGGACAACGACGCCGTGGTGATCGACGAAACGCCGGTGCAGAATTTCGCCGAGCCCGAACCGACGCCGACCCCGTCGGCGACCCCGGCACCGATCGTCGAGGACGACCGCGGCGTCGAGGAGCAGGTGCAGGAGGACGCCGACGCTGTCGGCATGACCGCACGGCTCCCGCGCGAGCAAAGCGGCAACGAGACCGCCCCGGCGGAGTGAACCTGCCCGTTCTGGTTAACCGAATCTGGCCAATCGCCATCTGATACGCTAGCGTCACGGCAATGCGTTGGAGCGGGAATAGCGTCCGCTCGGGGGAATTGTCGTGACGTTGACGGTGGCGCTCATTGTAATGAGCGCGAGTGCATCGATCGGTTTAAGCGGTCTGATCGCCGAAACGCGCGTTCCGCCCGGCCAGCACGACGCCGTCGTCGCCCGCACCGTCGGCGGCATGATCAGCTATACGCGCTGGCCCGAGCCGCGACCCGCGCTGCGCATCTGCGTGAGCGGCGCGACCAGCTACACCAAGGGTTTTGGCCGCATCGGTCAAAGCGCCGGGCGGCAGGTCGCCACCCAGATCGTCACGCCGGGCGGCCCCACGCGGGGCTGCGACGTCCTCTATTTCGGGACGATGACCGACGCGGATCGCCAGCGGATGCTGCGCTCGATCCGCGACCAGCCCGTCCTCTCGATCGCCGAGGCTGATCCCGCCTGCCGCGGCGGCACGATCTTCTGCCTGCGCGTGCTGCCCGACCGCGTCGGCTTTCAGCTCAGCATCGACGCGGTGTCGCGCAGCGCGGTGCGGATCGACCCGCGCGTGCTGCGCATCGCGTTGCCGGAGGGAGACGCGTCATGAGCGACGCCGCACGCCTCCCCTCGCTGCGCCGCGTCCTCGCACGGATGCACCTGCGCGTGACACTGTTCGCGGTCGGCCTCACCGGCCTGACCGTGCTGCTCGCCGGGTTCGCCGCGATCGGCGCCTATGCGGGACAGAATCTCCACCTGATTGGCCGTTCCGCCGGGTACAGCGCGGCGCCCGCGATCGTGTTCGACGATCCCGTCGCCGCGCGGCAGAGCATCGCCCCCCTGCTCGAAGCAGGGGTCGCCGGGATCACGCTGCTCAAGCCGGACGGGACCGTCCTCGCCACGGCGGAGCGGGAGGCCACGGACAAATCGCTCGCGCGGTGGATCGCCGACCGGCTGTTCTTCGCCGAACCGGTGGACGAGCCGGTCATCCATCTCGGCACCCGCATCGGTACGGTGCGCGTGCGCGGCGAAGGCAGCGCGGTCGCAGCCTATATTCGCGACGGCATCCTCGGCACGCTCGTCTGCCTGATCTTGACCGGACTCGCCGCCTGGCTGCTCTCGCGGCGGCTGCGCGCCGATATCGTCGCGCCGCTGGGCGCGATCGCCGATGCCGCGCACAGCTTCCGCCGCGACGAGACGCTCGACGCGCGTGTGCCGCCCGCCTCGATCCGCGAGGTCGAGGCGCTGCGCACCGATTTCAATGCGCTGATCGCCGAACTTGCCGACTGGCGCCAGCACCTGCGCCGCGAGAACGAGACGCTGAGCCACAAGGCGAGCCACGACGCGCTCACCGGCTTGCCCAACCGCGCCCATTTCGAGCGCCGCGCCGCCGAGATGATGACCGAGGCGCGCGCCGGCGACGCCAGCTTCGTGCTGCTCTACGTTGACGGCGACAGCTTCAAGCCGATCAACGACCGCCACGGCCATGCCGCGGGTGACGTGGTGTTGATCGAGACCGCCGCGCGCATCCGCAGCTGCCTGCGCGCGCGCGACGTCGCGGCCCGGCTGGGCGGTGACGAGTTCGCCGTCCTGCTCGCCGCGCCCAGCGGCGCGGACGCGGCCGAGCGCGTGACCGGTGAGATCACCGCTCGCATGGCCGAGCCGATCCGTCTGCCTTCGGGCGAGACGGTGACGATGACGCTCAGCATCGGCGGCGGGATCTACCCGGGCGACGGCCAGGATCTGGCCACGCTCATCAATCGGGCCGACGCGGCGATGTATGCCGCCAAGGGAAGCCTCCGTGCCCGGCAACAGGGAGTTTGATTGTCATGTCGTCGTTCGTGCGTACCACCCTGCTGCTCGCGCTCGCCGCGCTGCTCCTCGGCGGCTGCCAGATGTCGAAGGACGGGTCCCGCTGGACCAAGGCGCAGCGTGCGGTCTTCGTCGCCGAAGGGTTCAGCGAAACCGATCGCGGCTGGGAATTCAGCATCAACGACCGGTTGCTGTTCGCGACCGACGAAAGCGTCGTGCTGCCCCAACAGGCCGCATCGATCCGCCGCATTTCCGGCCGCCTGCTTGGCGTCGGTATCCGCCACGCCGCGGTTGAGGGCCATGCCGACGGCTCCGGCGGTGCCGAACATAATCAGCGGCTTTCGGAGCGCCGCGCGGCGGCGGTCGCCGAAGTCCTGACGGCGAGCGGCTTCGCGCATACCGACGTCACCACAACCGGCCTGGGCGACCGCTTTCCGGTCGAGAGCAACAGCACCGCCGAGGGGCGCCGCGAGAACCGCCGCGTCGTCATCCTGATCACCGCGCCCTGAGATCGCGTTTGAAGATATGGCGCCCGCCCCCTCACGGTTGACTTTCGCACCATAGCCGCTATTGGCGCGCCTTCGCTTGGCCGGTCCGTCCGGCCTTGCGTACCGTCCGAGACAGTGGGTGACCGGATTTTCCGGTCTTAATTTCCCGCCAAGACGGGGACAGAGATTTCACCGGGTCCTTCCGTGCGATGGAGTCCGGGTCAGCCAGCCGGAGCCTATCCGTGCCCTGACGATCATGCCCCTCGGACGTGGGGGTTGGGCATCCGCCCTTCCCTCGGCGTAACCGGCTCCAACCTGCATGGGTTGGGGTATTTTGAGGAGACCGGCATGGATCGTGCTCAGAAGACCGAAGCCGTTGCCGAGCTGAACCGCACCTTCAACGAGGTCGCTGTGGTGGTCGTCACCCGCAACCTCGGGATGTCCGTCAAGCAATCGACGGACCTCCGCAACAAGGCGCGCGAAGCCGGTGCGAGCTACAAGGTCGCGAAGAACCGCCTTGCCAAGATCGCGATCGAAGGCACCGACTATTCGGTGCTTGCGGACCTGCTCGTGGGTCCGACGGCGCTTTCCACTTCGACCGACCCGGTCGCCGCCGCCAAGGTGGTTGCCGAGTTCGCCAAGACCAACGATCGCATCGAGATCGTCGGCGGCGCGATGGGAAGCCAGCTGCTCGACGCGGAAGGCGTAAAGGCGCTCGCGTCGCTGCCTTCGCTGGATGAACTGCGTGCCAAGATCGTTGGTCTTATCGTCGCTCCGGCGACCAAGATCGCGACCATCACCCAGGCTCCGGCGGCGCAGATCGCGCGCGTGCTCTCGGCATATGCGGAGAAGGAAGCCGCCTGAGGCGGTGTTCTTCTTGCGATTTTTTCGAACCAATCTGACTGAAGGAATATCAAATGGCTGACCTGAACAAGCTCGTCGACGCTCTCTCGGAGCTGACCGTCCTCGAAGCCGCCGAGCTCTCGAAGCTCCTCGAAGAGAAGTGGGGCGTTTCGGCCGCTGCTGCGGTTGCCGCTCCTGCCGCCGGTGGCGCCGGTGCCGCTGCTCCGGCCGCTGAAGAGAAGACCGAATTCGACGTGATCCTCACCGGCGACGGTGGCAAGAAGATCAACGTCATCAAGGAAGTCCGCGCCATCACCCAGCTCGGCCTGACCGAGGCGAAGGCTCTCGTCGAGGGCGCGCCGAAGGCCGTCAAGGAAGGCGTGTCGAAGGACGAAGCCGAGAAGCTCAAGAAGCAGCTCGAGGAAGCCGGCGCGACCGTCGAGATCAAGTAATCTCGAACGGCTGCACCTGCAGTCTCAAGAAGGGGCGGTCCGGCAACGGGCCGCCCTTTTCTGTTGGCGCGGCGACGGACGCGGCCTAGGTACCCGCGATGACGGATGCTGCTACCGCGACAGACGCCCCGGCTACGCTGGGCCTCGACAGCAACGGCGACGAGTTCTCCGCGATCGAGGAGATCGAGGCCGAGTTCGGCGTGACGATCGACTATGCCGATGCCCCGCAATGGCGCACGGCGGGGGATCTGTTCCGCTCGCTTCTGGCGCGACTGCCGGCCGGGCAAGCGCATGATCCCGAGATCTGGGATCGTTTTGTCCGCGCCCTCGCTCAAATCGCCGACACCGAGCCCGAGACGATCACGCCCGAGACCCCGCTCGCTGACGAAGTTCAGGCGTGGCGTGGCCTGGACACGCTGTCGGCGGCACTATGGCTGCTACTGATCGGCATGGCGGCGGTGGTCGTTCTCGGCGCCGTGCTGCTCGCGCGCTAGGCTTTCGGCACGTAGCGTTTCGCGGCCAGCCGCCCGAAGCCCTCGCCCGCGCGCTCGACCCATAGCGGGCCCAGCCGGTCGCCGCCGGCCGCGGGCGCGGTGCCGACCATGAATGAATCGCGCAGAGTGCGGATGCTCAGGCCCGCATACCATTTGAGCGAGACCGGCACGATCGGCACGAACATCGGCTTGCCCTGCACCGTCACCACCTTCATCTGATCGCCGGGCAGGCTGACCTGCGCGTTGACCACATGCACCGTGCCAGGGGCGACGCTGAACGGTTCGGACCCCGCCGCCAGCCGCGCGGCGCCGTGGAAACTGGCGATCTGCGCATCCTGCTCGGCATTAGCGCCAAGCAGCGCGAGCACCGCGCGGATATTGTCGGCAGGCTCCGCGCCGCGATTCTGAATGAACAGCTCCAGGTCGAGCGTCACCATCCCGTCGCGGATCGCCGCGCGCATCGGACGGATCTCGGTCACCAGCGGCCCGTCCGGTGGCGGAACCGCCGGCAAGGCGGGCGCCGCCGGTGCGGCGGGACGGGTTGGACCAGTGGGCGCAACGGGGGCAGCAGGCACCGCCGGGGTCTTGCGCGCGAGCGGCGGCGGACCGGGAGTCGGCGGCGAAACCGCGACTTGGACGGGTGCCTCTTCATACGCCTCGTCGCGGCGACGGCGGCGAAGCAGCACGAACGCGCCCGCCGCGATGAGAAGCCCCCCTCCGATCAGAGCGGGCCAGAGCCAGCCCGGCAGCCCCTGCCCCGTCGCCGGCGGAGTCGCCGTGACGGCGGGGGTCGCCTGAGGCTGAACGGGGGCGCCGGTGGGCAAAGGCAACGGTGAATCCGCAGGCGCGGGCGCTGGCGTCGAGGTTGCCTGCGCCGCCGGACCGGCCGGCGCCGCGTTCGGCACCGGCGCGGCGGGTGTACGCGCGGGCCGCGACCGGTG
>Ga0247823_10003410_pt1 | contig 12869 bp, 22 predicted proteins | sample 13C_PalmiticAcid_2_FD_192426 | JGI IMG/M metagenome (GOLD analysis project Ga0247823, IMG submission 192426) | Soil microbial communities from agricultural site in Penn Yan, New York, United States - 13C_PalmiticAcid_Day30 | ecosystem: Environmental > Terrestrial > Soil > Agricultural land...
CATCATGCGGGTCGACCAAGGTCATAGCTTCTGCGGCGCCATAGCTGCGACTTTCTCGGGCCAACCATTCTGGGTTTGCTATGATCATGATGACGATTGCCGCAGGGCAATAGGTGGACCTCTAACGATCTGGATCGGCTACCATCCAGATCAAGTGCTGTTCGACCGAGGGCGGCCCAAGACGTTCTCAAAGACCCGTGGAGTAATGCGATCGTTCTGCTCGAACTGTGGGACGTCAATCGGCTATGTGGATGCAGGCCTGCCAGACGAGGTCTACATCTGCATCGGGTTCATGGATTCCCCTGAGCGCTTCCCCCCGGAGGCACATGGCTATTGGCGACTGCGACTTCCATTTATCAAGATGGACGATGGGCTCGCACGAACCGATACCTACACGCGCGACCGTGACCCATCACTCGGTCTTCCAAAGGACAGGCGATAGTCATGACCTGTTCCATGGATGGCACGGATCGAGCGGTCGACCATTGACGTCTGTCCCGCTCCGGACCTTGCCCCGCTCCTCCTGCTGGATGCGAATGTCGTGGTCGTCGGGACAGGCCACCTCCCAGTTCGAGCGATCCCAGAACAGACGCTGGTCGCCCTTATGCGGTATGCGGTGGTTGACGACGAGGTGCATCCGTCTCGGGTTCGCCTGCACGGTGCCGTCCATACGCAGGTTGCCGGCGTTGAGGAGGCCACGAGCCTTGCATCTCTCGCAGAACTGGTTCTCCAGCTTGGCAAGGAAGGCTTTGCGCGCCTTCTCCCACTTGCTGTCATAGCCTCGCTCGCGGGCCGATGGGCGCTGCTTCGCCTTCATCTTCCGTCCTCTCCGCTGCTGGCCATCGCTTCTCATTCGTGGGCGGTGGGCCGGAAGGCATCATGCCATGACGCCTCGTCAAGGGTGGTGGCGTGCACTACTCCGCATGTCGAGCGCAGTATGAACGACGATCCCTCGAGTCAGAACATGCTTTCTGAAGGTTGTGTACGCTCAAACATGACTTGCCTTTAGCGAGAGTTCGCGCGTAATTCGTACACCGAGCGATCTTCAAGGCCCTGAATGAGAGATCTTTTTAAAAAATACCCACGAACCGCTTTCACTACGTTTGGCGCGACATTCGGCCTAATCTTCGGCCTGCTCGTCATCGGAAACTTGCCAGTCGGAAAGAATGGAGGTGTATTCGAAGGCGTTGGGTGGCTCTTTGGTCTACTGGTGGGTTCTACTGTCGGATTTCGTCTTGGCGGAAGGAAGGGGCCCCAGTGATAACCGCCAATCAAAGGACGGGGCGAATATCAAATTGGGTTAACCTGTGGATTTTCAATGAGAAGGCTACCAACATCCCTCACCAGACCAGGCTTCCAAGATATTCCGTCGCCGAGCAAAGGGTGGCATATCGGGCATAAAGTTGGTCTGGCGGTGGGCCGAATCTTTTTAGCGATCGCAATGACCGCTGCATTCGCAATCGGCTTAGCAGCTGCGAGTTTTATCTATATGCTTTGGCTGGAATTACATCGATAGCGTGTGAGGCGAATGACAGACGAACAGCAGGCAAAGCCGACATACAAATTCCACTGGAAGAGAAACGCTATCACCTTCCTCGTTTCAGCGCTGGTCGCTTTCCTCGCGGTTGCAGCGGTCAGCTACTTTTTCGGCCCTGTCGATTTCCTATGGTGGAGATTGGGCTGACGCTCCTACCCCTACCCTCCACCGAGGATACAGAGAGAAGCATCGGGTCGACTCCGTTGGCCTAACCGGGCATCCTTCGCAGGCTGGACTCAGAGGGGTAATGCGTCATGACTCAGCGGATAGCGTGGTTGTTTGTGATCGGCGTCTTCGCCTACGCTTGCTTCTGGATGGCGTGGCATTGGTTCTAAACTGCTGAGAAACCGGGACGTTGAACCTGGCGATCACCGATCCCTATATCTCTGATTGCTAACGTATTCGGAACACCCGCCGAACGATTAGAGAATTGGTGCTGCGCAGTACGCCTTTTGACGTACGTGTTTATAGGGGTCGTCACACCGATCCCCTTGACGCTGCCGACTGCTGGTAGGAAAATGGTTTCTTAACGCCGTCTGCAATCGCGCATTGCATCGCTTCGTGGCTAACCACTAGGTGGAACCCATGAGTAACAGCGAAATGCCTCCAGACCGCCGAGGTCGCCGTCTAGTTCACTTTGCCCGAGAGGAAACCCTTGTGTTCCTCATCGCGGGCGGCGCGGCAGTTGCCTATTTGGTTATCGCCTTCGTCATAGGCCCCTAGCGTCGACGTCCATAATAGCTTGGAACATCGGAAACGCGCGAGGGTTAGTGTTCAGGAGGAACTCCTGATGGACCCCGATGCGCGCTTCAACCATGAACTCGCCACCTACGTCATCGTGAACGTCACTCTCTCCGGACTGATCGCTTTGGGCTTCTGGCTGACTTGATTGGTTCCAGGCCCACGCCAGCATCGTACGGCCGAAGGCGTCCAAGAGGAGAGATTACCCGAGGTTATGCTGATTCCTCTGTGCTGGAGAGAAGGCGGTGGTAGCTGTGCCACTTACGAATTCGTTTCCTAGGCCACCTGAATAGGCGTAGACTGAGGCATCATCAGCTTCCCCTGGCACGCTGTGACAGAGAGTTATATCGCGCTCCCGCCCATGGAGAAGCGCTATGCCTAGATATTTCTTCCACGTATTGGACGGCCGAGCAGCGATCGACGACAAAGGCCTCTTTCTTGCCAACGAAAGTCAAGCTCGGGTTGAAGCGCTTCGCGGCGCCAGTGAGATGCTGGCCGACGAAGAGATGAACATTTGGCTCGGAAACGAGTGGATGATGGCTGTCGTAGACGACGGCGGAAACGTCCTGTTCAAACTGAAGTTTTCAGTCGAACTCTTGAACCGCCCTGTAGCACTTGCTTCCTAGGCCAACTGCGCTTCGGGAGGCTTTCCCAACACGAGGAGTGAAGGATGCCTGCCTACTTGATCTGCTACGATGTTCAGAAGGTCGACAACTACGGTGCGATTGCGGAACAGTTGCGAGAATGGAAGTCTGTCCAGCCTATGGAATCACTTTGGCTTTGCAACGTGCACTACGATGCCGTGACAATCCGTAAACTTCTGAAGCCACTTATTGGCGATAACGAGGGCCTTTTCGTCTGCGAAATCAAACCGTCGAGCGATTGGGCGGGTCTGAAAGTGCATAACGCCGTCACAGCTTGGGTCCGCGCGAACATCGGGCAATAACCCCTCACCTTCGGCGCTTCCGAATTATGAGACCGGCGACTTACCGTTTGTCCTGCCTGCTGAAATTTTAGGTAAAGCTTCGCAACACGCTGGTCACGACTTCCAGCATTGGCCCGGCGAGTGTTCCCTACATGAGGTCCGGCGGCAGCCATTCGTGATTTGCGCGGAATCTAGCATCGCTCAGGAATATATTCAACACCCTAGCTCGCCTTTGGGAATTTATCCCCACCGACCAATTCGCGAGGATCAATTGTGGTGAGCGTGGCGCGGCCGAAGATATCCACCAGTATCTCGACCATGCCCTGGTGCGTGACGTTTTCAACCACGCCAGACAGACCGGCGAGCGGGCCAGAGGACACATGGCCTTTTACCCCCTTGGCAAACTGCATCGCAACGGTAAGCCGACGCGTCTTTCCCTCCTCCTCCCGATAGATCCGCGCCGCGCGCGTGTCGTCGAACTGCATGTCAACCTCGGCGAGATAGATCGCTTCGACAAGCTGGCTCGGTACCTGAATAGGATAGCCATCTTCCTTTCGGCTGCGCTTGCCGACATATCCCCCGTTGCTCAGGATGCCCTCGACGCCGAAGCAGTTGAGCGCACGATGCAGCGAACCGCCGGCGCCGAGGAAAAGATATCCAGGCATCAACACCCGTTCTTTGGTCGCATAGGTGTGAGTGCGCTTGTTCTTGCGCTCGACGCGCATCGTCGGCAGGTAGATTTCGTACCCCTCGGCGCGAAGCTTATCAGCCGACCGCCATTCCATCAGCGGCGCGATGCGAACGACGTACCAGAAAACTCTATGGTTGATGCCGGCTTTCATCAGGCGGCGCCCTCCGGGCCATCGGGCTCGATGTAGCAAAGCTCGCCATGGTGAATGACCACCATGCGCGCCTGCATCTCGTCTGTGCTGCGAATCCTCTTGCCCGGGAACGCGTCCTTCATCGGCTGTCCAGCCCAATACGGCCCTGTCTTCGTCTCGGCTGCGGGCTTCTTCCCGCCGAACTTCACAATGTCGCCCATGAGGATTTCCTTTCCGATGTTGACTTGATGAGGTTGCGGCGCTCGGGTGTCAGCTTCACCCACGCCGGCCGCCAGCTGGTGATTGCGTTGAATACCCGGCCCGGTGGGTCGATGCAGAACCATGTCCCGGACGGGTCGAGAAAATACCGGCGCTGGTCGGCGTCGAAGCTGCCGACGAGGTCAGAGAACAGCAGCTCGCAGATGGTTCCGTCCGGCTTGGCTTCCTTCATCGGGCGCCAGGGGTTGAGGCGGTCGTAAGCCTGACGGGCTTTGCGCTCAGCTATCGTTACGAGCGCCCCCAGAAGATTTCATGGGGGAGTTGATGGCGAGCAGGATCGCGTTGCCGATCATCTCGGGAATGAGCGGCACGACGGCATTGCCGATGGCCCCTATTCGGGCAACGCGCAATTTGCAGGGAGCCCCATCAACTCCTCTCTGTGAGGCTGGAAGGTCTGGCTCATGGCTTTTATGATTTTCCTTCCGATGGAATTGCTTGCCGCGTAAGCTGTTCCGATAGTTACGTTGGCACGGCATCGGGATATGGCATTTGGCTATGAGGAAGGCGCATAATTGCAGGGTCTGCGGATATTGGGATTTGAGTCCACCTTGGGGTGATGATGGCGCAACCCCCGTCTTTGAGGTTTGCCCTTGCTGTGGGGTAGAGCACGGATACCAAGACGCTACAAAAACCGGGGTGCTTCGCTTTAGGGAGAAATGGGTCCGAGAAGGGGCACGTTGGTCTAGCAAGAAAGACAGGCCGCCTAATTGGAGTTTGTCTGAACAACTGAGCGGCATTCCTGACGAGTTTATTTGATTGTCAGAGGATGAGATGGGGGAATTGCTCCACTCGATTTCGACCGGGCCGATATAGAGCCGGCGATAGTTTGGCTTACCCGCCGGCCGCACGTAGGCGATCCGCCAGCGACGATGCAGGGCGACGAGGTAATGGCGCCAGGTGGTGCCGGACCGATAGAAGCGGGTTGAGATAAAGAGGCGCCCGAGCTTCATGCCGCCCTCCCCGCCGTCGCCGGCCGAGTCTTCTTCGTGTTGCGGAACCAGTGCGTGGCGAGCGCCTTCCAGAACGGCCACTTGTGCGAAAGGGCCATGTGCTTCGCCTTGTCCTGATCGGTGATCCATGTGCCGGCAATGGCCTCCGTCACGGCCTCGGGCGTGATGCTGGTCTTGAACTCCGCGTCCGTCAGCAGCAGCTCTACGGCCTTGATCTGGGGCGCGAGGATCGGCGCGAACTTTGCCTTGGCCAGCACCTCAAGGATAATCCGAGCTTTCATCGCGCCGCGTGCGTCGACCAGCTTGGCAATCGCGCCGATCGCCAGCGTGTCGCCCGGGTCAAAGTTCTTGACCGAATACTGCAGCACCCGAACGCCGGCCTTCTTGCAGACCTGATCGATGGTCAGCGCGTCCTCGTCTTCGGCGACGAGCGCGGCCTGGTGCAACTGGAGCGGCGTCACGGCCAGGCGCTGCGTGTTCTGCCCAACGAATGCTGCGGCCTGCGCAGCGGTTTCCCTTGCCTCGCAGATCATGACAGGTATCCAGCCGATTGCGGGATGACTGGCGGCGGCAATGGCCGTATGCTGCCCGTCGAGCACCTTCAGGACGGTTTCGCCGCCATGGTCGGCATAGGAGCAGATCGGCGGCTTGAATTTGTTCCAATCCCAACCCTCGATGATCTGGCGGATCTGGCGAAGGCCACGTTCGCCAATATCGCGCTGATACATCGGATCGACGAACAGCGTCTTCGGGTCGACGCGCTCGCAGATCGGTTCGCCGTTGACGACGGCGCCGACGTCGAGGCCGACGACGTTCACCGGCTCGATCGGCCGCAGGCTGTCCACCGGCCGGAAGGCGCCGGCGCGGAGATGCTCATTTACCGCCTTGATGGCGAGCTTTACACTCACCTCGTCGGCCATAGGGAATTCCGTGGCGATCAGCAGGGCGACGAACTGCGTTCGGTCGTCCGCGTTGGTCGGCATTCCCTTGCGCTGCAGCTCGTCGACGACGTGCTCGGTAATGGTGACGTGGTCTGTCATGCCGGCACCGCCTGCGGGTGCAGTTCCCGCGCCTTGGCAAGAGCTTCGGTGAAGAGGCGCATATCGACCCAGTTTTTCTGGGCCATGTGCGTCAACCAGTTATCCATGTGGATATCAGCGATCCTCAGCCAGTACGGGCTCAGCACGCGCCCCGGAATTTCCTCCAGGGCAAAGTTGGTGACCCGCCATTGCGCGTTTCGCCATAGCTCGACCTCTCCCTCAAGGAGGTGGTTTTCATCGAACCCATCTTCATCCCTGCTCATGCATCGGCTCCTTCACGCTGAGCTTCGTTCTGGCCACGCGGCACGTAATGCCGGTCCCAGTAGAAGCGGTTGGTGGTGGTGTGATAGCGGTAGGTCTCGCGGTCGAACCAAAGGCCGATTTTTCCGTCAAAATCCCCGTTTCGCTGTTTGGCAACGTTGAGGATAACGGTGGGCTTTTCGTTCAGAACTTCGCGTTCGTCGTCGGTCTTTGCGAGCCGGATCTTGTCCTCAAGCGCCTTGTTCCGCCACACTGTGACGATGTTGAAGGCGTTGGCGCCGATCTCCATCGCGCCCTTGATGTCCTCTGTCTCGGGCGCGCCGCCGCGGTCCTTGTCGCCCTTGCGGGAGTGGGCGACGAGGTGGAGGTGGACGTTCCGGCTGATAGCCCAGTCCACCAGTTGGAAGACGGCTTTCTCCTGCGCGGTGTAATCGTCCTGCGCGATGCCCAGGCGCATGAGGCTATCGATGATGAACTGGTCGCAGCCATATTTCGCACGAGCGTAATCGAAGACCTCGATCAGACCGGCGACGCCCGCCTTACCGACGAGGTCGTAGACCAACAGGCCCTCGTCGAGCCATTCGAGAATTCGACGGATGAAATCGGCCGTGGGGCGTTCGACGCCGCCGACCTGCTTTGCAAGGCGCCGCATCTGCTGCGCGCCGCTCATTTCCAGCGAGGCAATGCAGATCCTGCTGCCCTGCTGGATCCACTTTGCGATGCTGTCCGAGAGGATTTGGCTCTTGCCGTGTCCGCTGGCGCCGCTCCAGAGGGTGATTTCGCCCGGGCGAAAATAGAGCTTCCCAGCCAGTTTGTCGTAAGGCATCTCGTAGCCTACGACGTCTCCGGGAGCGGGCCAGAAAAGGTAAATCACCTTGTCGACGAAATCGCTGGGGCGCTTCAGCCCCACCGGGTCGAGGCTTTTGGCCTCCCGCAGAAAGCGCTGCATGTCTCCTGTCGAGACTTCGCCCTGCAGGCAGGCGTTCGCGTCTTTGAGTGGGAGGGCAACCCTGTAGCAGCGATGGCGTCCAAGCCGGCCGGCGATTTCTTCCGCAGCCTCGTCGCCGGGGCCGTCATGGTCGGTCGAGATATAGATTTTCTCGAACCGTGCGAGGCGATCGTATTCGCGCTCGATCCATTTTTGCTTATCGCCCTTCCCTCCACCGAACGGCACAGAGACCGCCGGCATCCCGAAGCAGGCCCATGACAGGGCATCGATCTCGCCTTCGGTGATTATCAGGGTCCGGGCGTTCGGGTCGATCGCCTGCCAGCCAAACAAAATCGGTTCGCAGTTCGCGGCGGTCGGAACAGGCTTGGCCCCGTTCTCGGCTTTCCGGGCTTTTGCCATCGCCAGTTCGCCCGACGGCAGGAGGAACGGGAAAATGATATCCGCGCCGCGCTCCCCGATCTTGTAGGCCTCCAACACCTCCTCGGAGATGAACCGGACGTCCATCAGGTATTCGCGGACCTTGCCCTTCGGTGGGTTGCACTTCGGCTTTTCTGGCCTGGTGTAGCTGGTCTGGGGCTGCTTGAAGAACTCCGGGCGCTCGACGCCGAGCCAGTCGGAGATTTCCGTCAACGCTTCCGGCAAAGCCAGCCCGCGGCACTCGCGCCAGAGCTCGACAATGTCGCCAACCTCGTTGCCGCTGAAATCTCCCCAGACGCCCGTCTTCGGGCCGGACAGTCGGACGCCGAGGCTATGTCCCTTCTCGCCGGACGTGGAGCCAGCCCGCCACTCGGAGCCCTCTTTGCGCCCCCCTGGCAGCAGATATTCGCAGACCGACACGATGCGGTCACACAGCATGCGCTTCAGATCGAGGATATCAGCCATCACTCGACCCCGTCGTAAATCGGGTCATGGGTGGCCGCGCCGCCAGACGCTTCGGTCCAGCAGTCGTTGTTCAGCCACGTCGCCGCGTTCTTGGTATATTTCGGATCTTGGCCCGCCCGTTGCGCGGCATAGGCCCTCGCGCCCCGAATGATCGTTTCGCTGCTAGCGCGCTTCGTCGCCCTAACAAAGGCTTTGTCCGCCAGCTTCTTGTCAGCCCGCTTGGGATAAGCCTGCCAGAAGGCCAGAAAATCCTTCTCGCGCTGAGAAGGAGAATCGATAGATTCTTCTTCTCTTAAAGGTTGGCGGTTGATGGTTGGTGGTTGACGGTTGGTGGTTAGTTTTTCGTCGGAAAAACCACCTGCTTCCGGCATCTGTTGATTTTCTTCATTTATTCCGGCTGGTCGCCCACCGTTTGAACCATTTTCAGATGCAGTTTGAATGCGTTTCAGACTCTTTTCGACTTCACTTTGGGCACGTTTCTGGAACAGTTTGCCGTCACTTTGGCGCAAAACCTTGCCCGAACCGACCAGCGTTTCGATGATCTTTTTGACGTCGGAGGGGCGTACGCGGCACAGCGCAGCGAAGCGCCGATCGTTCTGTTCGATCGCCCCACCCTCGGACATGATGAGGCTGCAAAGCATCCAGTACACGCCCTGCTCGTCGGCCCGCAGCACGCCGCCGACGCCTGCGATGTATTCGTCCGGGTAATAGTCGACCCTACGCGCCTTGCCCTTCGTCATGCAGGGCTCCGTCCATTCGTCCTTGCGCTTGGGCGCGTACGGTGAACCGGGAAGGTGGCGACGTTCGATGGCTTGAGGTCAGCGCGGGCCAGCTTCTTTTCGTCAGGCATGAACAGATCAAGATAGACCAGCCAAGCGTGTCCAGCCGCGCGTGCATCGTCGAGGCTGCGCGTCTGGTCCGACAGGTTCTTGAGGCGGAGATATTCGAAGTAGGCTTCTTCCTGCTCCGCTATCGTCGGAATGGGAGTATCGCTCAAGCGTGCGCCCTCCGCAGAACCTGCATCTTGCGGGCCTTCTCGACGGCGTCGGCAACCTCGTGCTGGTCGAGGCCGAAGCGCTCTTGCAGCTCGCGGCGGAGCCCGTCAGCCCATTTCGGCTTGTCGGCCAGCCACTGCGCAGCGCGCGTGATCTCGTCGTCAGGCTGGATGAAGCGGCTCATATCTGCACACCAACGCTGTTAGCGTCCTCTCGTGCCCACTTCAGCAACTCGAAAGGCTTTTCCTTGCCGTTTGGCCAGTTGCAGTTGAACCAGCGCATGACTTCATCGAAGGTTCGCGCCGTGAAGCTCTTCTTCGGATCGCGGATGCCTTTGAAAAAGCCGGCGTTGTTTTTCACCCGCCTGGCGACGGTGGTAATGCCGCAATCGGCTGCACTGGCGTAGGCGGCGGCCGTAGAGAGAAGAGTGTTCCGAAGCTCGTTTTCCATCCGTTAACCTTGGCGTCTAAAACATACATCACAGCAAGCAGTGTATGATATTACGCGCTGGCGATCAATGGGATTATGTAGGATATTGCGAACCATGAAGAATATCGTTGCGGAAAGAATTCAGGCGCGGCTCGAAGCGCTCGGCAAAAACCCTTCCGGCGTAGCCTTGGAAGCCGGTCTTGGACGGTCTTCTGTTCGGGACATCATCACAGGTCGCGTATCCAGCTCTCGCCTCGACACCCTGCGCCGGCTCACCGGCCCGCTGGAATGCACACTCGATTACTTGACAGGCGACAGCGACGACCCAAAGGAAGAGGGCCTATATCGTCGGTATATCGAAATGGATGTCATGAGCGACCTGCTCCCGACACCAGCTGAGGCGGGGGTCTTCAGACCGGTCCTGCCAGGGGATGAAAGACGAACTCAACTTATCGAATTGTTTTCTAAAAGGTCCTATAGCGCCACGCGTGACTACAGAATTCCCACCTGGGATGTTGCCCTATACGAGATGATGGATAACTCCATGGAGGATGTTCACATTGTGAAAGGGGACGTTCTGGTGGTTGCTACTCCTCCATATGACCAGCAAATTCCGCTCACTGACGGAACTCTGGTCGCTTGCAGAAGGAACCTACGAATACCGGAACTTGAAGAGATCAGCGTCAGGCAGATTGTCGTCAGCAAGACGGGGATTTCCCTCGTGTGCCGCGCGCGCCCGATGCGCATTATCGCCATTGAAATACCAGAACATTCCATCGACAACGAATCGAAGATCATTCCCAATTTCTATCCGCTCGGCGATAGCTCGGTCGAAATCATAGGCGTGGTGACCCGCGTTGAACGGCAAATCATCCTCAGTGACGCCGTGCATGATTTATCAGTCACCCCCATTGACGAATGATTTAACGCGCATTATCGTCGACTTCAGTTAACCAACTGGAGCCGACATGTCCAAGGGACGCAGGCCGAGAAAGACCCTGATAGCCACAGCACAATCGCAACGCCTCCGCTCGGCGCGCCATGCGCATTTCCCGACGGCTCGTGCTGCGGCAAAAAAAATGTCCATTGCCTACCCCACCTACGTCTCGCACGAGAACGGGAACCGAGGTTTCGGCGTCGAAGAAGCACACATCTATGGTGCGATGTTCGAGGTCCATCCGTCGTGGCTCCTGGGTCTTGATCCCGGGCTTGCCTTGGGGCTGGACAAGGCGTTGCCCGAAGTCGAGGCAGCAAACGACAAGTTGACGTTTGCAACAGATCCGTCTCGCGCCTCCCAGCTGCGCGATGAGATCGAAACCGCCTACGACTTCATGACCATGTTGGATAAGGCCGGCGACGGGATCGGCGGCGACGTAGGGCACGGCGTTTCGGCCGTGGCACTCGCAGCCCGGTCTGCGCTGGACAATGCCCGTGACATGCTCAAGGCGATGGAAGCCTCGCGCGGGTCACGCGCATGCGAGGGGGCGTGATGGGTCAGTCGTCGTCAGGTGCAACGAAGCGGTTGAATTTCCCGTGTGTAGCGACATGGTCGATCGCCGCTTCACGGTCCTCTGGCGTTCCAATGTCTGACCCGCCTATGTCGAGGATTAGCCGGTCCAAGTCGTCCGCAAGGGTCATTAACAAATGCTTCCCCTTGAAGCGTCGCAGCAATTTTATCGTCTCGTGGACGTCTGCGACCACATCATCGAGGGTGATCGGCACCGGGTACTCGCGTTCCAGCGTGGTAATGATCTCAGCGTTCATAGAGCGATTATTCGTATCCGCCGCCGCTTTGATGCGCGCGCGCAAGCCGTCAGGCATGCGCAGCAAAAATTTATCCAGCTCGTCGTTCGGCGTTTTTGGCGGTCTACCCATGTATAACTCCATAATATCAATCCGATATAAAATAAATAGTATCGGAACGATATAGGGAATTGACGAACGACGATATCGAAGCGATATTAGGGTTAACGAAGGAGAAATGCAGTGGACGCTGATGCAATCGCCGGCCTGAAGATCACAACGACCCTTCGGCTTCCGGTCGACATGAAGCTCTTCCTCGATCAGCAGGCAGAGTTGAACGCAAGCTCGCAGAACAGCGAAATCATCCGCGCCGTGCGCGAACGGATGGCAAGGGTTCAGCGGGAGGAAATGCCGGCTCAGGCCGGAGAATAACAGGACAGGGCTCCGCTACCACACTTCGCCCTGCACCTGCCCGAGAAGCCCAATTAAACATAGGGATGCCTAAAATGGACAAGCAGTCCAATAGCACAACTGTGCCTACGCTTTCAATCAGCGCGGTCAAAATGTCGAGCCGCGAAATCGCGGAGTTGACAGGCAAGGAGCATCGCAATGTCAAACGCGACATTGAAAAGATGCTCGCTGACCTCAGCGAAGATGCGCTCAAATTTGAGCGCATCTATCTCGACAGCATGAACCGAGAGCAGACCGAATATCTGCTCGATCGCGACCACACCGAAAATTTGCTGATGGGGTATAGCCCCGTCCTGCGCCGGGCGGTGCTCGCCAGGATGCGCGAAATGGAAGCGCTCCTTGCCGAGCCGCGTGTTCCGACGACAGCAGAAGCCCTCGCCCAAGTCTTCCTCATGGTTGCCGACAGCCAGCGACGCGAGGCGCAGCAAGACGCCTTTAACGCCAAAATGGTCGAGCGCGTTCACCTCGTCGAGCAATCGGCGGCACTGCCGGCTAAACCGCAGAACACCGAAAGCAGGTCCGAGGTGCGGAAGCGGATGAACCGAAAGTACAGCCTGTCGGAGCCTATCGTGGATACCGTGCTCGATCACACCGTACGGAATTCGGCCCTTCGCCATGGTCAAGAACGGCCATGAAGAGGCGCAAGGCAGCAGCTACGGCGTCTACTGGATCCGCGACATCACCGCGCTATTCAAGCGCTTCGTCAGCGAGTGCATAGAGCACTCCGCCACGATGGCACGGCACCCGATCATCAGCCGCCCGTTCAAGCTCAAGAAGTAGGCTGACGGCGCCCCGCGCGCCTCGCCTCTCCCAACAATTGAGGACACCACAATGCCGAATACGATT
>Ga0247823_10003411_pt1 | contig 12868 bp, 15 predicted proteins | sample 13C_PalmiticAcid_2_FD_192426 | JGI IMG/M metagenome (GOLD analysis project Ga0247823, IMG submission 192426) | Soil microbial communities from agricultural site in Penn Yan, New York, United States - 13C_PalmiticAcid_Day30 | ecosystem: Environmental > Terrestrial > Soil > Agricultural land...
TCGAGATTGGTGGCTTCCACTTCCCCGGCCTTCGACGCCTCGTCCGGCGGCGGCGGGGTGTTCTGTTGGGCCTTGACGCTGGCGCTGACGGCGGCGGCCAGCAGGAATACGCCGAATGCGGCGGGCACGTGCTTCATGGTGTTCTTCTCTGAGATGGTGGGCTGCAAGAACCGCGGCGCGGGCCGCAGGGCTCTCCGATAGCGTTCTTGTTGTTATTGCGCATCCGCGGGCGGCGGAGAGAATGGCGCCCGCGCTGCCAGACGTTCCTCCCAGACGCCGGCGACAGCCTCGACAATGTCGACAGAGCCTAGGTGCACGCCGTCACGGAAAGAATCCTCCGCGCCTATGTTCAGAGCCTAGTTTTTGTTGGGTGATCCCGGCCGGCGGTATCGATGCAGTGCAGCATCGCCCGTGTTCAGGACAGCTGCGAGACGGCCTGGCTTTCCTGCAGCAGCACGGTGACCAGGCGGATGCGCACGGTCGAGCGCGACCAGACCATGCCGATGCGGCGCGGCACGCATTCGTTCGGCAACGGAATGCGGACCAGGTCCAGTCCTTCCGGCCAGGGTCTGGCCCAGTTGGGCACCAGCGACACGCCCAGGCCGCGATCCACCATCACCGCGATGGCGTTGAGCGCGTTCAGTTCGAAACGCTCGTGCGGAACGATACCGGCGTTGCGCAGGTACTCGTCGGCCTGACGGCCACCCCACTGGTTGCGGTCGTAGCGGATCAGCGGCTGGCTGGCGAGCAGCTCGTGCGGATCCCGGCCGGCCATCGCCGCCGGCGCCAGCACCACCAGCGGTTCCTCGCGCAGCAGTTGCCACTGGCAGGTCTTGGGCAGCGAGAACGGTGCCTGCAGCACGATGGCCGCATCCAGTTCGCCCGACTCCACCGCGCGATACAGGTCGGCCGAATAGCCCGGCTTGATGAACACGTTGATCTGCGGAAACGTTTCCACCATCCGCGCCAGGATGTCCGGCAGCATGCCGGCCAGCGCGGTGGGACAGGCGCCCAGGCGCAGTTCGCCGGAGACCGCGCTGTCGTTGGCGACGCTGCGCATGTCGGCCACGTCGCGCAGCAGGTCGCGGGCCCGCTGGATGATCCGCGAGCCCTCCTCGGTGACGCTGACGGTCCGTCCCACCCGTGCGATCAGCGATGCGCCGAGCTCGCGCTCCAGCGTGCGGATCTGCTGGGCCACCGCCGCCGGGGTGATGTTCAGTTCGCGCGCGGCCGCCGCCATCGAGCCACGATCGACCACGGTGACGAAGGTATTCAGGAACTGGGTATCCACGGCTCTCCCCCTGGCGTGCGCTCAGCAGGCTACCGCAGCCCCGCCGCGGGCGCGACAGGACCAACGGCAGGGGCGGAAAGCGCGCTCATTCGGCATCGCGATAGATGGTCAAGCCCTTGAGCGAGCGCCGCGGCGCCGGGAACAGCAGGCTGGCCAGGTAACCGATGACGATGCACAGCAGGATCGAAATGGCCAGATAGAAGTACGGATGCACCAGATCCATCGACCACGCCAGGAAGGTCAGCACGATGCTCGATCCGATGCCGATCGCCACACCCGGCGAGTTGGCCCGGCGGGTGAACATGCCCAGCGTGTAGGCGCCGGCGAAACCACCGCCCAGCAGGCCGGCCAGTTCGATGGAGATGTCGAACAGCGAATGGATGTCGTAGCGCGACAGCAGCAGCGCCAGGCCGATGCCGACCAGGCCGACCATGACCGTGGTGATCTCGGCGAACAGCACGCTCTTCTTCTGGTCCGCCTTCTTCGAGAGCTTCTCGTAGAAATCGACCGAGATCAGGGTGGCGACGCTGTTCATGATGCTCGACAGCGTGGCCATCGCGGCGGCGAAGATGCCGGCGATGATCAGCCCGGTGACGCCCGGCGGCAGCTCGGCGGCGATGAACAGCGGGAACGTGGCGTCGATCGGCAGCAGCGGATTCAACCGCTCCGGATTGTTCTTGTAGTAGACGAACAACGCGGTGCCGATGCCGTAGAAGATGAAGCCGCCGGGAATCATGATCGCGGCGAACGCCCAGATCGAACGCCCGGCCTCCTTGTCCGACTTGGTCGACAGGGTGCGCTGCATCAGCACCTGGTCCTTCGGGAAAGTCAGGACGACGTCGAAGATCACCAGGAAGATGAAACCCCAGACGGTGGCCTTGGTCAGGTCGAAGCTGAAATCGAGCGTATGCATCTTCTGCTCGGCCATCGCGGTGGCGAAGAACTCGGATGTGCCGCCCTTGAGATGCCAGATGATGAAGCCGATGGCGAACATCGCGCCGCCCATCTTGACGAAGACCTGCACGAAGTCGGTCCAGATCACCGCCTTCATGCCGCCCATCGCGGTGTAGATGATGGTGAACACACCCATCAGTATCACGCTCCAGACCACGCTGATGCCGGTGATGGTGGCGATCGCCAGCGCGGGCAGGAACAGGATCACGCTCATCCGCGCGCCCACCTGCATGGCGATGCACAGCGCGCTGGCCAGCATGCGGATGGCCGGATGGAAGCGGGTTTCCAGGTACGAGAAGACCGACATCAGATCCAGCCGGCGCAGCAGCGGCACGATCCACACCGCCACGAACATCAACCCGATCACGGCGATGAGGTTGTTGGTCATGTACTGCCAGTTGGTCTCGAACGCCTTGGCCGGGATGGCGATGAAGCTGATCGAACTGGTGTTGGTGGCATACAGGCTCACGCCCGCCGCCCAGAACGGAATGCTGCGGCCGCCGACGAAGAAGTCCGAGGTCGAGTTGCGTTTTTCCTTCAGGTAGAAGTACATGCCGATGCCGATCATCGACGCCAGGTAGACGATGATCACCAGCCAGTCCATCCACTTCAGCAGATGCTTGCCGGACGCCAGCCGCGCCGATTCCAGAACCTGTCCGCCCTTGCCGTCGTCGGCGGCCCACACCAGACCGTTGTGCCAACCGGTGGCCATTCGCACCTCGCCGCCGATCTCGGTCGGCAACGTGGCCCAGGCACTGGTGATGGTGTGGTACGTCATCAGGTGCATGCCGCGGTTGTCGCGCACCAGCATCAGCAGGTGCGCCTGGCCCAGCGCGCGCGCCGAACCCGGCAGGCGCATGCCCGGCACCGCCGGCTTGGTTTCCCAACCGCGATCCACCGTCCAGCGCCACAGCGGCTGGGAGGTCGTGCCGGTGCCCATCAGGTAGAGCGCATTGGTCTGGGCCAGCAGATCGCCGGCCGGCGCGCCCTCCGGCCATGCCGGGCCATCGGTCCACGCGGTGGGCGCCGTCAGTGCCACGCGCCACAACCGCGGCGCGCCGTCACCGGCGCCGGCCACGTACAGGGCATCGCCGAGGACGGCGAAGCGCGCCCAGTTCAGCGCCTGCGGAAGCGCGGGCAATGGCTGGCGCGCCAGCGTGTTTCCGGTCAGCCGCAATTCTTCCATCCGCGCCGGTTCCGTTCCGGCGGACACCAACGCGAACAGGCGTCGACCATCGCCGCCGGCATCGATCACCCGCGGCGGCTGGCCGCCTTGCCACGCCAGCACCTGCCACTGGCGGCCATCCGCGGACAGGACCCATGCGCCGTCCCCGCCCAGCGCGATCGGACGGTCCTCGATCGATCGCAGCATCTCCACGGCCGCCCCCGCGGGCAGCGCCGGCAGCACGCCCCGCTCCACCGAGGTCAGGCTCTCGGCGCGCACGCCGGGAATGGCGGCGCCCAGCAACAGCAGCAGGTACAACGCGGCTCGCAGGAAGCCGGTCGCCTCCTTGGATACAGGCAGGACGGCGGTTCGGCTCATCGTGTTTCCATGCTTTCGAAATTCGGTGTGATCGCGATGCCCGGCGTGCCCGCCATGCGCCGCGTGGACGGCAATCCCCTGCGCTCCCCCGCGCTCTTCATGCGTCCGCCGCCGCGACGATGGCTTGCGCGCGATGGAGATAGGGAGGATCGATCATCCGTCCTTCCAGCAGGAAGGCGCCACGGCCCAGCCGCGTCGCCTCGGCGGCGGCCGCGACGATCCGTCGCGCGCGGGCGACTTCTTCCCCGGACGGCTGGAAGATCGCGTTGGCCAGGGCGATCTGGCGTGGATGGATGCAGCTCTTGCCCAGGTAGCCCAGGCGGCGGGCGATGCCCGCTTCGGCCTGGAAGCCGGACACGTCATCCACATCGGGATACGCGCTGTCGTAGGCGAACACGCCCGCCTCGGCGGCGGCCATGCGCAGCGTATAGAGCACGGCGTGCAGGTTGGCGGGATCCTGGCGATCGATACCGAGCGCTTCGAACAGATCCCCCAGCCCCAGTTGCAGGCCGACCACGCGCGGATGTGCACGCCCGATGTCGGCGGCCTGGCGCAAGCCCAGCGGCGTCTCGATGTTGACCAGCAGTTCCGGCGCCTGTTCGGCCGCGAGCAGCGAAGCCATCGCGACCACCGCCACGGTCACCTCGCGCGCGTGATCGATCTTGGGCAGGTTGATCACATCCACCTTGCGCCCGGCCAGCGCGGCGAGATCGGCTTCGAACTCCGGCGACGACGGCGCGTTGGTGCGGACGATGATCACTTTGCCGACGGGCAGATCGGGGCTGTCCAGGAAAGCCGCCAGGTTCGCGCGCGCCTCCGCCTTGCGTGCCTGCGGCACGGCGTCCTCCAGGTCGAAGGAGATCGCATCGGCACCGCTCGCCATGGCCTTGGCGAACAGTTCCGGACGGTTGCCGGGCACGAACAGCTTGCTACGCATGGACCGCACTCTTCATGGCGAGGCAGTTTCAACGATGCGGACACAAAGAAAAGTCGTGCCCGGCATCTTCAGACCCAACATTTGCTTGCGATACCCGATTCCGCGCCGGCCACACCTTGTGGCGCCTGCGATCCGGCGGCGCTCCCGGGCGCATGTTCAAACCGGCCCCGCCGCCGCGATACGCCGTCCGGGTCACCCACCCGGTTCGCCCGCGCCGGATTTGCTGCGATGCAACCCGCGCCGACGCCTCACTCAGCGGCGGACGTCGAATCCCGCCTGCGCCAGGAAACCTTCCACATCGGCGACGCCCAGCGTACTGAAATCGCCGGGCAGCGAATGCTTGAGGCAACCGGCCGCGAGTCCGAAGTGCAGCGCGTCGGCGTCGGTGCGGCCACTCATCGCGCCATGCAACACGCCGGCGGCGAAGGCGTCCCCGGTGCCGATGCGATCGACGATGCCGGGTATCTCGTACTCCGGCGTGCCCTGCGGGCGTCCGTCGCGGCGCAGCGCCACCGCGGACAACGCATGGTGGTCCACGCTGCGCTGCGCCCTGACGGTCGCGGCCATCAGCTGGAGCCGCGGGAACGCCGCAAACGCGGCCTGCGCCCCCGCGGCGAAACGTTCCTGCGCGGTGTCACCCTCGAACGCGCGGCCCAGCACCACTTCCATGTCGCGATGGCTGGCGAACATCACGTCCGCCTCCGCCATCAAGCCGCGCAGCAGGGTCGGGGCATCCCCGTCCCAGGCCTGCCACAACTGCGGGCGGTAGTTGCCGTCGAAGGACACCTTGACCCCGACGGCACGCGCGGCGCGCATCGCTTCCCGCGTACCTTGCGCCGCGTCGGCGCCCAGCGCCGGGGTCACCCCGGACACGTGCAGCCAGTCGGCGCCGTCCAGCAACGCGGCCCAGTCATGGCGCCCGCCACCGGCCTGCGCGAAGGCGGAGCCGGCGCGGTCATACAGCACCTGCGAGGGACGATGGATCGCGCCGGTGGTCAGGAAGTAGAGTCCCATCCGCCCCGGCGCCCGCTGCACGGCGGCGGTATCGACGCCATGCCGGCGCAATTCGCCGACGGCGGTTTCGCCCAGCGCGTTGTCGGCGACCACGCCGACCATGCGCGCGGCATGGCCGAACCGCGCCAGCGACACCGCGACGTTGGCCTCCGCGCCACCGACATGAACTTCCAGCGCGGGCGACTGCAGCAGGGTTTCCCGCCCGGGCGCACCCAGCCGCAACAGCAACTCGCCGAAACAGACGACCTTCCCCACCGTGCCTCCCTTCCCTGTCATTTCATGTGCCGGACGCGGAGTGTACGGCGAGCCCCGTTTGCCTGCCCGCCCGCCGGCGGGAAGCCGGAGAGAGATCCGGTCAGAAGGAAGGAACCGCGCACAGCCCGATCAGGGAGACGGACGCTCCCAGCGTCGGTAGGTGTCATCCAGTCCCTTGCGCAGGCGCCGATAGCCCGCGGTACCCGGGCGCACGTCCAGGCGCTCGGCGACCGCGCGCCAGCCTCCGGCATGATCGCGCGACCATTCGCGCACCACCGCGCGGCACGGCTGCCCCGCCACCTGCGCCACCGCGCAGGCCATGTAGATGTCACCGGCCGACCAGTCCGGCTGCTTCATCATGGCTTCCACGTACGCGCGCGGAACGCTGTAGTAGCGGGCCATCTCGTCGGCGAACGCCGCCGGATAGCGCGCCGCGTATTCGTTGATGTCCTCGAGGTGGCGATCCACCGAGGCATCGCCGCTGCCGGGCCATTCGGCCTGTGGCGGCGCGGGCGTGGCGGCGTGGACAGCCGCGCACGCCATCAGGCCAAGCGCGAGGCCCAGCGGGAAGAGACAGGTGCGATGGCGGGAAGGCACGGACATGCGGGCATTGTGCCGCAGTGCCTCCTTCCGTGCAGGCGGCCGGTGTATGCCGGCCGCCTGCGGATCAGGAAGCGATGTCCGGATCAATCGTCGTCGTGATGACGGCGTCCGTCGTGACGACGCCAGCGACGGTCATCGTCGTCCCAGCGATCGCGACGATCATGGCGATCGCGGCGGTCATATCGATCATGGCGGTCATAACGGTCGTAACGATCCCGATCCACGTAGCGCACGTAGTGCGGGTTGTTGCGGTAGTAACCGTAGGCGTTGCCGCGCGGTGGGACGCGGTAGTACTGCCGCGGCACGTAACGGTAGTAGGTCGGGCGGTGGTAGCGATCACGCACGATGACCACCCGATTGCCATAGCCGTAGCGGTCTCCGTCCCCGTAGCGGTAATAGGGCTGCCCGCCGTTGTAGATGACATCGGCCACGTCCACGATGACCCGGACCAGGTCGTCGTCCGCGCGGGCCGGCGAAGGGGCCAGCGCCGCCAGTCCAAGGCCGGCGGCCAGGACGGTGGGAGCCAACAGACGCGTGAGTGAGAAGCTTGCCATGACATCCTCCGGTGGCCCGTCTGCACGGGCCGATGGGTGAAAGGTCCGTCCCTGGGGACCTGTGTGTGAAAGATGTCGCCTGACGCGTGAACCCGGATTTAACCCCGCGGGGGTGGCCTCCGCGATGTCGACGGCGGACACGTTCCGTTCAACTCGTGCCGCCGCTCCAGGCGGGCCGGCCCGCGGCGCAGCGCCGATCAGGCCGCCCTCGCCTCGATGCCGGCCAGCGCGGCCGGCAGTTCGACCGCGCCGGAAACGGTCACCAGGCGGGGGACGTCATCGCCGAGGCCATGTTCGGCTTCCAGCGCCCAGGTGACGTGGTAGGGCATGTGGATGCCCCAGCCGCCGAGCTGGATCACCGGCTCGATGTCCGAACGCAGGGAATTGCCGATCATCGCGAATCCGGAGGGCTCCACCTCCAGTTCCTGCAGCACGCGCGCGTAGGTGGGGACATCCTTCTCCGACACCACTTCGATGCGGTGGAACAGGTCCGTCAGTCCCGATTGCGCGATCTTGGCTTCCTGATGGAACAGATCGCCCTTGGTGATCAGCACGATCTCGTGATCCCGGGCGATGGCTTCCACCGCCTCGCGGATGCCGGGCAGCAGGTCCACCGGATGCTGCAGGGTCGCGCGACCGATTTCGATCACCCGGTGCAGATCGCGGGCGCTGATGCGCTCCCCGGTCAGCTGGATGGCGGTTTCCAGCATCGACAATGTCATGCCCTTTACACCGTAGCCGAACACCTTGAGGTTGCGCCGTTCGGTGTCCAGCAGATGCTGCTGCATGCGGCGGTCACCCAGATCGATGTATCGGGCCAGGATGGCTTCGAAATCCTGCTCGGCCTGCCGGTAGTAGTCCTCGCTCTTCCAGAGCGTGTCGTCACCGTCGAAACCTACCCAGCGGATACCGCCCATACCATGCTGCCTCTTGTTTTCGTGGGGCGCGCAGCATACCAGCCGGCATGCGAAGGGCGGCCCCGTGGCCGCCCTTCGCATTTCGTTCGCGCATGCATCCGACCCGGCCCATGCCGGGTGGAGGCGTACGCCTGCTGTTACTTCGCCGGCGGCGTGGTGCCGCCGCTACCCGAATCACCCGGAGGCGGCGGCGTCTGATCGCTGGCCGGCGGCGTGGTGCCGTCCGCCGGTGGCGGTGTCGTCGTCGCGGGCGCATTCGGATCCGTGGCCGGCGGCGCATTCGGATCGGCCGGTGGCGGCGTGGTGGCCGGTTCCGCCGGCGGCGGCGTGGTTTCCGCCGGAGGCGCGGTGTCGGTTGGCGGCGGCATGGTTTCGTCCTGCGTCTTGCTGCAAGCGGTCAATGCCAGCGCGCCACCCAACATCGCCACCAGCAGCCAGGCGGGCCGCGGGCGGATCTGCGTGTTGCTGTGGACATGGGAGTTCATTCGTTTCCTCCTGATTGCCGCGCCGATCCGCGGATCGTGCCGCGACGGATGAAAATCAACGGCCGTTGCCGGCCGGCTTGTAGGCGGAGTATTCGGCCGGCGCGAGTTTGCCGTCGGCATCCTGGTCAAGCGTGCCGAAGGCCTGGGTCAGCGCGGGATCGACCGCCGCCTCGTCCTTGCCGATGCTGCCATCGCCATTCGCATCCAACTCTTCGAAAGGCCGCGGCGTTGGCGCCGCCGCATCACTCGCAGGCGGCGAGTCGGTCTGCTGCGGCGGTGTTTCCTGGCGCTGTTCCTGGGCGTCGCGTTCCTGCGCCGACACCCCTGCGGGCGCCAGCAACGCGGTCATGGCCAACAAGGCCAGCGGCGCCGGGAACCGGCGGGATGATCGTTTCATGCGCGTCTCCTCTTGCTGCGTTCGTGTTCCCGGATGCTTTCGCTCGCATCGGATGACGGGAAGACAACGGCTCGCGGGAGGCGGAGGGCGGCGTGGCCGCCCTCCGCGGGCGCTGCGCGATGGCGCCATTGCGCCATCGCGGTGCGGTCACGCGGATGACCGCGGTGCGCGTATTACTTCTGCGGCTCGCTGTAGTTCTTTTCGACGAACGACTTGTACTCGTCGGCGGTCAGCTTGCCATCGGCGTCGGCGTCGGCCTTGTCGAAGACCTGGGAAAGGCCGGCATTGGCCGCAGCCTCTTCCTTGGTGATGTTGCCGTCGCCGTCCTTGTCGATGTCAGCCCAGCCCTGCTGGCTACCCGCCTGGGTCGACTGCTGGGCAGACTGCTCGGCACCGCCCGCCGCCTGATCCGTGGTCGGCTGGGCCTGTTGCGCCGGCTCGGCCTGCTGGGTCTGCTCCGGCTGCTGCTGAGCCTGCGTGTCCTGCGCGAAGGCCATCGGCATGGCGACGGCGGCACCCAGGGCAATCAGGGCAATCAGCGGCTTGCGGGTGTTGTTCTTGGTCATCGTCGTTTGCTCCGTTATGGAATTAGGAAGTGCGTCCTGTAGCGCACGATGCCGACGATGCCGTTGTGCTTCTGAATCAACCCTGCGCCCTGAAATGAACGTGCACGCAGGCTTAACCACATGCGATTTTTTTTCGATTACTTGTTTCGTTAGCGATACGTGATGGCTATGTGGAGGCGGCATCGCAGCGTGATGCGCACGTCAGATCAGTGTTCAATCCGCGTGTTTTTTTGTTCCCGGGAAACGACTCCTTCACGCCAGCCTCGGCTGAACCATTGCCAACCTATTACGACGCCGGTGAGCGCACCGACGATCTCCAGCACCACGCGCATGCCCAGCGCGTCGGGATCGTGGATGGCCTTCAGCGCGATGCGCGCATACAGCGGCGACTCCAGCTTCACCATGCCGATGTAGAACAGGTTCCAGGTATCGACACCGGCGCCGATGGCGACCGCGATCAGGCAGGCCCAGCCCACCGCGTGCCCGATCGACCAGCCCAGTGCGCGGCAGATCGCCTGCCAGCCGGCATAGACCAGCAGCCCGACGGCGAAGGCGATCAGGCACGCTTCCAGCGCGCCGAGGAATCCGAAGTGCAAAGGCAGGTTCATGGGGTCATGCGTGCTCCCGTCACGCGAAGATCCGCGCATCCGGATCGCGATGGGCCGGCGGCGGCCGGCAACCGATGGCATAGGATACGTGAGGCATGCGGGCCGCGTGGCTCCGCAGGAGGAGGATGGGGATGGAACGTCTGCTGCTGGTGGGAAGCACCGGCCTGGTGGGCCAGGCGGCACTCGCGCTCGCATTGGCGGATCCCCGCGTCGGCACCGTCGTCGCGCCCACCCGGCGCCCGTTGCCGCCACATCCGCGCCTGTTGAACCCGATCGTCGATTTCGACCGCCTGGATCCGGACGCGGACCATTGGCGCGCCGAGGCGATGATCTGCGCGCTGGGCACGACCCTGCGCGACGCCGGCTCCCGCGCCGCGTTCCAGCGGGTCGATTTCGACTATCCACTGACCATCGCCCGCCTGGCGCATCGGCATGGCGCGCACACCCTGGCGGTTGCCTCGGCCGCCGGCGCGCGCGCGGATTCGCGGATTTTCTACAGCCGCACCAAGGGGGAACTGGAGCAGGCGCTGGCCGCATGCGGTTTCGCATCGCTCACCTTCGTTCGCCCGTCGCTGCTGGGTGGGGAACGCGCGCGGCGACGCCCGGGCGAACATGCCGCACTGCGCGTGTTGACCGCACTCGCTCCGCTGGTCCCCGCGCGCTACCGGGTGGTGCCGGCGACCGCGGTGGCCGCCGCGTTGCTGGGGGCCGTGCACGCCGCCAGGCCTGGCGTGCGGATCGTCGAATCCGAAGACATTCCCCGCTGACGCCGGTCAGCCGGCCGCGGCGTGCAGTTGCCGCATGCGCCACAGCAATCCGCCGTTGAGCAGCAGGAAGTAACCGACCAGCGCGCCCGCGAACGCCATCGTCAACGGACTGGCCTGCTGCGCGGTGGCCGCGGCGCCGTCGGCGAACGCGCCGTGCGACCAGCGCCAGGCCAGGCGTCCGATCAGCAACAGGGTCAGCAGGCCGCCGAACCAGGGGTTGGGCACGTAGGTCGGATGCCCGTCGTGCCACTCCACCCGGGTGTGCCGAAGCGCGAAGCCCCCCAACAGGAGTCCACCCGCCAATCCGGCGGCAATCCCGATCGCGACCCCGGGCAGGAATATCGCGGCCATCATCAGCATGCCCAGCAGCAACACCATCAGCGCCAGGCGGAACATGGTGCGCTTCGGCTGCCAGGGCTGGCGGCCGAAGCTGCGGCGGATGCGGCGATACATGACCCAGCCGATACCGGCGGTGACGAGATAGGGGGTCAGCGCGGGCAGGGCGACGGCGGGCATGGGGCGCTCCAGGAATCGGGTGGCGCCCACCTTAGGTCCCGGCGCATCGCCGGGACCAGTGACAGTTGTCATCAGATGCGGGGGCCCCCCGGCTCAGCGCAACAGGCCGTGCGGGACCTGGCGCAGCGGCTGGATGCCGTCGGTGGCGGCAATCGCCTGGCTCGCGCGGTCCAGCAGGGCGTCATCCTCGCCGTCGATCACCACCAACAGGCGACCGGCTTCTATTTCGCGCTCGTAATCGCGCCGCACCTCGCTCGGCACGGTCGAACCGGCCAGCGCCGCCGACCAGCCGCCGACCGTCGCGCCAACCAGAGTGGTGATGAGCACCCCGATCACGTGGAAACCCGCCTGCGGCAACCACATCCCGATCAGGCCGCCGATCAGGCCGATCGCGCCACCGCCCACGATGCCGCGCCAGGCGGCGGGCATGAAATCGGTGGGCGAAGCCTCTTTCTCCGCATCGGGAACCTGGGTCATCTCGATGTCGGACTGGGCGAGCACCGCGGCGTGGCCGGGACGAATGCCGAGTCGGAGCGCGGCACCCATCGCCTGTTCCGCGGTGCCCAGGTCCGGAGCGCTGAAAACACGTCGATTCATGGCGGACTCCCGTGGGCGGCTGTCATCCAGCCTCGGGATGACGATAGGCCCGCGTGCGGGATGCGGAGGTGAAGAAAAGCCGCGCCCGCCAGTGCCCGGCGAGGGTCACTGCGCCGGGCGTTCAGCCGCGCTCTTGCGGCCCAGGGCGCGCAGGTAAAGGTCGTACAGGGCGGTCACCTTGGCCACGTATTCCTGCGTTTCCGCGTACGGCGGCACACCGCCATAGCGGGTCACCGTGCCGATGCCCGCGTTGTAGGCCGCCGCGACCAGAGTGAGGTCGCCCTTGTAGCGCCGCATCAGCAGTTTCAGGTGGCGTGCGCCGGCATCGATGGACTGGGTGGAGGAGAACGGATCGGTCACGCCGTATTCGGTGGCCACTTCCGGCATCAGCTGCATGACGCCCTTGGCGCCCTTCGCTGACACCGCCGCCGAGTCGAAATCGCTCTCCGCATGGGCGATCGCGCGCAACCATGCGTCGTCCACGCCGGTCTTCTTCGCCGCCGTGCGGAAATCCTTGGGGTACATGTTCAGGCGCGGCTTGCCGACCTTGCCCAGCCCGGGATGGGCCGGTTCGCCCGGTGGGGTCGCGACGGTGAACTTCAGGTACACCCGCGAGCCCGGCAGGTTGCGGGTGCTGTAGACCTGCTGCCCGTCCTGCTCCCGCTCGTACAGGGTGCCGCTGAAAACGCCCATCCGCCCCCACAGGTTCGGCAGCTGGACCGCGTTGTCCTCGATCTGGCGGGCCTCGCAGCGGGAACCCGGTTCCGGCGCGGTGGCCAGACTGACCGTGCCGTCGCGGACGCAGCGGTAGACCGTCCGCGCCTGGGCCTCGGGCACGCCGAAGCCGGCCGAAACGGCCAGCAG
>Ga0247823_10003412_pt1 | contig 12867 bp, 7 predicted proteins | sample 13C_PalmiticAcid_2_FD_192426 | JGI IMG/M metagenome (GOLD analysis project Ga0247823, IMG submission 192426) | Soil microbial communities from agricultural site in Penn Yan, New York, United States - 13C_PalmiticAcid_Day30 | ecosystem: Environmental > Terrestrial > Soil > Agricultural land...
ACCCAGACGCACCACCTGGGATCGTACGAGGAGGCGGTGTGGACGGCGGCGGGGCAGCATGGCGATCGCGACACCAACGCCGCGATCGTCGGCGGCATCGTGGTAATGGCGGCCGGCCCGCTGGCCATCCCGGTGCTGTGGCGCGCGGCGGCCGAGCCGGTGCCGGATCCGCTCGTCGGGCCTAACGGCTACGCGCTCGACGGGCGGCCGGGCCCGGCCTCGAAGCCGGGCTCGAGGCGCATCCGCGAGTCGGGGTCGAAGAAGTAGTGGAGGAGCTCCTCGTACACCTCGTCGGCTGTAGCAAAGTCCTTCATATACGCTCCGGGCGAGGAGGGGACGCCCGCGACCACCTTGAACTCGATCCCCTCCGGCCGAAACCAGACGATCGGGGTCGGCTCATCGAGCTGGATGCTCGCACCATCTTCGGTGACAAACGTGCTCTCAGCACCGGCGATTCGATTGCCCGAGGTGGCCCTGAGCTTCGTCACGAAGAGGCGCGAGTCTCCTTCCTCGGGGAAGTGCTGCACGACACAAAAGAAGCCAAGGCTATCCAACTTCCTTACCAGTTCATCGAGCGTCATCGCAGCCTCCTACTTCTTCACAACCGGATGGACTATACGCATGGTCCATTTCCTCATGAAGGAGCTATAGGGCAGAAAGAACTGTGCACCATTGTCGGCAGGATCTCTGATCGCAACCACTCTTCCAACGCCAGGCCTGGTCGTGACTCCATCCACTATCACCGCGTGCGTATGATGCGCGCGCTTTACGTCCATAGCCGTAATAACAGGCGTTCCTCGTGACGTGAGCCTTTCTAGCTCAGCGAAGTCTGTCGCCCGCTTGCTGATGGCGGGCACACCCTGCTTCTCGAGAGCATCGGCGACCTTGTCCATGGCAAGGCCGCCGTTCTTCTCCGCAAGCGTTCGGAACGGCTGAAGTGCGTGCGCCTGGACCTCGCGGCCCAGTGTGTCCATCGTCATCTCGACGCACGTGGGCCCGCAGGTCTTGGTGCCGATGCCCTGTCCGATGACATTTCGGCTCCCGTTCCGCGCGATAGAGACCGCCTTCACGTCCACGTCCCATCCGCCGGCACCAACAACTTCGCCGACTTCGTCCGCCCCGTTGCCAGCAGCCAGGACGACAGCCTCGGCGGCCTCGTCCCCGTGCTTCGCGAGGAACCGCGCTCCAAGCTTGAACCCAACACCTACGACCTTTCCAATACCGTAGCCCACCCCCCAAGTGGCACCGATCTTTAAAGCACCGGTCAAAGCCGCCCTGTAATCACCATGCATCAGGTGCTGCGCCACCTCAGCAGCGTCAGCGATGCCCGTCAGATCGTACTGCTTCAGCAGTTCGCCGGTGATCTGTGCATAGATCATGGCGGACTCGGCGATGACCGCGCCGTTGTCGACTCCCTGCAGATACGCAACCTCCGGCGGAACATCGGCATTCTGGCTGTCAAACGGGTCGCGCCCGTCCGGGTCGACGTATCGCAGCGGATTGTTCAGACTGAAGACATACAGACCAAGGCGTCTTGGCTCGAGGCCTGCAGCTTCCGGCACGAACCTGAACAGAGGATCACTCCGGTTCCACTGCATTGTCTCAGGGTCATAGAGCCGGGCGCCATAGTCATACCAACCGCTGACGACGTCTTTCTCCCTGTCCTGATATCTCCGCTCGAACTGAGATGCGCCCTGCTGCTGCTCGAGAACCTCGCCGAACGCGCCGTACGAGAAGCCGGCCAGGATCGTGCCGTTCTCCGAAATAGCAATGAGCAGGTTGCCGGTCGCATTGTGATGCAGATACTGAATCTGCGATGCGTTCACGACCCTCGCGACCGGCACCCCCGCGCTGACCGTGAGCCGGGTGGTGGTCACGCCAGCGTTCGTCTCGACCTCGAGATCCTCGAACGTCCTTCGAACCTCCGCCACAGCAGCGCCTGCGTTCCTGATCGCCAGAACGCGTTGCCCGTTCGCGTCATAGAAGTAGCGCTCGCGATCCGACCCGCGCGTCGCGATCCGCAACTTGCCGTCGCCGTCGTATGTGAACCCTCGGCTGCCGGTCGGCGCGACCTTTCCAACAATGTTGCCAGCCTCGTCGTGGGCCAACCGGACCACGTCGGCGCCGGTCTGGCGATCGAGGAGGACGCGCAGCCGCTCGGGATCGAGATCGTCGTAGTCGTAAGTCACGTCTCGGCCAACCAGGTCCGCACCGGTTGGCAGATCAACGTCCGCAGCGAGCATTCGCCCCGCTGGCGTGAAGTCGTACGAGCCGCGATACCCACGATTGTCGCTAGCGAAACGCAACTGGCTTTGATGATCATAGGCGTAGTCGAATGCGCGACTCCTCGACCCGATCAACTCGTCCACATGCCTGACGTCTCCAGACGCGTAGTAGCCGTGCGACTGCCGGGCAATCGCCACCGCTGGGAAGAACGGGTGCGTGCGAGCAGTCACCTGCAGGTTAGCCAAGCGCCCGAGCTGATCGTAGTCCCATGTCGCCCAGTGCGGCGAACCGCTCGGATTCAACGTCCGTGCGGTCACCAGCCCCGCGCTGTTGCGCGACTGATTGAACAGTTGCCTCCCCAGGGCTGTCGCGCCCCGGACCAGTCCCCTTCGATCATACTGGTACGTGACGGTCGTCCCATCTCCGTGCGTCTGTTGAGTCGGTGCGCCGAGCGCGTTGTACTGAGAAGTCGCGGTGCGCGCATCAGTTGGCCCACCCGGCACGCTGAAGCGTTGAGTGGCCGAGGTCACGCGACCCCGTGCGTCATACCTGAACTCTTCGACCCAGGCTGGTGACCAGACCGCTGCCGGTAAGCCGATCGCGTCAGAGCGCGTATCGTAGACGTACTCGACGGGCCCGAGGCGGAGCTCAGACTGCTCCGCCGCCGAGAGAGCCCCGGGTGCGGGAGTTCGCCGGAGCACTCGACCGATCCGATCATACTCGGTCCGGCTCGTGTACGCGCTGGCCTGTCCCGGAGGATGAGGAACAGTCCCGAAGGTCACCCGGCCGAGCAGGTCATACTGGTAGTCCCAGCGCCGCCCGCCCCTCTCGATCCACAGTCGATTCCCGGCCCGGTCGTTCCCGAGCGAAGTCTGGAGTCCATCCCCATCGAGAACCGAGGCAAGGTGTCCGTTGCCGTCATAGCCATAGTCGGTTACCGCGGGCGCGCCCGCGCCCGCGCCAATACCCGTGCGTTCTTCCACGCGCACGACTCGACCGAAGACGTCTCGCTTGTACCGGACTCGAGCCGCCGGCCCCTGATCTCCGGGCTCGAGACTTGTCTCCGTCCACAGGCCATCGTAGGTCACCCGTCGGATCCCGCCGATTCCGGTGGAATGAGAGATTGACGAAAGGCGCCCGAGGCCGTCGTACTCGTATCGATAGGCGACCAGAGCCCCATCGTTTCGTGATGGATCGGGAACCCAGGCAACCGTGGCGAGTCCCCGCGCGTCGTAGCCATAACGACTCACTGCGTCGGGGACGGACGGGTCGAACGTCCGATCGACCTGTTGCGTCTTGCGCCCCAGGCCGTCCAGCACTTGCTCGCTCCTGGTCCACTGCGTCTGGGCGGTGCTATCGATCCGCTGCTCCGTGATGACGCGGTTGACGGCCGGCCAGATCCCGTTCCAGTCCTCGTATGCTATGCGAAGCGTCTCGAGCTGCTTGTAGTTGATCGGACCGTCATCAAAGGACTCACTACGAGATACGAGACGGCCCGCTCCGTCGTATCGCTGCTCGGTCTTTCGATACAGGCGATATGGCTCGTCACACGGAACACCGATAATGGGATCTTCGCGCGTTCGGGTGATGGGATCCTCGGCGTGATCGCGGCGGCGGCGTGATGCCACGCCGGCTGCGGCGCCGTCCAGGGCGAGCTCGCTGCGCTCGGCGCCTGCGGCGCCCCTTGACCGCGCCTCGCGGCGTGGCGGACAGCGGTCACGGCGAGGGTCGGGACGAGCCCGACCTCGCCGATCGGGCAGTCGAGAAGAGCGAGCACGCCTCCCGATCCATCGTGGGGTGTGCAAGCTCACTACCGGATCGGAAGGGTGCTCACCCGCATCCTGACCGAGCAGCTGTACTCTGCCAAGGGGTGGCGCGTGGTGAACGCGCGGCGCGACGATGACCGTCTCGTCATCGACCTCGAGCCCGCCCGAGCGACTGCGATCTGTTCGGGGTGTGGCGAGACCAAGCACCGCCTCCACGACATCAAGCCGGCCCGGGAATGGCGACACCTCGACACCTGGGGCCTGCGCACGTGGGTGCGCTCGGCGGTCCGCCGCGTCCGGTGCCGGCACTGTGGCGTGCGGGTCGAGCAGGTCCTGTGGGCACGAACCCGGTCGCGGTTCACGCACGACTTCGAGGCCGACGTGCTGGCCCGGGCACGCGACTCGTCCATCCTCGGCATCTGCCGCCAGCTCGGCCTGCATTGGACCTCGGTGATGCGGCTCATCGAGCGGTGGGTCGACGAGCAGGCCGAGCGGCAGTTCCGGCTGCCGCTTCGCCGCATCGGCGTCGACGAGGTGAGCTATGGCCGCGGCCAGCAGAAGTACCTGACCATCGTGTGGAACCACGACCGCTCGCGCGTCGTCTGGATCGGCCGGGGCCGCGACCGCGACACCCTCGACGCCTTCTTCGCCAAGCTCGGCCCGCGCCGGGCGCATCGCCTGGCGGCCGCCACGATGGACATGGCGAAGGGCTACATCGCCGCGGTCACCGCGCACGCCCCGCAGGCGACGATCGTGTTCGACCGCTTCCACATCGAGCGCCACCTCACCTGGGCCGTCGACGAAGTCCGCAAGAGCGAGTTCTGGCGGCGACGCGGTCGCTACCGCAAGGCCGTGCGCGGCAAGCGTTGGCTGCTCCTCCGCAAGCACCGCCGCGTTCACTGGCGGCGTCGCGGCGACCTCGCGCTGCTGCTGATGCTCAACCGACGGCTGGTCCGCGCCTACGTCGCCAAGGAGCAGTTCGAGCACGCCTGGACCTACACGACCGCGAAGGCCATGCGCACGTTCATCGTCCGCTGGCGCCGGCTGCTCAATTGGTCACGGCTCAAGCCGCTCATCAAGTTCTGGGAGATGCTGATGCGCCACATCGACGGCGTCACCGCCTGGGCCCCGCTGCGCCTGACCAACGCGGCGCTCGAGGGCAACAACAGCCGGGTCCGCGGCCTGAGCCAGCGTGCCCGCGGCTACCGCAACCCCGACAACCTCATGCTGGTGCTCTATCATGCCTCGTGGCGGTAGCCCGACGAGCCGTCACCCGGATGCGCGAAGAGCGCGATAATGGGGCAGCGATACTGCGGCCCACTGGAGACCAGAACGGCGCCGGTGCCGAGATCATGCACCTTCTCAACGAGATGACCGAGTTCATTGACCGTTCGAACGACATTGACGAAGTGCGCGTCATACTGCGTTGACGCAACATATCCGGATCCACCAGCGACAGACTCGGGTGATTCAATCGTCTCCACCACACCGACAGTCTCGTTGTATCCGAACCGCGTTCTCGCAACCCGGGTGTCATCGAGCTTGACCCGTGACTCGATCACCCTCTTCAGCGTCGGGTCATGGATCGTCTCCTGAAACTGGATCTCCCGCCAGCCGGCGGCCGTCTTCTGCAGCCCCGCCGTGGAGCGCACACGCACGCGGAGATCCGTCCCGGTGACGATTGATTCGTAGGCGCGCCGTGTCGACAAGGCGCCGATCGCCTGGACATCGGTCCCGGCCACCGCGAAGTCCTCTTGGGGAAGGAGGAGTGGTGTGCTGTCGCCTGCGAGCTCGTACCACTTCCAGGAGGACGTGTTGCGAAGCACCTCCCCACCAAGGCACTGCGCAACGGTCGCATCGGCAGCGCTGCAAGTGTATTCATCACTCTGCGCCTGGACGAACAACGCGCCCCACTCGGAAGGGATGGCGTCCCACACATGGGTAGCAACCGATCGAGGCCGGTAGGTGCCACCAACGAGCTCGAAGGTCGCCGTCTGACCTGGGAGGCCGGCGTGAAAGAACGAATAGTCGACGCGCGATTCGGAACGCGCTCCCGTCGGCGAAGTCACGGCCATGAACCCGAACCCGCGATAACCCCAACGGCCGTCGGCGTCGAGGTTCCACGCCGCATCACCGTACTCGTAGCGAGTCACCTGGGCAGGCGCCCCGTCGCCCGAGTCGCTAGACATCGCGCTGACCACCCACGCGTGCACCGGCAGCTTCCAGTCACGAACCACCCACTGATCGCGCACGGACGCGTACTCGATGTGAGTCGAGCCGCCATGACCGTTGTCGATGCGGGTCAACAGCCCCACCGGACGATGAGCCGAGCGAAAGACGGACCAGGTTCGAAGATCTCCAGAGTCATCGACCGTCGTCCCGTCCAGAACGCCATCGTCATCCTGATCGTTGCTTCCGCCATGCCGAAGCATCGCATCCAGCCGACCGTCACCGTCGATATCGAGGAGCATCCGTGATGCATCGGAAGAGAACCACGAGAGCCCATCCTCGACCTGGTGCACTCCGAGTCCTATCGGATATGGAAGATCTCGCGGCTCCAGGAGTTGCTCTCCGTCGGAGTAGCGAACGCGCTTCCAAGCGGGAAGGTAGGGGTTCGAGACGCCCGACACGAGATCCTGGCGTCCGTCACCATCCACGTCGATCCACGCGTTGTCGGTCCAGGTGCTACCCTCGTTCACGTTGTACTGGTCATCGCGAATATCCAGCGAATGCCGTGAAGCGAGGTTGTAGACGGCGCCACTCCCGATGGAGCGCATGGACGAGAACGTCACCGCGCACTTATGCGGCGTCTCGCAGTTCCTGAAGCGGTCGCCCAGGTTCGAGTGTCCGTATCCAATCGTCTGCCAATCCACAAGGTCACCATCCTGCGACACGAGCTTCGTCCACAAGAACTCGGGCAGACCGTCACCATTGAGCTCGAAGAGCCCGCTGGCGACCCCCGAGAATCGTCGGTCGTACGAGGCTCCGGTTGATGTCGTCAGGAGTGAGACTCCGCTGATCGTGACGCCGTTGGCATGAGAGCCAGGCACCGCTCCAAACGCGTACGGCTGCTCGCTTCCACCCTTGCCTTCGAAGAGTCCGTCGGAAAGACCTCGAAGGACATTCCACTGCATCACCGGCTCACCGCCGGCAATCTCCTCATCCGACTTAAAACTGGAAATGATGTCCTGGATGCCGTCGCCGTCGATGTCGGCGAACGCGAATGGGTCGGCCTGCTTCCATGCCGCCCCAGCTTGGAAGCTGTCCGGATGGAAGACATCACCGAATGCGGACCCAACCTGCTGCGAACCAACGGCGGTTCTGCCGGACGCCGTCGATGCGACGAGCGGCACCGGCATCTCGATCACCTCGGGGGTCGCCGCGAAAGTTCCATACCCTTCGTTCCGGAAGACGATCCACGGATAGCGGTCGCCGATCGCAAACGGTCTTCTTTCTACACATGCCTCGGTCAGGTCCGAGGCTGCCTTGTCCTGGAGGGCCCGGATCTCCGCCACGAACGAACCCTTCGAACGGCGAGAGGTTACATTGTGGCGCCACGTGACACCTTCGAACTGAACCGCCGCAGGATCGAGGCCAGCGACGTTGGCGTCGATCGCCGCCACCATATCGACGAGACCGTCAAGATTCACGTCGAGGAAGCGCCAGTTGACGAGACTTGGCGTGCGGACATGATGGCCACCGCTCTCACAGATGTCGTCGAGGTTCACGTCGACGTTCTCGTAGAGCGTTCTCTGCGCGTTCAGCGAGCACCATTGGGCCGGATCTACGCTTGCCGGACCTGCTTGTTCGCGCCAGTCATCAGGGACATCGCCGTACGGCAGGTGAGGCCGCCGAACATGTCGGCGCGCCTCCTCGAAGCCGTAGCCAAGGTTCTTCTGCCAGTAGAATCCACAGTCCTCACCGCCTTCGGCAACGACGTGATCCGGAAGCGCGTCGCCATCGATGTCAACGAGCATCGTGAAGACGGCTGGCGAAGCACCTGCACGAATCTCGTGATGAAGCGAGCCCGACTCGCGGGATCCCAGCTGCCATTCCTCGTGATAGTGGGGCTGGTCGGGTTCGTAGCCGAACGAGATCGGCGCCTTCTGGAGGATCTGTCCTGCGGGAGACCAGCCCTTGACCCGGATCTCGAGCAGGCGCCGACGCGGTCCTCCATCACGATTGCAGCTGGCCTGCTCTGCGTCGTAGAGCAGGTCGTAGCTTCGCACTGCACCGTTCGCGGCAGCACGATCGGTCGTGAACGTCGTGATATTGACCAGTCGATCATGTCCAGTGATGATAGAAAGACCGGCTCGATTGGAGAGCTGACTACCAACGCTAAGCAGGCCGCCGTTGCAGAACGACGACGAGTCGTACGTGAACTCCACACGGGCGAATGGAGGCAGTCCAGCGTTCGGATTCGACGTGTAGAGAATGCGCTCCAGTCGCGGAGACCACGCGATGCCGCCGTCGCCGCGCCCGAACGTGTCCCATGCCCACTCATAGGACACCGTGTTGCCGTGTGCATCGACGGTCTCGGCGAGCAACGCGAGCTTGTCGACGGGCGCATCACCCAGCCGGCGGCCGAAGCGATGGATCATTCCATCCGGGGTGCGCACCTGCCACTGGAAGGGCGCCGAGGTCGTCATTTGTTCATAGCGCGCATTGGAGATGTCGTATCGCGCTCGAAAGGTCGCCTCGACGTTCGGACCACGCGGGTCGTGGCTTGGGATCAGCGGTTCGCCGCCGGCCAAGCCGGTCAGCCATCTTCGCTCGGACTGCAGGATCCCCTTGCTCGTGTCCAGGGCAATCGAGGGGAGGTCCAGTGACCAGCCGGCTGCGATTGTTCCGAAGTTCGGGCCGTCGGATCTATACGTGAGAGCAAGCGCCGGCTGTACGCCAAGGCGACCAGGCGGCACCTCGATCGGAAACGAGTACGTGTATGCCCCCGCTCGTGACACCGAGGTACCGCCCGCAGTTGTCGGCGCCGCCGGCGCACTCGTGAAGGCGCTGCCGTTGTACACCGACGTGGGTGCGGCCGCGGCCGTGGAAGGCGGAGCGGCCACGAGTGCTATCGTCGCGGAGAACGCGGCCGCCCGAGCCAAGGCGTTCTGCCGGCGATGTCGATGCCCTGGTCGTGTCCTGTCGTGGTCTGGGGACGGCGACGCAATGAGAATCCCCCGGCCTCGCTTCTGCTGGTGTTCGTTCATGCACGCGATGTCGGCAGGACTCGCCACCGGTTGCGTGCGATCGCGCCCATTTCCACAAGCCCTTGGATTGCTTGCACAAACGACGCGCGTCCGCGACGAGGTTGCCTACGCCAGTCGCTTGCGCATCGCCACGAACTCGATCGTGAGTCCCCCGGCGAGCGGGTGGTGGATGCGTTCGCCGGCGACGTAGCCGGCGGCAGCGTACAGGCGCTCGCCCGGCAGGGTGGCCATGAGCTCGGTGGCGGTGAAGCCGGCGGCGCGGGCCTCGGCCTCGCAACGGTCGAGGAGCAGGCGACCGATGCCGCGGCGGGCCCATGCGGGGTCGACGAAGAAGGCGCGGATGCGGGCGGCGTCGACCGCGGGATCGAGGAGGGCCGACTCGCGGCCGGGCTGTTGATCGCTGCCGAACAAGGTCTTGCGCCGGCTCCAGCCGCCGCACGCGACCGCCGCCGGGGCGCCGGCGCCCTCGACGACGAAGTAGGTGCGATCGCGGATCAGCTCGGTGTCGACGCCCCACGCGGTGCCGATGGCGGCCTCGATCTGGGCAGTGGTGTAATCGCCCTGTGAGAGGCCGCGGGCCGAGGCCGCGATGAGCCGCTCGAGGGCGGGCACCTCGTCGAGGGTGACGGGCCGGATGGTGAAATCGGACGGCATCGGGCCAGGGAGCATAGCGGGCGCACCAAGCCGCGTCGCGTATGCTCGCGGCGTGAACCGCGACCTGCGCGCGATGCTCGGCAAGGCCCGTGAGCTGCTCGAGGAGGTCCGGGTGTGGTGGCAGAAGCGCACCCCGGTGGTCCGGATCGCCGACGTCCGCGACGGCCAGTTCGTGCGCATCGCCGGCCGGATCGTCGACGGCGAGCCGCTCACCGCGCCGATCACCGCCCGGCGCTGCGTGTGCTCGACGCCGCGGTGTTCGGCTACGAGCAGCTCCACGATCGCCGCGACCCGATCGGAGATCGGATGTTCGCGTGGCAGACGCTGACCCGCCGGCTGCATGGGCGGCCGTTCGTGGTCGACGACGGCAGCGGGACCGCCCTGGTCGATCCGCGCGGGGCGGTGGTCCAGCTCCGGCTCGACGTCCGCACCGACTCGCTGACCGGCTACCCCGAGGCCGATGCGGAGCTGGCGGCGCTGCGCGGCCAGCACGACAAGATCGAGTGGGGCGAGGGGGTGCTGCAGGTCGGCGAGGACGTCGTGGCGCTGGCGCGGGCCATGGTCGGCCGCGCCGACGATCCGGCGCTGTATCGCGCCAGCAGCGACGCGCGCGTCCACCTCGCCGGCGCGCCCGAGCGGGCGGCCCATCATTAGCAAGCTGCCCGAGGACGTGGCCCGCGCCGCACGAGCGCGGCGGGGACCGCGCGCACTCGCGCCCGGCTGACCCGGCTCAGGCCCGCCGCAGGATCTCGCCGAGCACGTCGCGGGTCGCCGGGTCGGGCTCGACCTCGTAGTGCTGGCGCAGGATCGGGATCATGTCGGCGTTGTCGAGGCTGAGCAGCGCCGAGCGGGCGGCGTCGCGCAGGGTGCCCGACTCCTGGCGGAGGACCGAGACCAGAACGTCGCCGGCCTCGACGGTCTGGATCTTGCCGATGGCGTCGAGGGCGGCGGCGCGGACGCGGGGGTCGACGACCTCGTGGTAGATGCGCGACAGCGGGCCGAGGGCGTGGGGGAAGTGCAGGCCGGCGATCGCGGTCAGCGCGGCCTCGCGCACCGAGGCGTCGGGATCGTGGAGCGCCTTGCGCACGATCACGAACGAGCGCTTGAAGTACAGGAAACGCAGCGCGCGGACCGCGGCGCGGCGGACCTGCGGATCGTCGTGGGCGTAGAGCTTCTCGAGCGGGGCGAGCGCGGCGTAGCTCTGCAGCTCGCCGAGCTGCTCGGCGAGGGTGACCAGGGTCTCGACGTCGTTCTGGGCGTTGCGGGCGGCGGCGTCGGCGACCGACAGCACGACCACCAGGGCGCGGCGGCGGATGCCGTTGGGGTAGCGCAGATCGCCGACGATGGCCGACGCGACCGCGGCCGGGTCGCCGCTCATCTCCCACTCGAGCAGGTCGACGAACCAGATGTCGGCGTAGGCGTGCTGCTGCTTGAGGTAGTCGGGGAACGCCGGGGCGTCGACCGACTCGTCGGCGACGTTGCCGTAGCGGCGGGCGATGGCCTCGAAGCGGGCCTTCTGGCGCTCCGACAGGTCGAGGGTGGCCAGGCGCTCGAAGACGCGGCGCACCGAGGCGTAGTCGCCGACCGCCGAGTACTGCTGGGCCGCGGCGAGGTAGGCGTTCTCGACCATCTCGACCGGCAGGCCCTGCTCGCCGTACTTCTCGGCGCACTTCTGCCAGGTGTCGGCGCTCTTGGCCTGGTAGCGGCGGTCGTAGGGCAGCCCGGTCTTGAGCGCGTACTCGGCGGCCTCGTGGTAGAGGGTCGCCGCCGCGTGGAGCTCGCCGCGCTCGAGGGCGAGCTTGACGAAGTCCTCGTAGTACTGGAGGACGTAGAACTTGAGGTTGTCCTCGCGGAGGACGCGGATGCAGTTGACGTAGCCCTCGGCGAGGTTCTCGAACTGCCCCGAGTCCTTGCCGAGCTTGAGGACGATCTGGAAGCAGTCGAACGCGCGCTCGAGCTCGCCGCGGGTCTCGAAGTCGTCGGCGACCTGCTCGAGCCGGCGCTGGGCCTCGACGAGGGCGCGGCGGGCGGCCGGCGACGCGGCGTCGGAGCGGGCGATCGCGGTGCCGACGTTGAAGTGGACCAGGGCCAGCTCGTAGTCCTTGTCGCGCAGGCCGGGGTGCGGGACGAGCGCCTCCCACGACGCGCGCGCCTTGTCCCAGCTCTTGGCCTTCTCGAACGCCACCGCGGCGTGGACCGGCAGGCGGGCCTCCTGGTACGACGACGCCGCCTCGGCCCAGCGCTTCTCGACCTCGTAGAGCCGGCCGCGCAGGCCGGGCTCGTCGCCGAAGCAGACCTTGGCCAGATCGAAGTAGTGCAGGTACAGGTAGACGAAGCCGGCCTCGCGGGCGCGGCCGAGCTGGCGGTAGACGTCGGCGAGCGCCCGCAACCAGTCGTCGTACTCGTAGTCGACGACGTGGGTCTGGCCGATCAGCTCGCGGTAGGCCCGCTCGGCCTCCTTGTAGCGGCCGTTGGCGAGGGCCTGCTCGGCGGCGACGGCGGCGGATTCGATCGACTGGTAGTAGCGGCGGGCCATTGCGGGGGAGAAGCGCGACTATAGCGCGGCGGGGACGCCGACCAGGCGGGACGCCGCGCCCAGCACAGGACGATGACAGGATTCGCCGTATCCGCCCGCTCGCGCCGCTGTTATGAGGCGGGCATGAGCGCGCGCGTCGCCGCCCTGCCCGCCTTGCGCCGCGGCCTCGCCGTCGCCGCGGTCACCGCGGTCGTCACCGCCGACCCGGCCGCCGCCGACCGCCCCGACCTGCGCGTCGACGTCGAGCCGGCGGCGTACGTGCTGCGCGGCTACTCGGTGCACCTGCGCGTGGCGACGCCGTGGCACCCGCGGCTGGTCGCCGGCGTCGGCGCCTACGGCTTCGACATGCCGTCGCTGCTGATCGACCTCGCCCCCGGCAACCGCGACGAGGCCTGGGACGTGCGGCTGTCGCTCGGCACCAACGTGTTCTTCGACTACTTCCTCGGCGCCCACGCCGATCACGGCTGGCTCGCCG
>Ga0247823_10003413_pt1 | contig 12865 bp, 13 predicted proteins | sample 13C_PalmiticAcid_2_FD_192426 | JGI IMG/M metagenome (GOLD analysis project Ga0247823, IMG submission 192426) | Soil microbial communities from agricultural site in Penn Yan, New York, United States - 13C_PalmiticAcid_Day30 | ecosystem: Environmental > Terrestrial > Soil > Agricultural land...
GCCCATCAACTCGCGATGTACGTGATCTACGAAAGCCCGCTGCAAATGCTCGCCGACAGTCCTTCAAACTATCTCCGCGAACCCGTATCGATGGAGTTCTTGTCGGCAGTTCCCCCGGTTTGGGATGAAACGAAGGTTCTCGATGGAAAAATCGGTGAGTACGCGGTCATCGCCCGACAGGCCGCAAATGGCGATTGGTATGTCGGTGCAATGACCGGTTCCGCGGCGCATGAGTTGGATGTCGTGCTCGATTTTCTCGATACCGGAAACTATGAGGCGCACATTTATCAGGACGGACCGAACGTGGAGAAGTTTGCAGCCGACCTTGAACGGCTCGTTCGACCCGCAAAGAAGGGCGATAGAATGACGATCAAGATGGCCGCCGGCGGCGGCTTTGAGGCACGCTTAACGCGAAGGTAATATGCGAATTCGAAATTACAGGCCGTCCGATCTCGATGCGGTGATAGCGATCTTTCGCTCGAACATACCAAAATACTTTGGGCCGGAAGAAGAACCCGGACTTCGCGAATTCCTCGCCGCGATGAGATCGGATGAGTATTATGTGATCGAGATCGACGATGAAATTGTTGGTGCCGGCGGGATCGCATTGAATGACGACGATACCGTTTCGCTTTGCTGGGGAATGGTTAGGGAAGATCGTCTCGGGACCGGCTTAGGCAGGAAACTGACGGAATTTCGAATTGCAGCGTCGCGGGAAAAGTTTGGCGATCGAGCGATGGTCACCAGCACGTCGCAGCACACGGAGGGGTTCTATGAGATGTTCGGCTTTCGTACCGTCGAACATACTCCAGACGGCTTCGGGCCGGGCATCGATACGTGCAAGATGCGGCTCTATATTTCTTAGATCAGCGGTCGTGAATTAGAGAAGATCACGGGCAAAATTCATTCGAAATGGATCCTAAATATCAAACAGGTTTTGGAAACGAGTTCGCGACGGAGGCGGCCGAAGGAGCGTTGCCGGTCGGGCGAAACTCGCCGCAGAAGGCACCGCTCGGACTGTATGCGGAGCAGTTCTCCGGTACGGCATTCACCGTCCCGCGCACCCACAATAAGCGGACGTGGACCTACCGCATTCGCCCGAGCGTACTTCACAAGCCGTTCACTCGACGCGACAACGGAATGTTTGGCTCGACACCGTTCGACGACGTCGTGACAACGCCGAATCAACTCCGCTGGGACCCAATTCCGATCCCGACGGAACCAACGGACTTCATCGACGGCATCACGACGATCGCGGGCAACGGCGATTCGTTCGCTCAAGCCGGCATCGGCATCCACATCTACGCCTTTAACAAAGGCATGGGCGATCGCTATTTTTACAACGCCGATGGCGAGATGGTGATCGTCCCGGAGATGGGTTCGCTCACGATCTACACTGAACTCGGTGTTATCCAGGTTGGGCCCGGCGAAGTTTGCTGCGTGCCTCGCGGGCTGAAATTCAAGGTCGAACTCGGTGTCAGTAGCCCGCACGTTAGTAAGGGCGCCGACAGCGATGCGGGCGCCCTCCCTAACGGTCGGGCTACTGACACAGTGGCGAGGGGATACATCTGCGAAAACTACGGCCAGCAGTTTCGCCTTCCGGATCTCGGCCCGATCGGAGCAAACGGCCTCGCAAATCCGCGTGACTTCAAGACGCCGGTCGCCTGGTACGAAGACCGAGACGAGAAATGCGAGATCGTCGCAAAGTTCGGCGGAAATCTGTGGGCGTGTGAGACTGATCATTCGCCGCTCGATGTCGTCGCGTGGCACGGCAACTACGCGCCGTATCTTTACGACCTCAAAGACTTCAACACGATCGGCTCGATCTCGTTCGACCATCCAGATCCGTCGATCTTCACAGTGCTCACATCACCATCGGGCGAACCGGGCGTTGCAAACTGCGATTTCGTCATCTTCCCTGACCGCTGGCTCGTCGCCGAAGATACCTTCCGCCCGCCGTGGTATCACCGCAATACGATGAGCGAATACATGGGTCTGATCTACGGCCAATACGACGCGAAGGAAGAAGGCTTCGTCCCGGGCGGCGGATCGCTGCACAATCAAATGTCGGCTCACGGCCCCGACCTCGACGCATTCGAGAAAGCCTCAAACGCGGAGCTTAAGCCACAGAAACTCAGCGGCACGCTCGCATTCATGTTCGAGTCCCGCTACATCATCCGCCCCACAAGATTTGCAATGGAAACCGCTCAGCTGCAGCATCATTACTCGGATGTATGGCAGGGATTAAAGAAGAATTTCTCAAAATGAGAAGGTTTGTAGCACTGATACTTTGTGTTGCCGCGTTGACCGTCTTGTCAGTCACCGTCTCGGCGCAGGAGTCTCCGTACGTTCCCGAAACGGACCGACTGGTGGTAAGGAAGCTTGAACATTGGCAGGACCTGAAGTTCGGTCTGCTGATGCACTGGGGGCCGTATAGTCAGTGGGGGATCGTGGAATCCTGGTCGCTGTGTTCGGAGGATGTCGAGTGGTGTCGTCGTCCGAAAGGTGAAAGCTACGTCGATTATGTAAAGCGCTACGAACAGCTGCCGACGACCTTTAACCCAGTAATGTTCGATCCGGATAAATGGGCAACTGCGGCCGACTACGCCGGAATGAAGTACGTCGTGTTTACTACCAAGCATCACGACGGCTTCAATATGTTCGACACTAAGTTTTCGGACTACAAGGTCACCGCGCCGAACGTTCCGTTTCGTACGAACCCGCGTGCAAACATCGCGAATGAGGTTTTCAGTGCATTTCGCCGCAAGACCTTCTTGATCGGCGCGTATTTCTCAAAGCCGGATTGGCACAACCGAGATTATTGGGCCCCTGAATGGGCGACGCCTGATCGAAATAACAATTACGACACGGCAAAACACCCTGACAAATGGCAGCGGTTTACGGATTTCACATTCAACCAACTCAACGAGCTGACAACCGGATACGGCTCGATCGATATTCTGTGGCTTGACGGCGGATGGGTTCGGCCGGGCATACCAAAGGATCCGGTTGCGGGCAGCGGGCGCGTGCCCTGGCCGCAGGACATCGATATGCCGAAGATCGCCGCGATGGCGAGGCGAAATCAGCCGGGCATCATCGTGGTTGATCGCGATGTTCACGGGCCGTACGAAAACTATCGCACCCCGGAACAGAAGGTGCCCGATTCGCCGCTGCCGTACCCGTGGGAAACGTGCATGACGATGGCGACGTCGTGGTCGTACGTGCCGAACGATGTCTATAAGCCTTCCCGTGAATTGATCCATACGCTAGTCGATGTCGTCGCAAAAGGCGGAAATTTTCTATTGAATGTCGGCGTCAGTCCTGATGGAGAATTCGCACCCGATGCTTACGCACGGCTTCGCGATATCGGCGAATGGATGAAAGTCAACGGCGAGGCGATCTACAATACAAAGCCATTCGCACCCTACAAACAGGAGAAGATCGCGTTTACTTCGCTCGCCGACGGAACGCTGTACGCTATATATCTCGCCGACGAGAATGAGAGCCTGCCGCAAAGCATCGCGTTGAAAGGGATCGCCCCGAGCAAGGATGCAAAAGTGTCGCTGTTGGGATCGGCGGCCGGGTTGAAATGGCAGCGAACCGCGGATGGTTCGCAGATCGCACTCCCGGCGGATGCAGTTCAGCGGGGAAGATTCGCGTGGGTCATAAAGATCTCGCAAGTTGAAAAGCAATGAAGGAAACAGAATTGAAGTTCACTGCCACACCCGATAAGGGCGATGTCTCGGCGATACTGCTGCGGCCGGAGGGTGCGACGCACTTGGTCGTGCTTGGTCACGGAGCAAGTACATCGATGCGCCATGCGACGATGCAGCGGATAGCCGAAGTATTGGCGGCGCAGGGGATCGCGACGTTTCGTTATAACTTTCCATACTCCGAGAGCGGAACTGCGAGAAACTCAAACCCGACCTGTGTCGAGACAATTCGGAGTGCGGTAAAGGCTGCTCACAAAGCCGCCCCTGACCTGACCTTGCTTGCCGGAGGGCATTCTTTCGGTGGGCGAATGACAACAACGGCCCAAAGCGAGCAGCCGTTGGATGGAGTGAAGGGACTTGTACTGTTTTCCTTTCCTTTGCACCTTGCAGGTCGCCCGGATATAAAACGCGCTGATCATTTATCGAAGATCGAGGTACCGATGCTGTTTCTTTCCGGTTCGCGCGACGAACTCGCAACTCTTGACCTGCTAGAACCCACGGTCGCGAAACTTGGCAAACGTGCCACCCTTCATCTACTGGATACGGCGAACCATAGTTATAAAGTGCTGAAAAAAACACGGGCCTCCACCAAGGATGTCTTTGATGAAATGGCACGGGCCGCTCGTGAATGGATCGGTAAGAACTCCATCTAAAGCCTTGCTCGAATTGACGTTCGAGTCGGAAAACGTCATTGTTAGGTCATATTCTCTCTTCCAGACGCGTATTCGTGCCCTCACCGGGCATCAGTCACGATTTTCCTCGCGTATATAGATGGCTGCAAAGGTTGGCGGAACCCTAGTCCTGGCATTTCTTGCAAGCGTCGTGCTTTTGGCGATCATTTGCGTAGTCTCTTATCGCGCCGTCGGCACGCTGATCGCTAACAACGAAAGCGTTTCGCATACTCAAGACGTTCTCGAAGATCTTCAGGAGATCCGCACCTTGCTGCTGCAGGCGGAGACCGACGCCCGCGGCTTCCTATTGTCGGGCACCGATGTTTACAAAATCGCGTACGAAAATGACCTGCAGGCGATCCCGCAAAAGATCGGAAAACTTAAAGAGAAGACCAAGGACACCCCTTCCCATCAGGAACGATTTGTCGTTTTGGAGAATGCGGTAAAATCTCGCCTGGACCTGCTTGAAGAATATATTGATCGGCGTGAAGTGCTTGGGATGACCGTAGTTCCCCCGGGACAGGGACCCGAGGGCAAACGCCGGATGGATGCTGTCAGGGCCGCGCTCGACGACATTGGGAACGAGGAGCACCGCCTGCTCGAACAGCGCACGGAGCAATCCAGACAAAGCACGCAGCGACTGCTCGTGACGCTGGCGCTTTCGTTCCTTGGCTCGCTCGGGTTGATCTGCCTTGTCTTTTATCTCGCCCTGCGCGACATACGCGCCCGGCGATCGAACGAAGAGCGGCTGCGTGCGTCGCGGGACGAGTTGGAAGACCGAGTCCGTGAACGCACCGCCGAACTCACGGTACTTAATATCGAGCTCGAAAGAAGCAATCGCGAACTCCAGGATTTTGCGTTCGTAGCCTCACACGATCTGCAGGAGCCGCTGAGAAAGATACAGGCATTCGGCGATCGGCTGCGGACCGTTCAGGGGCCGAAGTTTGATGAACAAGGCCGCGATTATCTCGACCGTATGAGCAATGCGGCCGAACGTATGCATACGCTGATCAACGACCTGCTCAGCTATTCGCGCGTTACCACCAAGGCCCAGCCGTTCGTGCCGACGGATCTGAACAAAGTGGTTGACGGAGTGCTGAACGACCTCGAGACGCGGATCGAACAGTCCGGCGGGACGGTGAATATCAACAAACTGCCGACGATCGACGCCGACGCGGTACAGATGCGTCAGCTTTTTCAGAACCTGATCGCGAACGCGTTGAAATTTGCCAAGAGCGACCTGCCGCCGGTCGTCGAAGTAAGAGGTGAGGTGTTCAAAGGAGACGCGGTGAGTACCGGGCGGTCAATGCCTGAAGAATGGGTGCGTATTTCCGTCGCGGACAACGGCATCGGATTCGACGAAAAGTATCTCGACCGGATCTTTACTCCCTTTCAGCGGCTCCATGGCCGAAACGATTACGAGGGAACAGGCATCGGCCTTGCGGTGTGTCGGAAGATAGTTGAACGTCACGGCGGATCACTCACGGCGGAAAGCAAGCCCGGCGAAGGATCGACATTCATCGCCGTTCTGCCCGTGATGCAAAAGGAGAATTAATGACGAAATTAAACGGAAATCCGATCATTATCCTGATGGCGGATGACGACGCCGACGATCGGATGCTGACGCGCGATGCGCTGGAAGAAAGCCGTGTTTTGAACGAGCTGCGCTTCGTCGAGGATGGAGAGGAATTGATGGAGTACCTGACCCGCAAGGGCAAGTACGCCAACCCCGACGACTCGCCGCGTCCGGGCCTGATACTTCTCGATCTGAATATGCCAAAGAAGGACGGCCGCGAGGCATTGAAGGAGATCAAGTCCGACCCGAACCTTCGCCGCATTCCCGTCGTGATCATGACGACCTCGAAAGCTGAGGAAGACATCTTTCGGAGCTATGATTTTGGTGCGAGTTCGTTTATAACGAAGCCGGTGACGTTTGATCGGCTCGTCGAACTGATGCGAACCCTGGGCGAGTATTGGGTGGAATTTGTTGAACTGCCGGATTGATCCGGAGCCCCTATGTATTCTGAAGGAAATACAAGTCCGATCAACGTATTGCTGGTCGAGGACGACGATGACGATTTTGTCCTCGTAAAAGATCTGTTTCGCGATATCGGGAATGACCGGTATAAGCTCATCCGTGTCGCATCTTATGAAGAAGCGATCGCGCTCGAATCGCCGCGCGGCTTCGATATCTGCCTGATGGATTATCAGCTCGGCGCCCACGATGGCCTCGAGCTAATGCAGGACCTCGTCCGCCAGGGGTTCGTGTGTCCGATGATCCTGCTTACCGGCCAGACGGACGAAGAACTCGATCGCCGGGCGATGAAAGCCGGAGCCGCTGATTATCTGGTCAAGGGACAGATCTACGCACAAAACCTCGAAAGGGCGATCCGCTATTCGATCCAACAGAAACAGCTTGCCGAAGAACTTGTCCGCAATGCTCGCGAGCAGGCCGCCCGCGAGGAAGCGGAATCCGCCAACAAAGCGAAAGACGATTTCCTCGCCGTCTTGTCTCACGAACTTCGCACGCCGCTCAACGCGATGCTCGGTTGGGTAAGGCTGCTGAAAACCAACCGCGAGAGCGACGAGATATTCGACAAGGCCGTCGACGCGATCGAACGGAGCGCGGTCACGCAGACGAAATTCGTCGAGGATCTGCTCGACATCACGCGAATCGTTAACGGCACGATCAGGCTTACGATGCGGTCGTTCAAATTGAATGAACTAGCTCGCATTGCTTATGAAAATATTCGGCCTGTCGCGGAAGCCAAATCGATCTCGATCGAGTTCGCGGCGCCGGACGAAGACCTTGTAGTTCACGGTGATTCGGAACGCCTGCAGCAGGTCGTTAACAACCTGCTTACGAATGCCGTTAAGTTCACTCCGGAAGGCGGAACGATCAAATTGACGCTCGAGAAAGTTGACGGGAATGCTCGTATCTATGTCGCGGACAGCGGAGAAGGTATCAGCCCCGAATTTCTTCCTCGCGTCTTCGAGCGCTACAAGCAAGCGAACAATTCGACGACGAATCGCAAGGGCGGACTTGGGCTTGGCCTTGCGATCGTCAAACATCTTGTCGAGCTTCATGGCGGCACTATCGCGGCGGCAAGCAGCGGCGAAGGGAAAGGCAGCACATTTTCAGTAACCGTTCCGCTCGCGACCTCTGGCGAGATACAAACCTCCGCCGCCTGATCCTACTGACACCGCGACAGGCTCCACGTATAGGTCGTCTCGCTGCCGTCGCTCTCCTGCACGGTCTTGCTTCCAACCAGCACGTTCGGCGACGACGGGTCGATGTTGAAATCGACCTCGAACCCTGTCTCGGTGATCTCCTGTAAATTGTCCGATCTCGCAGTCTTCGTATTGACCTGGTCATACGACGGGCACGCCGTTTCGTAAATATACGCGTGCGTAAATGTCGCCATCATCGGCGGCGGCGAAAAGTCTATGTGGCCCATGTTGCCGTTTATCGCGACCGCAACGAGAGTTTGCCCGGACGAATCACCCCGATAGGTAAGAACGTTCTTTTGAGTCTCAGGACTTTCAAGCATTCTGCCGCTGCAGCTCATTCTGCCCGGCGCGTAATTTCGTTCACGGGTTTCCTCCTTTACGTAGGTTCCGCGGGCATTTCCGTGGAAATTGTTCACGATGCCGGCTGTCAGATCTCTGGTTCCGACAAGCGTGATCTCAACGCTGTAAGTCGAAGAAGCGTTCGTGGTCGAACGCAGCAGCCGGCCATCGGCCTTTCCGCGATCAAGCTTTGTGAAGTTTCTTACAGCCTTAACCGTTCCGGTCCAGCCTTGATCACACTTCTTCGGCTTTGCGGGCGGCTGCTTTACGGGTGGTTTCTTTTTCGTCTCCGTGACGGGGATCTCCAACACTTCAAGGCCGATACCGCGTCGGGAAACCGATTTTACGATGATCGTCGCTTTCTCCTTTTCCGGAGCGGTCAGTGAGTAGGTAGCAGTCGGTTTGCCCTCCTGATCGCCGGGTGTTACGGTCTGCGTACCGATCCCGTTGAGCTTCGCGTTGAACCGGCTTTGATCTAAGGCGCTGACGCTTACGGCCGTTACGTCGACCGATTCGTTCGGCGCTAGCTGGGTCTTGGGCGCCGTGCACTTTACGCTTACGCATTCGTAGTTTCGCCAACGCGAGATCGACGAGCGCATCAACATATCAAGATCGACAACGAACGCGCCGGAGGCAGATTGAGCAACTTCGGTGAGCCGCTGATTGTCGGCATCGGAGTTGGTTGGGAGAGGTTTGAAAGTTTCCTTACCTAAGGTCGGTGAAATGTCACGCGTCATTCCATACTCGCCCGGTACCGAACTCGGCGGCGTATTCCCGTCGAACTGCACGAACGCCGACCGCGTACCGTCCACGGTCCCGTCGGTCGAGGTCACCAACCCGATCCGCAACGCCCGGTCGAACCCCAACTTTTTCTCGATCACCGTTCCTTTCAGATCGAAGTGGGTCATCTCCGCGTCATCATTGACGTACGCCGTGACCCTGAAATCCACGGTGTACTCTGAGGTCAATGCGGCGAGCTGCTTGCCGGTATTGATCGTCGTCTGCGAATAGAATTTCGCCGTGCCCGTTCCGCGCACGACACCAGCGAAATCAGGGCAAACATCCAGCGAAGCTCCGAATGACATCTTCGAAGTCTTCGCGATCTTTCGGCCATCGGCCTTCGAGATCGTCTCCACGGTTTCCTCGGTGCCCATCGATTTCGACAGCCGATTAGTGCCGTCGTAGCCAACCTCGGAAGACGCCGATTGATTGCGGTTGACGGTGACCTCCGGCGTCTCAATGGTCTTCTGCTCCAACGCGGTCGACGCCACGCTCGTATCGGTCTCAACCTCAACCACCTGAATTCCGTCTGCGCTCGGTAGGGCGTCCGGAAGTTCGAAGCTGTCCGCACCGCGACCGCTTTTCCCGTAGACTCGCGGAACCGCCGGCTTCTTCAATGCGTTCTCACGGCGTTTCTTATTGATCTCCCGAGACTTTTCGACGCCCTTTGCAAATTGGCCCGTCGTCGCCTCGCGAAACCGCTCGATGAAATAATTTGACTGTGCCGCCAGTGCTTCCGGAACATCGCCTTCGGGTGCGAGCCGCTTTAGCTCCGCGGCAAATATCGAGTTGTCGATGCTCTGAAATTTCGCGAATCCGTCAGCCAGGCCATCGGGCTGTGAACGAACAGGAGCCGGCCCGTTCGCCGCAAGCGGCATTGAGTTCAGCAGAAGTATCGGCAAAAGGGATGCGGCGAGGAAGCGGTTCATCATTTAATTTCTCCGGTGGTCAACGCGGAGAAAACCCGTGAAATCTCTCATCGAGCGCCTATAATTCTTGTTATGTGCCGGAATATCAAAACGCTTTATAATTTCGATCCTCCCGCCACGACCGACGAGGTGAACGCGTCCGCGCTTCAGTTTGTTCGGAAGCTTTCGGGAATGAACAAGCCATCGCAGGCGAATCAGGAAACGTTCGAACTCGCCGTCGAACGAGTCGCCGCCGCGGCTCAGGAAATGCTCAACGCACTCGTGACGCAAGCAGCTCCGCGTGACCGCGAAGTCGAAGCGCAAAAGGCGAAGGAACGTGCGGCGATTCGGTATGGCAGGTGACCTACCAATGTCCATCACCAACGACCTTTGGATCAAGACGCAACACGCCCTGGAGCGTGGCGATTTTACGCTGCTCGACGATCTCCTTACGGCAGAGCGTGCGTCAATCATCGAACTGCTCGAATCGAACGATCCGACAGCCGACGAGCTGAATGAAGCATTTGCGTGGGCTTGCTTCAACGGTCGAACTGCAGATGTCGAAAAGCTAGTCGAAATGGGGGCCGATCCCGCAAAGGGCGACAAGACCGGAATGCCCGGCTTTCATTCGGCTGCGAGCCGCGGCCACACGGAGACGGTTCGCGCCCTTATACGGATCGGCGCTCCGCTCGAACAGCTGAATATGTACGGCGGGACCGTGCTCGGCCAGACGCTTTGGTCGACCGTTAATGAGCCGCATGCCGGTCAGGGTGAGGCGATCGAGCACCTGATCGAGGCGGGAGCTGCGATCGAACCGGGAACACTCACGTGGTGGAACAAGCAGCAGATTGCATCCATAGAAACGAAGGATCGCGTTGCAAAAGCCCTCGAAAAAGCGGAAATTTTATAAATTTTCACTTGGTCTAATGACTCGATCCGCGAAGTGTGCTATCTACTTCGTGCAATGAACACCGAAGAGCGATCCGAAACCGTTAAACGCCGTATCTATTCCGTCGATCTCCTACGCGGCATCGTGATGATGATCATGATGCTCGACCACGTCCGCGAGTTCGTCCATGCCGGAGCTCTGCTTGCCGATCCGACCGATCCGGCAACGACGACCGTGCCGCTTTTTTTTACCCGCTGGATAACCCACTTTTGCGCTCCCATATTTGTGTTCCTCTCGGGCGTGAGCATTTATCTCCAGCGGATGTATGGAAAGTCGAACCGAGATCTCTCGTGGTTTCTGCTGACGCGCGGACTTTGGCTCATCGTTCTGGAATTCACCGTCGTTCGATTCCTGATCGTGTTCAATTTTGATTATTCGACGTTCCTCGGAATGGCTCAGGTCATCTGGGTGATCGGCGTTTCGATGGTGGCAATGGCGGCGCTCATATATTTGCCGGTTAAGATCGTCGGCGTAGCGGGCGTGCTGATGATCTTACTGCACAACCTTCTCGACGGCTTCGCGATCCCGCCGGAGATAGCGTTCACCGGACAAGCAAACTTCGCGCAGTCGCTATGGATCATTCTGCACGGCATAGGCGTAGTTCCGATCGGCTCAACCGGTACGGCAGCATTTGTTCCGTACGCCGTGATGCCGTGGGTCGGTGTGATGATGGCCGGATATGCGCTCGGCACAGTTTTCGGATGGGAGAGCGACCGGCGACGGAAGGCTTTGCTTGGGCTCGGCGTTGGAGCTTTCGCGCTGTTTGTTGTCATCCGCTTCATCAACGTCTATGGCGATCCGGTTCCGTGGCGGACGTTTGAAACCGGCACGCAGACGATGTTGTCGTTCTTCAATGTCACGAAATATCCGCCGTCGCTGTTGTTTCTGCTGATGACGCTAGGCCCGGGAATGATCGTGCTCGCGCTGGCCGACGCGATCGACGGAAAGGCAATATGGCAGCGCATCTGCATCACGTTTGGCCGCGTGCCGATGTTCTATTACATCCTTCAATGGGCGTGGGCGCATTTGGCGGCTTTAACTCTCGCCTATTTTGCGGGCACGAATACGAGTTATCTGTTCCTTGACCCGTTCAGCATGGGCCAGGCCGCACCACCCGGACATGGATTCTCGCTGCTAGTGGTGTACGCTGTCTGGGTCACAGGGCTGATCGTCGTCTACCCGCTATGTCTCTGGTGGGGAAACTTGAAGGCCCGCAACAAGCATTGGGCGCTGAGCTACCTGTGATCTGCGACAGATGCGAACTCTCGTAAAGATCTATTCGGCAAGCTGCCTGATCGTCCTGGGCTTCTTCTTCGTTCTTCATCTTCCCTGGGGACTGCTGCCGTTTTCGGACGGCGTGAACATCGCTCTGGTCGGATCCCCGCTCGTGGCCTTTGCTGCGTATTACACGTTCCACTTCTACCGACGCGAAGGATTCGAATTCGGCTGGTTTCTTGCGAACCGAGGAGGCTTCTGGATCGTCGCCATCGCAATCCTTGGGCTTGTAATGATCGTCCTCGGAGTCGCGGTCTACGCTGCTCCGGAGTTCTACATTCCGGCGTTCGAACAAGGTGCTCTGCCGTTCGGGATCGCACTAGTCTCGCTTTTCTGGTTAGCTCTCATCTATCTGTTCGGATATCTGACCGTTGGAATGATCGGCCGCGTCGTAGCGAATCTGCGGATCTTACGTCTTGTCGATGCCGCGGTGAACGCGCTGATCTCGCTCGTCTGTCTGGGCCTTACGACGCTGTTCTTCTCGCTTTTTCTCGAGGTGCTCAACGACATTCTCATCCGGATCCGCGTCGGCAGCCAGTGGACGGCGATATGGATCTTCGTCGGTGTTGTAACGCTAGCGGGAGTCGTATTCGGAGTGTGGAAGGAGCCGTCGTATCATTCGGATGACGAGAAGGCTTCGCAAGAAGGAGAGAGCAGATGACCGAGAGAAGGGTAGTTCACACACGGCACGTCCTTGCCGTTAAGGATCTCGCCGTTTCCGCGGCATATTTCAAAGACAAGCTCGGGTTCGACCTCGACTTCACCGCTCCCGGCTGGGAGTTTCTGTCGTTCGGCGATTTCAAGGTGATGCTCGGCGAATGCTCGGACGCCCTGTGGGCTCACGAGACCGGAGATCATTCGTGGTTCGCTCACTGCCTGATCGAAAACGTCGACGACGTTTACCAAGAGATCACCGGCCGCGGAGCCGAGATCATCTCAACCATCCGAACCCAACCCTGGGGAATCCGCGAATTTACTGTTAAGACTCCCGACGGACAC
>Ga0247823_10003414_pt1 | contig 12862 bp, 8 predicted proteins | sample 13C_PalmiticAcid_2_FD_192426 | JGI IMG/M metagenome (GOLD analysis project Ga0247823, IMG submission 192426) | Soil microbial communities from agricultural site in Penn Yan, New York, United States - 13C_PalmiticAcid_Day30 | ecosystem: Environmental > Terrestrial > Soil > Agricultural land...
AGCCGGTGTTCTGGGCGGCGCTTGAGGCGGCGGCGGCACGTCGCGGCCTGCCAATCAATGCGATCGTCGCCCAGATCGATCACCTGCGGATCGGTGCGGACGATCCCCCGAATCTGGCGAGCGCGATTCGCAGCTGGCTGTTCGCGGCGGGTATAAATCGCGGCAATGATGAAAATGATTCGCAACAGCGTTGACAGTGCGAACGAGTCGCAATAGCTGGCCCCCTAACGAACAGGGCTAAAGGGGCCAATCATGACTCGCACGACTTCCGACGGCCGTAAGGCCGCGCCCGCTTTCCTCGCGCTTGCCGCGGTCGGTTTCATCGCCTCGGCCCCCGCGCATGCTGCCGATCCGGTCGCCGAGGAGGACACGCCCGTCCAGCAGGAGCGTGACGAGGTTGTCGTTACGGGTCAGGAAGTCCGTTCGGAACAGGCCAGCCCCAAGGCGACGCGTCCGGTGCGCGATACCCCGCAGACGGTGACGATCCTGACCAACAAGGTGATCGAGGAGCAGAATCTGCTCACGCTGCGCGACGTGCTGTCGACGGTGCCGGGCATCACCTTCGGCGCGGCCGAGGGCGGCATCGCGCCGAGCGATCAGATCACCCTGCGCGGCTACTCGGCCTCATCCGACATCACCACCGACGGCGTGCGCGACAGCGCGCCCTATTCGCGCAGCGACCCGTTCAACCTCGAACAGGTCGAGGTCACCAACGGCGCCAATTCGGTCTATAACGGATCGGGATCGGTCGGCGGATCGATCAACATCGTGACCAAGCGTCCGAAGGCGGAGACCGAGGTCGCGGTGCAGGCCGGCATCGGCACCGACGAATATTATCGCGGCGCGATCGACGCCAATGTCCGCGTCAATGAGCTTGTCGCGCTGCGTCTCAACGCGATGGTCCACAAGAATGACGTGCCGGGCCGCGACGTCGAGAATTACGACCGCTGGGGCATCGCGCCATCCGCGACGATCGGGATCGACGGGCCGACCAGCCTGACGCTGCAATATCTGCATCAGGAAGACACCAACATCCCGCAATACGGCGTGCCTTATTACAAGAACGCGACCTTCAACGGGGCGCTGCCGGGCATCGATCGCAGCGATTACTTCGGCTACCGCAACGTCGATACGCAGGAGATCACCGTCGATCAGGCGACGATCACCGCCAGCCATGAATTCAGCGACAAGCTGTCGCTGCGCAACCTGACCCGCTGGCAGAGCGTATCGCAGCGCACGATCGTCGGGCCGCCGCAGGGCACCTATTGCCTGACCGGCAATATCCAGGCGAACGGCACCGCTTGCCCGGCGACGGTTCCGGTCGGCTATTATCTGATCGGCGGCCCGCGCGGGAACGTGCGCGATACGACCAGCGAGCTGATGTACAACCAGATCGACCTGTCGGCGCAGTTCGCGACCGGTGCGGTCGAGCACAGTCTGGTGCTGGGCGCCTCGGCCGGGTGGGAGAAGTATTTCCTGTCGACCGGCAACGTCTTCCGCAACGCCAATCGCACGCTGGCCTACACCGCATTCCCGCTGGTCAACTGGTCCAACCCCAATGAGGTGGTCACGGGTCCGGCCGGCTTCACCTATGGCAGCAACGTCTACACCGGCCCGGTCAACTATGTCGAAGGCGGCCGCCAGCGCGGCGAGGTGACCAACTATGCGGTCTACCTGTTCGACACGATGAAGTTCGGCAAGTTCGAGCTGAACGGCGGCGTCCGCTACGAGAACAACAGCGGCAATTACCAGACCGACACGTCGACGGCCGCGACCGCCACCGTGCCGCAGGGACCGATCGTCACCGGGCCGCGCTTCTATAACGAGGCAGACCTGTTCACCTATCGCGTCGGACTGGTGTTCAAGCCGGTGGAGGCGGTGACGCTGTACGCCGCCTATGGCAATTCGCAGACACCGTCGCAGAGCGCGGTCAACGGCGCGTGCGTCGCCACGAGCTGCAATGTCGATCCGGAGAGCGCCAAGAACTACGAGATCGGCGCCAAGGCGGAGATTGGCCGCGCGCTGTTCAGCGTCGCGCTGTTCCGCAACGAGCGTGACCAGTACAAGGTGCCGTCGAACGACATCAACGAGCCCGATCAGGTGCTCGAGGGTCATTCGCGGGTGGACGGCATCGCGGTCAGTGCCACGGGCAACATCACCCCGGCATGGTCGATCACCGCCAACTACACCTATCTCGAGCCGAAGCTGATCCGGTCGGTCGCGGTGGGCAGCCCGGACCCCGCGGCGGGGGCGGAGTTGCAGAACGTGCCCAACCATTCGGGCAGCCTCTACACCACCTACACGCTGCCGTTCGGGCTGAAGCTCGGCTATGGCGTGACCTATCAGGGCAGCTTCGCGCTGAACCTGCCGACCGCGGCGTCGGCGGTCGTCTATCGCTCGGACGACTATCTCGTCCACAACGCGTCGATCTCGTACGACATCAACACCAACTTCAGCGTGCTGGTGAACGTCAAGAACTTCACCGACGAGCTCTACTACACCCGCATCCGTAACAATGGCTGGGCGACGCCGGGCGATGCGCGGGCTGCTGTGCTGACTGTCGGCTACCGCTTCTGAAGATAAGGGGGAGGAGCGGGTGGCGGTTCACCTGTCCCCCGAAGCGTTGCCCGCTCCAACCCCTTCAGGCTAGGCAAGCGCCATGATGATCGCGATCCCCGAACTGCTGGACGCCGAAACCGTGGCGCGGGTGCGGGGGATCATCGATTCGGCCGAATGGGTGGACGGCAACGTCACGTCCGGCCACCAGTCGGCGCTGGCCAAGAAGAACGAGCAGCTGCCGGAGGGAAGCCCGGCGGCGCTTGAGGCCGGGGGCGTCATCCTTGATGCCCTCGGCCGTTCGCCGCTGTTCTTTGCCGCGGCGTTGCCGCTCAAGGTCTTTCCGCCGCTGTTCAACCGCTATGGCGAGGGGCACACGTTCGGCACGCATGTCGACAACGCGATCCGGATCAAGCGCGGCAGCGAGTTCCGCATCCGCAGCGACCTGTCGATCACCGTCTTTCTCGAGGATCCCGCCGAGTATGACGGCGGCGAACTGGTGGTCGAGGACCATTTTGGCGTGCAGCGGGTCAAGCTGCCCGCGGGGCATGCGGTGGTCTATCCTTCCTCGAGTCTGCACCATGTGACCCCGGTGACGCGGGGCGTTCGGGTGGCGAGCTTCTTCTGGCTCCAGTCGATGGTCCGCGACGACGGCGCGCGGCGCATCCTGTTCGACCTCGATCAGAGCGTGCAGCGATTGACGGGCCAGCTTGGCGGAGCCGACCGCAGCGTGATCGAGCTGACCGGCGTGTACCACAATCTGCTGAGGCGCTGGGCGGACGCCTAGGCGAGCAACGCCCGAAGCGCGGGTGACAGGCGCTCGCCGCTGCCCCGCACGATCATATGCACAGCCAATCCCGCGCGTTCGGCGAGCGCCATTCCCGCGTCCGGCCCCAACACCGTCAGCGCGCTTGCCCATGCGTCGGCTTGCGCGCAGTCGCGGTGCAGAACGGTGACGCTGGCGACCGCGTCGGTCACCGGACGAGCGATGCGCGGGTCGATCGTGTGGGCGTAGCCGATGCCGCCGTCGATGAAGACGCGACGATAGTCCCCCGACGTCGCCACCGCGAGACCATGCAGCACAATGCGCAGCGGCGCGGCGTCCACGCCCGGCGGCGCCTCGACATCGACCCACCAGGGCTGGCCGTCGGGCCGGATGCCTTCGCCGACCAGCTCGCCGCCGATCTCGACGAGGAAGTCGAGACAGCCCAGCCCGCGCAGCCGGGCGGCGACGGCATCGACGGCATAGCCCTTGGCGATGCCGGAGAGGTCGAGCCGGGCGGGGCGGGTGAGGCGGAGGCGCAGGAGCAGGGGATCGAAGTCGATCGCGTCATAGCCGCACAGGGCGCGGGCGGCTTCGACCTCCGCTTCGCTGGGCAGGCCGGTGCCCCAGACACTTCGAGGTCCGGGCGGGCCAAAGCCCCACAGATCGACGGCAACGCCCGTCGCCGGGTCGAACGCGCCGCCCGATCGCCCGGCGATGTCGAGGGCGATTTGCATGACCTGCGCGAATTCGGGGCCGATGCGGTGCCAGGTGCCGGGCGCGGAATTGTTGATGCGGCTGAGCTGCGACGATGGCTCCCAATGACTCATCTGTGCGATGATATCGGCGAGGACGGCCTCGATCGCGGCGTGAATGCCGGGGGGCGGAGCGACGATCTTCGCCGACCATGTCGTGCCCATCGTCTCGCCGCCGAACGTCGCGACAACGGCATTCGCCCGCCGCCTGTGGAAGGCAGCGGGCGAAATCGTGTCCGGGATGATGACGCGGGGTTCGGTGCTCAGGGCGCCATCACCTCAAGCGTCGTCACATAGCTGGCGCGGCGGCCACCCGGCGCGGGCGGTGCGCCTTCCTCGCGCTCGGCGCGCGGGGTGGTGACGTTGATCCAGTACATCCCCGCCGTCGGCCATTTGACCGTGACCTTGCCGTCGGCACCGGTCCTGAGGTCCTGCTGGTGGAGCTGGTCGCGATAGCGGATGCCGCCGGGAATGACGGTGACGGGCAGACCCGCGGCTGGCTTGCCGTCGAGCAGGAACTGGAAGGTCGCGGGTTCACCGGCGACGAGGTCGTTGGGGTGAGTCACCGGAACCAGCTCGATACCCTTGCCGGTCGGCTTGAACACGGTGGCGGTCGGCTCGCCCGCGGTCACGAAGATCTCGTTGCGGTTGCTGCTCTCGCTGGTCTTCACATCGGTCGCGCCAGCGGGGATCGCGGCGGCGAGATTGGCGGTGGTGGTGCCGCGCGGCAGGCGCTTCTCCTCCCCATTGAGCTTGTAGGTGCCCATCACGCCGTCGGTCGCGTAGAAGATCTTGTAGGTGCCGCGCTTGCCGATCTGAACGTCGAAGGTGGTGCGGTAGCGGCCGGTCGCCTTGTTCCTGACCTCGCCCGGCGTGCCGTCGGGCAGGAGGACGCTGACATCCGCGCGCATCGGCTGATGCTCGAAATAGAAGAGGTCGTTCGAGACGGCGGCGTCGACCGTCACCCAGACATCGTCGCCTTCGCCCGAGACGACGGTCATCGACGGGAGCATCCACTGGCGGTGCGCCTGCACGGCGGCCGGAACGGTGATCGCGATGCCGGCGGCGGCGATCAGGACATGGCGGAGTTTCATCATTGGTTCGGACCCCTGGTTGAATTGATCCAGCTCCGTTTGCCCTGAGCCTGTCGAAGGGCCGCGCTTGGGCTTCGACAGGCTCAGCCCGAACGGAGTGTGGCTAGCTGTTCAGCGCTTGACGGTAAGGGTGACGGCGCCCAGCTCGGACGTGCCGGCGGCGCGGGCGGTGCCGCCCTTGGGCAGCGCGAAGGGCAGGCGGAGCAGCTCGCGGCCGCCGACTTCGCGCGCGGCCTCGACCACCAGCGTGTAGTTGCCGGGGGCGAGCTGGGGCTTGAAGCTGAGCTTGTGCGTGCCGGGCGCCTTGGTCGCGCCGGTGACGCCGGCCGCCGGGAACTTCATCGTGCGGCCCGAGACGCGCCACCACTGACGGATGTCGCGCAGCCACTTGGTGCCCTCGTTGTTCTTCATGTCGGAATCGTAGAAGACGGCGAGCGTCTTCGCGGGACCGCCCTCCTTCTCCAGCCAGATCGCGACATAGGGACGGTGATATTCGGCGACGGTGAGGCGCGGGATGGTGAGCGTGACGTCGAGCGTCTGCGCCGCCGCCATGCCGGGCGCGAACAGGCCCGCGCCGAGTGCGGTGGCGGTCAATCCGGTGATGCGAAGCTGCATGACGGCGTTCCCCTAGTGGATGAAGTAGATGGCCAGAATGGCGGGAATGATCAGGCCCGCGGCGACCAGCGGCCAGGTGCTGGGCCGGTGGCGGGCGTGGAGCTGGAGCAGGACCAGCCCGGTGAGCGAGAAGACCACGCAGGCCAGCACGAAGATGTCGATGAACCACTTCCACACCGTGCCGGCGTTGCGGCCCTTGTGCAGATCATTGAGCCAGGCGATCCAGCCGCGGTTCGTCGTCTCGTTGGTCACCTCGCCGGTTTCCCGGTCGATCGCGACCCAGCCGTCGCCGCCGGGGCGGGGAAGGGCGAGGTAGATCTCGCCGGAGGACCATTCGGCGTTGCCGGTGGCGCGCGTGACGGGAAGATTGGCCTGAACCCAATCGGCGACGGGCGGGGGCAGCGGTTTCTTCGCGTCCGGCGCATCGTCGGGCTTGATCGTCGCGAGCAGCGGAGCGGGAAGCTGGACCTTCTTCTCGACCGTCACCGGGGATCCTTCGATCTCCGCGGCGTGGTTGAGCGTGAAGCCGGTGATCGCGAACAGCAGCAGGCCGATCAGGCTGATCGCCGAGCTGACCCAATGCCAGGTGTGAAGCTGCTTCAGCCAGAAGGCTTTCCGGCTTTTCTTGCGAGGGGCCGGTTTGGCGGTGGTGCCGTGCATCGGGCGAAGACGTTCCAGTTGCGAGTCGTTCGCGGCTTAGCGAGAATGATTCGCAATTACAACGTGCGGTGACGCCTTGAGTCGAAAGCCCCTCCCCGTGAAGGGAGGGGCTGGAAGGTTACCGTCCGAGCAGCACGCGGGCCTGTCCGGCGATTTGCGCGAGCATCGCGGCGTTCGGCGACGAGGCCTTGCGCGCGCGGTTCACCAGCGCGGCGAACTGAGCGACGCGCGGACCGTGATCGGCGAGCCACGCATCGACGGCCGCGCGCGGATCCTTGCCCTCGGCGCGGGCGAGGAACTCGAGCCGCAGCTGCTGGAAATCGCGCGCGAGGCCCGCGATCAGCAGGCGCTCCCACGGATCGCCCGCAACGATGCGCGCCGCCACCGCCTGAGCCCAGTCGAGGCCAAGCTCCTGGCCGAGATGGGTGAAGGCGTGGGTCAGCTCGGTCTCGTCGATGCCGCGGCGCTGGCCGAGGTCGGCAAGGCCGACCGCGCCGTCCAGCTCGAAGATGCGGACGATCTTGACGACCAGATCATGCGGCGCGCCGGCTTCCTCGAGCTTGGCGGCGATGCGACCGGACTGGGCGCGTGCCTCGTCCTTGAGCAGCTTCTTGGTCTGGCGATCGAGGCCGGCGATGCCGGGCTTGAGACGGGCGATCAGCGCGCCCGGCCCTTCGTCCGGACGGCAGACGCGAAGCAGATCGGCGATCTGCGAACGGGTCGCCACGGCAACCTCGTCGAGCAGGGCAAGGCGGGCCTGCTCGTTGATCGCGGCGGTTTCGATCGCTTCCCAGATGGCGGGCAGGCCGAACAGCCGCTCGGCCACGACGAACATCGCGGCGATATCGCGCAGCGAGGCGCCTTCCTCCTCCGCCAGCTCGAACGGGTGAAGCACGCCGAGCCGGTTGACGATGCGGTTGGCGAGCTTGGTCGCCACGATCTCGCCGCGCAGGCGATGCTCCTCGATCGGCTTCCTGAACTTCTTCTGCATCGCAGGCGGGAAGGCGGCGACGAGGTCCGGTTCCAGTTCCGGGTCGAGACCGAGGCCGTCTTCCTCGATCGCGTCCTGCAAGGCGAGCTTGGAGGTGGCGAGCAGCACGGCGAGCTCGGGCCGGGTGAGGCCCCGGCCTTCCTGCGCACGGCGGAGGAAATCCTCGTTGGAGCCGAGGCCTTCGACCGCGCGGTCGAGCCGGCCGGCGGCTTCGAGGATCTCGATCACGCGCACGAAGCTCGGCACTGAGACCGCGCCGTCATTCTCGAGGAACGAGAGCGCCAGCGTCTGGAGGCGGTTATCCTCCAGCACCAGATGCGCGACGTCGTCGGTCATGCTGGCGAGCAGCGTGTTGCGGTCGTCGATCTTGAGGCGGCCCTCGATCACCTCGCGGTTGAGGGCGATCTTGATGTTCACCTCGTTATCCGAGCAGTCGACGCCCGCCGAGTTGTCGATGAAGTCGGTATTGAGGCGGCCGCCACGCAGCGAGAAGGCGATGCGCGCCGCCTGGGTGACGCCGAGGTTCGCGCCTTCGCCGATGGCTCGGGCACGCATTTCCTCCGCGTTGACGCGCAGGCGGTCGTTGGCGGGATCGCCCACTTCGACATGCGCTTCGGACGCGGCCTTCACATAGGTGCCGATGCCGCCGAACCAGATGAGGTCGACCGGTGCCTTGAGGATCACGGAGATGAGCGCGTTCGGCTCCATCTCTTCAGCCTCGATGCCGAGAACCTCACGGATCTGCGGGCTGAGCTTGATGACCTTCTCGGTCCGCGCGAACACGCCGCCGCCCTTGGAGATCAGGGTCGGATCGTAGTCCGCCCAACTTGATCGCGGCAGCGCGAACATGCGGTCGCGCTCAACCCAGCTCGCGGCGGGATCGGGATCGGGATCGAGGAAGATGTGGCGATGGTCGAACGCCGCGACCAGCTTGATCGCCTTTGACAGCAACATGCCGTTGCCGAACACGTCGCCGGACATGTCGCCGCAGCCGGCGACACGGATCGACTCGGTCTGGACGTCGGTGCCCATCTCGAGGAAGTGGCGCTGGACGCTGACCCATGCGCCGCGCGCGGTGATGCCCATCGCCTTGTGATCGTAACCGACCGAGCCGCCCGAGGCGAAGGCGTCGCCCAGCCAGAAGCTGCGCTCGATCGCGATCGCGTTGGCGACGTCGGAGAAGGTCGCGGTGCCCTTGTCCGCGGCGACGACGAAATAGGGATCCTCGCCGTCATGGATGGCGACGCTGTCCGGATGGATGATCTTGCCGCCGACGATGTTGTCGGTGATCGACAGCAGCGAGCGGATGAAGATGCGGTAGCTTTCCTTGCCTTCCTCGAACCACGCGTCGCGGTCGACAAGCGGAGAGGGGAGCTGTTTGGGATAGAAGCCGCCCTTGGCGCCGGTCGGCACGATGACGGCGTTCTTCACGCGCTGTGCCTTCATCAGCCCGAGAATCTCGGTGCGGAAATCGTCACGCCGGTCGGACCAGCGCAGGCCGCCGCGCGCGACCGGGCCGGCGCGCAGATGGATACCCTCGACACGGGGGCTGTAGACCCAGATCTCGCGCCACGGGAGCGGCGCGGGGAGACCCGGCACCTTCGCGCTGTCGAGCTTGAACGCCAGCGCTTCGGCCGCGGCGGGTGCGAAGGCGTTGGTGCGCAGGGTCGCGCGGATCACGCCCGCGATGGCGCGCAGGATGCGGTCGTCGTCGATCGCGCTGACCGCGTCGAGACCCGCGGCGATCGCGGTGTCGGCCGCCTTGATCGCCTCGGCGCTGCCCTTGGTCCGGGCGGGGTCATGCGCGGCGGCGAACCGCTCGACCAGCGCGGTGGCGACGGCGGGTGCGCGGCGCAGTGCTTCGACAACAGTGACCAGACCATAAGCGAGGCCGGTCTGGCGCAGATAACGGAACCACGCGCGAAGCAGCACGACCGATGCGGGCGCGATGCCCGCTTCGACGATCAGCCGGTTGAACGCGTCGTTCTCGGCGCGCCCTTCAAGAACGGCGGCGATCGCGTCCTCGACCGTGGCGACATCGCCCTTGAGTTTCGCCTCGCCGGTCAGCGTGACTTCGAAGTCATGGATATAGGCACCGGCCTCACCGGGTAGCGCGGTGGGCAGTTCCTCGATCACGCGGAAGCCGAAATTCTCAAACACCGGAACGGCGTCCGACAACGGCAACGCGCCGCCGAGGCGATAGAGCTTGATGCGCAGCTTGCCCGCCTGTTCGAAGAAGCGGACCGAACGCGCATCGGCATCGGCGAGCCCGGCGATGCGGACAATATCGCGCGCCGCTTCCTCGGGCGCGTTGTTGTTGCGATAGCCGAGCGGGAAGGCGGGGGCGTAGCGCAGCGCGAGCCGGGCGGCGCGCGTGGCGGCGAGGCCGTCCTCGATCAGCGCACCCTCGACCGCGGGGAGCCAGCCGCGAACCATCCGTTCGAGTTCGGCATCGAGCACGGCGGCGTCGGGCATGCGGCCCTCACCGCGCAGGTCGAGCGTGTAGCGCAGCAGCGCCACCGGCCCATCCTCCAGCGCGATGGACCAGCTGATCTGGGTGGCGTTGGCCGCACGCTCCAGCATCTCGCCGATCGCGACGCGGCGGCCGGTCGAGACATCGTCGCGCGGCAGCCACACGAATGCGAAGAGATGGCGGCCGAGCGCGCTGCGGATCAGCACCAGCTTCGAGCGCGGCCGGTCGGTCACGGACATGGCCGTGAGCGCGATCTGTTCAAGCGCTTCCTGAGGGAAGGCGATGGTCAGGTCGTGCGGCAGGCCGGTCAGCGCGTGGGCCAGCGCCTTGCCGGTATGGCCGCGCGGATCGAAGCCGAACTTGGTTTCGAGCGACGAGAGGCGCGCGCGCAGGACGGGCACTTCGTCCGGTGTCGAATGGAGCGCGGCGCTGGTCCACAGCCCGGCATGGATCGACAGGCCGGTGACCTTCGCGCCCTCGCGCAGCGGCACCAGCACCAGATCGAGGGGGGCGCGGCGATGAACGGTGGAAATGAGGTTGGACTTGAGCAGCAGCGGCGGCTGACCGCCCTTCTCGAACCACTCGACCGCGAGCGCGCGCGACGCGTCGGCGAGCAGCGGCGTGTCGAGCTTCATGCGGCAAATGCCCGCAGCGTCGGTGACCTGACCGTCGACATGCCAGGTCTCGTGGCCGACCAGGGTCATGCTGCCGCCCTGGAACCAGCGCAGCAGCGATGCGCCTTCGGGATCGCCGACACGGTTGGCGTCGTCGCTCATCGCGCGACGCAGTTCGGGCCAGTCGGTGACCGCCGCGCGAACATGACCCAGGTTGCGTTCAAGGTCGCGGACAAGGCCGGTGCGGTCGCGCGCGTCGGCGCGCTCGAGTTCCATATAGACCATCGATTCGCGGGAGCCTCCCGCGCCGATACCGGTGAGGGCGCCGTCGCCCGCGCGCTCCACGGCGACGACGGGGTGAATCACGCGGCGGATGGCGATGTCGTGGGCGGCAATAGTGGCGGAAATAGAATCGACGAGGAAAGGCATGTCATCATTGACGACGGCGAGCCGCATGGCGCGGCTGTCTTCGCCGAGGCCGGTTTCGAGCGCGATACCCGGAACGCCGGGCGGACGGGTCGCGGCGGCCTCCGCGACAAAGCGGGCGGCAGCGGCGCGTTCGGCATCGCCGAACCCCTCAAGCTCTCCCGGCAGGGCTCCATCGGTAAGACGCGCTTGCAGCGCATCGGCGAGCGTCTTGATCGGCTTGCTCATGCCCGCGGGCTATGCGCCGGGACGCCGCCCGGCTCAAGGCTTGCTGCACCGCAACGTGACAATTGAGACGAAGTTGCGATGCCACCGGTGGCAGGCGAAACAAAGCTGCGCCGCTTCCGCGGACGCACTAAGCTCGTGTCGGCGACGTTACGAGAATCGGGGGCGGATCAGGCGGCCGCCTTGCGCACCACGCGTTCGGCGAACGCGGGATCGCCGTCCACCCGCGCCAGAATGTCGAGCATCCCGTCCGCTCCGGCGCGCGCGAGCAGCACGACGAACTCCGAATCGCCCGCCTCGATCTCGACATGGGCGAGGGGCGGGCGGCTGCGCAGTTCTTCGGCGGCGCGGGCATAGACATCGGGTTTGGGCGCAGGCTTGCGCAGCGCACGCTCGGCCTTGACGATCGCCTTGATCCCGCCCGGTTCGGCGGTGAGGAAGGCGTCGAGCCCGCCCTCGGCGACATCGTTGCGGCGGGCGTTGCTCAGCACCGCGGCGAATTCAGTGAGACGCGTCTTGTCATAGTCAGGACCGAAGACGAGCTTCGCCGCGGCGGTCATCGGCGCGCGTGCCTGAACGGTGATCGACGCCTCGACCAGCAGGTCCGCATAGCCGTCCTCATCCGATTCGGCGGCGCGGGTGAAATCATAGGCGCGCGACAAGGCGCGGTAGAGCGAGGCGTGGCTGCGCGTGTCGGCGGCACGCGCCATCGCGGCGCTTTCGCGCGCGAGCATCAGCCGGCCCGCGAGGGTATCGGGAATCGCGGCGACATCGTCGTGCGGCACGGCCGGTTCGGGCGCCTCATCGACGATCGGAGCGCTGGGACCATCGGCCCAGACCGGCGCGGCGGTGGCGGGCGGCGGGGCGGCGCGGCGGGCTTCCTCAACCTCGCGCTCGAGCCGGGCCTGCGTCTCGGCGTCGACCATCTCCTTCCAGTTGATGACGCCGTAGATGAAATCGATCGAATCCTCATCGGACGAATAGGGCATCAGAATGCCGCGATAGAGGGTGTTGTGGCCGCGCTGGCCGACGAATTCGGCCTCGAAGCCGATCGGCGCACGGTTGGCGATGATCTGAAGATAATGATCGGTCAGCCGCGAGAGCAGCGAACGGGTGGGTACCTCGCCGACATGAGTGATCAGGCTGGTGACGCCGCATTCCTCGCGCAGCGATTCGCCGAGGTAGCGGATCGCCGGATTTTCGATCCCGCCGCTGAAATCGAGCAGCACGCTGTGCGGGCCGAAATCGGCGATGCTCTCCGGATCGAGATCCTCGATCGACGGATAATCGCGCCCGCGCAGAAGGGATACCCAATGGTTGTACGCGCGCACGTGCATGCGGCGCTCGTCGGTGCCGATCTCGAGCTGATGCCGGCCGCTGCCCGAATCGCTGACGCCGTCGTCGTGGCCGGTTTCGTGGCGGTCTTCGAGTCCGCGGGTGTCCATGCGCATGCTCCACAGAGGGCAAATGCCCTCGAACCTGCCGAGTCTGCGCACGCCATGGTAAATCTTGCGTAAAGACGCGAACGGGCTTCGGCGTGTATTTGCAACGCTTGTCAGCCATCAAAGAGGCTGGTAAGCGCCGCCACCTTCCACCGGCGGTTCCGCCGGCCGGGCCGCTTTAGCTCAGTTGGTAGAGCATCGCATTCGTAATGCGGGGGTCACAGGTTCGAGTCCTGTAAGCGGCACCA
>Ga0247823_10003415_pt1 | contig 12860 bp, 14 predicted proteins | sample 13C_PalmiticAcid_2_FD_192426 | JGI IMG/M metagenome (GOLD analysis project Ga0247823, IMG submission 192426) | Soil microbial communities from agricultural site in Penn Yan, New York, United States - 13C_PalmiticAcid_Day30 | ecosystem: Environmental > Terrestrial > Soil > Agricultural land...
TGGACGGCATCAAGCTGCGCGTGATGCAGAACAACGTCTTCATCGACAGCTTCAAGACCCTGGGCGCCAACGCCGTGCCGCTGCCGTTCTCCGAGCTGTTCACCGCGCTGGAGACCAAGACGGTGGACGGCCAGGAGAACCCGTACAACACCATCCTCTCCAGCAAGTTCTACGAGGTGCAGAAGTACCTGACGGTGACCAACCACGTCTACAGCCCGTGGATCGTGACCGTGAGCAAGAAGTACTGGGACCAACTGAGCAAGGACGAGCAGAAGGTGCTGATGGATGCCGCGAAGAAAAGCCGTGACTTCGAGCGCCAGGACACCCGCGCCGAAGCCGACAAGGCGCTGGCCGACCTCAAGGGCAAGGGCATGCAGATCAACCAGCTGAGCCCCGCCGAAGCCAACCGCATGCGCGAGAAGCTCACCAGCGTGAACGCCGGCATCTCCGCCAACGTGGGCGAAGACCTGTGGAAGGAAACGCAGGCCGCGGTGGCCAAGGCGCGCGGCGGCAAGTGACCGCGGGTCACGTCTGAACACAAAGCCGGGCCTGACAGCCCGGCTTTTTTGTTGTGGAATGCACATCACTTGATGTGCATTCCACAACACAGGAGACGCCCATGACGCCCAAGAACACCATTTGCCTCTGGTACGAGCGCGACGCGCTCGACGCTGCGCGCTTCTACGCCCAGACCTTCCCCGACAGCGCCGTGGGCCGCGTGATGCACGCGCCCGGCGACTACCCCTCGGGCAAGGAGGGCAACGTCCTCACCGTCGAATTCACCGTCATGGGCATTCCCTGCCTGGGCCTCAACGGCGGCACCGCCTTCAAACAGTCCGAGGCCTTCTCCTTCCAGGTGGCCACCGACGACCAGGCCGAGACCGACCGCCTGTGGAACGCCATCGTCAACAACGGGGGCCAGGAGAGCGAGTGCGGCTGGTGCAAGGACAAGTGGGGCGTGTCGTGGCAGATCACGCCCCGCGTGCTGACCGATGCCATCAACGACCCCGACCGCGCCGCCGCCAAGCGCGCGTTCGACGCGATGATGACCATGCGCAAGATCGACGTGGCGGCGATCGAAGCCGCTTGGCGCGGCGAAGGGCCTGTGGCCAAGCCCGGCAGATGAAGTTTGCACAATCTGCCAACTCCCGGCACGTTGGCCTGTTGCTCGCCGAGGAACGGGATCTTCTCGAAGCGGCCAAGCTGAAGGCCTTGAAGCAGGCGGCGCGTCGGGCTTGGGCCGATGTATCCGCAGGTCGGTACACCGATGTGGCAGACGATCAGCTTGAGGACTTCGTCAGACAGATCGTGCGCCGCGCTTCGCGATGTGGCCAAACAACCCGATAGGCCCGGCACGTGAACCCCGATACCTCGTGGAGGTGAATCCGCATGCGCTTCGACGGCACCCTTGTCACCTGGAACGACGACCGTGGCTTTGGCTACATCGAGCCCACGCAGGGCGGTGAGCGCGTGTTCGTGCACGTATCGGCCTGGCCCAAAGGGGCGGGGCGGCCGCAAGTCAATCAGGCGCTGAGTTTTGCGGTGGAGCAGGGGCCCAAGGGCAAGCGCGCCAGCCAGGTGCAGTTGAGGCGCGTGCAAGCCGCGCGCCCTGTGCGCAGAACACCCCGGCGAAACGAGCGGCCCGGCTCAGCGCCCTGGGGCCTGGCCACGCGGATGGCCATTCCCGTTTTTCTGCTGGTGTACGCCACCGTGGCCTGGCTGTGGCGGCCGCCGTTGTGGGTGGCAGGCGGGTACGTGGCGGCCAGCCTGTTGGCCTTCATGGCCTACGCCCTGGACAAATCGGCCGCGGTGGGCGGTGGCTGGCGAATCCGGGAAAGCCGCCTGCATCTGCTGGCGCTGGCGGGTGGATGGCCGGGGGCGCTGCTGGCGCAACAGGTGCTGCGGCACAAGACCAGCAAGGCGGAGTTTCGGGGGGTGTTCGGGGTGACGGTGGTGGTGAATGTGGTGGGGCTGGTGGTGTGGGTGTCGCCTTGGGGGAGAGGTAATTTGGGGGTATTGACGGCCGAGTTTTTACGAGCTTAGTGTAGGTTCGGCATTCGCAGCATACCGAACTGCAAAAGTCCTACTAAGATTGCTCTCTCTTTACTTGGGCGTCAATCTCTCCTGCAATCGATTTTATTTCGACAAACCTTACAGGTGTGCCCGAGTAGTATTTGGCACAAGCAACAACTTCTTCAGGCCGGTAGCGACGCAGCAATTCTCTTTGCCTTGCTTGCGCCAAGACGTGAGGCATCATACTTGGATATTTTTCCGCCAAATATTTTGCCAAGCGTCCAAGGATCTTAGACGCCCAACTTTTATCTTCTTCTCTGTCTACTGGCCAGCTGTTGCGATCCGCAATTTGCAGGCCGAAATCTGAGAATGCGGCAAGAATGAAAGTGGCGCACGTAAGCCCATGTCCATCCCTTGAGTCACTGTACCTCCCAGTTGAATCAAATGATTGATCTGCTGTGAACAACACGCTGTAAGGAATGGGTTTTTCGGCAGCTTGTGAGGCAATAATTACAACCCAATCGGCAAAACTTTCAAGTTGCCCCTCATCAATTCCCGGTAGATCTACCCAATGGTATTGGGCATTCCAGTCCTCATGCTTGAAGATCTCGTGCCATGCGAGATGGGCCAAGCGATATGATCCACTATCATCACGATAGATGATGGCGGCGTGATTTTGTTTCCGATCGCCCGTTACCGATTTGCCACCAATCCCAATTGCTACTGCAACGGTGTGATTTTGACCTAAAGCCTTCGGGCTATACAGATGTTCACTCATCACTTGGCGTATGCATGCCTATGAAAAGCTTTTCAGGTGACTTTCCAGCTTTCTTGAGGTATTGCCAAGATCTTTTGTATGAAGAATTCCAGCTAGGCAATAGGCCTCTAGCTCTGTAACTAGCTCGAAGCAGCGCGCTCAAAGTGCGTGGGCTAGCTGAGTTTACGTCAACTGTCCGCAGTAATTCGTTCGCTTGCTCTAAGCTGTTCTTGTGCAGACTGGTCTCAACTCCTCTCATCACTTCTCTGGCTGCCTGTCGATGCAGCCCTGATCTATCCAGTTGATAGACATGTTCAAGCAGTTGGGATGTTGCCTGCAATGCCGCGCCGGTTGCAGTTGAAGTATTTGTCGACTGTAATGTTTCAACAAGTCGCGCAAGTGCCATTTCGATCACGGATTGAGGCGGATTCACGAATTTAACGATGCATGCCTCATGAAAATCGGCAAACGTCGAATCTGGAAATAGCGCACTAGACCCGTGGGCCTTAGCCCTCATGGAATACTGGGCCCCAATGTTTTGGCTGGTGAAAGTTTTGGGTGTTTGGCTTGCTGCAGTCGAGGCATACACCCTGGCATACTTTGCTTCGCCATCTGTAATGATGTTGGTTTCGACATGTTGCTGCATCATGGCCCCCCCATTGCAAGCAATCGATTCGATTCTTTGGCAAGTTCCTCGATTAGTGGGCTGATCAACTTGGTGTCGATCGATTCTTTCCTGTCTGCATCGGAGTTTACGTCGGTAACGAAAACGGTAAAAAAGAGATTTTGCATCGGGAACTGTGCAGGGCCACTGAATAGGCCAACCTCAATTTTTAGGGAGAAGCAACGGACTACACGGTTTATTAGTATGCTCGGCTCTGTATGCGAGTAAGTAGTCTTGTTTAGCTGAACTTGTAAATCCCTGTACTCAGTCATTGGAGACGAAAATACGCCCGTTAATTCGGAGACGGCTTTGTTTCCTTCCGCCGTATCAGTGACCGGCCACATTCCGCCACACCCCACAGCCACTCTGCAAATTTCTTGCTCTTGATTTGATGCCCACTTCGCCACTCTCTCGGAGAGCTGGGCCTTAACCGTAGTAGGTTGCGCAATGAGGGGAATATCGGGACTGGTAGCGGGCCGTGGCTTGACCAAGAAATCAAGGCGGTTGATGGTTTTCTTCACCTCGAGTTCGTAATCATCCCATCCTCCAATAGCCGAAGCTTCACCTGCACTAGGCTTGGCGGATGTCGAGTCCGCTTCCGTCCCCATCAGCGTACTGAAGATGGACTCCGGAGCTTCACTCCAAGGGCGCACTCCAAAGAGCGTCACTCTCACTACGTCCGCTTTCCAAGTTTCAACGGGAAAAGTTGCCACGCAATGGTTCCTCAGAGGGGGCTGCTGTGCTCGACCATTTAAGACCTAGATCCGCTGCACTGTAGAGAAGAGACTTTGAGTATAGCCAGCAGCTAACAGAACCGGCAGTGGCCCAAATGGACGCTCCCGCCGACTAGGTGGCCGCTCGCCCAGCAGATGAGGGCGCCGCACTTGCCGGAATTCAGACGCTCATCGCGGATGAGTGTCGCCCTGTGCGGACCCGCCCAAGCTACCTACTCAGCAGCGCTTCAAGTGACATGTCCAGCGAAGTAGCCAGCCTCGCCAGCGTGTGAATCGATGGGTTTCGCGCCTGGCGTTCGATGTGCGCAATGACGGCCCTGCTGACACCTGATTGCTGAGCCAATCCGTCCTGGCTCAGCATCAGCCGCTTCCTTGCCGCGACGAGGTTCTGTGCAACGACCGCTTCGATGAAGACCTCGGGCCCCTGTCGCGCGACAGGCCGTTTCCCGAACAGCGAGCCCGCCTGGACCCCCAGTGCCTGTGCCAGCTTCTCGACGGTGCTCAACGACGGATTCGAGCGCCCTTTCTCCAGATACAGCAGCATCCGCTCGCTGACATGCGCTTGGTCCGCCAAGGCACGCATGCTCCATTCACCCGCTGAGCGCAGAGCAGTGAGGTTGCGAGCCAGATTGAGCGAGTGGGAAAGGTCGGGTACGGGTGCGGCCACCCAAAAAGTGTTGTCGACCTCCCCAAACCTGCGCCGCAATATCGGGCACCGCAATATGGGGCACAATCAACTCCTTTTCACAGGGAGCCCAACCGTGTTCATCACCGCCCCCGGCCTCGTCCAGTTCCTCCACCTCTCAAAAGTCGCCCCGCGCCAGGGTCACTGGCCCGCCATCACGCTCGCGCTGGAGCGGCCCTGGTACCTGCTCGTCCATCAGGTGTCCTTCAACGGCAAGAAGGTCTCGCAGACCTCCCTGGTGGCCTGGGACCACACGCTGCTGGACCTGTTGGCCCAGATCCCCGTCGCGGACCTCAGCGGCATCGCGCGCTTGGACCGGCGCCGCGACGCGGGCCCGAATTGGGTCCTGGAGTGGATAGGCGCGCTGTGGGCGCCAGCGCCGGGCGAGTCTCCTGCCCTGGGCCCCTTGGTGTTCCAGCTGGGCCAGGACCCGCAATTGCGCAACACCGACCTGTTGCCCGTGGCCGAGGCCCCAGGCCGGCGTCTGCTGTATGAGGCGTCTTCGGGAAGGCTTGGCGGAGGGTGAGCCTGCATCGAGCAACACGGGCACACGGTTTGCCCGAAGCTGCATGGAAGGAGTTCCCATGACTCGCGATCACATCAAACACCTCAGAGGCGTGTACTCAAGCCCTCGCCAACCGCAAGGCGACTTCGGTCGGGGCAGGGACCATGCTCAGCCCGGCAGCAGTGACGACGTGAACCGAAGGCTCAATGAACGCGGTGCTTACCGCGACGCCGAGTCCGCGCAAGATCCCGCCACGATGCCGAGACCGCGAACACCCGGCCGCCCTGCAACGACGAGCATCGAAGGGACCCCTCCGTCTGGCACCAAGACAAAGCCTCGGCAAGCGGAACCGGCGCAGCCAGAGCAAGGACGCGCTGGACAAGGCTCATGAAGACCGGTCGCGAGCTCGCGACAATCGGGCGCACCCGAACGCAGCGCCTCTCGCCCGGCTTGTTGCTCGCTTGCGCACTCGCGTTGGGCGTGCTGAGTGCGTGCGGCGGCGGTGGCGGCAACGTCGATTCGGGCGACGGATCTGGCGGCGGCGATCCTGGCGGCGGCAATGCTGGTGGTGGCCCCACGTTTACGCCCACCACCGAACCCGTTGCCGTGACGCAGTTGTCTGTGGGCTTCTCCAATCCCACCGCCATGGCTTTTCTGCCCGATGGCCGTTTCATCGTTGTCACGAGCGACCGCTACTTGCGCCTGTACGAGGCGGACGGTTCGAGCTACATGTACCTGAACCACGCGGCCTTCACCATGATGACGGTGGGGACCGAGCACACCGGCTTGCTCGACGTGGCGGTGGACCCTGCCTTCGACAGCAACCGACGGCTGTACTTCACCCTCGCTGAAGGCGCAGGAGGCTCTTTGGACCGGGGCACGGCCGTGGCGCGTGCGGAACTCGACGACAGCGGGGACCTCGTGCCGTCGTACCAGGTGATCTACCGGCAGCCGAAGGTCGACGGGGGCGGAAATTTTGGCGGACGCATGGCGTTCGACCGCGAGGGCCATTTGTTCGTGACGCTGGGCGACCGCGAAACACCCGAACAGCGCGAGTTCGCGCAGGACGTGGCGAGTGGGAATGGCAAGGTGGTTCGCATCACCACCGATGGCGCGCCCGCACCGGGCAACCCCGTCATCGTCGGCGCGCTTCCTGGCCTGTGGAGCCTTGGCCACCGCAACCCGAAGGGCGCCGCGATCCACCCCGAAACGGGTGAGTTGTGGACGCATGAAGCGGGGCCGCAGGGCGGCGACGAAATCAACCTCACGCTGCCCGGGCGCAACTATGGGTGGCCGGTGATCAGCCACGGCCAGGTGCCGGGGACCACGACGCCCTTCGGCGAGGGCACCAGCAAGCCGAGCATGGAGCAAGCGCTGGCGGTCTGGGACACCAGCGACGGCAGCCCCTGGACCGGGGGCCAGAAATCGTCGATCGGACCGAGCGGCATGGCCTTTTTCACCGGCAGCAGCCCGGCGCACTGGCAAGGCAGCCTGTTCGTCGGCGCGCGCGACGGCAGGGGCCTGTGGCGCATTCAGTTCGACGGCACACGCGAAGTCGGCCGTGAACGTCTGCTCGCGGACCGCAACGAGCGCATCGTCGATGTGCGCATGGGGCCCGACGGCCATCTGTACGTGCTCACCCTCCCGTCCGGCGGGGTACTGAGGGTTGGGGGCTGAGGCGTCAGGCCGCAGTTCAGACCTCAGACCAGATCAGCAGCCAGCCAGACCTGTTGCCCGTGGGCCAGGCCCCAGGTCGGCGGCTGCTGTATGAGGCGTCGTCGAGACCGCCTTGCGGTGGTGGGTGAACCGGCGGCTCAGGCCGCCACGCCCATCAGCGCTTCCTTGCGGGCCAGCAGCTCGTCGCGCATGGCCACCAGGTCCAGCCCGCGAACGGCCCTGGCCTTGGGGAAGATCTGGTTGCGCTCTTCCTTCACGTGGTGGTCGATGTACTCGCCCAGCACCTTGACCTTGGCGTCGAACATTTCATTGGCCTCGTCCATGGCCTCGATCTGGGCGATGAGGTCTTTGGCGCCCGCGTGTTCGACCTCGGCTTCGGCGAGCATGTCGGTGTCCTTCAGGGCTTCGCGCAGGGCGGGGTAGAAGATCTCTTCCTCGATGGTGGCGTGGACGGTGAGCTCATGGCAGATCTCCCGGGCCAGTTCCAGTTTTTTCTGGTCGGTACCGCGGGCCTTGGAATGCGCGAGTTCGTCGTACGCCTTGAACATTTTCTTGACGGCCTTGTGGTCGGTGTCAAGCAGGGTGCAGGCGTCGGCTTCGTTGCGGCTGTTGGGCATGGAAATCTCCTGGATCGTGGGATGGGTGGGTGAAACTGCAATCCCCCGTGGCCAGAGCGATGGGGGTGCTTCATCACCGGCAAGTCATGTGCCCGGTGTGCCTCGGTCGCGGTGCCAGCGCAAGCTCCGCCAAGGCCGCGTGTCGCACTTCAGGATGTCGCGCATGTAGGCCAGCGCGATCGCCTTCTTCTGCGGCGACTCCGCGGCCGTGCAGTCCTCGGGCACGTGCACCTTCAACCCGCGCAAAAAGGCGTCGGCCGCGGTGAGCTGCACGCAGATGTCGGTGGCCAGGCCCGCCAGCACCACGGAGCGCGCGCCGGTCTGGTCGAGGATGATGTCCAGTGGCGTGCCGAAGAAGGCGGAGTGCATGGGCTTGAGCACGGTCAGGTCGCCGCGCTGGGGCCGCAGCAGCCGCACGATGGAGGCGCTCGTGTCCTGTCGGCGGCCCAGCCGCTTCACCAGGGTCGGGAAGTCGGACTGCCAGCGGCCGAAGTTGTCGTTGGCGTAGATCACCGGAATGCGGCGCGAGCGCGCGGCATGGGCCAGGTGGCGGCTGGCCCGGGCGGCCTCCAGCGCGGGCGCTGCCAGCGCGTCCGCTTCCGGAAAGTCCAGCGGATTGATGAAGTCGATCAGCAGCAGCGCGCGTCGACTTTTGACGAGGTCGGCTTCGCCCATCGGCACCCCTTTCCTGGGGGCCGATGGCAAAGCCCGTGCCCGATCAGCCCTTCGCCACGGGATGCTCGGCCATGATCTCCAGCGCCTGCACCAGCGCGGAGTGATCCAGCTCGCCCAGCCCGTGCGCGGCGCAGGCCTGCATCAGTTGCGCGGCGCTGGCCGTCTGCGGCAGCGCCACGCCGAGCTCGCGCGCGCCCTGCAGCGCCAGGCCCAGGTCCTTCTGGTGCAGCTTGATGCGGAAACCCGGGTTGAAGGTGCGCTTGATCATGCGTTCGCCGTGCACCTCCAGGATGCGGCTGGACGCGAAGCCGCCCATGAGGGCCTCGCGCACCTTGGCCGGGTCGGCGCCGGCCTTGCTGGCGAAGACGAGGGCCTCGCTCACGGCGGCGATGTTGAGCGCCACGATGATCTGGTTGGCCACCTTGGTGGTCTGGCCGTCGCCGTTGCCGCCCACCAGGGTGATGTTCTTGCCCATGCACTCCAGCAGGGGCTTCACGCGTTCGAACACGGCGGCGTCGCCACCGCACATGATGGTGAGCGAGCCGGCCTTGGCGCCCACCTCGCCACCCGAGACGGGGGCGTCGATGTAGTCGGCGCCGAGATCGTTGATGCGCTTGGCGAAGGCCTTGGTGGCCATGGGCGAGATGGAGCTCATGTCCACCACCACCTTGCCCACCCGGCCGTCAGGGCCGGCCTTGCTGTCCTTGAGGCCTTCCGCCACGCCGTTCTTGCCGAACAGCACGGCCTCCACGTCGGGCGTGTCGGGCACCATGGTGAAGATCACATCGGCCTCGCGCGCCACGGCGGCGGCGCTGTCCACGCGCACGCCACCGGCGGCGGTGATGGCCTCGGGCACCTGGCTGCGGGTGTGCACGGTGAGCTGGTGGCCCTTGTTGACGAGGTGCAGGGCCATGGGCGTGCCCATGATGCCCAGGCCGATGAATCCGACTTTCATGCGTGTGTTCCGGTGAGAGGGGAAAAGAGGGTCAGTAGCCTTGCGCCGGCTTGGCGGTTTTCACGCCGCCGCGCATGGTGTTGACGATCTGCTGCGCGCCGGCGGCCATGAGGCGCGCGTCGGAGCTGACGGTGACGAACTGGAAGCCCATGGCGATGCGCTTGAGCGCGGCCTCGGGCGAGCCGTTGTGGATGCCGGCCACCACCTCGTGCGCCTTGGCGCGCGCCAGGATGTGCTGCACCGCGTCGGCGGCCTTGGGGTCGAGCTCATCGAAGGTGGGGTTGCAGCCGAGCGCGAGCGACAGGTCGGACGGGCCGATGTAGATCGCGTCCAGCCCCGGCGTGGAGAGGATGTCGTCGAGGTTCTCCAGCGCCTGCGCGGTCTCGATCATCGCGAAGGTGACGATGGTGTCGTTGGCGTGCTGCGGGTAGTCGGCGCCGCCGTAGAGCAGGGCGCGCACGGGGCCGAAGCTGCGCGTGCCGCGCGGCGCGTAGTGGGTGTAGGCCACCAGCTTCTCGGCGTCGGCGCGGGTGTTCACCATGGGGCAGATCACGCCATACGCGCCCGCGTCCAGCGCCTTCATGAGGATGCCGGGCTCCAGCCAGGGCACGCGCACCACGGGCACGGTGGGGGTGGTGGAGATGGCCTGCAGCATGGGGATCATGCTGGTGTAGTCCACCACGCCGTGTTGCAGGTCCACGGTGAGCGAGTCCCAGCCCTGGTGGGCCATGGTCTCGGCGGAGAAGCTGTTGGGGATGGCGAGCCAGCCGTTCACCACGGCACCGCCGTTGGCCCAGATCTCGCGCAGTCGGTTCGGTCGCATGCGAATGCCTTGTTGCCTTGTTGTTGTCGGGGGGGAAGGCGCGATCCTATGACGGGATGCGCCTCAGCGGTCCATGCAGGGGCGTTTGGGGTCGAAGCGCCAGTTGGGGATCAGGTACTGCATGGCGGTGGCGTCGTCGCGGGCGCCCAGGCCGTGCTGGCGGTAGAGCTGGTGGGCCTTCTCCACCTCGGCCATGTCCAGTTCCACGCCCAGGCCGGGCTTCTTCGGCACCGCCACGTGGCCGTTCACGATCTTCAGCGGCTCCTTGGTGAGGCGCTGGCCGTCCTGCCAGATCCAGTGCGTGTCGATGGCCGTGACCTTGCCCGGCGCGGCCGCGCCCACGTGCGTGAACATGGCCAGGGACACGTCGAAGTGGTTGTTGGAGTGCGAGCCCCAGGTGAGGCCCCAGTCGCGGCAGGTCTGCGCCACGCGCACGCTGCCGGCCATGGTCCAGAAGTGCGGGTCGGCCAGGGGGATGTCCACCGACTGCAGCGAGAGCGCGTGGCTGAGCTGGCGCCAGTCGGTGGCGACCATGTTGGTGGCCGTGGGCAGGCCGGTGGCGCGGCGGAACTCGGCCATCACCTCGCGGCCGGAGAAGCCGTCCTCGGCGCCGCAGGGGTCTTCGGCGTAGGCCACCACGCCGCGCATGCGCTGGCCCAGGCGGATGGCGTCTTTGAGCAACCAGCCGCCATTGGGGTCGAGCGTGACGCGCGCGTCGGGGAAGCGCTCGTGCAGCGCGGTGACGGCGTCGACTTCCTCGTCGCCGCGCAGCACGCCGCCCTTGAGCTTGAAGTCGTTGAAGCCGTAGCGCTCGCGCGCGGCCTCGGCCAGGCGCACGATGGCCTCGGGCGTCATGGCGGCCTCATGGCGCAGGCGGCACCAGGTGTCGGCGTTGTCGGGCTCGCTCGCGTAGGGAAGGTCGGTCTTCGTGCGGTCGCCCACGAAGAACAGGTAGCCCAGCATTTCCACCGACTCGCGCTGCTGGCCTTCGCCGAGCAGCGCGGCCACGGGCACCTCCAGGTGCTGGCCCAGCAGGTCGAGCAGGGCCGACTCCACGGCGGTGACGGCGTGGATGGCGGTGCGCAGGTCGAAGGTCTGCTGGCCGCGCCCGCCGCTGTCGCGGTCGGCGAAGCGCTGTTGCATGTCGCGCAGCACGCGCTGGTGGTCGCCGATCGAGCGGCCCACCACCAGCTCGCGCGCGTCCTCCAGGGTCTGGCGGATCTTCTCGCCCCCGGGCACCTCGCCCACGCCCGTGCGGCCCGCGCTGTCGCGCAGGATCAGCAGGTTGCGCGTGAAGAAGGGCGCGTGCGCCCCGCTCAGGTTGAGCAGCATGCCGTCGCGGCCCGCGACGGGAATGGCAATGAGCTCGGTGATGCGCGGCGTGGCGCCGACGGGGACGGGGTTCAGCATGAAGCGCTCAGTCTGCCTTGATGTTGCGCGAGGTGATCAGCTTCTGCCAGCGCGCGAATTCCGCGGCCTGGAACTTGGTGAACTCCTCGGGCGAGTTGGCCACGATCTCGAAGCCCACTTCAAGCAGTTTGGGCTTGATGGCCGGGTCGTTGAGCGCGTCCTTGATGGTGGCCTGCAGCTTGGCCTTCAGGTCTGCCGGAATGCCCTTGGGCGCGGCCACGGCCTGCCAGGAGTAGACGTTGGCGTCCTTGATGCCGAGCTCGTCGAGCGTGGGCACGTCGGGCAGCAGGGCGGAGCGCTGGGCGCTGGTGATGGACAGTGCGCGCAGCTTGCCGGCGCGGATCTGCGGCATGGCGGTGTTGATGTTCATGAAGGACGAATCCACCTGGTTGCCCAGCAGGTCGGTCATCACGGGGCCGCCGCCTTTGTAGGGAACGTGCACGCCGCTGGTGCCGGTCTGTTGCCAGTAGAGCTCGGCGGTGAGGTGGTCGCTGCTGCCGTTGCCGGAGGAGGCGAAGGTCATCTTGCCGGGGTTGGCTTTCTGGTAGGCCAGCACGTCGGCCATGCTCTTGTGCGGCGACGCGGCGGGCACGACGAGCACGTTGGGCGCCTGCACGGCGACGGTGATGTAGTCGAAGTCCTTGGTGGCGTCGTAGGTGACCTTGGTGAGGTGCGGGGCGATGACGTAGGGACCGAGGGAGGAGACGAAGAGGGTGTGGCCGTCGGGCGCGGCGCGGGTGACAAGGGTGGCACCGATGGTGCCGGTGGCGCCAGGCTTGTTGTCGATGACGAAGGTGCCGCCGAATTTCTCTTGCAGTTTGGGCTGCAAGGTGCGGGCGATCATGTCGGTGGAGCCGCCGGGCGGGAAGGGGACCACGATGGTGACGGTCTTGTCGGGCCAGGCCATGGCCGTGGTGAGGGTCATGGTCGCGCCGAGAGCGAACAGCATCTTCTTCATATCGCTTGTCTCCTGATGGGTGGGAATGAGGTCTCCATTTGGTACCGGTACCAAATGAATCCGGTGGGGATGGTACCGGTACCAAATTTCTTCGTCAACGGGGTTTGTCGGGTCTTCATGCCTGCACCTTCGCAAGGCTCGCGGCCACTGGGTGCACTGCTCCGCGAATGTCCCCCGGACGGCTGCGCCGTCCTCCTCCTTTATTTCGCTACGCAGGGCACCCAGCGTCCGCGAGCCCCAGACACGTAGGCGTGCCAACAGACGAGTGCCAACGAGGTCGTCGGTGATCGGGTGTCCGGCGTAGCGACATTAAGGAGGAGGAGCGGAGCGCGTCAGCGATCCGCTCCGGGGGACAGTCGCGGAGCCGGACACCCGAGCGCCGATGAC
>Ga0247823_10003416_pt1 | contig 12858 bp, 12 predicted proteins | sample 13C_PalmiticAcid_2_FD_192426 | JGI IMG/M metagenome (GOLD analysis project Ga0247823, IMG submission 192426) | Soil microbial communities from agricultural site in Penn Yan, New York, United States - 13C_PalmiticAcid_Day30 | ecosystem: Environmental > Terrestrial > Soil > Agricultural land...
GTCCAAGCAGCACCGATCTTGCCCTTGCCCTCGTCGCCCCATTGCGACCCGATGACGGTAACATTTGCCATGATGCTGTCCTGCTGAACTGGGGCCTGAAACTACCAGCGCCGGCCCGGCGCGGCCTTAGCGGATTTGGCCGGAGAGGCAACCCAAAGCGGGATGATTTTGCGACATTTGCGGGCAAGATCGGTGCTGCTTGGACAATGGAGATGAGCGATGACGAAGCAAGGCTGGTTTGGATATGTCGCGCTGGCGGCTTTCGCTGCCGCGAGCGTGAGTGTGCCGGCACCCTTCGCCGACGCGCGTGAGAAGATGCGCCACCGACTGCGCGAACGGCTCGCCGAGCGCATGGGCGCTGATGAAGGGCCCAAGGTGCCGGGCAGCGAGACGATTTCATATGGCAGCAATGCCCTGCAAGCCCTTGATGTATGGCGCGCGAAGAATGCGAAAGGACCGGCGCCGCTGGTCGTCTTTGTCCACGGTGGCGGCTGGAAGCGTGGCAGCAAGGATAATGCGACCGGACAATTCAAGCCGACGCATTATCCGGTTGAGGGCTACGCCTTTGCATCGATCAACTATCGCCTCGTGCCGGGCGCGACGGTCGAAGAACAGGCGTCGGACGTTGCGGCGGCGGTCAGGGCGCTGGTCGACCGTGCAGATGACCTCGGCATCGATCGTCGACGGATTGTGATCATGGGCCATAGCGCGGGCGCGCATCTCGTCGCTCTCGTGGGGACCGACGAGCGCTACCTGCGCGCCGCCGGACTCGGTTTCTCCGATGTCGCCGGGGTGATCTCGATCGACGGTGCCGCCTATGATGTCCCCGCGCAGATAAAGGACGGGCCGCCGATCATGCAATCGACCTACAAACAGGCGTTCGGCACCGATCTGGCGCGGCAGAAAATGCTGTCGCCGACCTGGCAGGCCGCCGCCCCGAACGCGCCGCAGTTTCTACTTCTTTATGTCCAGCGCCCAGACGGCGTGCGGCAGGTCGAAGCGCTCGACAAGGCACTGACGGTTGGGGGCAGCCGGGTCGAGCGCGGAAGCTTTCCCGGCGAAGGCTTGCAGGGGCATGCGGAGATCAACCGACGACTTGGTGATCCGACCTACGCGCCGACGGCGACGGTCGATGCCTGGCTGAAACGGGTGTTCGCGCGCTGATGCCTGCGCTAGATGCAGGGCATGACAAATCCCGACGACCCCTATCACGCCCATATCTATTATGACCCCGCAGAGCGGCCCGCTGCGGTCGCGCTGCGCGATGCGTTCGGAAGCGACCCCGCGATCCTGTTCGTCGGCGACATGACCGAGGGGGCGGCGGGGCCGCATCCTATCGCGCAATATGAGGTGCATTTTCTGGGCGCGGCAGTTCCGGCGATCGTCGCGACGATCGAGGCGACGGGGCTGCGCGCACTCGTACATCCGCTCACCGATGACGATCTCGCCGATCATACGACGCTGGCGCACTGGATCGGCGAACCCGTCGAACTCGATGTGACCGTGCTCGACCCGCCCGGGATCAATCAGGGCATCCCGCGCTTCGGAATCTCCGACTTTTAGGCTTCGACCGGCCCGTCGGGGCTAAGCTGCCAACCGCACCCGAGCGCGCGCGCGTCGTCACTTTCGGACAGGGCCGCGACCGTCTGCCAATCATCTGCCCGCAGGCTCGCCGCGAGCGCGGGATCGTGGCCGAGCGGCAGGAAGATGCGGCGGTCGGCATCGTCCTCGGCGCCGAGACCCGCGTCGATCAGCGGATCGGGATAAAGCGAAAAACCGACGGCGGCTTCTTCCTGCTCGCCGACCGGAATCGCATAGCCGCCGCCGCGACCCACCGCGTCGCCCTGACCGGGAACGAAGATCTGGAAACCGAACCAGCTTTGATACGCAAAGCCGTGGCGTTCGGTCGGGTCGAGCGTCAGAGTGACCCGGTCGCGGATCGGCGCGGCGATGGCTTCGAGCGCGTCGATGCGTGCGGTGAGCACGCCGGTCGTGTCGAACGCGCGCAGATCAGCAATCGCTTGGTCGAAGGGGCCGGTCGCGCGGAGCAAAGGCAGATAGGCCTCGGCGCCGAGCCGTGTCAGCGCGCCGGCATCCTTGGCATCGAGTTCGTCGCGCAGCTGCTGGATATCGGCATCGACCGGGAGCGGGCCACCGGCAAGCAGGTCGACGACGTCGGGAAGGGTGAAATCGATCGTGACGGGGCCGATTCCCGCGGCTTCGAGCGCGTCGATTGCGACAGTCACGATCTCGCGCGCCGCGGCGACGCTGTCGCTGCCGATGAGCTCGGCGCCGACCTGCAGCATTTCGCGCGCGGGACGGAGCTGGCTTGCGCGCAGTTTGACGACCTGCCCGGCGTAGCAGAGGCGGAGCGGGCGGGGGGCCTTGGCGAGGAGCGAGGTTGCGATGCGGCCGACCTGCCGTGTGATGTCGGGGCGCAGCGCGAGCGTGCGCTGCGACACCGGATCGGTGAAACGCAGCAGGTCGCGGGTCGAACGCTCGTCCTCGCCGCCGAGCGTCTCGCGAAACTCGGCGAGCGGCGGTGCGACGCGGCCATAGCCATGCGCGCGCATAGCGTCGACGAGCGCGCGGGTGACGCGCGACGCCGCCTCCGCCTGTTGCGGGAGGCGATCGCGCAGCCCTTCGGGCAGCAGGGCAGGAGCCTTGGTCATGGAGGTGGCCTTAGAACTGCGGGGGGCGGAGTCAATAACTCCCCTCCCACTTGTGGGAGGGGTCGGGGGAGGGCCTGTTAAATCAGATCCACCTCGACATGCCCTCCCCTAACCCCTCCCGCAAGCGGGAGGGGGATTTAAGGTCAGAACTTCAGACCCTTCACTGTCTTCACGCCGGGAAGCTGACACAGCTGCCACAGAAGCGGTTCGGGCATCGGCGAGTCGAGGCTAAGCAACAGCACCGCTTCGCCGCCCGCGGCGCGGCGGCCGAGGTGGAATGTGCCGATGTTGAGCCCGGCTTCGCCGAGCGCGGTGCCGATGCGGCCGATGAAGCCCGGCGCATCCTCGTTGACGATGTAGAGCATATGGCCGTCGAGATCGGCCTCGACCTTGATCCCGAACATCTCGACGAGGCGCGGGTCGCCGTTGCTGAACAGCGTGCCCGCAACCGAACGGTCGCCGTCGCTGGTCGCCACGGTGACGCGCACGAGCGTGTGGTAATCGCCGTCTCGATCATGACGAACTTCGCGGACATCGAGGCCGCGTTCGCGCGCGAGGTGCGGGGCGTTGACCATGTTCACGCTGTCCGAATAGCGGCGCATCAGGCCGGTCAGCACCGCGGCGGTGATCGGCTTGAGGTTGAGCTCGGCGGCGGCACCCTCGACCTCGACCGAGATCGTCGTGAGATTGTCGTGCGCGAGCTGGCCGACGAGGCTGCCGAGCTTTTCCGCGAGGCTCATATAGGGACGCAGCTTCGGCGCTTCCTCGGCCGACAGGCTCGGCACGTTGAGCGCGTTGGTGATGCCGCCGGTGAGCAGATAGTCCGACAGCTGTTCGGCGACCTGGATCGCGACATTGACCTGCGCCTCGTCGGTCGACGCACCGAGGTGCGGGGTGCAGATGAAGTTCGGCGCGCCGAACAGCGGATGGTCGGCCGCCGGCGGTTCGGTCTGGAACACGTCGAGCGCCGCGCCCGCGACATGCCCGCTTTCAAGCGCGTCCTTCAACGCCGCTTCGTCGATCAAACCGCCACGCGCGCAGTTGATGATCCGCACGCCCTTCTTGGCCTTGGCGATATTTTCCTTCGACAGGATGTTGCGCGTCTGGTCGGTCAGCGGCGTGTGCAGCGTGATGAAGTCCGCCTTGGCGAGCAAGGTGTCGAGATCGGCCTTTTCGACGCCGAGTTCGATCGCACGCTCGGGGGTCAGGAAGGGGTCGAACGCAACGACCTTCATGCGCAGGCCAAGCGCGCGCTCGGCGACGATGCTGCCGATATTGCCGCAACCGATCAGGCCGAGCGTCTTCGACGTAAGCTCGACGCCCATGAAGTCGTTCTTCGGCCATTTGCCCGCCTGCGTCCCGGCATTGGCTTCGGGAATCTGGCGGGCGAGCGCGAACATCATCGCGATCGCATGTTCGGCGGTGGTGATGCTGTTGCCGAACGGCGTGTTCATCACGATGACGCCCTTCTTCGACGCCTCGGGAATGTCGACATTGTCGACGCCGATGCCGGCGCGACCAACGACCTTCAGGTTCGTCGCGGCGGCGAGGACGTCGGCGGTGACTTTGGTCGCCGAGCGGATCGCGAGGCCGTCATAGTCGCCGATCATCGCGATCAGCTCGTCCTTGGTCTTGCCGGTGATGACGTCGACGTCGATGCCGCGTTCCTTGAAGATCGCGGCGGCTTTTGGGTCCATTTTGTCGGAAATGAGAACTTTGGGAGCGGTCATTGGTTTTCTCCGTCATCCCAGCGAAAGCTGGGATCGTTGGGAATGGGGATGATCGATAGCGGTCCCGGCTTTCGCTGGGACGACGTCAAGCGTTGAGCGAGGCGTAGGCCCAGTCGAGCCACGGACCGAGCGCTTCGATATCGGCGGTATCGACGGTCGCGCCGCACCAGATGCGAAGGCCCGGGGGCGCGTCGCGATAGCCCGCGATGTCATAGGCCGCGCCTTCGGCGTCGAGCAGGCCGGCGAACTTCTTGATGAAGCCCTCGTCGGCGCCGGCGACCGACAGGCAGACCGAAGTCTTCGAGCGGCTGGCGGGATCGGCGGCGAGGTGGCTGAGCCAGTCGCGGTCGGCAACGATCTTGTCGAGCGCCGCGGCGTTCGCATCGCTGCGCGCCTGCAGCCCGTCGAGACCACCGAGCGACTTCGCCCATTCGAGCGCGAAGATCGCGTCCTCGACCGCGAGCATCGACGGGGTGTTGATCGTCTCGCCCTTGAACACACCCTCGGCGAGCGCGCCCTTGCTGACGAGGCGGAACACCTTCGGCAGCGGCCAGGCGGGGGTGTAATTCTCAAGCCGTTCGACCGCACGCGGGCCGAGGATCAGAACGCCGTGGCCGCCTTCGCCGCCGAGCACTTTCTGCCAGCTGAAGGTCGCGACGTCGATCTTGTCCCACGGCAGGTCGTAGGCGAACACCGCGCTGGTCGCGTCGGCGAAGCTCAGGCCCTCGCGGTCGGCAGCGATCCAGTCGCCGTTCGGAACGCGGACGCCGCTGGTGGTGCCGTTCCAGGTGAAGAGGACGTCGTTCGACCAGTCGACCTGGCTGAGGTCGGGAAGCTGACCGTAACCGGCGCGGATGACGGTGGGGTCGAGCTTGAGCTGCTTCGCCGCATCGGTGACCCAGCCCTCGCCGAAGCTTTCCCATGCGAGCGTCGTGACGCGTTTGGCGCCGAGCATCGTCCACATCGCCATTTCAAAGGCGCCGGTGTCGGAGCCCGGAACGATGCCGATGCGATGCGTATCGGGAAGTTGCAGCATCTCGCGCATCAGGTCGATGCAATAGGCGAGGCGCGTCTTGCCGATCTTCGCGCGATGCGAGCGGCCGAGCGATTCGGTGCTGAGTTTTTCGGGGGACCAGACCGGCGGCTTGGCGCAGGGTCCGGAAGAAAAATAAGGGCGCGCAGGGCGCAATACAGGCGTCGGCACTTCACTCATAATAGTCTCTCCTTGCAGAGAGCTCGCGCGGCGTTGGGACCGCGTGGCCCGGCGCCGCGTTTAGGGTCGCTCGCGCAACTGTCAAACAAATTGCACGGACCGCGCGAAATTTTCGACGAGTGGAGAAAATGGTATACGACTTGTTAACCATTTCGTCGGTAATTTGACGCCATGTCGATCCCGACGTTCTTGAAACCCCGGATCCTAATCGCCGCCAGTGCGGCGCTGGCGCTATCCGCCTGTTTCGGCGCTCCCGAAGTAATGAAGAATGGCGGCAGCAAACAATCGACGACGACCAAGCCGAGCCGCCCGCAGGTGGTCGGCACCCCCTCCTTCACCAGCGCCGAAGCGCAGCAATGCGCGTTCGACCTCAAACAGGCGGGTGTGCGTTTCACGCCGCTGCCGAACCAGGATCATGGCGGCGGCTGCACCTCGATCGATTCGGTGAAGCTGCTCGACATCGGGACCCCGGTATCGGGGCTCGGCGCGATGACCTGTCCGCTCGCGAAGAATTTTGCCGCATGGGTGCAATATGCGGTGAAACCCGCGGCGCGGAAATATCTCGGGCAGGAGGTCGTGAAGATCGAGACCTTCGGAACCTACAGCTGCCGCAATATCTATGGCGGCCGGTCGGGCCGGATGTCGCAGCACGCCTTTTCCAACGCGATCGACGTATCGGGCTTCCAACTCGCCGACGGGCGCCGCGTCATGCTCGACGGCGGGTGGACCGGCGACAAACCGTCGCAGGATTTCCTTCGCGCGTTGCACAAATCGGGTTGCCGCCGCTTCGGCACCGTGCTCGGCCCCGATTACAACGCGGCGCATTATAATCATTTCCACTTCGACATGAGCGGCAACGGCTACTGCCGCTAACCACCCTCCGTCTTGGCAAAGTCACGCTAAGGGAGTAGCCGCTGCCTAATGGCAGAAGATAAACAACCCCATCGCTCGCGTTTCCACAAAGCCAAGGACGACGCGCATTTCGCCAAACAGGCGGTATCGACCCCGCAGACGCAAGATCCGGCCTATCGGCTGGCGTTCCAGGACACCGAATTCCTGCTGCGCGAAGATCTGCGCCCGGTGCGCTTCCAGCTCGAACTGCTCAAACCCGAATTGATGCTCGATGAGGCGAAGATCGAGTCGATGCTCGTCATCTATGGCTCGGCGCGCATTCCGTCGCCCGAAACCGCGCAGGCCGTACTCGATGCCGCGCGCACACCCGAGGAAAGCCGCATCGCCGAACGGCTCGCGGCCAAGGCCAAATATTATGAGGAAGCGCGCAAGCTCGCGCGGATCGCGAGCCAGGTACCGCCCGACAAGAATGGCTGCCGCAACTTCGTCGTCTGTTCGGGCGGCGGGCCGTCGATCATGGAGGCCGCGAATCGCGGCGCCGACGACGAGGGCAAGGAATCGGTCGGGCTCAACATCGTGCTGCCGCACGAACAGGCGCCGAACCGTTATGTCACCCCGGGCCTCAGCTTCCAGTTTCACTATTTCGCGCTGCGCAAGATGCACTTCCTGCTCCGCGCGCGCGCGGTGTGCGTGTTCCCGGGCGGGTTCGGGACATTTGACGAGACGTTCGAACTGCTCACGCTGATCCAGACCGGCAAGATCAAGCCGATCCCGATCGTACTGTTCAGCGAGGAATTCTGGACCCGGGTCATCAATTTCGACGCATTGGTCGAGGAAGGCGTGATCAGCCAGCGCGACCTGTCGCTGTTCCACTTCGTCGAAACCGCCGACGAGGCGTGGACGATCATCCAGGATTTCTACGGGAACGTGCAGAACCCGAACTAGGCTGTTCCTCCCCCTTGATGGGGGAGGCAGCGAGACTTGCGAGCTTGCTCGCTAGTCGCAGCGGTGGGGGTGTGGTGTCGGCCCGAAGCGAAGGTGTGATGACGCACGATCACCCTCATCCAACTGCACCTAGCCACTTCGCGGCAAGGCTGCGTATCCTTCTCCCATCAAGGGAGAAGGAAGGTCATTTCGACTGCTCTTCCAGATAGAGGATCAGCGCCTTGCGGTCGGCATCGTCGGGGATGCCGGCAAACGCCATGCGCGTGCCGGGCACCGCCATCATCGGCTGTTTGAGATAGGTGTTAAGCGCGGCTTCGTCCCAGATGCCGCCCTTCGCCTTCATCGCGCCCGAATAGGAAAAATCCGGGTGCGACGCGACCGCGCGGCCGACGACGCCGTGCAGATTGGGACCGATGCCGTTCGCACCGCCCTTGTCGATCGTGTGGCACGCGACGCAGCGTCGGAACACTTGTTCGCCCATCGCCGCCGTGGGTGCGACGGCAGCCGTCTCAACCGCAGCTTCGCCCGTTGCAGGGGCGTCGGCGGGTGTTTCGCTTTTACCGCAACCGGCGAGCGCCAGGGCACCCGCCAGCAGGACGGGCGCGAGCCGCATTATTTCTTGGCTTCGGCCGGTGCGGGTGCGGCCGGGGCGGGAGCCGCTCCGGCGGGGGTCGCGGCCGCAGCGTCGGCGGCAGCCGGGGCAGCGCCCTCGGCGGCAGGTGCCGCGCCTTCGGCTGGAGCCGCGGCAGCCTCGGCGGCGGGCAGCGGCAGGTTCGAACCCTGCGCGTTCAGATAAACGATCAAATTGGCGCGGTCTTCGGGGCTCGACAGACCCGCGAACGACATTTTGGTGCCCGGCGCGAACTTGCGCGGGCTGGTCAGCCACGCGTTCATCTTTTCGAAGTCCCAGCTGCCGCCCATGCCGGCGAGCGCGGCCGAGAAGGCAAAGCCATGCTTGCCGTGGCCGATTTCCTCGCCGAGCGTCCCGAACAGATTCGGACCGATGCCGTTGGCGCCGCCCGAGTTGATCGTGTGGCACGCGGCGCATTTCGCGAACACCGCTTCGCCCTTCGCCGCGTCGGCGGCGGCGAGCAGGTTGGGAAGGGGCACGGCCGATTCGCCGCCACCGGCGCCGGCTTCGGCGTCTTCGATCGGATAACCGGGCTTTTCGGGGTTGTGGCTGGCAAACAACATCTGCGACCCGATGGTCAGGCCCAGCGCGCAAATGCCGGCAAACAGCACCCAGCCGGCAATAGTATTGTTGCGATTGTCCATGCTCTAGCAGCCCCGTTTACGGACGCCCGCTTGCCGGGCGCATATTTGATTTGGACGCTCCCTTACTGGCGCGGCGACGGCGGCGCAAGGGGATGAAATCGCGCGACGACAACGATGAGCGCGCCGGTTGCGCGGGCACGGCCGTGCCGCTATGCGCCGCGGCTCCAGCTTGGGAAGGCAATCATGGGCAGTTATTCGGTTTCGGCACAGCATCTGGTCGACGAAATGCGTAACGCGGCGCTCGCCGAGCCGTCGCGCGGATTGGCGTTCCAGGGCGCGCCCGGCGCGAACAGCGACCTCGCCGCGCGCGAATATGACGCGAACTCGCTGCCGATGCCCTGCTATGCGTTTCAGGATGCGATCGACGCCGTGCGCGATGGCCGCGTCGACCGCGCGATCATCCCGATTGAAAACAGCCTGCACGGCCGCGTCGCCGATATTCATTTCCTGCTTCCGGAATCCGGCCTGTCGATCGTCGGCGAACATTTCCTGCCGATCCGCTACGGCCTGATGAGCCGCGACCTTGGCCCGGTGACGCGCGCGATGAGCCACGAGCAGGCGCTCGGCCAATGCCGCCACTGGCTGCGCAAGAACAATATCGCGCCGGTCGCGCACAGCGACACCGCGGGCGCCGCCGCCTGGGTCGCCGACAGCGATGAGGTGGGGCTCGCCGCGCTTGCGCCGCCGCACGCCGCCGAACTCTATGGCCTGACGCTCCATGGCACGGGGATGGAAGACGCCGACCATAATACGACGCGCTTCGTCGTGCTGGCGCGCGAACCGCTGGCCGACGTCGCGGCGATCGAAGGGCCGGTGATGACGACCTTCATGTTCGAAGTGAAGAATATTCCCGCCGCGCTTTACAAGGCGCTCGGCGGCTTTGCGACCAACGGCGTCAACATGACCAAGCTTGAAAGCTACCAGACCGGCGACAGCTTTGCGGCGACGCAATTCTATTGCGATATCGTGGGCGCACCGGGCGAGGAGCGGATCGATCGCGCGCTCGAGGAACTCGATTTCCAGACCAAGTCGCTGCGCTTGCTCGGCACCTACCCACAGGCGCGCGCTCGGCGTTAGCCCTATCCTCCGCGGCGGCGCAACATGCGTGCGGTCGCCGAGGTCTGCACGATGAACAAAGTCACCAGGATGCTGGAGACGACGAGCGCGAACAGGTCGAAGGGCGAGAAATTGGTGCCGTAAATGTCGCGGCCGCCGACGATCGGCATCAGGACGGTCATCGCCATCAGCATCAGCCGCAGCTCGGTTGGCCCGCCCGCCATGTATGACAGGCGGAATTCGCCAAGAATCTTGGCGGCAATGAAGGTGTGGATCGACAGCAGGAAATAACCGATTACGGCCATCAGCGCGACGTCGAGCCGCATATAAGGGCTCATCCCGATCGCGCTGATCATCAGCAATGTCGCGAGCGCATCGACGCTGTGATCGACGAAATAGCCGTAATTGGGTCGTTCGATACCACGCCAGCGCGCAAGGCTACCGTCGAGCGAATCGCCGAACCAGTTGACGATATATCCGACGAGCGAGAGCCCGAGCCATTCGCTGTCGAACCAGCTCAGCACATAGCCGGCGGCAACGAGCACCGCCCCCGCGAAGCCAAGGGTGGTGAGTTGGTCGGGCGTGACCCAGCCGGGAAGGCGTGCGCATAACCAGTTGAGAAGACGCCGTTCGCTGCGCGCGAGGATGTTCTGCTGGATGCGGACCGGCGCCTTGGCGACGGGTTCGAACTTGCTCATGAGGACCCTTTATTGCCGGCTGTCACAAAAGTGCCGGCCAGATGTCATCATGGCGTCATAGAGACAAAGTGGCGGTCGCGAAAGGGCAGGGCGGTCGGTGCGGCGCACGAAAGCGCCGGTCAGTCTTGCCAGGGACCGATTTCACCAACATCGCCGACCGCGCGATAACGTACCGCGTCGTCGACCCATGCAACCTCCCACATCGGCGCAGGACGGGCCCATTCGCCGATCACAAACAGCGGCAGCTTGTTGGCGGCGACGAAGGCGAGGTCGTCGGGCGTGGGGCCGGGGAGGGTGGTTTCATACCGCTGGTGAATGCGGATGACCGCAAGCGTCGTGGCGGGCGGTGCAGGAAGCGATTGGCGCACCGGAAAGCCGATGCTGGCCGCCACGACCGGATAGCCCTTGTCATCGCGCGCGATCAGCAACACCTTGTCGGCGTTCGCATAGGGGCCGCCGACCGCACGGCCGACGACCTTTCTCCCGGCAATCGCGGCAAATTCGCGTAAATCGGTGTCGGCAATCGCCGACGGGGGCGCGGGCGCCGAAGTCGCGGCGGCTTCGGCGGGCGCAGGGGCGGGATCGGCGGCGAGCGCCGCGACGAACAACAGCGCGGCGATCAATGCGCTTCGCCCCAGCTCTTGCCCACACCGACCTCGACCTCGAGCGGTACCGTCAGGGTCAACGCCGGTTCGGCGGCGCCCGACATGACCGCACGGATCACCGCACCCGCGGCTTCGGCCTTGTCCTCGGGCGCCTCGAACACGAGTTCGTCGTGGACCTGGAGCAGCATGCGGACATCGGACAGTCCGGCTTCGGCGAGCGCTTTCGGCATCCTCGCCATCGCACGCTTGATCAGGTCGGCGCTGGTGCCCTGGATCGGTGCGTTGATCGCGGCGCGCTCGCTGCCCGCGCGTTCGTTCTGGTTCGCCGCCTTGATGCGCGGGAACCAGGTTTTGCGGCCGAACAGCGTCTCGGTATAACCCTTGGCGCGCACCCCTTCGAGCGTGTCGGTGATATAGTCCGAAATGCCGGGGAAGCGTTCGAAATAGCGCGCGATCAGCGCCTGCGCCTCGTCGGGCGTGACTTCGAGCCGGCCCGCCAGGCCCCAGCGGGAAATGCCGTAGAGGATCGAGAAATTGACCGTCTTCGCCTTGCCACGCGTGTCGCGGTTGACCTCGCCGAACAATTCGATCGCGGTCGCGCTGTGAATGTCGTCCCCGCGCGCAAAGGCTTCCTTGAGCTCGGGGACGTCGGCCATATGCGCCGCGAGCCTGAGCTCGATCTGGCTATAGTCGGCCGCGACGATGACATGGCCGGGCGCCGCGATGAAAGCGTCGCGGATCTGGCGGCCGGTCTCGGTGCGGATCGGGATATTCTGCAGGTTCGGATCGGTCGACGACAGCCGCCCGGTCTGCGCGCCGACGAGGCTGTAGCTCGTATGCACGCGCCCGGTCGTCGCGTTGATCTGCTGCTGCAGCGCGTCGGTATAGGTCGACTTCAGCTTCGCAAGCTGGCGCCATTCCAATATCTTGCGCGCAATCGGTACGCCATCGCGCTCGAGCCGTTCGAGTTCGCTGAGGTCGGTCGACCAGTCGCCCGACTTGCCCTTGCGCCCGCCTTTGAGACCGAGCTTGTCGAACAGGATTTCGCCTAGCTGCTTCGGACTGCCAATCGCGAAGGGCTGGCCGGCGAGTTCGTGCACCTCGCCCTCGATGCGCAGCATTTCGGTCGCGAATTCCCCCGACAGGCGTGCGAGATATTCGCGATCAACCATGATTCCGGCGCGCTCCATCCCCTCGACGATCGAGGCGAGCGGGCGGTCGACCATTTCATAGACGCGCGTCCCGCCCTCGACCGGCAGGCGCAGCTTGAGCAATTTCCAGAGGCGCAGGGCGACATCGGCATCCTCGGCGGCATATTCGGTCGCGCGGTCGAGCTGGACTTCGGCGAAGCTGATCTGCGACTTGCCCGTCCCGCACATTTCCTTGAAGGTCAGGCAGGTGTGATCGAGGTGGAGCTTCGCCAACTCGTCGAGCCCGTGCTGATGTTTGCCCGCATCGAGCGCGAAGCTCATCACCAGTGTATCGTCATAGGGCGCGACGGTAACGCCATGCTGCGCGAGCACGCCGATGTCATATTTCAGATTATGTCCGACTTTCAGCACCGCATCATCGGCGAACAGCGCGTGCAGCCGCCCGATCGCGACGTCCATCGCGATCTGCTCGGGTTTTTCGGCGAACATGTCGGTGCCGCCATGGCCGAGCGGGATGTAACAGGCGCGGCCCGGCGCCGTCGCCATGCTGACCCCGACCAAGCGGCCGGTCACGCTGTCGAGGCTCGCGGTTTCGGTGTCGATCCCGACCACATGCGCGGCATGCGCTTCTGCGATCCAGCGGTCGAGCGCTTCAACGGTG
>Ga0247823_10003417_pt1 | contig 12858 bp, 12 predicted proteins | sample 13C_PalmiticAcid_2_FD_192426 | JGI IMG/M metagenome (GOLD analysis project Ga0247823, IMG submission 192426) | Soil microbial communities from agricultural site in Penn Yan, New York, United States - 13C_PalmiticAcid_Day30 | ecosystem: Environmental > Terrestrial > Soil > Agricultural land...
CATCGAGGTCGTCGCCCCGGAGGATGCGGCCGCGGCGCTCGACCGCTTCATCGCCGACTCGGGGGCAGCGATCGGGCTGGTCGTGATGCCGGACTTCGACGGTGGCCCCGTCGCGCTCCGGCGGCGGCGCGACGCGCTGCTCCAGGCGCGTGGCAGCACGATCGCGCTGGCCGACTTTCATCCGACCGCGTCGCTCGACGCCACCGATGCTGCCCGGGTCGTGCCGTTCCTGCGCCGTGCGCCGGATCCGTTGCTGCAGGCAGTGCGACACCTGACGCTCGCGGGGCTGCGCCGCAGCGTCGATGCGCTGTCGCCGCGAGACCAGGCGGCGGTGCTGGCCGGGAAGGCGGTGGTCCGGCCCCGGGACCCCGTCGAGCAGGTCGCGATCACGAACCTGACCACCGTCCACGCGCACCTCGACGCCCTGGTCGAGGTCCTCGACGACATTTCGCGCGATCGCGACCACACCTATGCGCGCCTCGCCGGGAGGTCAGTACACGCCGGTGACGGAGAGCAGGATCCGGACCACGGGGCGCGGGGCTGGTAGCGAAGCCGCCGCCGCGTCGAAGGTGATCGGCTCCGACGCGCCACAGTCGGCGGCCTTGAGGTAACTCGGCCCGGTCTCGGCGGCGTCGTTGGACCCGATGAAGAACTGGTTGCCGGCGGTGCGACCGTCGGGCACGAAGACCTCGGCGACCACGGTCGCGGTCGGCTGGACCGTCGGCGCTGGCGAGAGCTCGACCGGGATCATCGTCCCGGTGGTCGTGTCGTTCACCGTCGCCACCTGACCGGCGACGGTCACGAGGTTCGACGAGATGAACGCACCGGTGAGGGTATGGAGGCGAACCGTGACCGCCTGGCTGGTCGCAGTGCCCCCCGCATCGGCGTGCTCGACGCCGAAATCGATCCGCTGGGCCGTGAACGGACGGGTGATGCCGTGGTCGGCCAAGCGGAACACGCGATAGTAGCTGTTGGGTGCGGTTCCCACGCCGTTGGTGCAGGCGATCGCGTTCTCTGGCTTGATCGTCATCACCGACGTCTGCGAGAGGGTCACGGTCTGCATCAGCGGCGCGTCGATAGGGAGCGGAGCATCGATGGGGACCGCCCCGTCCGGCTCGATCGGCACGCGACTATCGGGATCGTCGTCGCTGGAACCGCCGGAGTCGGCAGTGGCACACGCCGTCACGAGGCATGCCATGCCCATCGTGGACAGGTGCACGAAGGTCCTCATCCGGACATCGTGCCCAGATTTGCCGACCGCGAGCAACGGTCATTACCAGGCGGCGCGGGCACTTGTGCGAAGTGCCTCACGTGCCTGGCTTACTCGTGATGCCGAGGTCGCCGGGCTCGGGCCCAGCGGCGAGGAGCCTCAAACCGCCAGGCGAACCGGCGACGCCAGGTCGAACGCGGGGCGAGCGGCGAGCCGCGCGTTGGCGGCGAGCAGGTCGTCGATCGTGTCGATCTCGGTCGCGTAGAGCGAACCGATGTCGACGCCGTAGAGGGTGGCGCCCTCGTCGATGATCTCCTGGAACGAGGCCTCGTAGTACTCGTTCACCAGGCCCTGGCCATTGACCCGACGGTCAAGCGCCGCGAACAGCTTGCGCGACGAGCTGGCCGAGAAGACCTCGATTCCCACCGACTCGCCCATGGCGCCGCGGACCGGCACGTGCTTGCCGATCGCGAGGACGCGGTCGTCGGCGGCCGCGGTGACCTTGACCTCCTCGAGGCCGATGTCACCGACGGAGCGGACGGCGAGGCAGTCGGGGCCCTTGGCCAGCAGCGTCTCGATCACCTCGAGATCGAACACCACGTCACCATCGAGGAGGATGAACGCGTGGTCCTCGAGGTGAGGGCGCAGCAGCGAGAGCGAGTAGCCGTTGTTCGTCGTGCGGAACACCGGGTTGGTCACGAAGGTGACGTCGAGCGTGGGGAACCAAGACGCGACCGCGTCCCGGACCATGTGCTCGAGATATCCGGTGCCGATGACGAACTGGTCGAAGCCACAGCGCATGAGGCTGGTGATCGTGCGGCGCAGGATCGGCACCCCGGCGACCGGCAAAAGGGTCTTCGGGGTATCGTCCGAATACGGACGAAGCCGGGTCGCACAGCCGGCGGCGAGGATGACAGCCTTCATGGTCGAGCCCCCCGCCCTGCAACCCATGTGCGCGACGACCTTTCAGATACTTAGCTCCACTAATGTGTCAGAATCCCATCACCAGGCCCGGGAGCGACCGCGCGAGCTGACCGAAACCTGCCACTTGGGTGTCACCCACCCGCCAGGAATGTAGCGGTCCCAACAGATCTTGGGTGGTGGCTGACACCCGGCTGGGTGGCGCCTGCCGCCTGCTGCCGTCATGTCGCTCACGCGGACAGGTCGCCATCGACCTTGCGCGGTCCCCTCGGGTCGGTTCACCTTCCGCGCATGCCGTCGCTCGATGCGGTCGTCCTGGCCGATGCGCCGGGCGCGAACGCGCGCGTGGTCGGCCTGACCCTGGCCGAGCGGGCGCGTCGTGTGGCGGTGCGGGCCGGTGCTCGTCGCGTCCTCGTCGCCGTCGACCGCTCGGCCATCCGTACCTGGTGGTCGGACTCGCCGGCCGACCAGCTGCTCGTGATTCGCGCGACCGACCAGATGGTCCACACGCCTCTCGTTACCGCGCTGGTGGCCACCCCGGACGTTTGCGCGATCGCCGTGGCTCCCGCCGACGCGGCCGCGCCCGACGTGTCACCCCGCGGATACGCCGGGGCGATGGTCGCACGCGGACATTCGGCGAACGAGGTCGTCGAGTCGCTCGCCTGCGGGGACGACGATCGTGCGGTCGCTGGGCGCGCAGTGGCCGCCGGAGCCGCCGAGGTCCCACACGGCGAGATCGCTCGCTACCCCGCAACCACTCGCGCCGAACGCAAGGCGGCGGCGCGCCTCCTCTACCGCATCATCCACAAGTCGCAGGACAACGCGATCACCCGTTACCTGTACCGGCCGGTGTCGTTCCCGCTCACGCGCCTGCTCGTGCACACCCCGGTGACACCCAATCAGGTATCGTACGCCGTCGCGGTCCTCGTGGCCTTCGGCTGCTGGCTCACCGCGCGCGGCTCGATGATCTCGGCGATCGCCGGTACCGCGGTCGTCCTCGCGGCCTCCTACGTCGACTGCTGCGACGGCGAGATCGCTCGGCTCAAGCTGCTGTCGTCGCGATTCGGCGCCTGGCTCGACACGGTGATCGACGAGCTCTCGCAGATCGCCTACCTGATCGCACTCGGTCTGCACTGCCGCTATTGGTTCGGCATCGACTACTTCGGGGACCTCGGCTTCGACCTGTGGGCCTGGGCGATCGTGGTCGGGACCGTGACGTACGCCCTCACGATCTACTGCGTCTACTACAACATCATCGTCGTCGTCGGGTCGGCCAACAGCCAGGACTATGTCGGCCGCTTCGAGGTCGTCAGCGGCGACCGGCCGGGGACGGTCCGGTTGCGGCCGGCAGCGGCCCAGGCGATCGCCGCCGGCGACGACCTTCATCCCGCGCTGAAGTGGCTGGCCACCTACTTGCCGTACGTGGTGCGCAAGGACTTCATCTCGTGGGGGGCGCTCATCCTGGCATGCCTCTACCTGACCCAGGTCACGTTCGCCTTGCTGGTGCTCGGCGGAGTGGTCACCGCGGTGATCGTCACGATCGATCACCTCAAGCTGCGTGCGCAGTTGCGCGCGATTGCCCGACGCGGCGAGACCGTGCTGGTCCGGTGACTACTCGATTCGCTTCATGACATGGAAGCCATAGTCCGACTCGACCACGCCCACCTCACCAGGTTCGAGGCGCAGGCCGAGCTGGCGGAACTCGATCACCAGCTGAGCGTCGGGTTTGACCTCGTAGGCCTCGGCGTCGGCCGCTGAGCCCTTGTCCTCCGAATGCGCCTTCATCAGCGCGTCGAAGTCGGCGCCGGCCGCGAGCTGCTTCAGGAGCGAGCGCACCTCGCGCTCGGCATCGCGCCGGCTGCGCTGCGCCGCGCGCGGGTCGATCCCACCTTGGTAGGCGCTCCCCTTGTCGGCCCAGCCGATCAAGATGTGCTTCACCATCGTCCGGTTGGCCCGCGGCTCCCGGTCGAGGATCTCGGTCGAGACGACCGTCTCGGTCTCGGTCGTCGGCGCGGACATCTTGTTGTTGATGGTCGGCCCCGACATGCCGGTCGGGCCACACGCGGCGAAGCCAAGGAGGAGGGCGACGATCGAGACACGCATGGGCTCCTGTTACCACAGGGGCTTGCATCGCGGCCCCGTCGGCGGCACCGTCCGTCGATGGGCTCGACCCCCGACAGCGTCTCGCCTCGCGCGCCTCACGAGCTCGTCTCGTTCCTGCCACCGCGGGTCTGGTATCTGACCTCGAACGGATCCGACATGTGGTGCCGGCGGCCATACGGTTTCTGGTTCTCCTCGGATCAGTCGGCCGCCACGTTCGCGGCGGCGATGGGGGTTGCAGAGCTGACACCGATCGGTATCGACGCGCGCGATCTCGTCTCGGAGGAAGCCCTGGCCGGTCTGCGTGAGATGGACGTGACCCGGATCTTCCTCGATCCCGAGATCGACCCCGCGTCGGGCGACGTCCATGGCCGGATTCTGCGGCTCGAGAGCATCAACTGAAGCCCTGTGGGATCGGCCGCACGGCAACGCGGAGCGAGGTCGTTGACGCGTCCGGCAACGCGGGCATGACGTAGCGGGCTGCGCGAGGAAAGCTGCCCGCAGGAAACGGTGTCGGCGCGGTGCTCACCTGGTTCCGGAGGGACTGCGCTGCGCGACAGAATGCGTCCACGAAGGCGCGATAGATCGTGCGAAACCACGAGCGGCCTTGCGGCGTCGACGCATGACAGAGCGGCGCGCTGCTGCGCTCGGGGGCGGACGGGCGATCGTGCGGCGACTGGGCCGCCACCGCGGCCATGCCGGCTGGGCTCACATGCGCCTCGGCCTCGACACTCTCGACGAGCGCCAGATGCTTCCGACGAAGCTCGTCCGGGGGAAGGTGCGCCCAGGGCGGGATGGGCGTCAGCGCGAGCGCAACACGCTCCTCGAGCGGTGCGCCGGCGGGCGAGCGAAGATCGCGACGGATCCTGACACCGTCGACGGTCATGTCGCCGAGCAACCCCGGCGTCGACGATGCTCCGGCCCACTCGCGTGGCGACGTGACGAGTCCTTCCTTGACACCGTTGGCGAGCAAGTAGCGGAGGCGGGCGATGACGGCGTCGTCATCGAGGATCGGGATCACTCGCGGTCGCCTGGCCCAGAACGGGCCCGTCCAATCGTGGAGCCTGCCCAACTCACGGGCGACGTTGCCGTTGACGTAGCCGAGGAACGCAGCCAGTTGTGCGCCGTCGCTGGCGGAACACAGCAGGTGGTAGTGGTTGGAGAGATACGTGAAGGCGTGCAGGAAGACCTGCGGGAACAGCACGAGGGCGCGGCAGAGGACGCCGACGATGAGGTCGCGCGAACGCTCACTCGGACGCAGTAGAAAGCGCTCCTGGATGGTCCGCGACGTCACCTCGTACACGACTCCCGGCTGATACCAGCGCAGCGGATGCCCCATGCCCGAGCCAAGAGCAATCCTTGGGCCTCGCGCAACCTGTCGTGATTTCACGGTGCATGCGTCGTGTCGTCCGGATACCGGACAACGCGCGTCCCGCTTCCGGACGACTGGCCAGATCACGGACAGTCGGCGTCGGAGGCACGACGGCTCCTCCGGGTGTCCTCCTCCGGGTGTCTGACACCGTCGTTACCGCAGTCCGTAGCCTCCTCCGGCCGACTACCGCTCAAGCTGTCATCGAGCACACAGGATCGCTGGGGTGGCTGACACCCAGGGATCCCCACCCGCGTCACGACAGCAGCGCGAGCAAATCTTCGCGTGTCAGGCCCGCCGCCGCGTCCGCACCGTCGAGCGCGGTCGCGGCCAGCCGCCGCTTGTGCTCCTGGAGCGCCAGCACGCGTTCCTCGACGGTGTCACGGGCCACCATGCGGTAGACCATGACGGGCTTGTCCTGGCCGATGCGATGGGCGCGGTCGGCGGCCTGGTCTTCGACCGCCGGGTTCCACCACGGATCGAGCAGGAAGACGTGGTCGGCCGCGGTCAGGTTGAGGCCGGTGCCGCCGGCCTTGAGCGAGACCAGCATGACGGGCGGCCCGCTGGCGTCCTGGAACGTCGCGACCACGCCGGCACGGTCGCGCGTCGAGCCGTCCAGCCGCGTGTAGGCCAACCCGGCCGCCTCGAGCGCAGGCTCGACCCGGTCGAGCAACGAGGTCCACTGGGAGAACACGAGCGCCTTGTGGCCGTCGGCCGCCGCGGCGGTCAGCGCCTCCAGCAGGGCGTCCACCTTGGTGGACGAGGCGGCCGTCTGTCCGGGCACCAGGCCGCGATGGCACGCCGCCTGGCGGAGGCGCAGCAACGCCTCGAGCGCGGCCATCACGCCGCCGCCCTTTTCGAGCAGGGCAACCACCTCCGCCTGCGTCGCCGCGCGGATCGCGTCGTACGCCGCACGCTCGGTCTCGTCGAGCTCGACCCAGAGCACCGCCTCGGTGCGCGGCGGCAGCTCGGGGGCCACGTCGCGCTTGAGGCGCCGCAGCAGGAACGGGCGGATCCGGCCGCGCAGGCGCTCGGCCGCCCCGCGCTGACCGGCGAGGATCGGCGCCTCCCACCGGTCGGCAAAGTCGACCCGGCCGCCCAGCAACCCGGGGTTCGTGAAGTGGAGCTGGCTCCACAGCTCGTCGAGGCGGTTCTCGATCGGTGTGCCGGACAGCGATAGCCGCCAGCCACCGCGCAGGCGGTAGGCGGCGCGCGCGATCTGGCTGTCCGGGTTCTTGATCGCCTGGGACTCGTCGAGGACCAGCGTGTCCCACGCGCTCGCCGCCAGCCGGTCGACGTCGTTGCGCAGCAGCGGGTACGTGGTGATGGTCAGATCGGCGGTCTCGTCGAGCGACCGGCGCGGCCCGTGGTAGAGCGAGACCGACAGGTCCGGCCGGAATCGGCGCGCCTCGGCCAGCCAGTTGGGCGCGACGCTGGTCGGGCAGACGATCAGCGTCCGGCCGCGCACCGCGCACAACGCCTGCAGCGTCTTGCCGAGGCCCATGTCGTCGGCGAGCACGCACCCCAGACCGGCCTCGCGGCAGAAGTGGAGCCAATCGACGCCGCGCCGCTGGTACGGGCGGAGGATCGCGTCGAGCCCGGCCGGCAAGGACGCGGGCGGGATGCCGGCGAAGTCGTCGACCAGCGGGCGCAGCCGTGACAAGTCCGGGGCGGCGACGCCGAGCTCGTCGGCGAGCCGCGCGGCGTCGGGGAGGGCGTACGGTGGGAGCTCGCCCTGGGCATCCCGTGCGGCGAGGAGATCCGCAAGCAGCGGGCCGTGGCGATCGAGCCAGGCCATCGGGACATGGCCCCAGCCGCCACCGTCGAGCGCGACCAGGTCGGCCCCGGCTTGCCACGCGCGAACCACCGCCTCGGCCGATGCCGTGCGGCCTTGGCCGGAGAACCGCAGATCGAAACCACGCGCGAGCGAGACCTGTGCATCGAGCGGTACGGCGCGCCCTCCGTCGGCGGACAGCGCGTCGTCGCGGAGCCACTTTGCGACCCGCGCGGACAGCGCGAACGCGTCCTTGCCGGTCGCCTCGACGCGCCGGCCCGGGAGCATGTCCAGCTCGCTGCGGAGCCGGAGCCGGAGCGCATGCTCGGCGGCCAGGTCGCGGGTCGGCACCGCGCCGCCGAGATGGACCAGGCGATCACCATCGACGCGGGCGCGCGGTGGATCCCCGTAGACCAGCAGCGGGAGCACGCTGAGCGTCTCGGCGCGCTGGACCACCTCGAGCGCGATCCGGGGTGTGTCACCGCGCGAGACCTCGGGCAGGCGCCGGGTCTGGATGTCGACGGGGATGCGCCGGGTGAGCTCGGGCAGGACCCGGGTGACCAGCGCGTGCTGGTCGGCGGGGCCGAAGCGCAGCTCGGCCGGGAGCTTCTCGAGGCGTGCGCCGCCGAGATCGGTCGCACCGATCGGGCGCAGGGTGTCGGCCACGCGGGCGACGCCCAGGGTCACGACCGACGTGCCCGGCGGCACCTGGAGGCGCAGGACGACGTCATTGCCGTCGTCGACCACCGTCCCGGACGGGACCAGAGGCTCCGCCGAGCACCGGATCACATCGTCGCCGAGACGGATGTCGGGGGCATCCGCCAGGGCGGTCAGGAGGCGGTCGACCCGCTCGGCGCCGAATGGGGCCGACGGCCTCGTCCCGATCAGCTGATCGATCGTGAGATCCACCTCGCTGGTCGCCAGCACCGGGCCAGGCGCGCGCCCGGCGAGGATCGAGGCGATCGACGCATCGATGGGCGACTCGCGGCCATCGCTGCCGATCGCGAACCGCGTCAGCCCCAACCCGCCCGGCTCGACCCGCAACCGGTAACGGATCGTGGCTCCGGCGCGGGCGGACGTAGGCATCTCCGAGCCCCTGGCCTGCGCCTGCTGCACCGACAGCACGGCTGCGACTGCGTGCGAGCAGGCGGCCTCCCGAGTCCCGCAGTCGCAGTCCCATTCCCCGTCGGTCGGGTAAAGGACGACGGTGAACGGCGTCGGTCGGCCTGGTAAGCGAACTTCCAGAACTGCCTCGGTGGCTGACACCGTTCGGCCCGACACGCGGTCGTCGCGGCACAGGGTTACCCCCTGCGACCAGACGCGCGTCGACGCAGCCTCGCGGATGGCGTCATGTAACGCCGCGAGATCGGTCGGAGTTGGGCCGGACACGTCCCGCTCTGTAGCCGGTCGCGGGCCGCGGGGCAACCGAACGTCGCGTTCGGCCCTAGAGGCGCCGCTCCGGAGGGCCTCCATCCGGATGATGCTGCCTGCGATTCATGACGGGCCCGAAGGGAGGAGCCCTGAAACCGATGACTCTCGTCCGCGTCATCGCCGTGGTCGGGAGCGCGCACGATTCGCTGGCCGCCAAATTGGGATCCGGCGAGGCCGGGCGTGGGTAGTCCGCGTTTCGGTGTGGACCTCGACGTCCCCGTCCGCCCGGCGCTGACCGCGTCGCGTGATCAGGAGAGTGGCGCCGAGCGGATGCTCGCGATGTGCATTCCCGACGGCGTGGTCGTCGTGATCTGAACGCGCTCGCCTTCCATGAACCGGGGCACGAGCTCGGCCGGCCCCTGGAAGTGCAGGCCGACGAGGTTCTCGACGTTGATCTCGGTACCGTCGCCGTCGTGCGCCTGCTCGATGTCGAGGACGATCTTGGCGACCTGGCGCGGCGTCACGCCCTGGAACTTCGACATCACCGCGTGTAGCTCGATGCTTCGGATGGTGCCGACCACCCTCATGCCGTCGGCGCTACTCATGCGTCCAGTCTACACGAGTGACCGGACAGACTTCGCACGGCGCACGCGGGAGTGATGGCGGTAGATGTGAGGTGCGCGACCAGTCGGGCGGGGTGGCTGACACCCTCGATCGGCTGACACCCTCGATCGTCCCTTCGTCCGAGCTCTGGGCGCGTACTGTGAGCTCGCCGACCCAACGCAAAGGTGGCTGACACCGCCCGGGTGGCCGGATTCCGGACACCTCATGCGCCGGTGCTGGCGCGGACGAGCGCGGCGATCCCGGCGCCGCCGATCACGATGGCGACCACGCGGGTGATCCACGGGCGCGGGCTGGCGGGGGCGACCGACCGGCGGGCGGCGAGGCGCGCCAGGGTGGTGAACCAGGCGGCCGAGCCGGCGGCGACGCCGACGGCGGTGGCGGCGGCGGCCGCGGTGGTGGCGCGCGGGGCGAGGGCGGCGGCGACGGCGATCCAGGCCCCGAGCGCGGCCGGGTTGGGTAGGGTCAGGCCCACGCCGGCGACCAGGCTGCGTCCGAAGCCGCCGCCGCGGTCGTGGCTCGGTCGCGCCCGCGGCCGCGCCGCGAGCAGCAACGCCAGCGCGTACGCCAGGAGCGCCGCGCCGCTCACGGCGTGGAGCGCGGTGGCGAGGCCCGGCCGCGCGGTCAGCGCCCGCGCCACCCCGCCGAACGCGGCTGCGGCATGGAGTCCGTCGGCCAGCGCGCCGCCGACGCCGAGCCCGGCCGCGGCGCGGACGCCGTGGCGCGCCGCGGCGTCGACGATCGCCGCGTTCACGACCCCGAGGGGCAGGCCGGTGACGACGCCGAGACCGATGCCGAGCCCGAGCGCGAGCGCTAGTTCGCCGACCACTCGATCGTCCCGAGGTCCACGTCCTTGGTGGCCTCCACGACGATGTCGAACTTCCGGGACTTGCCACGCGGGCCGACCGCCTTGAGCTTGTACGGGCCCGGCTTGAGCGGCATGCGCAGGAGCGGCGCCTCGCCGACCCGCACACCGTCGAGGTACACGACCGTCTTGTCGTCGGCGGCGACCGAGAGGAAGCCGTACCGCGACAGCGCGATGATGTCCTCGCGCGACGGCCCGCCGTCGATCGGCGGCGGCGCCGCATCGATCTCGACGGTCGCCACCGGCGCGGCGTCGATGGGGACGGCCGTTCCGGCCGCCGGCCGCGAGCCGCCCCCGGTGGTCAGGACGATCGCGACGACGATCGCGACAACTGCCGCCGCGCTCAGCCCGATCGCCAGCCGCATGTTTCGCTTGCGCCACGGTCCGAGCAGGTCGGTCGACGGATCGGCGAGGTCGAGCATCTGCACGCTCGTCGGCGCCTCGCTCAGCGCGCGCGACGCGATCGCCGGGGTCGGCGGCGGCTGTGCCAACCGCCGCGTCGGCGGGGTCGGCGGGGGTGTGCCCGCGAAGTCGCCGATCTCCATCGTCGAGGCCGGGCGCGCGTGCCGGTCGAGCTCGTCGTCGGGCTCGGGGACCAGCAGCTCGCCGTCGATCGCCTCGAGCGCCTCGATGTCCTCGGTCGGGGCGACGACTGGCCCCGAGCGGGACCCGGCGTCGACCTGGGTCGCCGCGACCGCCAGGTTGCCCGACGACGACGACGCGCTCGACACGCTCGGCAGGTCGCGGGCATCGGCGCTCACCGCCGCGGCCCGCCGCGCCTGCGCGAGCACGTCCTCCTTGGTGGCCAGCTCGTCGGCGAAGTCGCGGCCGACGATCAGCGCCAGCTCGCTCGCCGACGCGGCGCCGCCGAGCGGCGCGATCGCCTCCTGCACGGCGGCGCCCATGGCGGCGGCGGTGGCGAACCGCCCGCCCGGCTCGCGGGCGAGCGCGCGGGTGAGGACGGCGACCATCGCCGGCGGCAGGTCCGGACGCCGCTCGCGGATGTCGGGGATGGGCTCCTCGGTGATGGCCTTGAAGGTGAGGAAGTCGCTGTCGCGATGGAACAGCCGCTTCACCGCGAGCAGCTCGAACATCACCGCGCCGAGCGCGAACACGTCGCTGCGTCGGTCGAGCGGCTTGCCGAGGATCTGCTCGGGCGACATGTACGCGTTCTTGCCCTTCACCGTCCCGGTGCGGGTCTTCGAGCTGGCACCGCGGGCCTTGGCGATGCCGAAATCGAGCAGCTTCACCACGCCACCGGCGGTGATGAGGATGTTCGGCGGCGACACGTCGCGGTGGACGACGCCGAGGTGCTGGCCGTCGGGCCCGCGGGCCTCGTGGGCGTGGTGGAGCCCGGCGCACGCCTGCACGATCAGCCCGGCCACGGCGCGGACGTCGAGGAACTGGCGCTGCTTCGACAGGCGCGACAGCATCCGCGACAGCGCGACGCCGTGCAGGTACTCCATCACGATGAACCACACGCCGCCGGCGTGGCCGAGGCGATGGACGCGGCACACGTTCTCGTGGACGAGCAGCGCGGCGAGGTTGGCCTCGTCGCGGAACATGGTGACGAAGTGTTCGTCGTCGGCGAGGTGGGGCAGGATGCGCTTGACCACCACCACGTCGTCGATGGTCAGCGCGCGGGTGCGCTCCGCGCCGGCGTTGCTGGCCAAGAAGATCTCCGCCATCCCGCCGGTTGCGAGCTTCGCGAGGAGCGCGTACTCGCCCAGCTCGCGATCGCGGGGCGCGCTCGCCCCTTGCGTCACGCGCTGGCTCCAGCGGCAGGGCAGATCACGGCGAAATCATAACATCGGGGTGACCGTCGTGCGCTGGCTCGTGCTCAGGTGTGCTGGACGCGGTCCAGGTACTCCTGGGTGACCGCAGCGGTCACCGTGAGCGACTGCCCGAGGTCGTCGATCACGTGACGCTCGACCCGGCCCCCGATCAGCCGAACGTCGACGGTGACATGGCCCTCGTAGACCCGGCGGACCCGGCCGGGACCGTCCTGGGTCAGGGTGTAGATCGCGCGGATCTGCGCCCGGCCGCCGAGGATTCGCGGCCGGATGTCGAAGTCGACGCGGTCGGCGGCCTTGGTCCAGATCACGGTCTCGTCGAACGACAGGTCGGGGCCGACCAGCGGACGGATCACGGCGGGCAGCTGGCGCCGCGGGAACACCCGGCACGACCGCCGGACCTCGGTCGGGGTCTCGACGTGCTCGAGGATCTCGCGCCGGGCGATCTCGGCGCGCCGGTCCTGCTCGGCGACATGGTCGGCGTCGAAGTAGTTCGCGAAGATCGCCGCGGGGTTCGGCGCGCGATAGATGAACTCGAAGCGGAACGGCGTCACGGGTTGGTGCAGTAGTACCCGATGGCGTCGTCGATGTAGCGACAGATCTGATTCATGAGTGTGCAATCGCGCGCCTGCAGGACGCCATCGGCGCACCACTCGGCGACGTCGCCGTCGCAGCGCCCCAGGTAGTCCAGGCCCATGCACGCGTCGACCGCGCAATAGGCCCCGCCCTGGCCGGGCTCGAGCACGCACTTCTCGCCGCGGCAGCCGCAGTCGCGCGCCTTGGGGGCGCCGTCCTCGCACCAGCGGGCGACCTGCTCGACGGTCACGACGATCC